>Ga0247760_1001939_pt1 | contig 17245 bp, 23 predicted proteins | sample UWRJL171409R4_FD_179936 | JGI IMG/M metagenome (GOLD analysis project Ga0247760, IMG submission 179936) | Plant litter microbial communities from Arlington Agricultural Research Station in Wisconsin, United States - UWRJ-L171-409R-4 | ecosystem: Environmental > Terrestrial > Plant litter >... | reverse complement strand
CCTCCTCCTGGACCATCCTCAGCCTCCTCAGCTCCACCGCCAACACCTAGTCCCTGCAATCCGGCCTGCACGCCCTGGCCTCCCTCGAACTCGGCGCCCTCACCCCCTGCATCCCCGTCCACCGCGGCTCTGACCTCCCCCTCCTGCAGACCCCCAGCTCCTTCCAGACCTACCAGCTCCTCCACGGCCCCCTCCCCTGGCAGGGCGTATTCGCGCCGCAGAACTCCAACCGCAAACAAACCCTCGGCACCGACCCTACCTCCGGCGACCCCGCCCGCATCGTCCCCGAGGCGTTCGCCAAGCCGTACTATGGCTCCCTAACATAAGTTTCGCGGGGGATACCACGGCAGCGATGTTTCTTGTCGAGCAGAGCAGGAAGTTCCCGGGGGAGGTGGTGGTTTACTGTGGAGGGGCGTTGACGAATGTGGCGCTGGCGGCGAGGATGGATCCGGGGTTTGCGGCTAGGACGAGGGGGTTGGTGGTCGCGGGCGGGTATGTGGATCGGATGGTGGAGGGGGCTACGGGGGGGAGGCTGCAGGCGGATTTGGTTTCGGATATGAGGGGGGGGTTGTTTTTTTGAGTAAGAGGCGGGGGGAGGGGATGGGGATGGGTGGCTGACGGGATGCAGTTTAATTTTGTGGTTGATCCTGAGGCGGCGAAGATTGTGCTGACGGCGGAGTTTCCGAGCATTACGTTGGTGGGCAACGTGGCGAATGACGCCGACGCCGGAGTATCTTAAGGAGATAGCTGAGGTGGAGAATCCGTATAGTGCGCTAATGAAGGCGTACTATCCGAAGACACCCCCCTTTTGGGACGAGACGGCTGTGGCGATTATGGTTCATCCGGAGATTGTGACGGGGGAGATTGAGTGTATGTTGGCCCCTGGGTGTTGAGAGGGGGGAGCTGACATCCACAAGTCTACGCTGATGTTGACACTTCGTTCAGTTCGCCCTACTACGGATACATTCGCCCGTACCAGGAAGTGCTTATGCCACCTGGACTTCGGAAAGTGAGATACATCACTGATGTGAACATCACAGCCCTGAAAGAGATTATCAAGACCGCGATCCAGAACACAAAGACCTGTGACAACTTTGGGGAGTAAATGAAATTCAACAAGTTTGACAAACAGAACGCGGTAGTTATGAAGGATTAGACTACCCAAGTACCCGTATTATACATTACTAGCTCCCCTGTTTGAGCTTGGTTTCCTTCGTGTCCAAGTTGGCTTTGCAGCCACTGTTTATTCTACCGGACCCCTTCGCAAGAACGGTGTCCTATACTCAGGCGCATCAACCCCCTTCAGTGCAGCAAGCTCCTTGATACTATCCGCAAAGAAGTCCTCTCCAATGCCATACTTCTCAATCCTCGTCCTAGTCTCGGAAAGCTCATTCAACGCATTGCCCACCCAGTCGCCATCCTCCTCAAGTATCTTCTCGCGCCGTTCACGCCGCTTCTTGAACAGCGTCTTCATGTCATTGACCGTGGCGCGCGCAAGCCATCCTCGCTCTTGCTTGTTTGGGCGTTTATCCCCAAGCCCCTTGAACACCCCATTCCATTCAGTGCCCACATCCTCCGTGGCTGGCTGGACTTTGAACTCCCCACCCTCTTCCTCCTGCAAGTCGTCACGCAGAAGCCCAATCAGTTCAACCATGCATTTATCCATCGCCTGGAAAGGCTCGTCGGTGTCGCCGAAGCCAGATGACTTCATGCACGCCTCGAGGTTGCCGTAGGAGTGGTCTGCGATATCAAGGAGAAACAAGAAGGCCAGCAGGGGATGCCCCGACGAGGCGAGGGACCGGGCCAGTGGGAGGAATCTGGCCATTAGCTTGGAGAAGTCATCGGCGGTCTGCTCAAAGATCGGTTAGCAATGTCGCCGCGCGTTCAGTCCCGCTGCAGACAAAAACGAAGAGGATCGCGTACAACACCGCTACTGGACCACCCCTTGGGGTTAGGTTTGTATTTCTTGTGAAGCGCGTTCCATGTCTTGTCGATGTCTTTGAGGGCATCCTTGAACACTTTCTTCGGCGTTGGGGCCTTCTTGGGTGCCTCTTTTTCGGGCGCCGCCTTTTTCTTAGCTGCTTTCTTCGGGGCCTTCTTTTCAGGAGTCCCCGTTTCGACAACTTCAAGCTCGCTGGATTCGTCTGCAGCTGAAGTCGCAGCCGACTGCGGGCGTGCAAATGACAGGGTTGTCTGTCTCTTTGCCCTTGGAGCAGAAGTCGCTGTGGGATTGGCGTTAGAGTCTGCCCGCGGCCTCTTGGCTCCTGTCTTTGGTGGCATGGCGGGCGATGCAAAGTGCGGATTGATGATGTTGATATTAATTTTGACAAACAACAATGGAATGGAATGGAATGGAATGGAAATAGCATTGCAGTGCAAAATTTGCGAGCGAGGACGCGACCTTGTGAAGTGGACCGTGCTGGTCGCGAAGCCCTGTCTAGCAATACTGTTAATCCGTGTCAAGTCATACAAGTCAAGTCAAGTCAATTCAAGTCAATCCAATCCAATCCAATCCAAGCCGAGCCAATCCAAGCGAGCCAAGCCAAGCCGAGCTGAGCCCGGTCAAGCGGAGCCCAAGCAAGACAAGTCAACTCACAGCAGCCAATCAAATTACAAAACAAGCCCGGATCGCCCCACTTTGTTGTGAAAGACAGTGCTATCCAGCATAACTGAAATAAGTGTACAAAACCCAAACCTTCCAACACCATAATAACTTGAATGAATATGCTTTAAGATACAAAAAGAGAAGAAATCCAAAACCCGACAAAGAAAGTCATCAATCATGCAGTAACCTCAGTCCGGCGACTGGCCATTCTGGATCCAAGCGCCCTCAGCCTCTCAGAGACAAGCTCGAGAATCCGCGATGGCCGTCTCTGTTCCTGATGCTCCTGCCGCTCGCCGCTCGGCTGTCGTCGATGTACTTGCCGATCCATAAACGACTGAATCCGCAAATACAGCGACTGCTCCGCGACGGTCATCTCACCGCCGAGGAACCGTCTGCGGTGTCTCGAGTGTGTCTCGTTCTCTGAGCTGTCCAGCACCTGTTCCGCCTCCTCTATCGTCTCAACTCGTGGAGGGGAGGCTGAGCTTGATTCACCAACATCCTTCGCCGGGGAGGTCTCGGTGGCCGACATATTCGAGGTCGTGCGTCCCAAGAATCGGTTGTAGACCAGCCAGACCTCGAAACCGCGACGAACAGACGCCGCATCGCTTCCAGTCTGAGATGGGAGAGGCTCCCCAAGCAAAGGCTGCTCGGTGGATTCTTCAGACGGTGTAGTCGCAACGACTGGACCCGGAAGCTTTTCCTCATGCTCCCCTTGAAGCCGAACCATGTTCATGCACTCCAACAACCCCGGGCCCAACAAATCACGCTCTTCGTCCACGAGCGAATAGAAGTCGCAACTTTCCTCCCCATCCTCGCTATCCTCCCTCTCCTCCACCGGCGCCGGGACCCGGCTGTGCGCCCACGGCCACGGGTCCGCAAGTCCAACATTCTCCAGCCAGTCCACGACCCCGGGGTCTTCAGTCCCCAAAACCTCCACTTCCCCCCGCTGTTCCCTCTCCTGTCGCTTCACAGCCCCCAGCCTAGCGTACTCCGCCAGCTTCGCGTCCCTGACGGCACACCCCTCGCACTCCTCGTCCCAGAACCGCATCTTGTTGCAGCGTGTGCAGACGCCTTGCTTCCTGAACCTTAGCAGCGCCGCCTTCCCTGCCTCAGTGCCGCTCCCGCGCCCATAGTAAAGCTGCAAGCACGCGCAGCACCGCCTCAGGAAGAACCAAGACCTGTCCAGCGAGGTAAGCTGGCGCTGCACCTCCGAGAACCTCGTCCGGTCCTTGAAGCGCCAGCACCCATAGCAGGCAAGATCATTGCCGCCCGCGCGGGCAATTCGCTTGGCGACGTCGCTGAAAAACTCGGAGCGCTCGAGAATGGACCCCCCCACCGCTGGGTCACCAACGCGCTTCCGCAGGCCTTTGTTCGTCGCGGCGAGGAAGATTCTCTCGCGGTACCCGAGCAAGCCCAGGACCTGGCTAAACACCGCCTCAGGGAGGCGCTCAAGTCTTGACTTGCGCGTCTCAACACGCATTAGATCCCCGCACAGGACCCCCCACGGCATGATGGCGCATCTATCGGCTCTCGGTTTCCTACCCCCGGCACATAATATTAGCACATCCCCTCTTCCCAAACCTCCCATAAACGTCCAGCAGGCACTCACCACTCCTCACACTGGCCACACCAATACCACAGCTCCCCCGCCTTCCTGACCCCACTCACCCCCGTCTCCCTCCCGGGTCCACACCCCCAACACCACCGCGCCCTCTGCCTTTTCAAATCCTCACTCCCCTTCCCCCTTTTCCCCCTCCTTTGCGAGTCCGCAAACTCACTCCGCTCCAAAAACCGCCAGCACCGGAAGCACGCCAGATGGTCCTTATGCTGCGCGAAGCCCTCAACCCTCCGGTAGAACTCAAACTTTGCGTCCTCTGAGCACAGCGCATCCGGGACAATGGACGCGTGGAAGCGGGAGTTGGCGTTCTTGAGGTTGAGGACGGTGGTGTAGTCGAAGTTTAGGTCTGGGTGGGCTAGGACGGCGAGGAAGATGTCGAAGGGGAGGGACTCGAGGTGTGAGAGGGGGGCTGAGGCCCGGTTTGCTGGGGAGAGAGCCATTGTGTCGGTGTTGGTCCCGTCCCGTTGATGCGGGAACGGGGAAGTGGTTTGGGAGTTAGTTGGTGTCATTGGGTCAGCTGTAGGATAGGCTAGCGTCATTATTGAGAGTTTTGATCGTGTAGTCATGGTTGTGGCTGTTGGTGATATTGGTACGTCTGTCGGTTGTGGTTGAGGCGGAGGAAGGACTGCCTGCATGGTGGGGAATTTGGTGTCGAGTCGTCCATGGACGTCGGATTGAGTAGGTTGGGATTTTGGGATTGAAGGCGCTGTAGAGAGAAACGGAGGAGGCAAAGGCGGATTTGGTTGAAGGAATATGTGGGGGCTGGATGCTGCCTTCACACAGGCCGGGCGTCATATTTAAGCCGATTGAGAATGACTGTGTCTGCAGGAATGTTGTACAAAAGTTCTCGATTCTCCAATCATGACTACTCCTAGATTGACTCACCAGACTCTGCCTCAGGATCCAGCGCCATTGCCAGCCAAGTGCACATGTCGCCGGGCTGAGTCACAGTCGATCTTAGGGTCGTTGCAATTGGGCCCTGCGATTGGACCAATTGCGCAGGCGCAGCGTCTCCAAACCCCGGCAGGCTTCCGCAGCATCGGGGCGCTCAACAATCCTGGGCAACAGGGCCCGCATCCGTCAGCCGCTCTGCGAGACGTGCTCCATCATTCGTAATGCCGAAGGCCTCTTGCAGCGGCCAGTAGTTTTGGGCAAAGCGCCAGTCGTCCTCATCCGCGTTTATCCATGCCCCCTTTGCCAATTCGCTAAAACATATCTCTCATCTGCTCGTAAACACCTTCGCTTACATTGTCTGGGTCTGTCATGTAGGACCCATCGGGCGTGAAAACAGAATGCGCAGGGCTCAGCCCACCACTCGGGCCGCCAATGATGTACCCTTCGAAAATTCGTTGAATCTCCGATCGCAAGCGGACGCCGTTGATGTTGCTGTCTTCATCGGCGCCCTCTTGGCTTGTCTGCGCCGGTGAAGACAAATTGAACGGGGTCAGATGGAGCGCGCCGCGAACATCTGCACGGCCACCCGTTATATTGCCATACAAGGCCGGCCCAGCTCTAGGGGTTTGGCTGTTATTGCCGCCCAGAACATAGGCCGTGCTGGACGCTTCACCCGAATTGCGCATGTCCTCCATGCCCACGCGCTGCGCATACGCCTTCAGCGACCGAACCGTACGCCATAGCCGCTGAGATACCCAAGAGCGGGAGCTTAGTCCCTTGATCAACTCAAGAGCCATGTAAAATTCGGCGCGGCAGGAGGAACTGAACTCCAACGGCGCATGTGTTGAAGCGAGAAACAGCACCGAGACCGCGGAGGTGAGAAATTGATGGTAAAAAACCTGTAGCCGACGATATAGGTCGGTTGTATTGTTGAGATGGGCAAGCGACCGAATTGTCTCCTTCGCCAGCTCGACCGCCTTATGGGCCAAGTGCTTATTGCCCTCAATACTGAGGGCGCTGTGTAGCACAGGAGTGTATAGCCAGGTTCGAATCTGGGAAGAGTCAGCTTATAGCTATGTGTGTGAGGAGCGCGGGAACCTACTTGAAGAAATCTGAGCCTCATCCAGATACGAAGCCGTTGGAGATCGTAAAGCTTGCCTTCTCCAGATCGAACTGGTTTCGTGCTGCTCTCGATCGACTCTATCTTCAGTTCGGCCGGGACGGTCTCATACCACTCGAGAACCTCACAATCGAGGTTCTCGAAATCGCTAATCTTCAACTCGCGGATGACGGCCGGCTCGAAATAGTCAACCACCTTCCATACCTTGGCAGCAAGCCTGGCATGCTTGACCATTGCTATGAGATACGGATTGTTGTCCTGAAATTAGTTAGCAAGTGCAGTCGCCGTTAGGGCGGAATGCTTACAGGAAAAGGAAGCTTGGGGTCGATCTTGTCATCCTGACACACGAACGGGAGCCCAGTGCTGAAGCTCCAGCGGCGGTCGAGCATATAAGTCGACCAGAACGTGTACAAAGCATTTCTCCGTTCCTTTGGATCTGATATCTTGGCGAGCCCTTCTCTCCTGTGCAAGCCAAGTTCGAAGCAGAGCCGTGTCACGTGTCCCATGGTGCGCCAGGCCAAAACCTCGTCATTAGAGAGAAATCTATAGCCGGCGCAAAGGGCAAGAAACGGGATCTCCTCTACCTTTGGCGGCTCGCTCATGAGCTTCTTGTCGATAATGGGCTGGATGACGTTGTACAGCTGGTCGGCCTTGGCGCTATTTCCATGCTCTTCGGTCGTCAAGGCGCAGCACATGATGATCCTCAGCAACAATGTTTTCGACTCGAGGAGGGTGGAGTCGTTTGGGTCCTGGCCGTTCCGTCGAACATTATCCATCCATGTGGCGACCTTCTCAGCGTGTCCCGTCACGTCGTCAATGGACACGATAGGGTACATGATGCCCATCTCATCATGGTACAACCGACACAAGCGGAACATCTCGTCCTTATCAAATTCCCAAATAGGATCCGATGTCTCAAACGGAGGATGTAGCACTGAAGACATCTGGTGCATTGATCCGGGGTGCAGGTTCCCGTCATCGTGGTCGCCGGGCCCGGAGTATCCTAACCTCTGGAGTGTGCTCTTGGCGCAGTCGACGGTGAAGGCGTTGCCAGTCGGTCCGCTGAACATTTGGGGGACGCGAAACGGTGGCAGGGCCAAGGATGGGATGCTGGATCTTGGCGGCAACGGCGCCATGCCTGCAGAAGGGGTTAGGGGTAAGGTTGGCTGGATTGGTGCCAGGCGCATAGTCTCCTGGCGCAACGTGCTCATGCCCTCCACGAGCTCGTTGACCTGCTGTTGCAGCTGGCCGACCTGCTCGGCCATCTGCCTGAACTCTTCCGAGTCCTTGAGACTGTTGGCGCAGCAATTGGGCGTGTAGAGGCATTGCAGCTTGAGGTGACCACATCGCTGGCACGGTGCCTCACCGTTACACTTGATCTTGCGCCGTTTGCACTCGTTGCTGCAGCCACCCGAGTCAGAAACAGGGATCCTGTCACGCAGAAGAGAGGAATAATAACGAATTCAAGAGGAAAGCCCCTGAGACAGGCACTGGGCGGCATACCATGCAATTGAGATGTACTATCATGGGCAGCGTCAGCGCAGTTCGTGGTCTCCTGTGGATGCGACGCACCCTATTTCGTTTGCCTCGCTGATGTTTGGCTGAAGCCTCCGCATCATCGTCCTCAGCCCTCCGTTTGGCACCGCTTTGGCCAGTGGTAGTGCTGGAGCTGGCGCCACTGAACCCTGGCGGCGATGTAGTCTGGGGGGAGTGTGCGGAATTGTCTCCGGGCGCGGAACGGGAGTGCGAAGGACTGCGACCAGTCGTGCGAAGTGGACCGCCCAGCGGAGTCGGCCCCAAGAACGACCGGATTTCGCTGGCTTGTGCGTCGAGCAGATCCATGATTCCTTATTCAAGCCGTTTATCGGTCATGCCTCGCGGCTGCAGGCGCAAACTGGACGGTGGTCGCTGGGCGGTTACGCCGCATCTCCCCTCTCTGCAGAGAAATTTTGGAGAGCGCAGTCGACGAGAACACAGGAAACAGGAAGATACAGGGTCTCAAGGCACTGTCTGCTGCCTTCGTCGGAACAAGTTAGCGTTGTCTCACGTGATCTACAGATTCGCGCCAAACAATGGAAACCGCGACCCTCGTCCCCTCATCCTCCGCCAAGTCCGAGCCAGTCCGAGCGCGTTGGGTGCGGAATGGATGCCGATGGACCAACGACACAGGAATTGGCAAGTCGGATGGGCGAAGGAACCGAAGAGGAACAATGGGTTGGAAAACTAACCAATCTACGCATTGCATCTTACGGGCTAGAATTGTGTCTGCATTGCCGCATCCTTCCTCATCGTATTTGCGGAGCACTGTAGACCCGACCCCTGCATTCCCCAAAACCAACCTTTGCCCCATCTTCCCCGCAGACTCCCCGGAGCGTGACACTGTCTCCATCCTTGAGAAAGGTCCGCGCATCCATCCCATACAAGAGAACCTCCTTTTTGCCGCCCTGGGTCATTTCTAGCAAGCTCCCACACTCAGATGGGCCTCCAGGACCGCTGATGGTACCGGAGCCGAGCAGATCGCCTGTTCGCAGCGGACAGCCCCCAAGCGTGTGGTGGGCGATCATCTGCGGGAAAGACCACAGCAGATTTTTCGCACTTGTTTTCGCGATGGTCGTTGTGTCACCCTCGGGCGCTTGGCTGATGTTAGCACCGACCGCCATGTCATTTCTGAGACATAACTCACTTGTCAGATCCACCTCGAGCCGAATATCAAACACGTTCGATTCTCTCCCTTCCCTGAGGTAACCCTGGAGCTCCGTCGCGTTGTCGATCGCGATGGTCCGGAATGGCTCCAGGGCGTCAGCCAACACAACCCACGGGCTGATGGTCGACCCAAAGTTCTTAGAGTTAAACGGCCCCAGCGGCACATACTCCCATGCCTGTATATCCCTCGCGCTCCAGTCGTTAAGCAAGACATAGCCGAAGATGTGGTCTTCCGCTGCGTCTACACCCACCGAATCGCCCATGTTGTTGGGCTTTGCGATGAAGCATCCCAGCTCGAGCTCAAAGTCCAACTTCCGGCTCGGCCCCGTGATGGGCTGCTTTGGCTCGGCAGCGTGGTCGAGGAGGATCTGTCCCGCTGGTCGACGGACGGGCGTGCCCGAAACGACGATGCTGGACGCGCGCCCGTGGTATCCGACCGGAAGATGCGTGTAGTTTGGCTGGAGGGCGTTCTGCGCACCGCGGAACATAGTCCCGATTGCGAACGCATGGTGATAGCCAGCGTAGAAGTCGGTATAATCGCCAATCACCATGGGCAAGTGCATCTTGACGCTGCGCTGGGGCAGAATCGCCTTCTCCCTCAACTCGGCATTGTCGCGGAGCACCTCGGGGTAACTGGTGTCGGAGGAGAGAAGGTCCCGCAGCCCGGATCTGACTTCGCGGTGGACGGCGCGACCCAATTGGGCGAATGCGTTGAGCGTTGGTTGTCTGAAGACGTCTTCGTGGCCGGCGAGGCCGGGGAATAGGCTGGCGAGGACGGCGCTTGTGTGCGCGGCGAGCACTTTGAGATCGAGGACGCTGGAGCCGATCGCGACCACGGCGTGCGGGGAAGGGTCATATGGGGTCGTGACGATACCAAACGGTAGGTTCTCCAGCGAAAACTCGCTGGATGGAGAGACATCTGGGACCCACGAACCGGCCATTTTCGCTATTGCTTTGTGTGAGTATTTGGAGATCACAATTCACAATGGCCGCGATTGCAAAGGCATCCCCAGCTTTGGTGGTATAGCAATCCGACCCCCGCTGGACAGCATGATCGCGGGGCCGCCCCCTCCCGAAGACGCCGACGAAAGCCGCGCCCCACCTGCTTGCGTTTTTGATGATCCGCCCAGCGCAGCCGGTAGGGCAGTTCCGCACTCGGCAATTCAACTCAAGCGCTGCACTTCTGGCGGGCGGGCCGCACCGTCTTCGGTCCCATTTGCAGCACTGTCGCATGGCTCGCACATGTTCACAGTACGAGTACCACGTTTGCAGCGCACGCGATACACAAGCCACTTCAACTCCTCAGAGATCAAGAGCTGGGCCAAGACACGATGCTAGGTCCCTGTCTTCCCGACAGTGAGGTCGCACCAAGAACGACGCGCACTCTTGCCCCTGTGTAGGTATCTTGCAGCCCTGCTGGATTCGGGTCTTCTCTTCACGGCCCTACATCCTCGCACTGTTTCCCGCGAAACCTTCTTTTGAGACATCTTCCTCTCTTTTCGGTGGCACAGGACATGCACAACGCCATAAAGTACGGCAGTCCGCGCTCAGTCGGAAGTGCAACGACGCATCCAACCGCCAATACCTACTACCTAGGTACACAGTACCGGGAATCCCACCATTTCTCGAATTCAACCAACCCACCGAATGTCTCAGCGAGAGATGCTCAGAGACCGAAACAAACCACCGATTTGAATCAACATCGGCGCGAGCAGCTCAAAACCTGAGTGCGCGGTCCCCACACAGCCACCACATTCGAGTCGCCAAAAGAGGTCGGCCAAAATGCACGGCCCAAGCTCGGTAGCCTTCCGCGAACAGAACTGCAGCTAGACTGCAGCTGCACATCGGGGACCACACCTTATCTGTGCGTAACAGGTTAGTAGGCGAAGGTGCCGTCAAATCACACGGCAAGCATGATATCTACACCATACCCCATGTAGGACGAGTGCAGGAGACCATTTCTTGCCCGGAATCACCTGTCTGCGGAGTAGGTATAATAACGCTGCTTTCCCCGCACCAGCCTCCGGCCTGGTTTGTATGAGAGAGAAAGAGAGAAAAACAGCGGCCGATTGCTTGCTCTCGCAATACCCGTCGGCGCTTTGTCCACAATGTTCCGTTCGATTGACGTCCACGCGGCTTGGACCTCGTTCGAGATCGCTCCATCCAAACCCGCTACCGTAATTGCGGCCATACTCATCGCTCTCGGTCTGTCGGTCACCCTGTACGTTTTCCAAACATGGCGGCGCCTATCTCACATCCCGGGGCCGTTCCTGAACTCCATTACCCCGCTGGTCCTCACCTACCACTGCTTGAAGGAGGACATCACCACCTACACATATGAGCTGTCGCTCAAGTACGGCCCCCTGGTGCGCGTAAGCCCAAACATCGTAGCCTACTACGACCCTGAGACCCTCCGTCGCATTTGCTCGGTCAAAGCAAACTACACCAAAGGGCTGTGGTTCGAGTTCTCTCGATGGGACTTGAAGCATTATTCGTGCATTGCGATGCGAGACAACGAAAGCCGTAAGATTCGAAAAATGAAACTCGTCCCCGCATGGGCCGGCCAAGGGCTGTCCGTCATGGAATCCCGAGTCGACAGCCAGGTGCGCGCTTTCGTCGAACTTGTCCAGCGCAAGTACATTTCCACCCGGGAAGGCCTCCGCCCCATGAACTTTGGCCACCGTGCGCAGTTTTACACCCTCGATGTAGCGACCAGCGCCACGTTCGGAAAGCCCTTTGGCTTCCTGGAGAAAGACGGCGACGTCGAGAAGTACCTCGAGACCACAGAGGCCATGACACCGACGTTTGGTATCCTCGGCACGCTGCCGTGGCTTGTCCACGTCATGCATTCGTGGCCGCTGAATAGGTTCATGCCAGGCGAAGGCGACAAAGTTGGATTCGGGCGGCTGATGAACTTCGCGAGCGAAGCCGTGAAGCAACGTCTAGAACCTGGCGACGCAAATTCCGAACACGATCTCATCCGAGGTTACCTTCGCAATGGGGTCGAGCCCGAGGACGTCGTACAAGAGTGCATTACGCTCATGTAAGTCCAATCCTCCGCCCCTACCCCTCATATCCAGTATTTCCCCAGCTACTAACCTCCCCAAGTGTCGCCGGCTCCGAAACAACCTCCATCGCCCTCCGCATGGGGCTGCTCTGCCTCCTGACCACCCCCGAGGCATACCGCAAGACCCAAGCCGAAGTCGATACCTTCTACACCAACAACCCAGCCAACAGCGCCTCCGTCATCAGCTACGCCGACGCAAAAACCCTCCCCTACATCCAAGCCGTGATCCGCGAAGTCCTCCGCCTCTGGCCGCCCTCAGCCGGCCTCTTCAGCAAGCAGGTGCCTGAGGGAGGAGACACCGTCCACGGGTACTATCTCCCACCCGGGACGGAGATTGGCCAGAGTTTGCTGGGCATCGGCAAGCAGAAGCGCATATTTGGTGCGGACGTCGACATCTTTCGCCCTGAGAGGTGGCTGGAGGCTGAGCCTGAGGCGTTTGAGGAGATGCAGGCGGCGGTGGACCTGGTGTTTAGTGCGGGGAAGTACGTGTGCTTGGGGAAACATATTGCTTGGATGGAGTTGCTGAAGTTTTTTGTTGAGGTATGTTGCTCTCCTTAGGGGGGGTTGCTTTGGAAGGTGTGCTGACTGACGACTGTGCTGCAGATTTTGAGGCGGTACGAGATTGCGGTTGTCAACAATGCGCAGCCTTTGAAGCTGAGGGATCCTGTGACCTTCTTGCCGACTGAGTTTTGGATACGGTTTACTAAGAGGGATGGGGTTGAGTTGTGAGTTCCGAGATGCTTAGGCATGCAAAAGTGGAATGAGAACGTCTAATTGCACCGTGTACTTGATGCGAAAGCTGTCCCTTGCGGTCAAGTCGGCTATCAAATCGACGCACTCTGCTTGCATTACCCATGTGATTGGGCCGGTTCCAACAGGCGGCAATGGTGCCCCCAAACGAGCTGCAGAGCGCGGACCACGGCGGCTCTCGGCAGGGCGGACGCGCGCGCCGGTCGTCTGGGTTCCCGGGTTCCTGGGAAAGCAAAAGGGAGAATAGTAAAACGCGGCGGATAGGAGGTGCCCCTACCTAATACCCAGGTAGCAGGTATCACAAAAATAGCCTGGTAGCGGGATCCGGACGGCCGAGTGCCGCCAATGCACACGTGCATAGCTGTGTGAATCACGGTGAGCGAGTTTGAGCATATTTACGCGGTTTTCAAGTCTGCTGGCACCGGTTGGCCTGCCCATGCAGTCTTCCGCTGGAACACGACCGGACAATCCAACCGGGAAGGTCGAGGGACGCGGGTGCGGACTTGTCTCTTCAAGTCCAACTGCTTCCAGCCACTAGGTATTGACTGGCACCGCTGGACCGACCTGCCCGACCAACTCACGGCCTCACCCACTAAAACCTCACCCACGTTTAGAGCTGAGACTCCTACCTCCTACCTCACCAGCCTCACCTATCCACATGATGGCACGCTGCGAGCCTGTTCATGTCATCGTGCTCCTGATCGAGCTGGCACTCGCAGCCGCCGCGCTGGCCGTTGCGGCCCACGGGCATACGAACGAGCTGCGGACAGCACTGTGGACGACGGGAGGCGAGCGCGGATGGAACTCGGACCCGCACGCGCGAATCTACTTCTACGCCAACCACCAGCAGCCGCCCGAGATTCCGTTCCTGTGGACCGAGAGGTCAGCACCCAACTATCCGCCTGCCTGCCTGGGTGACTGACTGACGATTACGTGTTTGCAGGCTGGCCGTCTCGCTGCTCGGCGTTGCGACGGTCAACGCCGTCGTGTGGGTGGCGCGGGTAGCGCTGCTGCTGCTGCACGGTAGTGTTCGCACGGCATTGCTGGACGCCTCGTACGATGTGCTGCTCGCGGGGCTCTGGACCTTCGCCGTCAGGGCGCAGTCCGCGGGCGACCTGACAGACGCGCGCCATCTCAGCCCGCAGCCGTGGTATTTGGACAGAGGGTGCGGCGGCCTTGCGGGGGACGACGGCTCGGTGTGCCGGCGCGGGAGGGCGTCGTTCGCCACGGCAGTTGTGTGCATGTGAGTGAGGTGTCCATGACTGCCCATGACATGTTATCTGTCGTCGATTTTTTGTCCCTTGTGGGTGCTGATGTGCTGATGCGAGGACCAACACACAGGGGGTTCTACCTCGCCCGGTCGGTCATGTCCGTCCTCCGGCTTGCGTACTGGTGTGGCGAGTACCGCCTTGTCGACCGGTGTGCCGAGTGGCTCTGCGAGCAGTGGCTCGGCCTTGGCTCGCGGGCGAAGACGGGTCAGGGCGGGGGCACCCAGCACGTCGGTGATGTGCAGCTACTTGAGGTTGACGGGGCGCGGCAGCCGCTCCGACATAGGAGCCGGGACATGTACTGGGACTCGGAATCGGACACGATATGAGATTGTATTGTTACTGTTGGCTCTCGTCCAAGGTACCGTACCGTACCTGGTGGGTCTTTGTTACCACCTAGAATTCAATTCAAACAAGGAGATGGCAAGTAGGCGCCGGATTACAGCTCTATATTCATCGTACAAGACCAAGGAAAGTCCCCCGCCAGTGCTGTACCCTGTCGCCGGAATCCCTCTCGCCCCTCTGCCACCCCTTCCCTCCCCCTGTCATCGGGGCCTTGCAGCAGCGCCCTGCTGCATTCGACGCTCAGACGCACACCAGCACGGCGGCCAGCAGGGCCATGGCGCCAAGGAGGGTCTCGAAACTTCCGAGGGCATTGGCGGGGGCTGTGATGCTCGGCCGGATGGACGCGGATGCAAACCCGGATCCGGATGCAGATGCGGACCCGGATCCCGGCCTAGTGGTAGGTGCGGACGAGGAAGTAGACGCCGATGTGACCTTGGGCGTGGGTGTGGACGTAGGACCTGCTGCGGTGTGACCCGAAGCCACTGGCGGCGAGGACACGCCGTGGTGAGCGCTGCCGCCCTCCACATCCGACACCACGGGCGGCATGGACAATTCCAACGTCGTGGCGGCGGCAGCGGAGGTTGAAGCGGACGCGACGGGTACTAGGGGCTCGATAGAGACGCCGTTGGAGTTGGTGCAGCCGCTCGGCACGGTGTCCGGGCCGCCGGCCACCATCTCGATGGCGGCGCACTGGTAGAGCACGCCGTGGTGGCCGTGCTGGACGACCTGCAGCACGGCGGGCTGGCCGATCCAGGCCGCGAGACCCGGAACGCCCCGGAAGCAGACGTTGCCGACGCCCGTCTGGCCAAACTCCCGCACCAGCGGCCGCCACTCGGTCGGGTTGTCGACGAGGGCCACGTTCAACTCCCACGTCACACGCCCGTGCGTCGTCAGCACGGCGATGTTGCTCCCGTCGACGCTCCACCGCGTCACGCCCTTGGTCCGTATAGTTGCGCTGAACGAGCCGCACGGCCCTTGGTCCAACTTCTCGTCGTCAAAGCCGATGCTGGTGGGATAGTCGAGCACAAAGTGCGCCGACGCCGCCGTGGCCGCCAGCCAGAGCACCGCGCAAGTGGTCGCGCGCATCTTCGATGTTTGTGGTGTTTGCAGAGCTGTAAAGATGTATAGCCAGGGCTGGATGACTGACTGGTGGGTGGGAGAGCACAAAGGGCCCCGGATGGCTCTCTCGCGGCGACCTTTTATCTTCACCAGCACCAGCCGGAAGTCAGCCCAATCCTGGAGTCCTGGAGCCTTGGAGCCCGCCAGCTTCTAGGCACATGAACCATCGACGTCGCTTGGCTAAAAGGCCTAGATATAGCCGGTGACCACCGGGACAAGACAGCCCTGCGTCGACATATATGGCCCATATGAACATGCTGTTTGTTTGCCTCCTGAGCGCCTTTGAGCATGTTTGGCTGCGCCCGTGCCGTGCCATCACAAGGTATTTATCAGGCAGGCCAGACCCAGCCTGCCCGGACGCTCGATGCGGGCGGCCGACGGCTAGTCAGAAACCCACGCAAGCACAGTGAAGTTTGAATAGCGATGACGATGGGCCCGACGCTCTTCCTTCTGGTGGCTCCGGCAACGCTCGCGGCGGTGGCCTCGGCGCACTTTGTGCTGGAAGTGCCCACGTCGGTGGGCTACGAGGACATGAGAGAGGGCACGGCACCGTGCGGCGGCTTCGAGCCGACCCGCCGCGACGCCGTGACCGACTGGCCGGTGGCCGGGGCGCCGCTCAAGCTGATCTCCACCCACCCCCGGTCCCGCTTCACCGTCCGCATCGCGCTGCTCCCCAACACCACGGCCGGCCCCCTCACCTTCTCTGCCATGCTTCCCGTCATCCAGCAGAGCGGCCTAGGGTGGCTGTGTCTGCCGTCGCTGCCGGGCATCGCCGCCTGGGAGGGCCAGGACGCTGTGCTGCAGGTCACGCAAGTCGCCACCGACGGCGAGCTCTTTCAGGTTAGTGCTCCCAGCACCCAGCGATGCCGTGTTCCCGGTGTCGGCTGCGTTGTCTGACACGTACGGCCATTCTTCCCATATTTCAGTGCGCCGCAATTAGGTTCACAGCCGGCGCTGCCGCCCCCGCCCCGCCCCTCTGCACCAACTCGAGCGGAGTCTCGGCAACCTTCCTCGCCGGCGGCGACAAGCCTGCTCTCGCCCCAGACCTCGCCCCGGCGCCGGCGCCCAGCGTCCCCGACCACGGGTCCCCGCCCACGGGGGCCGCCGGTCGCAAGCCCCACCCCGCAATGTCTACTGTCGCAAGCCTCGCATTGGTCACGCTGCTGCTGCCCTGGCTGGTCTCAGCCACGTGCATGGCGCCATAGGGCGAGTCGCATGAAGGCGGATTGGCCGAATCTTGGGTAACTGTGTAGGTATCGTTGGGGCAAGCGTGTCGCTGCTGCGAAGGGCCATAGTCGGTAGTCTGTGGGTGGCTTGGTCGGGAGTCCGTCAGGCTAGATGAAATGCAATGTACGCCAAGAAAGCGGCGGGTGGGCACCCGCCTCCACTCTCACAATGATAACGGAAGGTAAAACCTGCGCAAACGCCCTCCGCCTGGGTTCAAAGGACGCGCCTGCCTAGCCCCTAGCACACACTTCATTTCGCGCCCGATGACGCCCACTGCCATTCAATAATGTATTCAATAGGTACGGACTAGGTAAGGAAGGTACTATCATGAACCGCTCGAGCAAATTTCTCAGCGTCCCATTCAGAGATTACCAATTGTCATCTGGGCTGAGGCGAGGCTATTACCTGCCTGGAGGTACAAGGTACCTGGCCGAATGCTGACAGATCCGTGTCCGGAGCTCAGGTGCGACTCCCGCATTTCTTGTCGGGCGCGGGGGGGGGGGTCTGCCTCCTAGCCCCTACCAACCCA
>Ga0247760_1001938_pt1 | contig 17254 bp, 2 predicted proteins | sample UWRJL171409R4_FD_179936 | JGI IMG/M metagenome (GOLD analysis project Ga0247760, IMG submission 179936) | Plant litter microbial communities from Arlington Agricultural Research Station in Wisconsin, United States - UWRJ-L171-409R-4 | ecosystem: Environmental > Terrestrial > Plant litter >... | reverse complement strand
CTCGCATTACCTATCCGTCACCGAGCTGACCGGCGGCATCCTAGGGCGCAGCGTCACCCTGGAGTTCGGTCTGTGGCCGTACGACAGCACGACCAAGACTTTCACTACCGCGCCGCAAGGGCCCTACACGGCCGACCTTCACTCGGTGGCGGCGCCGCCGGGCTACCCTGGGGCCTACTACGAAGGCGATGTCAACAACAAGGCGACGGGCGCGCTAGCCGGCCGGCTGAAGCTGGGCTGGCTCTCGGACCTGTACCGCAAGGTGTCGATCGAAATCGACACGGTCACAGGCTGCAACCCGCCCATGGTAAACGAAGCCGGCCAGGGCTGGCAGGACGTGCTCGAGGGCGCGGGCTTCGAAGTTGCCATCATCGAGAGCGAGACGAACCTGGCTGAGCCATCAGGTGACAGCTGGAACGAGGCCGAGCTGCACAGTACCATGCTAGCCCGCCGCGGCGCCGTCAACCTCGACACCGACTGGCGCTACCACATCCTCGCGGTCAAGCGGCTGGACAGCACCGAGCGCGGCGAGATGTACGACCTCGGCGCCGTCGATTCAAACAATGTGCCGCGCGAAGGCGTCGCCCTCGCGGCCAAGTGGCCCATCCCCGCCGGCTGGGGCGACTACACGGGCTTCGAGTTCGGCAACGCCAAGGACGCCTACCTGCGCGCCGCGGTGCACGAGATCGGCCATGCCTTTGGGCTGGTCCATCCGGGCGACGAAGTGCCGCCGGCGCCCATGGACTCGACCTTCATGTGCGCCTCCAACTCCATCGCCGCCGCCGCCGTGCCACCCGTCAAGTTCCCCCACAACATCGTCTGGAGGTTCTCGGACCTGAACAACAAGCGCCTCCGCCACCTGTCCGACCTCTTCGTGCGGCCCGGTGGCCTCCCCTTTGCCGCCTACCTCAATCGTGCCAACCCGCCTCTGCCTATCGGCGACTCGGACCAGGCCTCCTCCTCCAGCCTACCTGGCGTGGCGCTGACCGTGTCGCCGCTGCGCGGTGAGATCCCCGTCGGCGCGCCTGCGAGGCTGAACGTGGAATTGGCCAACAGCGGCGCGTTTCCCGTCGAGATACCGGCGGACGACACCCATGGGCTGCGGATGACAGGCACGGTGACGGACGCCACAGGGGTGACCCGAAGCTTCGCCCCGCTGTTGGTGTGCCCGGATTCGGACAAGACGCAGACGGTCGAGCCCTCGCGGTCGGTGAGGACCTCCATCACCATCCTGCGCGGCGGCCAGGGCGCCCTGTTCCAGACCCCCGGCCTGGCAACGGTCTCAGTTCGCACCGCCTGGGCTCCCATCAAGGGGAGCACCCTGGCCCGCGTCGTCCTGACGGCTTCGACCACCATCTTTGTTACGGGCCCGGTCGATGCGAGCCACGCTGCCGCCGCCCACGCGGTCTTGGCTACTCCCGACGTGGAGCTGGTCATGGTGCTGGGAGGCGACCATTTGGAGCATGGTATAGAGGCGTTGGGCTGTGCCCTCAAGGATAAGACGCTCTGCCCGCACTTTGCCGCCATCGAGGCCAAGAGGCTGGCTCGCCCATTCTTTGATCGCAAGGCGGATACCGAGAAGGCGTCTGAGCTGCTCGACGGGGAGACAGTGCTAAGTGAGAAGGAGAGGGAGCTGCTTGTCAAACTCGGCTGCAAGGGCATATAAGGGGTGGGTGGGAAAAGGTATTGTTTTTTTTGGTCCGGAATTGGGGGGTTGGGTGCTCTGAGCTGTTGATGCCGATTTTCTCGGCACCGTTTCAATCAAAATTTATGACGCTGGAGTCCAAAAACTCTTCGTGGTTTCAACCGTGTTTCTGTTTGACGTAATCTATAAGCAAAGCGGCGAATTGTCCCCACGACGTGACCCTCCACCTTCAAACTATAGCCATATTAGATAGAACAGGGCAGCTGTAGCTGGAAAAGGCTTGAGCCTAGGGTTGGTCAGCCTCGCCACTGCACACAATTATAAGAACCGGGTCTCTGGCTTTGCCAGATATCTAATCCAGATATCTAATAGAGCAATATAACTAACTGTTCAACCCACTCAGCCACACAGTTAGAGGGTGCGGCGTTTCTGACAGTATATTTACGTTTGCTAAATGAATACCAACTGTCAGATTACACACGCCAAGGCGTACCTATGAGTGGCGAGCCTCTACGCTAGAGGGTGCGCACGCGCCTCAAACGCAGAGATTTCCAGAATAGACTAGAAAGCAAGGGATTGAAAACACATGGAAGAGTACAGCCAATTAAACCAATCCAACTGTGTGCGAGTGATACAATTCAACACCAACTCTAAGCGGTCCTCAATTATAAAATACTATATTATATATCCGTTTATAAGCTGTGCCCCTAAGAATTATTAGATAAGAACTCTTTGCGGATAACTCTGTTTCTCGACCTTCCCTCCAAATTGAGCACCCAATCTCCAGAAAGTCTACTTCTAGGTTGCGAGAACAGGATAACTGTGCGGGGCGAGCATCGGGGTTGTGGCCTTTAGCGATAGGGATGGGAGTTTGTGAAGATTGGCGGCTGTCATCTAGAGTCGCGAGAAGGGGCGGTGCTTTTGTAGTGCCCAAGTAAACGGCTGTAGCGGTCTGACCCGAAATCGGGCTGTTCCTGGTCAGCATGACAGGGTTGGGGTTGGGGGTGGGGTGGCATTCGGCAAGACGCTCACATACTTCTTCTTCTTATTGGCTGAGACCATGGTGACGATGCTTGCATGAAATGGGATTCAGTATCGGCTGAGAGCAGACAAAAGGTAACGCAAATTTTTGCAATAGAGAGTATGAGGACAAGATGGGTAGATTTTATCTTCTTATAGACCCAGCTTAGAGGATTATAAAAGAGCTACTGCACCCTTTGACCTATGAAACCCCAAGATCCGAACGACATTCTAGAGGAATGACCTGCTTAGCTTCTAATTGGAAGGCACGGTGACACCATCTGCAGGCCTGCGGGTCGAAGGACAAACCTGGCCAGTGCGAGAGGTAGAAGGCAGGGATTGTCGGTTTGCCGCCATGTTGGCGGGAAGCGGTGCATTTTCCCACTATACTGGTGGGAAGTAGGCCAGTTTCCCACCATGTTGGCGGGAAGCCGTGCATTCTCCCACAATGCTGGCGGGAGACGATAGCCCAATGAGGAATGAGGGTGGTCTCCCGCAGTCGATCTGGACTGTGATAACCTATCAAATTCTCGGTCATAAGCCGTGCGGCCACCGCCCGCCTCCAATTAAGGCGCCGCCCCCGAAAATTGATGCATGACCTCCGTTGTCAGCAAAATTGACGACGGATCTACTACAACCCCCCTGTGGAAGCAGGCATCACCAAATACCTCCGCTTTAAGCCGCCTAGCACGTCCTATCTTGAGAAAAACATTGTTCTTTGAGGACAAACCTTCGCTTTCAATTGCACTCCCTCCCCTCAACACCAGAGACCTCCTCGCAATGCATCCCCGCGATCATAGATTCTAGATTCGATATTAATAACTCACCACCCAGCTCTGAAACGCGAGCTCGTGCGTGGCAGAACGATGAGTAGCAGAAATATGCTTTTCCGTTAACCATCAAACGAGCTCGAGATGAGGATAGCTCAATGGAGAACGCTGTGGCGGCTACCGAGGGGCACCATAGGAAGAAAACTAGAGTAAACGAAGCAAGTCGGGATAATACATGTCCTCAGCCACTGGATCATTCTAACTCGGGCTGAGTCTGCAACTACTAAATTGTTTCAAAGAATGATGTGGTATTTTGCAAGAACTTATACAATGCGGCGGATGGGGGGCAGAATCTGGCGACCCAGCAACGCGTCCGGATTTAGACTTGGCATATATACTGGCAAGCGGTTGCAGAAAAAAAAGAGACTCAGTTAACCCTAACCCTTTTGTTTTTGGCTTTGAACTAACAGACCCTATTAATTTTACAAGGCCCACACCCAGATGCCCTCGGCACCACAAGGGCCAGGATGGGCAAGATTGTTCAACACCGTACGGGGCATAGCCCGTACGTAAGTTATCTAAGAAGGTTCGGCAAGGAAGGGACCCCGAGGCACAGCTGCGGCGTACCATAGGAACCACAACACCTATCGTATTGCCGGGAACTGGCAGCATACCAAACGGCGGTACGGGAGGCGTACTAGGCGGGGAAACGAAAGAAAGAAACGGTTCTGGGTACCAAGGAACTATACAAGGCAATGGTTGGAAAGCAGGCGTTAAGGTTCTTCCCCAAATAAAGGCCAAAATTAGTCTACAAGCCCTACGGGCATAAGAAAGGTTAGCTTAGTACGTTTTACCGCCGGGGGCGGTAGGTAGGCAGTAGAGGAAGCGAGACCCGAACTAGCGGGGGGGTATTATGTAATCACTCAAGTAGTAGCGCTACCAACCCTAGCCTACGGCCAGGGCGGGCCACCCTAAAATAAATTAAATTGAATTAAATTATCAATTTTACAACAATTCCACAGCATCTTGGGGTGGACGTTATAATAATGCGTGTAAGGTATATGTTAGCTAACGGTAATCAGGTGACTGGCTGGTGGGGTAACAGTACAAGAAGGTACTTAAAATCACAGCAGAAGTTAGCTGTATAGAAATGTACTGCAAGGTAATGAGTCTCTTTTTTTTTGTCAACCGCTTGCCAGGGCACAGCGCTGGCAACAGCACCTCAACCAGTGGGTCAGCCCAAGGGCTAACTAATCACACCACGGCTGTAGGGCATCTAGGGCACCTGCCGTGACTCTGATCTACATTTCCAGTGCACGTGCCTTCCAGATACATCGTGGTCCTTAAGCCAGAGCAACAAGAAATCTGCCTACGTATCTACCTCACCTCTTTTGCATTTCCACAAGACTATTTTTGTACTCCGACTCTTAACCACATATATTTCTTTGAATCTCTTGGGGCGTGTATATATAAAGGGTTTGCATCGTGGGTATCCTTGGTATCAGCGGTTTGCTTGTTTTGTGCGACGAATCTAGGTACACCAAATTTCCTTTTTCGTTCCTCGCTCACGTGACCTTGCTCACCCCGGCTCAGTGCCGGCTCAGGATTTGCTCAGGCTTGCTCACCCTAGTATAACAGCCATTTCGGAAGGCTGCCATACAGGATGCACAATTACTTCAGTTCTAGCCGAGCAAACCTAAAATTGGTCCCCGTCTTTCGAAAACGAATGGTTCCGCCTTTACCTAGCCTTTGCCCTCAAAATCTCGCACATATACCTAACTACATACTTACACTAACTTTGGGTAGCGGCGCCTTTACCCTCTTCCCCTTCACATCCACACCTCTCTCCAAATAATAAGGTATCAATTAAGGCTATTCAAGGACCAAAGTACCCAGGTACCTACCTCCTTTTCAAGCACACATTACATCCCACTATACCCACTTGCAAGCCGCTTATCCTAACCCTAAACCCGGGGACTGCTTCCGGGCCGTCTCGGTAGCCAGTTCCATCGCAAGTGACTTACCTACTACGCTAACGAAGGGGCCTAAGATTTAGCGGGGGCGACATAGTAAATTTATCCTTTTATCTGCTTATCTGGCCGGACGTAAGTCATTAAAGTCATCTAAGGCTCGAGGGCACAACACCAATCCATCAACGCTTTTAACTAGTACTACAATAGAAATAACTATTAAGGTAACCGTTGCAATCCTTATACTTATCACCGGACTTCCATTAGCAATTGCAATCCTTTAGGGGTATATTCAGAATCGTCGGACGATTTAATGAGGGGAAGGTACCAACTACTCCGAGCATAACTATTGGCCTGTGTAATCCGGCGCACCTGCTAACAATTATATTTATCCAGTAGTAACCTTCGAACTTCAGCCAACCGCAACCATCCCAGCATAATAAGCTAGTACTTATAATAACTTCCAGTAAATACCTCCCTATTAACTATTAAACGTTTTTATTAAAATTTATCTTAATAATAAACGGCCTTGCTAAATAATACAAGCTTTTAATAATCTGGATTATCCCGTATATATAATATAATAATATATATATATTTTTAAATATAATTAGCTTTATTCACATCCTTTTAATTTTTCTTTCCCGTATATTATAAGGTACTTAGCCGCTAAGGTAATTACTAAATTGGAATTTAATAAGTAAAAAGTAGACTATTAAGTAATAAACTAAGAATAGGGGCTTAATATTATACCTTATAATAGCCTCCTCGCTAAATTTTAATTATTATTAAATTACTTTATATATATTAATTACGTTATTAAAATTAGTATATAGTATAATTAAAATCCCTCTCCGTCTTCCCCTATTATTCCCACCTTTAATAAAACCCTTATTACAGTAAATTAGCAATATTTTAAATATTTATAATTACTAAGGTTTAATTTTTAAAAATTAAAATCGTTTTAAAAAAGGATATTATATTAATTTTAGTAAAGTTTTTACCGTAATTAGCAATTTTAGTTTTAAAATTTAAAATTTTTCCTTTTTAAACCGTACCCTTTATTAACTATTAGGTTTTTGTATAAAATAGCCTTTTCGAAAGGAATGGTTTATATAATATTAAAATTTTATATTATATATAGAAAAAAATTATTTACACAAATAGAAAAAGCTAGTTTAAGTTTATAATTAGCAGTTTTTTTATTTTAATAGCGATCCAAAACCTATTAGAAGATTTTTATACCTTTAATTAACTAAATTAACTAATATAGGAATATTATATAGTAAAAGAAATACTTTTCTATATATTTTTTACTAATACTTTTATATATAATAGGGGAATATTTTTATTTAAGTCAATTTAAACGAAAAATCCCCTAAATTATACTTCAAATTATTAAAAGGGTTATATAACGTTACCCAAATTAATACCCCCCAAAGCGTTATTATTTAAGCCCTTTATCCGGGTAAAAGAATACGCCTTAATTTTAAGCTACTTAACTTAAATTACGTTATAATATACTAAATTACTTTAATTTTAACTAAGCGGCCCGGAATTAATCTTATTTATACTTCTTTAAATATTTTACGAAAAAGCTTATATTTCAGCCTAAAAACCCCAAATTTAAATTCCCAGAATATATTAATTATTATATATACGGAAACTTTTATACGGGAAGAGTTTAAAAGAAAACTAATTATTTATTACTTTTATAAAAGAAAGTATTTCCGCGGAATCAGCCCCTTATAACTGGGAAGCTACTTTAAACAATATTAATATATATCCTAAAATAAAATATAATATAATAACCAAAAGTATTTCAATATCTAATATAATATTTCAAAATATATTAATTTTTAATTTAATATTCTATAATATACTAATATATACCTAAAATAGTACTAAATATCTTTATATTAAGTACTATCCCAGTTTTAGAACCCTGATACTTTATACTATATTATATATTAAATTAAAATAATATATACCGTTTTAAATTATATATTATTATATAATAAACGGTCCTAATTTTAGGCTATTCTTTCCCTCGTACCAGAATTTAGGCTAACTCGGGGAAGAATTAGTAAAAGCTTAGGTAACGCTCAGGACAAATTAGCTACAACTTACCCTATCTCGCCCCAGCTTAGGATAATAAACGAAAAAGGATATTTGGTGTGCCCAGATTCGTCGTAAATAACCAGGCTGTTTCATTAGAGGGTGATGTACTGCCCTGACTGGAGCGCCCCGGAAAGTTCATGGGCTGAATTCATGGAGGTGATCTATTCTGCAAGCCCCATGAACTCGAAAAATCCACGTCGGAAAAATGTCCATGAATGGCCATGAATATAGCTTGGACGGTTCAAATTTCGCCATTAGTTCCACACCTAGATAGTCAGCGTAGCGATCAAACCGTCGATTAGCCTTAACCCCGCGATCTAGTTCACGCATTCAAATATATAAAACCTAACTCTCTAGCTTAGCCGGAGAGCTAGCACAATCAAGCAAATCTTTTTAACTGCTCTAAAAGCGATTAAAAAAGTAATACGGCATTTTTAACAAAACTAATATTAGTAAGAGTTAAATAATTAACGCACTATAAGTTGCATTACCCTCCAACAAATAGAAATCCCGTAAAGAAACGGATCTAGGCCTTTGGTCCAGATTAATTGCAAAAAAGCCCCCCCCCCCGTTTCGATTAAACAATGACTAAACCACAACGCGGGAGTTATAATAGCCGAATACGCAAACTTTTCCCCGGGCTTTTAGGCTCCTATTTAATCAAGCAACTAATTAGTAAAACAAAATATTTATTACTACTATACTTATTTCCCTTCAATTACCTACTTTCATTTTTATTAACTTTATATTAGTAAACTTAACAATAACTTAAAACTAGTAATAATAACCTAATCCTTATTTAATATATTTATTATCCAATCCTACCCCCGCCCTTCTTAGTAATTCCCTTCGCCTCCAAATACATTTATTTAACCCGGGCCAAACTTATACAATACACCACTACCTTAATTCCCACTACCTTATGTATATTACAGCAATCCGCTAATATACCCAACGTATTTACCTAACCTGGGAATCTAACGTAGGTTATAACTAGCAGAGTCCTCTTCTACTAGCACAATACGGAAATCCTCCGACCCAATAAGTATACGTACCTAATAGGCTATTCCATAATGTACCTGGCCGTCAGAGCCCATTAACCTCGTGCGCAGCACGCTTACCAACGTTTGGACGGGGTGCATACACCTAACATAGCCCTCCCTCGCTTAGCTCGTCCTTCGCCGTGCTGATACGCCTGGCTAGTCAGTAAGGCGGTGCATTCCTGCGTCCGGGCCCGTAGACTTTGAGGGTCCTATCGCCCGGAATCATCCGCGCGACTTCACTAACCGTATTGTTCGTCCACGGTGATGGGCCGGCCGGATAGCAGCGCTTGGTGATTGTGGTTGTTCCAAAACTCCTTTTGATGACAATGAAGACGATGAGGATGACGACGAGCCGATACGCCGGGTAGAAAGAGGGCCAGAACGTAGACCGCGCGCACTCTACCTAGTGTTAATTCTAATAAGGGTAGAGAACGGAATTGTGTTCCTGAGACGCGTGGTTAATTACTCAGACTTGGAGCGCTCCTCATCCCCTAAACCCACTTTGGCAAGCTGGACCCCAACTTGGGGGGCTTTTGGTTAGTATATGGTGGAATAGGAGTACGATAAGCAACGCTCCCTTACAATTAGTAATAAACAAGTAATAGAAACTGGCCAGCTCTAGAAACTGGTACCTACGTCGAAAAGTAGTTAAAGTAAACTTTAACCAGCGGTATAATTATATACCCTACTAATATAATACCCAAGTAGTATACTAAAAATCCAAATACTGCTTCGAAACGAATATTTGTACCTTTACACTAATTACCGTTATATTAACTTCATCATCCTTTTCCGTTAGCAAAAAAACTAGTATTATACTAAAGGCTTACGGTTATATTATATTAAAATAATTATAAGTAATCCTTATAAATTCTAAACGTTACGGTTTTTACTATTTTATCCTCCGTATAGTAAGTTAGGATAATATTACTAATTTGGTTTTAAAGATAGAAGAGAAGTATATATTACGGTTTATAGGGAAAAGATTTATTTTTACCCAATTCGTTTTAAAACGAGGTATAATAACCCAACGTTATATAATATATTTATTTAGGAAAAAGAAGTAGTTAAAGTAATAGCAGTAACGGTTAGTTAAAGCGGAACGGTAATAGTGATACACCCGCGTAATAATATAAAGAGGTAGGCTGGGCGGGATTGTTTCGTACGCCTTTATAATATAGTATATTTTTCCATATATCCCCATCGTCTTTTTAGCCTTTAATAAGCAATTACGAGAATTATTTAAAAAGGGCGTTAAGCGTTGTAGTAACAAGTACGGGGGGATTAATCGCACCTTTACTTTATATAGGAGATAATAAGTACGCCGCTTTAGAAAGGGGATTTATTAGGGGGCTTTTAGATATAAGCGAGCTTTTTCTAATCGGGGCGGGGGTGGTTGGAAAGGCAGTAGCGGTTTAATTTTGGTTATTTAGGAGGTAGCATAGTATGGGAAAAGGTACTAATAGTATAAGTAGTAATAGAGATAATAAGGTTTCCGGAATATACGGTTGCGTATAATCCGAGGGTAGTAGCGCTTAAGCTAAAGGCTGGGTTGGATTTAATAGCGTTAAATATTAGGATAATAGCTACTTTTCTATAACGCTTGGGAGTAAGGTTACTACAATAAGCTATTAAGGCTTATAGGACTTATACCAGTGTTTGTATAACCTACTAGGAACGTAATCGCTAAACCTGGTATTAACTTTTATTACATATAGGAAAATAACTAAATTAACTGTGGGGGACATAATACCGAAATACGCCTTACGGCTATTAATAATAAAAAGCCTGCCTATATTTACTAGATTACACGCTACGCCAAACCTACAGTATGGGGTTAGTCTTCTATTAATTGTACGAATTTGTGATAGAAAATCAGGTTAGCTTAATGTAAAGAGTTACCGTATTATCAAACTTTCGAATTCTTTTATATAAGCGGAGCGCTAGCCGGGATGAAGATTTAAAATGTTATTGGCTAAGTTTAGTAGATATAGAGTTGGGATTGGATACCGTACGATTATTATTAACGGTAACGGTTATTTATTTAACCGTTAAAATACTAGATACCTTACTTATAAGGAGCTGAAATTTGCATATTATATTGAAATTATTGGGACGGCTTATCTTATACTTCCTTGGTTACCAAAAGCGGTAATATAGGCTGCGGAATATATATACCGGGTTTAAGAATAAGGAATACGGTAAAAGTATAACAATAGGGTATTTTTTTATATTACTGCAACTTATACCACTTAATTAATTAGATGGCTCGCTAGATGAACTAAGCGTTAATACCCTTTATAAATTAAAACACCCAATTTCGATAATCCAGGATTTCGGTTTTCTTCACTATGGTTCTTATAGACCTTACGTAGGCTATTACTCTGTTTATAAACTTAGTAGTTTTTTAATAAATTGGGAATAAAACCGCTAAAAACTACCCTAAATTCGCGACGTATAAATATATAAAAACGGACGATTATATAATGTAAAATATATTTATCGTCCTTAACTTGGAATAGCGCATAATAAGTACCGTTAATAATCCTACCACTATTTATAAGTAATTAGGGTATAGTAAAATAGATAAGGGCCTATACCCAGATTTTCTAACCTACGCTTGGAACTGCGCTTTAAAAGGCGTTAACTATATAGTAATAAACATATATAGCAATGGAGGTAATTTGCTTACGTTAAATATATATATTAATAACCTTAACGTTAATCCTCGGGTTTACCTACTTAACGCTAATAATAATAACTACAAGAATTTAAAACTTACTAATACCAAAATTATATTTAACATTAATATATTTAAGCTACTATACAATATAAACAGGGCGTTATATTTTTCGGAAATAGATATAATTAGTAAGCGAAGCGATTTAAACCCGGTAAAAACAAGTTAAAAAATTGGGTATTACAACGCCTAATACCTAACCAATTATACTTAAATAAACAATATAGTAACGTTCCTCTCTCTTTCCCATTAGAGGGGGGGGGGTATACAATAGTAACCAATTAGCCGTTGATATAAATATATACTAGGTAAATCTCAACTTTAGTAACGCGTACTACAGCGAAATAAATCTCTGGGAAATAAATAACATCTTTACAAAATACATATTATATAGCTATATTAAACCCGGATTTTATACCTACTTAGGGGCGGAGTGCGGCGTTGGAGATTCTGGTATATACGGCTACATAGGGTGCGGTTTTAATACATACGTATAAAGTTATAAGCGGTTTTACGCTAAAAACGGAGTTATTAATATACGGAAACCCTTTACCGTAGTTACTTAATTCCTTAATATTAATAATTTGTTTATAGGGGAACTAACGGAAATCCGGCGACTATACATTCAAAATAGTAATATTATTTTAAACCTACTAATCGTATTAGGTAAAAGTGATTTATTAATTAATAGCTTTTGTAAACCCTTTACGACGTTCTAAAGCTACGGTAAAATGAAGACTATAAAATAGACACTTACGCGCGGAATAGTATTAGTATTCGCCATTTGGAACCAGCTTAATGGATTTATGGCCTGGCTGGATGGAGGCGATAATAAGCCGTATAACGTTATAAAGGGTGATTTAAAGAATATACTAAATACTATACCCGATACATTTATTATATTTTCCAATATTAAGTAGGGAGATATTGGGACTACTTTTAGGTTAAGTTGAGCTAGGGTACCCTTAGGAAGGCTTGGCTTGCGAAAAGCACAGGTTGAGTTGGTTGACTGAGTTAGGTAAGCCTAAATCTTGGTACCTGGAATAGGTTAATCTAGTCTGGGACCTAGTTTTTCTACAGTGGTCATAATTAGGGTAGTTACGTGCAGCCATTTTATTAGCCCATCTGCCCCTATTAGCCCATGGAAGATGGTTAAATGGCCTGGATGGTAATAGTCTTAGATGGTGGTTTAAATACCTATTTTTACAGCCAGGGTGATCTGGATTGGTGGGTGATTAAGTACTTTACACGTACGCCTTAAACGAATTAAAAATTCTATCATTATCAATAACCAAAAAAAAAAACACCGCCGAGACCAACTTTTCTTAACAGCGCGTGGAAAAAATACTGTAGATTTTCAAAATTTTAGCTAATCTAGCCCAACGGTAGCCAATAAGAAGCCTTTCTAGGCCCCAAAAAGTAGGCTAATACTATCTAATACCCAAGCCAACTCTAGACTCAAAGTTACTTACCTTATAAGGAGAGTAGGCTTGTTTGCTAGCAGCTTAGTTAGCTTGCTTGGGTTAGTTGGGCTTAATAAGTAAGGGTAAGCCGAGGGTGAGCCGGGGGTAGAGCGAGCCTGATTTTCCACTAACCTTCCTTAAATGCAGTTTTTTTTTTTTTTTTAATAAGAGACCGACTACCTTGGTAGGTAGGTACTTTTTTGCCTATATTATCGTACCGTTACCTCTTTAAACCTATCCTCCTAAAACCCCTCGCTACGTATTACGCCGTACACTAACGCGGGTCTAATTAATAAAAATACATTTTTCCCCCCTTAGTCCCTTAAAAGTACCAGCAACTTTATACCCAGTACTAAATATACCTTATTACCGTTTCGTATCTTTAAAGGCCCAGAGCTAGTAAACCTATTGGGTATAACGAATAAACGCCTTCTCTCGTACGTTAACCTATTTACTACGTTGATAGTATAGTTAAGAATAACGGGGTAGTGTTTTAGCCCTTTTATAATTTTATTTATCCAAATATTAACCTAGTCAACAGTAATATCATCTGTTTCTTAAATTCCTACCTGAAAAGGGTCTTATTTACGGATAAACTCGTTTATAATTACGCTATAATATTTGTCGATAATATCCAAAAACCAATAGTAGGTGGTAAACTTATCACGCGCCTTAGTAAAATTATAAAGCGCTATTTAGGCTATGCGTTTTACCGTTACCTTTTTTAATCTATAGATTTTACTTTAAGTAGTTTTCTATTTCTTATACTTTATTACTTAAGTTGGAGGGAATTTCCCTTAGAAAATGGCGAAGGTATAGCTGGTTTTATAATAATACGAATAGATATTTTTAATTTAGTTTTAAGTTTATTATTTAGTAAAAGTAATATATATTTATATAATAAGCTAACGGAGGATAAAGTATACTAACTTACTTTAGTATTAACTTTCCTTTACGGTAATAGTAGTAAATTGGCAAATCCAACCTACCGTTTTAAAGAATTGGCCTTATATAATTATATCTCTGCCGGAAATAATTAACGGCCAAAAAGGCCTTAAAAAGTAGCGTAAATATCGTACGTTTTATCTTAATAGCAATTTACTAATTAAGTATTAAACGCGGTTTTATTTTAATTTAAAAGCTAGGATAGCTAGCCGTCCTAGCGGTTTTTAAATTTGCTACTTATAATTAGCGTAAGAAAAGCCGGTTTCTAATTAATAAAATTACAAAATATATCCTAAAAAACCTTTTTTAGGAATTATAAATAATCTAGTAAGAATAAAAAGGTTCCGCTTAATTTTAAAACTCCCAAAAGTATAAATACCTTATTAAAAGGATTAGAATTTATACGCTTATAAAGGGTTATCCAAATAATAGGTACGAATATAATTTTAAATTTTATACCATTACTACTATTATTATAGTTATATATAAAAAGGTAGTTTTAATTTAATTAGGTTTGCAACTTATTATATAAAATAAAATTAAAAAACGTTTTAAAAAAGAAATAAATACTAAACCCAAAAAGTATCACGGAAAGGCTAAATAAAATAGAAAAAGGTTAGAAAATTGCAAAGGCCACCTTTTAATCATTACCCGTTAAAAATATTATAAGCGAATAAAAGGGGGTATATAACGCCTAATAATTAAATTATATAAAAATTACGTAAAGCTAGTAGGTTGTTTTTTAAAATAGAGAATTGTTTTCGGGCCGGTTTTCGTATTTAAGGAAATACCTAAATAATAATATAAATAACAAATCTTTTATATTATTAATATTTAAAGCCAAGCAACGGCGGGAATGAGGAACCCCGAGCCAAATATTTACCAAAAATCGCCAAAGTATTAATACCAATATTAATTTTATTAATATATCAAATTAGTAAATAACGCTAATTATATCCTCTTAAAAGATAACGTTATAGTTATAAAAAAAGACGGGATTTTCTAAAAGGATTAATTCCTTGAATATCTATATTTAAAAAATCCAGAGGAAATAAAAAAATTATATAAAGGAATTTACTTTTTATCCCGTAATATATAAAGTTTTGTAATTAATTTAAGGATCCTTAATTTTATTAATAAACCCTAATAGAATTTCTAATTTAAAAAAAAAAGAATATATTTAAAACTAAATTAAACTAATTAAAATTTAATATTTCCCTAACTTTAAAATTAGTATAATACTTACTAAAAATATTTTTGCATTTTCTTTATTCCAGCCTCTATTATTTACATATACAATTATACTTTCGAGATATAAAGGTATTAATATACCCCAACAGTAGCCTTTTTGATATAACCGTTCGGGATTTTATACATTTTACAGCAAAATCTAAGCTAAAGCTACTTTTCCCTAAGCAAATATACCCTACCCTTACTATACTATATATCTTTTCCATAAGCGGAATTTATATCTCCTTATCGCAATCATCTTCCTAATTAATATAAATTACGTCAACCTAAATAGTTACGGTACTATTATATTAGTAAATTTATTAAAGCGTATAATAAAGGTTTTCGGTAATATCAAGGTTAATATATTTTAAATTTAGGATAATTAACTAAAACGGTTAAGAACTAGCCTTTTCAAACGTATTACCCCAAATATAGGATAAGGACGTAAATACAGGCTAATCAGTAAGGTACATAACCCGTAGGTAACTTATTAAAAGGGCGTTTAGGCCCTATTTCGGTAAAGTAGCTTAAAGGTTTAAAAATCGAATTTTAAAAGATCTAGAGGATATGGTAAATAATGAGTATAGTTATTGTTAAAAGGTAAAAGTATAATATAATAATGGGATGCCCCGAATAGACAGCAGAGGCGCTCGCTCACTTTGCGCCATAATTGTGTCCAAGGGACCATATTAAAATAGGAGAGGCCTGGCTTAACGCCTAGTTTTAGATTTAGGTCCCAACTAGCGATATGGAACGAGTACTCTATAGCATCTTGATTTTTTTAAATACGAAAAGTAAAAAGGCTCTGAAGGCAGCAACTACCCCTACTATTCCTTACCAATTTTAAATTTGGTACTAGGGGGCCGTAATAGCCAATTAGGGTAGTTTAAACTGAACACCCCTACGTCTCAGGTCTCACCGATAACGGCTATAATAACATAAGAGTTATATTATCGCATCTTAAGATTTATTAACTTACGATACTTATTAGGTAATATTTTATAGGTTAACTAGAATCTTTGGGTAAATAAAATAAATTTTCTTATCCTAAGCGTAATATACGCTATCTCTAGACCTATATCTATCGCATATAGGATCCCGTTTCATATAACATTTATATTTTTACGCAGAATTTCCGGATAGGATAATCCAGGCTACCGGGTCACGGGGTCTTTGGCCTAGTATTAAGCAAAAATAGTCTATACAGGTCCGGATTAATAGGTCGGGCCGTAGCCGTCTTTCGGCCGGAATCGCACTAGCAAGTACGAATAGCCAACCACAGGACGCACCTTGGCGCCCAGCTCAAGTAAGATCAAGCGACAGGAGGACATATTATTTGGACTGAAATAGGTTTTAAATACGCGTTAGGATTTTCCCGGGCTCAAATTTTATATAGCTAAGTTTCACTATATTCAAGTCAGACTTGAGCTTTTCTTCATACAAGTCGTTACATCTTCCCGGGTCTCATTATTTATCTCACATTCTTCAGCTGGAGTTCTTTATAGGATAAGTATAACCATTTGAACTAACTTTTACGAAATCCTCCCTAAGAAAATAGCCAGCAACGTACTCTTACATCGCATACAGATGCAACGTCAGCAACGCCGCCAATAATAGCAATAATTCCAATAGCAAGACTATGATACCCGACTATGGCAATACCAGTAACGGGTGTAATAGCAATAGCAATGGTAATTTGAGCAACGCTTGCAGCAGCAATATCAATAGCAATATCGGCAACGCGTAATATATTAATAACGGGAATGGCAACAACAGCAACAGCTGCAGCAATAAGAGGAGGAACTGCAAAGATAATAACAGCTGCAATAATAGCAATTGCAATAACGCCAGCAGTAATAGTGGGAGTAATAACAATAATGGTAACAGCAACAGCAACGACACCAGTGCTCATGCTATAGTCCCGCTCGGCCGATATCCGCCGGGAGGTTGGGGCTTTTCGTTGCTGTCGATTCCGACAGGCGCGGTGGGCGAGGCGAGAAGGGGGTGGGTATTTGCGTGACTTTCAGCCCGAGGTTTCTTTCCTTTGCAAGCAAAAGGGCTCAGAATTGGGATATTCGCACCTGCAATAGCCACCACCTAGAACTTTTATGGACAATTTGTCCAGCCTTGTGCTTGGGAACACTTTATTGCTAGAAACGCTGCACACTGGAATCCGTGGAATAAAAGAGGTTGCAACTGCTTGATTGAATTGCTTGTACGGCTCTCTGATCTTGCTAGTGAGCCCCTTATTATAGCGCTGGGCGAGCCCCAGGAAGTCCCGAACACAAACGGTTTCCCCCCCCC
>Ga0247760_1001935_pt1 | contig 17273 bp, 22 predicted proteins | sample UWRJL171409R4_FD_179936 | JGI IMG/M metagenome (GOLD analysis project Ga0247760, IMG submission 179936) | Plant litter microbial communities from Arlington Agricultural Research Station in Wisconsin, United States - UWRJ-L171-409R-4 | ecosystem: Environmental > Terrestrial > Plant litter >... | reverse complement strand
ATGGTGCCGGGGGGGCCAAACCAGGCGTTGAGCTGGGGAGTGTCGAGTTCGGGTTGGGTGAGGGTGGGGGATAGAGGGTGGAGAGGTGGGGAGGTGTAGACGTAGTCGGGGGTGATGATGTCGGAAAGGAGGGAGGGGAATTGAGTGAATAGGGGGTGTTGAGCGAGGTAGCCTTTGGGGGTTGTTGATTCGCTAGCCGGGTCAACATCGATATACCGACCTACCAACTCTTTGAATGCTATGAGTTTTTGGGTCCACCCTTCGTCGACGTAGCTTCGCCCAATCTCAACGGGAACTAGTCGACGGCCACCAAATGTCCGCGATAAAAGATATTCGGGCCTGTCCCATGGGCGGGTTGTCCGCGCAGGCCACTCCTCCGTTAGACCTGTTAGTACCAACGGGCTTGGTCCGGATGCGTTGTTGAGGTGTGTCTGGAAGGCAGATAGCGAGAGGGGCCCTGTGCGAGAAACGGGATGCGTCACAGGGGGTGTGAATGGCTCACGGCAAGAGAAGGACGGAGTAGTAACCCAGGGGTTTTCCTCCCCACCCTCCCCCGTAGTAGCGCTGGGAGAACGTTTAGCTCTCTTCGCCGAGCGGCCGGCTATAGCCTCTAGATCAGATCCTGGCAGGCTGGACAAACAATACTGTGAAGAACCGCAAACCTCCTCCAGCATCACAAACGCCCCGTTAATCCATCGCCGGCCTCGCCCGTCACCCGCGCCGCCAGCGAGAATCAACGCTAGGTCAAGCGCTTTGACCATATCGTCGAGGCGGGCTCCACTTTGTCCATCTCCTCCCCATGACAGAAACAGCGTGGAAAACTTGAGAATGCTCGCATCTGTGTACAGCTTCCGCCAAAATACAGGTAGGTCTCTGAAGATGTAGGCGTAAAAGCGGGTGTACGAAGCTGTGAGGATGTCGTCGAGCCGTTTGAGCAGGAGGGAGACGCGCCGAGGATAATCGGGCACCTCTTTATCCTGGATACTTTCTGGTGAAAACAGAAGGAGAAGCTGCGTTGCTTGTCGGAATAGGAGTTGTGCTAGCGGAAAGCCAGCGCTGTCGATGCTGTCCTCGGGGTTTGGGTTTGGGGTGGTTTGTCGATCCAAAAGAGTAGTGTATTCCAAAGAAATGTCGTTTGCTGCAGAGAAGCATGCTGTTCTGAGGGTTTTGAACGGAATACTGCCATCTTCTGTTTGCATGGTAGGTACAAGTTGTAGCAGCGATCATTCAATCTTGCGGAGGTAAAGGTCGATGGGTTGGAGAACGAAACCGGTGAACCGGCCAAGCGTGAGTGGATGTTGCCCCCTCGGAAGGTCTGCCCCGCCGCCGCCATCGACCGGACCTGACTCCGGGTGAGTCTCACTTGCAGGCCCGTACTTTGGGAGTAAATCTTCCTACAAAAATTCCTATAGCTATGCTATGGTTTCTTTCATATCATTACTTAGGTTGTGAATCATATCTGTTTTCATCCATTCGTTCATCACCTTTTCCAATCTCCCCAAATGCTCTCGTCCCTACTAACATCCATCCTCCTGCCCACGTAACATCCACCGCCCGTGGTGCAAACCAAAGGCATACCCTCGCACAAGATGTGGCCACGAAACACTCACACCGAGTGAAGTATCATGTTCAATGTCTTAGACAAACTGCCAAGTGCATCTTGGTCTCACCTTGACTGGACGTCGCTTGTCTCACGCAGACGACGTGGACGTCTCTGGGGGCTTTTGTGCCCATACAAAATAGATAGGCAGGTGGGCGTGAATGCTTCGATTACCCAGACACTGCCTCACGGCATTCAGCAACTCGTCAATCTCAGACTTCTCCATGCCAAGTTCCACAAACGGCCGGGTTGCCATGGCGATGGCAAAGTCCATGACGATCTCGCGGAGATAGCCTCCAATGGGTCTGAGATGAGGATCTCGCGGCCAGTCACCTATTGGCACGTGGAATATTTTTGTCTGGATGTTGACGAATCCCTCGGCCTCCAGGTCTTGGGGTAGATGGCTGATGTAGTCGAGATCAAACCCGTACATGTTGTTGAAGGCCTCCGTGCAGATGTCATAAAACCTGGACAGGGCGTAATCGGCCGGTGTTGTGTTGTCGTCTGAGCCGGGCCTCGGCAGCACATCTTGGAACTCAACCCAACCGCCAGGTTTGAGGTTCCTGCTAGCAACAAGTCAACCGGGACTGTGGACCAGGCGCGCGAGACGCTATACCTACTCATATATGTTTTTCCGGAGCTTTGGATTGTCCCTGATGGTTACTCCAACAACCCGGAGATGGACAAAGTCAAAGTCATTGGGGTAGACCCACTCATCCTCAATGTCATCGACGATGAACTCGACGTTGGGTGGAATCCATAGCGGTTGAATAGGTGATAAATCCACCCCTACAACTGTTGCGCTGGGGAAAGCTTCACCCACTGCCCAATCCAACCAACCAACCACCAGTCAGCCAAGAGTCCAACCAAATCCGATCATACGTACCTTCAATGGCCCATTCTCCGAATCCCGTCCCCAAATCGACGATCCTCTGCGGGTTGTCGCCAATTGGCGCGAGATACAACTTGCCCCCAAGAAGCTCTTTGAGCATCGTGTGCCGCATAGCCTCGCGCCTGTATTCATCATCGTCATTGGGCAAGGGATATTTCCCATACTTGAACATGTGATATCGCCTGCGTGCCTGCTTAGTCCCAGCAGGAATGAGAAATGGGAATGCGAGTGCGCATAGGATCATGTCTCGGTTACCTTCCAAACTCCCACACATGGTCATTCACACTGGATGTGAGTGACCCGAAGATAGATCCATCCTGGCTCGGCTCATAATCCGAGGTCACCTCGCGGCCCGTCTCCGGTGTCACCTCGTCCTCCATCGCACCCACGGCGCTTGAGACGCCTGTGGGACGCCCGCCAAGCCGGAGCCCGAGAGGCTACCTCTTCGGTGCCGGTGGCCTCGTCAACCCAAGGAGCAGAAACGCGAGAGCAATGGTGCTGTGATACACATGTTGCTTGTCTCCAGTCTAGGGGGGCCGTGGTATTGGTTCTGGTCTCTGGGCTGTCTTGTGGATTGCCAGCTAGGGAATTCGGTGTATCCGCGGTGGAGGTTGACTGCGTAGAAGGGCACCTCGTGGCTTTTACGGAAATTGAGGGTGAAATTGATGTGGGAAAGGGGCAAGACAAAGTTTGGGAGTGCGGGCTCAAGTCCCCCCCGAAGTCCACAGCAATGAACTGGCAAGGAGAGCAATGGTATCAAATGTCCGTCAGTCGAGGTCTGTCCTGGCAGAGCACAGTAGGTGCAGGGCAAAAGGCGTAGGACCGTCGGTCATGGCGGCAGGCTGAGAGATGTCTGCATCGGCTGCGGGAGGGGGAGGGGGGAACCTCAAGGACTAGGAGAGAATGCGGGTAGTTAAATAAGCATCTAGCTCAAAAGATTCGAATCGATTTCTGATGCACGCAACAAGAGGTGGAGCCATGGGATAAGGGCTGCTGCCGATTTCTGCGCGACAGGGCCAATCAAGGCCCGATACCTCCTGACCCCAAGGGCATCGTGCATGGGTGAGACGCCATTTCTGCATCTCGACCTTTCGCTGGGGACCGCGGGCACGGCAGAGAGGCGATGGAGCGAGCTCCATGGAGAGCAGGTACTTGGCCCCCCGAGCCAAGTGCCGGACGGCTCGTCCAGTCGTCTGCCCCAATCCACCGGGACTTGGCGAGTACATAAAGCTAGATGCCATCCTGTAGCCTGTGTGTAGGTAGCTACTCCCCAGCCAGACCCGTTACCGCTGTGTCGGGAAAGGGGGTGATGGCGGGAGGGGTGAGAGGGTCTCTCTGCAATTTCTTTACATGAGTACATATAGTCCTCTCTGGCTGCGCCCGACCACGAGATCAAGTTGGTCCGATTCCAAATCCCTCTCCTCCCGCCTGCAAGATGGCGACAGGGAGGACAGGGAGAGAACAGCATAGAATCAAAATCATCGGCGTAGCGCCCTCGCAACCGGCAGACGCCATGGCATGCTGCATTGCAGCAGATTCCGTGATGCAACCCAACATCGTCGCTCTACCCGTCTCGCACCGCAGACTGCCCCTCTGTGATTAATGCGCGCGTTGGGACTTACGGGAACTGTCGCATCGTGCAGACGGCCCCGCGAGTGCCATTTCACAGAATAAGAAGGTAGATAATATACTGCCGTGCTGTGGAGTGAGTGCGGCCTGAGTTGGGTGCGTGAATGGATGTGAATGCAAGCTCAAACACGCATTTATTTGTGCTTGCGACGTGGCAGCCGGTTCCACTGCTGAGGTCCAAGCTGCCAGGGCCTGGGCAGAGTGAGCTGCCAGCTGCGTGCTGGACATGGCAGCTGTCTAGCTGTGAGGTCGGGCCCATTCCAGTCCAACCCCTGAAAGATTGTTCACGCAGTACTTCTTCACGGTTCGGATGCAGGCGAACATGTGCCAACTTGCCCCGTCATTTGTTCTGATGAAAACTTGAGGCCTTGATTAAGAAGATCGAGACTTTAACAAGGGGATTTCAAGGTCTTATATACTAGAACTAAGACCTAAATATTTTGGCTTGACCTTTCGAAAACAGCTTCCCAGCTGTGTGTTGCACGAACTCCTGCGATCTGTATCCGTACTCCTAGTGTAAATGCGTACCAAGTCCCACGCTAGCAAACTTTCAGGGGTTGGGGAAGTGCCCCACTTTCGAGAGTAGACCACCCAAAGTCGCGTCTTGCAGCGCGTCGAGTTTACTCGCTTGCACGCTCTGTTGCAGCGGCACATATCAAGACAGCAGCGCTCCGCTCCGCTCCCATAGACCACTTTACCACCACCCGTTCTTTCTTTCTACTGCCCCACCAGGAAAAGACAACATCGCCCAGTTAAGCGTTCCTGGCTTCAATTCCAAATTCTCATCGTATCAATCGCGGGTATCTGCTCACCTTTCGACCGCGATCCATCGTGGGGCCTGCCGCCTCATTTTCCTCATCCGAACCTTTTGAAGCTGAAAGCTTGCACCACCAGCAGATCTCAACCTCAATGCAGCCCAAAAACACAGTCAAAGACGCGTTCGGATCCGTATGAGCCATGTATCTGCCACGCTCCCTCATCTCGAAGCTCTACCTGCACCTACAGAACACGCGTCACCCATTATCGCCGCCTGTCCTCATCCTTGTCGCCCTCGATCCCGATTCCCTCTGTGCCTGTCGTATTCTCACGCGTCTGTTCAAGCATGACTACATCCCGCACAAGATCCAGCCTGTGGCCGGCTATGCCGATCTCGAACGCGTCGGCCGGGACCTTGTGAGCCCCATGATGGAGACACGCGGCGGCAGTGGTGGGCTTGTTGTGTGTCTCGGCGTTGGTGGTATGGCCGATATGGGTACTGTGCTAGGACTGGAACCCGAAGGTGAAGAAAACACATTCGGGGGTGTCGAGGTCTGGGTTGTTGATGCCCATCGGCCCTGGAACTTGAGTAACGTTTTCGGTGGCTTTCCATTGGAGCCCGAGACCCAGGAAGCCAGAACATTTGCCGCTCGCACACCAGTAGGGGTACAAGGAGGCCAGATTGAGCGAAGTTACCGCCCTGGGAAGGGTGGGATAATCGTAATGGACGACGGAGATATCGAGGATGACTTTGCGAAGGAGCGAGATGCGTATCTCGCCTTAGTCGACATGCCCGAGGTTGAGGATGACGGAGAGGACCTTGATGGCACAGATGACGAAAGTGACGATGAGAACGAGCCCGAAGAACCAACCGTGAGGGCTGGTCAGAAACGCAAGTCCTGGTCTGACGTTGACGATGAGGACAGTGATGAGGACCGGCCTCACCAACGGCGAAGGAGTAATTCGGTAAGCACCCACGTGGTGGTAATTCTAGGTTTCTTGGCTGATACAGCTGCAGTCGAGCCCGATACCAGACTCTCCGCGACGCCCTGCACAGCGTGGCCTAATATCGCTCCGGGGCGATGCAGTCCTCTCCTCAGATCCCATGGACCCCCCGAGCGCAGCCCAGCCTCCGAGACAGCCGTCAGCAAGAATACTACGACGGAGACTACTCAGGTTGCGGCGCGACAATGAGAATATCCTCCGTGAGTATTATCGTCTGGGCGCCTCTTACTCGGAACCTATATCGTCTATGATGTACTCCCTTGCGTCGGAACTTGGTCGCGAGGACAACGACTTGCTCTGGTTAGCTATTGTTGGAGTTACATCTATGGAGCTGTACGGCCGTTCATCCGCCGGTGTCGCTGTCACGGTCCGGAGTGGAGAGGCCCAGCCAGCATCGGGTTGGTTGGGTGTTCGAGGCGCAAGGATCCGTCAGCTCTTGCGTGATGAGGTTCGGCGTCTCAATCCGCCTGAGGTGGGTAATGGCCGAGTTCTTCCAGAATCGAGCGGAATAATACCCACCACTGCACGAAGCCCCGAGGATACGAGCATTCGCCTCTCCCCGGAACCTAAGTTTCTTCTCATCCGACACTGGAGCTTGTACGACAGTATGCTCCATTCCCCATATCTCTTCTCACGTCTCAGGACGTGGAGCGAGGCTGGTTTGAAGCGCTTGCACAAACTCCTGGCAAAGATGGGGGTCAGCCTTGTACAGTGCAAGCAGAGCTACACGCACATGGACATGATGCTCAAGCGTGAGCTCCGTACAAAGCTGCTCAAGTATGCTTCTCTCTATAATCTGGATGAGCTCGTCCCGACAATCGACACAGACGGTAAAGACCGTGGTGGCGCCAAGGACGGGTGGGGCTTCGTTCGCAGTTGGGGTTGGAGAGCAACCTTGAGTGCTCAAGATGTTGGTGTCGTAATCGGCGCTCTTTTGGAAGTTGGCAAGAAAACGTCGACAGCAGAGTCTGCGCCCGCCGGTCCGTCTCCAGACTTGACAGATATCAATGATGACCAGCTGCAGAGCGATGAATGGCTCCCCAGGTTCTGGGATGCCTACGATGCACTGGAAGAGTGAGTTCCTTGATACTCACGTCGAGTTCACATCACTGACACGCACACAGCATCGAATCTCTCAAAGCTGGTCTCCCTACCGCTCAGTTCCTTCACAAGGCCATCTTTACTACAGGCACAACAATTCTCAAGAAGAAACAAATCTCTCATCTGCGCGCATTCCGGATGTGTGTCGTTAAAGACACGCCTGATGTGGCTCTTTTCAACCACCCCGGTGCGTTGACCAAGCTTGCTCTTTGGATTGGTGAAGCCTTGGCCGAGCAAGAGAAGGAGGCAACTGGTAAGCTCGCCATGGGCGGACGTGGTACCCCACTCGTCGTGGCAAGCCTTGATGAGAAGCGGGGTCTTTACGTTGTGGTTGGCACAGGAGGTGGCGGCGGGCCGGATAGCAGTTTTGTTGGCCGCGAAGCTGCAAAGAAGCGGGCCGAGGCCCGAGAAGCAAGGGCACAGGCCAAGGAGGAGCGAAGAAAGAACAGGGAGAGAATCAGGGTACAAAAGAGGGAGGCGCTCCGGACGCAGGGGGGTGATGAGGAGGATGAAGATGAGGAGGAGGAAGATACGGAGAGTGAGGCTTCTGATTCCTCCGACTCTGAAGGGGAGGACGATGATGCCTCCAAGGAGAGGGGATACGGTCTGAACAAGTTCGGCACTGCATTCCAGGACGTGGTGGCAGAGACGAATGCTAGAGTCCGGATTGACAGCTTCGAGCATTGTGTAGTCGAGGTAAAGAAGGAGGACCTCAGTGCGTTTCTGGAAAGTCTCAGCATGAAAGCCGTGGTGGGTTAGTTGGGTCGATATGGGCGTTCCTGGCGTAGTTTCCGGGATCTGGAGAGCGGCAGGAACAACATGATTGTTTTGGTAGCACATGAATTGACGGATAATGAGCTCAAAATAATGGTTTAGGGGGGCTTTCTGGCTTGGAGCACAATGCGCAAACGCAATGGCTGATGGGTTTTGATCTGGGGTTGAGAATTTGTCTGAACAACTGATTGGGCTCGGGCGTGATTATTGAAGCCAATCTTGACTGCATCCACCGTCGCTTCAGGGCCCGTGAAACCAGGTTCTGGGCGCTGTGACATTCATACAGCCGAGACAGAACACAGCCCCCAATACGGTCCAGCACTGTACAACACTGCCACCGACCGGCCCTTGGCCGTGTTTATTCACCCTGATCCCCAAAGTCCAAACGTCCCAGACAGGCAAGTCAATGAGGGGCAAGTCGAGGCATGTGACTGCATCTGTCTCTTGATGTGGCTGGAGTGGTCTCATCGGGTTGGCCAATCTGAAAGGCGCAAACTGGTAATTGTGAGCTTGGCGATTTTACACAGCCCCTCTTGCCGCCCACTCGGGGCCAGCAGGCTGCAAAGTTGCAGTTCTGGATCGCTGGTCTGCGCAGCAGCAGGATTTGGTTTCCCAAGAAAATTTCCATCTGGTAAAGACAATGAGTTGTGACTTCCGGGAAGGCAACCTTTCGGGTTTTCACCTAGGGGAAACCTTCAAATCAGGTGAGGCCGCTCAAGCCACAGGTTGGGGCACAGGCGACACAGATTTGCTGGCTCCCAGACAGACGCCGTCGCATGCCGCACCAATTGCGTGAGCCCGCCCGACAAGGTGTGGCAAGTGTAAACGCAGTGCCGGGACCCCTACCTTGCCCCTGGCCCTGGATCGGGCACCAGGGTCGTTATCATCAGTGCCCCTCACCAGAGCCCCTCACACTACCTCGCCCCATCCCACCTCATCAAAGCTCCTTCCTCATCCCAGCCTCGTGAGCTGCCTGTCTTTGAGACACCGCCAACAACCAGCACCTCCAAGAAAAAGGTACCCGCTATCCGCTGCTAAGGGACCTCGGGAATTAGCAAAACAAACAGAGGCCCGTGAGATTTAGTCCGCCGCGGGGCCCGCGAAATAAAAGCCAATCGCCAGTCTAGAGTGTTTCTACCTTAGTATCAGGCAACTGCACAGTCCCATCGTTCCCCAAACGGAGCCAAACATCCCCAACCTTACATCCTCGCCGCGATCGTTTCATACAGTGCTGCCCTGTGCTGTGCAGAAGTCATTGGAGCTGTGCCGTTTGAGCGCCGCCGCCGGCGTCACTCGAGTCTAGCCGCCTTAACAACCAAGTCAACTGCTCCTCGGTCCTCTGCCATCTGGAGCTTTTACCCTTAGAAACCATTCACTGCCAACCACCCTTCCGCCTCTTCCAACCCATAACTTCCGCAGACCTGCAATTTCTGCCCCTCAGCCTGATCAGTCATTTTCTTGACGCCTCTCTTCTAGCGACCTTTCAAGCAATTTTCTAAGAAGAAACCCAACAAAACCAACAACCCGTCAAGTCCATTTGCCAATCCAGTTGACCAGGATCAGCTCTCCAAGCCCAAAGACGAACAGCAGCCCACCTCACACCCCCGCGCCTGCGCGCTTCAGAATCCAGTCAAACTCGGAGCAGCAAGGCCTAGCTGCAAAATCGACTGGTCGCAAAAAAAATAGCTCCCCTCCATTCCCCTTCCCTTCACCCCCTCGCGCTTCGAATCGGTCGACCTTGCGCGCTGTGCACAACCCGCCTTCTCACCCGACCCGACAGTAACAGCGCCTTTCTGACGGGGATCGTCGTCGCTAACGCCGACACCTAGCCGGTAGACATGGGCAAATCGTGAGTTCACTTCCCATTCACACATTTGTGTTTTGGCGGTTCTTTGCAGAGAAGCAGGGTGATTCTTTTGCATATGCGAAGACGCTTCAGCCTGGCGCGCGGGGTTCCCAAGGACGGCGATGCGTCAACTCTGGACCTCCAAGCGCCAGGCAGGCCGGGTTTTGAGATTGAAGAGGGCAGAACCTGCTGTTGTCGGTGCCACCTTCAGGTTTATTTCTGGTTACTTATGGGGTTTTCAGACAGTCTAAGCTATCCCAAGAGCAGCTCACTGATCTGCAAAACTCGACACACTTTGACAAGAAGGAGCTGCAGCAATGGTATAAAGGTGTGTTCTCGTCTTTTCGCACCTCATCACGGTGATCATGACCTGATTGTTTACTCGCGCAGGCTTCCTCAAGGATTGCCCATCGGGCATGCTCTCCAAGGAGGAGTTCCAAAAGATCTACCGACAGTTCTTCCCCTTTGGTGACCCCTCATCATTTGCCGATTACGTCTTCAACGTCTTCGACACAGATAAATCCGGCACTATTGATTTTAAGGAGTTCATCTGCGCCCTGAGTGTCACTAGTCGTGGCAAGATGGAGGACAAGCTCGACTGGGCATTCCAGCTTTACGACATTGACGGCGACGGCAAGATTAGCTATGACGAGATGCTCAAGATTGTCGAGGCGATCTACAAGATGGTATGTTGCGCTCCGTTGCTCACATAGAGAGCAGTGGCTGACATGTTGAGTGTTTCAATAGGTCGGCTCAATGGTCAAGCTCCCTGACGACGAGGATACACCTGAGAAGCGCGTCCGAAAGATCTTTCAAATGATGGACAAGGACGAGAACGGGAGCCTCGACATGGAGGAATTCAAGGAGGGCAGCCAACGCGACGCTACCATCGTATCCGCTCTGTCCCTCTACGACGGTCTGGTGTGAGAGAGCTAGACACGCCAGGGAGGGTTCAGCGGTTGGTTTAGCGAGCGCGCCGTTTTCTGCTTCATGAAAGGAAAGGTGGCTGGGTAATGTCTCTCCATTTCATTAGAAAAAACGGGAATATGCTGGGCGGTAGACTGGAGAGGGAGATGAGAAGCGAGGGGTGGGAACAAAAGGGCTCTTCGGTTGGTTTGTTAGTCGAATGGTTGGTTGGGCGGTTGTTGGTTGATTTGGTTATGTTGTTGTACGATCCACTTTCTGCTCGTGCGATGCCATACCTACAGGGCTATTAGGGAGGGGAGTAGCCTACTCTCCACCAGGAGAAGACAGGCGATAGTGATGGCAAGGACGGGAACGATCCCCCTCTGGATCTGGGAATGCACTCTTGTAACGAACACAGAGCGAACAGTCAAGGCGGAGAGAGACGGAAACGTGCAAACGGGGTTCACCTTGACAGGCAGGGCGGAAGGGGGAGGGAGGGGGCTGTCTTTCGTTGCTTCTTTTTTTGCGCTGTTGCTTTTCTTTTTTCTTCTTTTCTTCTTTTCTTGTCCCTTGAAACAAAGTAGGCGAAACGGTTCTCTTTTTCTCCCATCTCTCTATTTCTGTCTCTAAACTAAAGTAGTGATATTTATCCGAGGAGTCTCTCGGGCTAAGGCAATTTGGTGTGATCTGGAATGGCGGATTTTGCTGGGCTCTCTCTCTCTCTCGCCCCTTGATCCTGCGAGTGTTATTGCTATGCTCAAAGTTGTCCCTGTTTTTTTCGGCTTACAATGAAAAGCGCTGGGAAGTCGGTACGTAATATTTTGTTGGGATCAATGCTCGAGACTCAACCTGGAGGTGCGCGTCGCTTTCTAGGCACCCAAGCTCCCAAACCACGGATGTCATCATGAGTGACTAGAATTCGCAAGACAACGCAGCTCCCATCTCACAGCCTAGATACAAAAATGGAATTGGTATTTCACACCGTTACACCACGGCTACGCAAAACAGAGAAACGGAAATCCTAACCCGACGCTGCCGCCTACAACCTCAAGCAACGACAAGTACGACAAATAATACAGGTGTCCAACTATGCCAAGATAACCGATCGCAATCCTAAACCATTAGCTCGAAGGCCCGTATGCCTCTGTCACCTCTTTCTGGTAGTGGCTGAGAATGCCTTTGCGGTTCAACTTCTGTGCAGCAGTAACCAGGCCCTAGTTTATTGTTAGCATTATCGACGCGATTGCGAATTGACAGAATCCTTACATTCTGCGGCGTCCATTCCTCATCTGACACAACGACGCCCTCAATGATCTCGATGCCAGAGAGGCCGCCAGCACGACCCGCGCTTTGCAGCTCCTTCAAGACAGCAGCTTGGACCTTCTTGTCGTGAACGAGTTCCTCCAAAGCAGTAGCCTTAATACCTAGTCCCTCAGCCAGCTTCAAGAGCGCCGGCTCGGCGGGCACGATAATGGCAATAGGCTTAGCCTTGTTCTGGTCCGCGTAGACGCAGATATTAGCAACAACGGGCGCGGAGCGGTAAATAGACTCCAACTTCTCGAGCGCAATGTATTCACCGTTGAGCGTCTTGACCAAGTTCTTCTTGCGGTCAATGATCTTCAGATGGCCGTGCTTGTCCCACTCGCCAATATCACCAGTCTTGAACCAGCCGTCCTCGGTGATAGCCTCAGCGGTTTCCTTGGGATTATCGTAGTATGCCTCGAGGACACTGGGTCCACGAAGCCAAATCTCTCCCTGAGGATTAGGCTTGTTCGTAGCGAAGTAGCCGGCATCGGGGAAGTCGACGAGCTTGCACTCGACCGATGCAGGCATGCACCCGATCGATTCTGCGGTCCACTCCAAGGGATTTTGCAGGGTACCCATAGCAGTGGTTTCTGTGAGACCGTAGCCGCTAATCATCGGGCAGATAGCCATGCTGAGGAACTTTTGGGTGTCCTTGGCGACAGGGCCACCGCCGTTCATGCAAAGCTTCAAGCGACCGCCTGTAGCCTCCTTGATCTTTTTGAAAACAACAGCGTCGAGGATGCCGCTTCCGGGAAGCCCGGTGTACATCAGCTTCTCCTTCAGCGAGAGCGCTGACCAGAACAGACCCCGGACGATGGGGCTACCGGCGTTTACCTTGGCGATTATACCTTTCTTAACGCTCTCCCACACAGCAGGCACACCGACTAGAACGCTAGGCTTGAACTCTTTGATATCGCCTAAGCAGTTGCGGACCGAGGCGTCAGAGAGAGTTTTGGGGTTGCCGTAACCCATGCACGAGCCCCAGTGGAGCGAGGCATTCTCGAAGACAAACTCCAGAATGTGCGCCAACGGTAAGTAAGTGAGCAGACCATCACCGGGCCCGATGAACGGCTGCACCACGACGCTGACTCCGGCAACTATCGCACGAGAAAAATGTCAGGATGTGTTAAAGCCAGAGGGATTGAAGATGAGCTTACCAGCAGCGACAACAGCCTTGTGCTTCAGAGGCACGCCCTTGGGGGTTCCGGTGGATCCAGAGGTGTACATGATACAGCAGAGGTCCTCCGACGCTGGGGGAACGGGGTCAACGGGGTTCTCCTTGCCCAATTTCGCAAGCTCCTCGTGGCTAAGCACAGTGAGATTGGGATATGTCTCTTTCAGCTTGTCAACGTGGCTTTGGTTGATCTGGTGCTGTTGATTCCAGATGACAATCTGGATATCTGTGGCGGCCTTGAGCACGTTGGTGAGGGTTGGCAGAAGGTGGGGGTCCAGGAAGATGGCTTTAGCCTTGGTGGCAACCATCGAGTGCTTCAGACCCTCCTCACCCAGTGTATCGTAAGCGGTGACAATTGGCATGGACTGAGATGCAGCGCCGTGAGATAGAGATAGCCAGTTCTGGCTGGTTGCAGCGAAGAGGTGAACGCGATCATCCTTCTGAAGACCAAGTTTGCGCAGACCGGCGCCGAGCTGCAACACTTGCTGCTCATACTCGTTGAAGGTGATGTACTCGTAGGAGCTGAGCTCGAAGAAGGTCCAGTTCTTGTCCACCTCGCGCTCCTCGCCATCCACCACCTTCTTCACCTTCTTGGTTTCCTGGTGAGTCTTGACGAGCTTCCGTGAGCCCATGCACTTAGCGTTGCCATAGTTCGCGACGGCGTTGCGAATGAGCTCGTAGGTGGTGGTGACATTGTCAGCTGGTTTGCTGATAATCTCCTTCGCTGACGCGGGGTGTCGGCGGATGGGTGTCTCCCCCTCGACCGGGGTTTGACCCTCAACTTCGACGGAAAACGGCGGCTTTGCTGAGAGCCGGGGGTACAGTGCAGGTCCCTTTCCACCCATTGTGTGTGAATTGCGCACTTATTCGATCGAATACTGGTGACGAGACAAGAGGCAGACGATTCTGCGGAACGCGGGATCGCTGTGGCGTGGCGAGGCAGGAGTGTTCAGTGTGAATGACGCAGCCGCACTTGGATGATTGTTCCAAACAGGGAAGGAACCAAAAGAGGCTATTCGGGTATGCGAGTAGCAAGCAAATATTACTCCAGCGCAACGATGTACGACAACGACAGGACACTCAGTGTCAGGTGGGGGCAGGGGAGGTAGGAAGGGTGGTTTCGGGCTCGTGAGGAGGGAAGAAGGGAGGAGAAAACGAAGATGGTGGAGGCGTGGAGGGAAAGGGCGTCTTTCAACTTGGACGCGCGAGAGGTCAACTTCGGTTTTGGGAGCTAGTTGGCTCGAGCTCCTACTTAGCTTGTCTGGGGCCTGTCCAGGTTACCATCCGACCCCTGCTAGCCGGTGACCAGCGTCCAGTGCTTGGATGGGGCTGGCAGGCAACCCCACCTCCCAAGAAAAATCCAAGAAATGTGGCACTTTGGTCACGATGACCCGCTGGCCAGCTGTAAGAGCACAACTTTGCAAACCGCCTTTTCTTTTGAGTCCAGTCGCTGGCAACCATGATCGCCAAGGATCGACTGGTCGTCCTGGAAATGGGGTCGTCAACCGCCGAGCTCTCCAGCGCCGGAGCGCGTCAGATTTGGGGTGAACTTGGTGGCAGAAGCCAAGGCTCAACCTCATTTTCGAGTGCCTTTCCCCAATTTATTGCACTACCCAAAAGGGTGGTTAATGGAGGGACGGGATTGGTGCGACGTCAAAAGGCCAAGATGACAACGGTGGTCTAACTAAAGCTTGCAACGAGATGCGCTTCAGCACTTCATGGCGGGCGTTCACGGCCTCGGCCATTCTCATGTCGGGAGCTGGCACAAGACGCTTGTGATCCCCGGTTGCCCACCAACAACACGCATTCCAACCATTTTTCGATCCCTTCCCAGCTTCAGCCCCGAACACTTGCACGACCCAAGCATTGGCGCTCCCATAGTTTGCGACGCTGGGCACCTTGGCGTCCGTGTTTGGAGCGTCGAAAGGGTGAGCATCGCAGCGCCCCGCCATGAATTTGGGGTCCTTTGCTTTCGCTTCTCCGAAGCCACATGCCTCCAACGGAACATGCCATTGCATTGAACACAGGACGCCAGGGCCTAGGTCCGAAGCCGAAAAAAACGACGGCTGGCCAGGACGCCCTTCCACCAGAGGGAGACCACGTCACAGCACCGGAAGTGCGCAGAAAGAAACACCCGGATCGAGGAAGCGCCGATCGCATTGTGGAGGCTGAGAGGGTAGCTGGAGCTTCGTGGATGGAGACTGGTCGTCACCATCGCGCCCGAGTGCGCCGGCCAACCCCAACCCCTCACCACCATGGCTGCTGGGGCCTCGGCCAAGACAAACCGCGCTCGCCTCCGCATTTTTTCGCATATGTCCACTCGCCGAGACTGTCCTTAACCCTATGCGTACCATGTTGCGTCGACCGGCCACAAGACCGGGATTTTTGTGGTTGTGAAATCGAACATGGCGAGCAAGTTCGCCGCTCTGCTGCAGATCCTAGGCGATCCGATTGAGGTGCCAGATGAAGGTCGGCAGCAGGGCCCCATGGACACGCCATCAACTGAGCCGCTGCTGACCTTACTTATATAGAAACATATGAACTCTTCGCACAGGATCTCCCTTCTCAAAATCTCGGTTTCATCGACCCGAAGGTGTCAACCCTCGAATTGAGTATTGCCGGGCGGGATCTGACGATCCATCAGTCTCCCGCCGTGTTGACTTCGAATCGTACCGGGGGAACGACCGGAGCCGGTAAGGTTACCCGAGCTCTTGTCGTCCCAGACGAGGATTATCTGACCCCGCCTGCTGAGCCAAAAAGTTGTCTGGAAGATCACGCCCCTCTTCGCAGAATGGATCAGCTCATCCAAAAACCCACTCTTCAGCTACGGACTCCTGGGTCCAAAGTCCCACGTTGTCGAGATGGGTTGTGGCATCTCCGCTCTTGTTGGCTTGCTCCTCGCGCCGCACATTGGGAGTTACGTTCTGACCGATCAACCTTACGTTATGAAGCTCGTAGAGCAGAACATCACAGAGAACCGCGACACAAGACTTGACAAAACAGCGCCGTCATCTGCCGTAAAAGGGAAGTCGTCCGCTGCGAAAGGGAAGTCTCGTTCGTCCCATCATACTTCCGTAACAGAACATACTTCGTCAAACCAGATTCAATTTTACCCACTGGACTGGGAGCAAGACACGGCAACCCCATCACTGACGCTCTCCTCAACGGCGAGGAGTTTCGATGCGGTCATCGCGTGTGACTGCGTATATAACGAGGCCCTTATCAACCCACTGGTGTCGACGTGTGTCGATATATGCCGGCTCCGTGCCGTCGAGGCAGACTCCACCCCTGACGAAGCAGAGCCCTGTGTATGTGTCATTGCACAGCAGCTGCGGGACCCAGACATCTTTGAAGCGTGGCTCACGCGCTTTACCGAATCGTTTCACGCATGGCGCATACCTGACAACATGTTGCTTGAGGGTTTGAGGTCCAACTCTGGCTTCGTCGTCCACGTGGGAGTTGTCAAGGATGCCGTCACCTTGTCTCGAGATGAAGTCGCATCTGTATAGCAAAGTGAATCAGGTATTCTAAGCGTCATTAACCATTATATGCAGTACAGAAAATGCAGTGAGTCAGAAATAGCCACCCAAAACCAGTCGTGTCCCATCTCCTCCACCGCTCAATACCAAAGACATGAATGTTAGACCAACTCCCACTCTGCAATCCCGCACAGCGCGTAACCCGCCCTTCCCTTCTTCCGCAACCACTCGGCCTTGGTCATTCCCCGGGCATCTTGGCCATTGACCTGAGTGAAACCGTAGAGACTGATCTTCTGCCCTGGGCAGCCCAGATCCCTGGCCAGCACGTCAAGATTCCACCAGAATCCGTCATAATCCAGTACAACTAAATCCTCCTTGCGCCCGTCAAGCCCGTGTATCTTAAGCGCAAACAACATCTGCTTCCCCTTGCCATGCTTCTCAGGTCTCCAATGCGGACACACTTTGCTAAAACGGAACTGCACCAATCCTCCGCCATAGACACTAATACGCTTAGCACGGGGCTCAAAGCCAAACTCATTGATGCCCTCTTCAGTGCCGGACCCGTAGAACCGGGCTGGCTCACCGGCGGACCCGCAAGGCCCCAAGTAGTACTCCTCCCAGCTGGGGATGTGGCCGTCTTCGCGGAAAAAATGAGCCGGGTTCTCGGGGAAGTGCTTGAGTCCAAAGTCCTGATTGCAAGCGGCGAACTCGTGCGGGCTGAACTTCTTATTGTACCGGTTGTCGGCACCGAGGTGTCCAGCGCCCCAGCATGCATCAATGAGCTTCCATTTCCCGTCGTCAATGCG
>Ga0247760_1001934_pt1 | contig 17275 bp, 15 predicted proteins | sample UWRJL171409R4_FD_179936 | JGI IMG/M metagenome (GOLD analysis project Ga0247760, IMG submission 179936) | Plant litter microbial communities from Arlington Agricultural Research Station in Wisconsin, United States - UWRJ-L171-409R-4 | ecosystem: Environmental > Terrestrial > Plant litter >... | reverse complement strand
CATTGGTTTATCATGACGCCGGACTGCAAGTTGATGACGTCTTGTCATGTCTTGGGGGTCCGAGGATCAGAGACCCCAAGCCACATCCAATAGGAAAATACCAAAAACATAAACATAACCATCGTCTGATCTGCTCTCTGCTTTGGCCTATTAGACAGGCCCCATGCAAAAACAGTGGTGTAATGATAACGGCATTTCCCTTCCCTTCCACAGAGAAGCGGGGCCGGGAATACGGCATGGCCCGTTTCGTTGAATCGTCAACCTACCTACCTACCCGGCAGACTCGGAATCCAATGGTACCCTTTTAACTGGCTGTCGGGCTGGCACGGGATATAGGCGTGGTGCGGAGATGGTCTCGTGCTAACATTCTATTCTTGGCGTGCATGGAAGATGGATGCAAAAAAAAAAAACGGTTTTGAAGGAACAGTGCGGAAATGTGAAAAAAGAAAGTCCTGTGCCAGAAGCCATTGGCTTTTTGCACTTCGGGTAACTAATAAGGTGTGGGAGTGGGAGCCACGCGCGCGGGCAAGCCCGGCGCGAAAAGCAAAGTCGGGTTGCCCGGCCTGGATCGAAACGAACCAAACTTTTAGCCTCGAGATTTATTACCAGAGGACTATGGCTGAAACACATAGTTATTCTGTACGACCAAAGGCTCGCCTGTTAAGGTTTTTTTTTTTTTTGCGGCAAGCTGAGATTGATGGAATGGTTACTCCAGATGTAAACCGGATAATGTGGAATCGCTGACGCTGCATTGCAGCTGCTGGGCTTCCACAGGAAGCTTGGGATCTTGAGATGCATATCACTTCCCGTCGATCAGCTGAGCGGGGATCATTCGGGTGGCCTGCAAGTTGCGACAAAAATTGCACCAGGGACTTTTCAGCTATCGCTAGTTAGTGCGGTGGCTAACTTGTCGCGGCCAGTCCTTTTCCTAACCTTCATCTTCGGCGCCCACGATGCATTCGTGTTTTGATGTTTGGGTGTCCATTTTGCTCAAGGTTTGCAGCCGTCCACTTGCTGGGGCCTGTGACAGCGATTGTGCATTGTGTTGTGGTCGGTGAAGTGGGGGAACGGTAAGCCCCTGCTCGCCCTGCAAGTGAGGTTGGTTGGGATCCTGCCGTTTCACGCCCGACTCCTTGCTTGCAACCATCGAAACCTCTCCTGCCAAGCCTTGCCTTGCTTTTCCTTCCCGCTGCATCACCATTCGAATCTTGGTTTTATCTCCCTGTGTGTCCGCCGGCTTTTGACTTTTGGCAACTCTTTGTATCTGGGCCATTTCATCTGGTGGAACCCCCCCCCAATCGGTCGCGATCCACAACACTCGTTTATCGCTATCGACCACGTCAAATCCCCTTTTGCTGCCGGAAAGATTACGACCAGGACTGGCCTACCAGCGGGCCGCCTGAACCACAACCACCACAGCGGTCTCTCTTGTCTGTCGCTGGCTTGGGCCCGTGCTACCCGTGCTTGCTCTGCCTTTTGACACTGACGGTCTCTCTCTCTCTCTCTCTCTTTGCCACCGCGCTGCAATCGGCCGAGTCTCTCTCCCCACACTCTGAACTGTTCCCGATCGGTAGTCTACACCCGTGCCCCGTCATTCGTACAACGCCCAGAGTCTCTGGTCTTAGTAGGCGGAGCCGATTCGGCAGAACGGTCAGAATTCAGAACGGGACAAGTTACGCCACCACCTCTGTTCGATAAGCACGCGGCTTTGGACATCGACGTAATAGACACAAAACGACGCTCGCACGCTCGTACCGAATTGGCTGCGGCTCGGTCGGGAAGTGCCGTTTGCGGACGAAAACAGCTGAAAGCGACGCTGCAGGCTCACCGGATTCCGACGAGACGAACGTTCGCGGCCGTTGCACATTTTTGGCAGGAACACTGCGATTTTTGACGGTTTATTATACCTGTGAGTGAGGAAGACTTGGTGGCTTGATTGGTTTGATTGTTTTTTTGCTCGACTGGTTCACGCACGCCGCATTTCTGGCTGCGCCACCATCAATTCCTTCCCATCCAGTCTTCCCCTCCCACCCGAGTCGCGAGAAATGGCGGGAAACGAACGGCTGGCTGACAATCAACTACTCAAGAACGAGGCTCTGCTGCAACCGACCGACGCCGTGGCGATGACCGACGTTACCAACAAGGACGTGGCTCCAGCGCAGGAGACGACGGAAAGCGGCCCTTCAATAGCGGCCACGGCCCAGAATCCCGAGACGTTGTCAACGGAGGTGACCACAGCAGCAGCCGAAACGGCGGCCGAGAGGTCCCCGAAAGGAAAAGCGAAGGAGGAGCTACCTGTACCGACTGACAAGCAAAAGGAGGATGATTCTTTGTCGATAGAGCTATCGGATCCCCAGGCGGATGCCGCTGCCAACCAGGAGCCACTCATTTGCACCATCACGCTACTGCTGCCGACAGGGGCCCGACATCCGTACAAAATCGACGAGAAGTATCTTGCTAAGCGCAGTGTCGAGATACCGGATGTCACTGAGTCGGGCAGGAAGGACCCTTTTAGCATTTCGGTTTACAAGTTGAAGGAACTTATTCTGCGAGAATGGAGGGATGAGTGGGACGGCAAGCCGGCCAGCCCTAGCAGCATACGACTTATTTTCTTTGGAAAGCTGCTGGACGATAAGGAACAGTTGAAGAGTATGCTCTCTCTCACACACTCCTTGACACTCGCGCGCTTTCCTCTCGGCTGCATTACTAACTCATCACAGAATACCAGTTCAGTGCGGACAGTCCCAATATTGTCCACATGTCAGTCCGTCCTCCTGATATGATGGAGGAGGACGAAGCCGCCAAAGGCAAGACCAGTTCCCGAGATGGTCGGAGTCGGGACGGGGGTTCAGGTTGTTGTGTGATTTTATAGAAGGGTGTTATTTGTTTTCTAGGTCCGGTTTTCCTTTTTTTTATCGGCTTCGCCGTCGTATTGTCGAGCATATATTATGAGCTTTACGATGTTTCTTGGGCGTTCGGAAGAGAAGAGCGAGGGCTCACTATGGAGCGCATGTCGGGATCGCGTATTCACAAAGTGACCCTTGTTGGAAGCGGTTCTCTTGACAGTTTGGGTCGCTCTGTTGGTCGGTGTTGACGATACAGATGGATTCTCTTTTTAGTTAATGTAGGCGGTGGGAATTTGGTCTAGGCGTAAACGACGTGCCAGAGTCACCAGTTTGTTTTGCGATAAGCATATTGAGAGAGACATTGTAGTAGCGGTGAATGTGAGGTTGTGAGTATGGGTCTATTGGCGATCTATCATACACGCCTGTGCCTGTGTGGATGCCTCCTGCGTCGGGTACGCTTCGCTTGCTTGCCGGAGAAAGAAAAAACACCCCTGCCCAAGAGACAGCTTTCCGTATTCCCATCCGGATGCCGAGACTTTGCTCCCCTATTGTAGAACAAAGTTGAAGGCTCGCCGCAAGCTTGCTAGCCAGCCATGCCCACTCAAATCTTGAGCTTCCGCTCCATCTCATCATGCACACCAACCGCCGCCCGCTGATCCTCCCCAGTGTACACATCCTCCCAGGTAATCATGTCATCCCGACCCGTCAGAATCTCCTCATGCAGACTCGTCGTGCCCGCACCGGGGAGCGCCAAAGGCCGCCACTCTCCGTCCCGAGTAATCTTGAGCTCCATCCCACGCCGGATCGGTTCCGCCATACCATAGGCCCGACGCAACGTCTCCATGCGTAGTTGTTCGCGAGTAGCTTCCCAGGCTTTGAGTCGAGCTTCTAGAGGATGCGCCGAAGCCGGTTTGTTAGAGGAAGCAGTGTTCTCGTACACGTTCGGTCCGACTCCCGCGCGCAAAGTGTCGTGCAGCCCTGGAGCGGAGGGAGCGCCTTGGCTTTGCTGCGAAATGTGGCTGAATGTGGAGTTGTGATTGTCGGAGGGGACGATGCGGAGAGACTGGGAGGGTAGTTAGTATGTATGTGGGTGATGGAAAGAGCAAGAGGCAGAAGAGAAGGGACTGGACTTGCCATTTTGGCGGTGGGTGAGGTTCACTGCCCTTTCTTTCTGGATTGTGTCTCGAGAGATGGGAAATGCGCTGCGTTTGTGGTGTTTGTGGTGGGCTGAGGTGGTTGGCAATGTGGTCGTGGTGGATGGCAGTCGCTGGCAGGTAGGTCGGAATGAAGCTTGCTCAAGGCTCCGAGCTGCCTTCGCGTCCAAACGCTGCCGCCTGCAGCCTGCACCTCTCTAAACGCTGGCGCGCGTTTAGTGGGTGCAAATTACGTAAGACGCGTCCCAGGCCGCTTATCTCGGCTGGCAGCTGCATCCGCCCCGCGATCCACTGTACCAGGATGAGCTCTTCCGCTTCACCGAGACAGAAGCTTGACTTGACTTACCGTCAGCCAGCACCACCATGGCTTGTATGGATGCGCCACCAACCCAATTGACAGGATGCGCGTCCCGGGTGTCCGTCCGCCGCCGGTAATACGCATCGCCAATGGCACATTTTACCGCCACCACCCCAACAGCAGCGCCCACTCACATTCACATTCGCTTCCGAACCCGCCGCTTTTTTCCGGCTTGACCTTCGATATCCCCTCGCATTTCTCCAAGAATTGGTGTGTCGTCGGCCCCTCGCTTTCCGGGAAGACCACTTTTCTCCAGCTCCTGCGCGGTCAGCATCTCTGCTTCCCGCCCACAGCCCGGTCCTTCCCTTACCTTGCCACCGAGCATGTCCCGCACCGCCTCCGCGCCCCCAGCCTCGCCATCCAATATGTCGGCTTCGACGCCGGGAATAGCGCCCTCGGCCCCGCAGCGTCGGCTTACCTGTCGGCACGGTATGAGTCTCGTCGTGAAGTAACCGACTTTTCTTTGAGGGATTACCTGCTGGGCAACACGCAGCTGAATCCGTCCAAGCTTCCCGACGAGGATGAGATTGACGCGAAGTTGTTGGAGCGCGTGGTGGTAGACCTGCGACTGGATACACTGCTGGATCTCCCCGTTGCGTTTCTTTCCAACGGACAAGGCCGGAGAGCACGGATTGCGCGCGCATTGCTTACCAGTCCGGAGGTGTTGTTGCTAGATGAGCCGTTCATGGGCTTGGATCCCCCGACGGTGGCGGGGTTGAGCCCGTTGCTACGGACGCTGGCGGAAAAGGCGAGCCCGAGACTGGTGCTGAGTGCTAGGCCGCAGGATCCGTTGCCAGAGTGGATTACACATTTGGTGTATTTGAGGACGGACTGCCAGGTTGGCGCCATGGGAGAGAAGGAAACAGTGTTGGAGGGACTGAGGAAATATGTGAGGGGGGTGTGGCAAGGTGGTTTGGTTGAGGATGAGACTTTACCTGTGCATGTTCTTGGAGAAATGGGCAGGACGCTGAGAGATGAGGGAGTTGAGGGGCAGGGACTCAGCGAGGTGTTGGGCGAATCTGCCGTTGGTGACGGAGCCGCTCCTAGACCTGGGGCTGATCAGCCAGGGGAGCTAGGGGAGCCCTTGGTGGAGATGAATGGCTGTCGGGTAAGATATGGCGAGAAGGTTGTCCTGGGAAACTGGACTGAGACAAAAGACGGCCAAGTGCGTGATGGTCTTCACTGGACGGTACGCAAGGGTCAACGCTGGGGAGTGTTTGGGCCAAATGGTTCGGGCAAGACGACGATTGTGTCTCTTTTATGCTCTGACCATCCTCAGACTTACTCACTTCCCATCAAGCTGTTTGGCCGCAGTCGTCTACCCGAGCCTGGGTCTGGAGAATTCCCTTTGACTTATTGGGACATCCAATCACGGGTGGGACATTCAAGTCCTGAAATTCACCAGCACATGCCGCGAAAGCTGAATGTGCGCCAAGTGCTTGAGAGTGCTTGGGCAGATACCTTCCTTAGCAAGCCATCCCTTGACGAAACAGCTACCGAGCAAGTTGATGCTACCCTGCGATGGTTTGCCCACGAGCTCAACCCGGCATTCAATGCCCACCAAGTCAGCAGAGGAGCGGAAATCCCGCTTGGCTGGGCCAACGAATACATGTTTGGCGAACTGTCGTTCAGTGCGCAGCGGATCCTACTGTTCCTTCGTGCCATCATCAAGCATCCCGATATTGTGGTGCTCGATGAAGCGTTTAGCGGAATGGACGAGGCCGTGCGAGACAAGTGCATGCTCTGGCTAGCACATGGAGAGGACAAGATTTACACGTCGGGCTTCTCTCGGTCGGGAAGTGGGAAACACTCGCCAATGGAGGCAGCCGTGGTGGATAACCCGGCTACGACTCGGAGAGTGAAGGGCTTAAATGAGCAGCAGGCGTTGATTTGTATCAGCCATGTTAAAGAGGAGGTGCCGGACTGTGTGAGAGAGTGGGTTTGTCTGCCGGAAGCGAATACAGGACTGCCGGCGAGGTTCGGGAGGTTGATTGCACCGTTGCGGACGGATGGGAGGGGGTGGAGGGAGATTTGGGGTATGACATGACATGAGCAGCATGGAGATGTAGACGTGCACGAAGATGTTTAGACAAGAAGACATGTCGACAGTACATGGAAAGATGTAGACATACAAGGAAGACAGCAAATGTGTGGTCAAGTTTCTGCGGATATCATCACTCCTTTTCTGTCTGGTGAGTATCTTTGGGGCATATCCGGAACGTATTCCGTCTTGACGGTCTGGGCTAGCAGTCTAGACCCGGGTATACTTGTTGAACCATGGGATTCCAACGAAACAGTGGTTGACTTCCTAGCCAGTGTAGATGGTGACCTGCGATTTCAGGAGTTAAGTGTGTTTGGGGCCACTTGATAGCTCGGTATCATAGTCTAATTCTGTGTTATGAAAAAGGGGCTGGGATAACACGGCAGCTGAGGCTGTGACGTTACATAGTACTCGATCCAGGCGTATGTATCTATGCCTTTTCCCCCGAGAGATTGTGTCTTGACACTCCCGTTTCTATTCTGAATGACCATTTTCTGTGATCAATTTGGTTTTGGTAATCTTTGGTAATCTCGTGCATGTCTTCCATGTGAGATGAGATGGACCTGATTTGCTCGAATAAACACTCTTTTGAACAAAGAAAATAATAAGCAAATCAGGCATAGAAAGCGAGCTTTGACTGGAGTTCACATATGGCTACATCATGCGTCGCGATACAGTATGTACCACAGTGACGGAAACTTGATGCTCAAATCAATCAATGCTATGTGAAGACTTGATGCGAGTCACATAGAATTTTTGCTTGCCAATCGCCGATTTCGATGCCCAATGTCTTAACCCCGAACTCCGAAAGGGCCAAGAGGCCGTGTTTGTTGTTGTCCTCGTCCAGTTCAAATGGCTATTCACACCCCGAACCGGATGGTCTCAAAGAGCAAACAAACAACACCAGGACCGGGACAAACCGGCGGTCAACTGCTGGTTCAATGCAATCAATGCAGCTGAGAGATTTGTCGACGCAAGCAGAACAGAGCAGAGCAGAGCAACCTGCCCCGTGTTGTCCGTGCTGTCCAATCTGTCTTGTTGGGTGAGCAGAGACTCTCGCCAGACTAGACTAATCTCATTGAACTAACTGCCTTGGCATATTCCAAAAACCATGCATGATCATGACCTCCATCTCCACAGGAATACCATCCAAATTTTTATACTGTCCTGTCCGATTGAAGAAAAAGCCGCACTGTGCCAAAGGGTCAGGTGAGGTGAGGTGAGGTGAATGATGGCGGACGGACACCACAAACTTTGCCACCCACTACAGAGAGCATCATTATCTAGACTCTGATTAGTGCGGTGCGGTGCGGTGCTGACGCTTGGAAGTTTAAATGTAAATGCGAGTCTGTTTTTCTTCTTTCTAACATTCGCAGAGTTGGGGGGGCTTACATGTATATATTACATTAGCTTATAGTTGGAAATGGGATGCGAGGCTACTTTTGGTCGGTACACCTGGTGAGTTAGTAAGTAGTAGCCAAGTCACTTCCAGTTAGGACTTGATGTGATTACCTCCAAGTATTATTGCCCTGTTCCCACATGCATGTTAAGCTTGATCTCGACAAAGCAGCTGACCCCTCCAACTGACTGGAAGAGCAATCGCCGTCTCCCCCTGAAGTGATCTCCCCGAAGTAATGCCCCCCGCCATGAAAGACCCTTTCCCCAGTGACAAAGGCTTATTCACGGAATCTCTATACACTGCTTACCCGTGCCGAATGCAGGGTCCGAGAAAGGGATAGATGGGCTTGCCAATCAACTAGCCGCAGCGTAATCATTACTCCAGTGAGGAATAAGGAGAAGGCAGTCAGTCTATTCACAGTGCGGGTTGTCTGCTATCTATCCCGTGTTGCCATATCATGCCATGCCATGTTCTCTTCTGGTTTGTCCACAACAAAGGTGGTGTGTATAAGACGAGATGCACCGCTGTTTCTCTCCCTCTTACCTTTACCCTCACCAAGCAAATCTGTAAAAACTGCAAAAACTGCTTGCATTCTCTTTCCTCATACTACCCAGTACATTGAACCTAAGACGTAATTATGTCCGCCCCAACTCTCCCCGGCCGTCCCTCGGGTTCGTCTAGCGTCAACACCAACGACAATGAGGCCATTGATGCGTCCATTGCCGCCTTGCCCTGCGATATCGCCGCGGTGCCTTCACTTCTCGATGACATCGCCAATTTGCGCACGTCTTTCGACACGTCATCTGGAGGTGGAGGTGGAGCAGGACCGGCAGATCGTAAAGCGCGTCTCGCTCTCCTCGCCAAAGCACGCAAGCTAGTGCAGGCTCTGGAAACACCCCGAGAGACCATGCTGAAGCATGTGGGTGCGGAGACGGCGTGTTTTTTCAGCATCGCGCTGGGGGTGGATATCGGGCTGTTTGTGGAACTCGCAAAGGATGAGGGGAGGCCGAAGAGCAAGGAGGAGTTGGCCGAGAATCTGGGTTTTGCAGTTGATGCATTGGGTGTGTTTTCTTTTCTATTCCCCCTTCTCTTCTTCTTTCCTTGTTTCGAGCCCTCGTTTTAGTTGTCATTTCCTCTTCGCGCTCTACCGGCTTCGGGTGTGCTCCTTACATGTATTGTTGCTCGAGTTTCACTCCTGCACCTCAATTTCATCCAGTCCAGTCATCCAGGTACATGGTACATGTCAACACCCCTCAGCTGCCCAAACACATGATCAACTTTTCCACCCCCCAGTTTCACCAAAGTCTAGAACGGCCAAGTGGTCAGTTGGCAAGCATACGGCCCCGAAGCTCGACGCCTGTCTCCAGGTTCGAAACCGGTTCGAAAACCTGGCTGGGCTTTGGCCTCTCTCTTTTTTTTGTTCTTTCTCTTCCTTTCCTTTTTTGTTCTGTTTCTTTTCGTGTTCTTTTTCTCTCCCTCTGCTTTCTCTTTTGCCCCTCTCTGACTTTGTTTAGGTCGCATTCTTCGCCACCTCGCTGCCATGGGCTACCTCGTGCAAACCGGGCGGGACACGTACGCGCCCAACAACTTTAGCAAATCCCTAACCATACCTATCGTCGCCGACGGCTACCCGTTTTACCGCTCCGTGTGCATCGCTCCCATGCTCCACCTGCACAAATGGTTCGCGACCAAATCCAACACCACCACGCCCACGACAGTGCGCGACAACCCGTTTACCTTTGCTCACCAAACCGGCCAGACCATGTTTGACTTTATGGCCGCCTTTCCTCGGTATAACGAACAGTTCAACCACCATATGGGCGGGTACCGCCTTGGTCGACCGTCGTGGTTTGACGAGTCCGTTTACCCTGTGAAATCGCATCTCTTTTCTTCTTCTTCTTTTCTTTCAGATGATGATGATGATGATGGTGGAGATGGAGGAAAAGATCCTGTCTTGTTAGTTGATATTGGCGGAAACATGGGTCACGACCTACAGCGCTTTGTCTCTGCCTTTCCAGCTTCTCCTGCTAAGAAAGGAAAACTCATCCTGCAAGACCAAGCGTCCGTCATTTCGGCCGCTCCGATTGCTACGCTTGAAAAGCTAGGAATCACCTGCATGGCTCACGATTTCTTCACTCCGCAACCCGTGCGGGGGGCAAGGGCGTATTACCTCCATCATATCCTGCATGATTGGCCCGACGGGAAGTGCGTTTCGATTGTTTCGCAGATAAAAGGGGCTATGAAACCGGGGTATTCTCGTCTCTTGATAAACGAACATGTCATTCCTGACGGAGATAAAGACGACGATACGAAGCTAAGTTGGGAAGCAACGTATTTGGATCTATACATGATGATTCTGTTTGGATCTCGCGAAAGGACGGCAAGGGAGTGGAAGGTTTTGTTGGAGGATAAGTGCGGCATGAAGATCTTGCAGGTTTGGAACCCGGGAGAGGGTGTCGAGGGCATCATTGAGTGTGAGGTGTCTGTTTAGTTTTTGGGGTCAGGGATCATGGGAAAAAAGTAAAGAGGTGGTAAAGAGGGGGAAAAAAAAGAAAAGTAAAGAGAAAGAGACGAAGAGAGAAAGAGAGAGGTTGGGTTCTTCTTGTATAGGGTTGATGTCCTTTAACAGGGCGTCAGGAGTCAACACCTAGTGTAAGTAGGTTACAATATGGCAGTCATTGGTATTTTATCCGTATTCAATACAGTAAGGTAGTGTGTCCATACGAACACACACACACACACACACACACAGGCGAGGTCAGTTCTTGTCTATCTACTTGTTTTGCGGGGCTGGACATAAGGCGGAGATTATGAATGCAGTATTTTTCCAAGGTATAGTGCCTATGCCAGGTCCAATTTCTATTTTAACAATACTCTGGTATATTGAGACCCAGCTGGCCTTTAAAGCATAGCAGCGGTAACGCAACGACCAATTCTGGGGCCTCTCGATCCCCCACAACACCCCCCCTAGCCGTCATCCATATCTACCTAGTGGTCGTAGGTTCCACCCAGCGCTCCTCTCAGGCCTTTGTAGAGATGCAATCTTAACTTGGGGTTCGCAAACCGCCACATAACCCAAGCCAGCACTCCGAAACCAGCACCAAACCCAACCCCCACACGCCACCTCTCTGTTGCTGTCCAGCCTGTCCAGGCTAGGAATCTCAAGCGAACCAGGGCGCTTCCAAACCATCCCCAGTCACGTTGACTGCCGCAGCGAATCTCCGGGCCCTGGAAATGCCCTGTTTTCTGTAACTTGGCGACCATGATGCTACCCATCGCCCGAGGATTACCCATTGAATACTTGAGCTCCCCAAATTCTTTCCAGCCCATATCCTCGGCGAACCGACACTGGGCAAAGTCAATGTGTTTCGGTTCTAGTGTTTGTCGGTCGACCATGACGTTGCGTGGCTGGCAATCGTAGTTGATAACGCCTGAATCGTTAATGTCACGCGCGGCATCAACGGCGCGCTGGATAATGCCGTGCCACCTTTCTCGCGGGACACTTGAAATAGGCTGGACGCCGAGATCGCTGAGGCTGAAGCCCTCAATGTATTCCACTAGGATGCCGCCGATTATAAAGTATTCACTGTTGCTGCCTTTTTCTGATGATAAAAGGTCTGACGGAGTGGACGGCACGCCGAGACACACAACCGCTAGCAGCCGCGGTATGCAGTGACCTTGGAGATGGGCGAGCTTGGCGTACGCACGCGTCTCGCAGTGCCAGAGGTCTAGGGCTTTCCACTGCATGATGCCCTCGCGTTTACCATTCTTGGTGAACGTTTCCGCGGGGGTGCGTGGAACGTTCTTGTTTTCTTCCTCGACGCTGCTAGCATCTGTCTCGCTGTCCGTCTCGACAAGTTCCCCCTCTTCTTCGCGACGAGCCTTTTCGCGCATAAAAGAAAAAAGGGCCGGGGCTCTGCCTTGACACACGTATTCGCGCCAGGCACTCTCGTTGTCCTCGTCGTAGTACGGGCTATACCCTCGTCGCAGGCTTGGCGAGAAGCGACGATCGTACATTTTAAGAATGGCGGTCCTAGGCATTGCTGGTTCTGAGCGCGTCTCTTGTTCCTGGAGCTCGACCTTCATGACCAGCGACATGGTGGGGTCCGGCAAGACGTCGGTGATGATGGCCGTGATCCGGTCACATGCTCGGCATCCACGAACAGCGAGCGTCAACTGCTTTCCTTTTTGATAGGGGCTTTCCATGGCCTGCACGGCGTAAATCGCCTAGGTGCGTAGTCTGATGCCGTGCACCTTGCTGAGATGGAAAACGTTAAAGTGTTGGAAGAAACGGAGAGTCGAAGCTGGAGGCCAGGGAACCAGCGACGAGCACAGATCAGGCGGAAGTGACCTGGGAGCGTGCAAGTTCAACCCCCAACGTGTGAAACTCGCGCCTTCCAGTCTTCGGGCATCGTAAATCATTCTGGAGCCGGTGGAGCAGTTATTTGCTCATCGAGCCTTCTTCCAAGATCTATGGGAGACGTCTGGACGGCCTACTATTTGTGCAGTTGGGCCGCCCTACCACACTGTGCAAATGGCCCAGGGCGCAACAGCAACCGCTTGTCCAACCAGAGAGGGCGCGAACTGAAGCCTCTGTGGTGCAGTAGAGGCCGATATAAGCTGCTCTGTGCAACATGAGCTTCATGCTCGAATGCCCCGCTATTTAGACCTCCTGGCTGCTCCGTAGTTGAGCCGTCGATAGATTTCCTTCTTGTTCATCTCGTAAAAGGCAGTCGCTATTATTTCTGCTCTCGGGAAAAGTTGTAATGTTTGATAGAAAGGATTTCTATCAAAAATCAAAGAGGGCGGAGAGGTTTCGGTTACAAGAACTGGTTGATCATCCACAGAAACGATGCGAGTGCCCGTCGGGCTTCCCCAAACTAGACTGATAAGGCTTCGTATTTTGGCGGGTGGTGAGCCGTCGGGGGAGACAATGCTGAGAGTGCATCGAATGGGATCGTTGAAATCACCTGGCGCTAGTGCCAAGACACAAATCTCGGACCGGGATGAGTCAAGACGTTTGTAGATGGCCGACATCGCGGAAAAATCCGGTATCGGTGGGTTTATGTTTTTGATAGATGTAAAACCCCCGCACCACTTCAGGCATCCTGGCCTACCTGCTTGACAAATTGGACAAGCTCATGGTTGAGTGGCGTCGGAATACCTAACTGTTCGCCTTGCTTGACAATGACACCGTTGATGTAGTCGATTTCCGTTCTCCGCCCTGCTCTCACATCTTGAAGCATGGAACTAAAGTTCTCGCCCGTTGCATGACCAACAGAACAAACATGTTCCCACAGCTCATTAGTGAAATCGCCAGCTTCGTTTGATGCATTTCCCATCATCCCAGACACGACTTGCGCAGTTTCGAGAAACAAATCCTTCATCCGAGCAAGCCTAGAGGCGTCAGAGAAGAGTTGGCCGTTTTTGCAATCGTACACAACCGTCAGGGGGTTGATCATGGCATTGACGACAAGTTTCCGCAGCTGGGCCTCTCTGATAGCTCTGGGCGAGAGAACAGTCGCATCCAGAATTTCTGCATCAACCAGTCGGTCTATCATGAATCCAAAGGGCGGGACAGCATCATGACGAAGGGTTGGTCCCTTAACCATGCCGAGGCTAAGTGGGCCCCTCCCTGCGTGAACAATGTGGAAAGGTGCGGTGCTGTAAACACCAGCACTGGAAATGCCAGTCCAATAGGTCAGATTCTGCCATTGAGGCTCGCCAAACAACTTTTCAGAGGCCTCATCGAGCACACCTAACAGAGGATAACATAGGAGGGTCAGTGTTGTGGACGTTGACGAAACGGGAAAAGTACAAGTTACACGAACCAAACCCATTTTGGACGAATACAATGTGACATTTGGGGCTCAGACGCTGCTTGATAAGGGCGAGTGCGGCGGTGGTGGCATGTGTCTTGGTAGCCACGACCAGATTGCGGATTTCGGTGGTTGGGTTCAAGCTAGCGGTGTGCGAGAGCAGCAGCGGCTCCACGTCGAAGCCAGTGGTCTGGTCGTCATGATCGCAACCGACGGTGCGCGTGATTTTCTGGCCTGCTTTCTCCCATTCCGGCACAAGACTTGGTCGGTGGAATAACAGGGTAACCGGTACTTGGGGCGCACTCTTTTTGAGAGCATGGGCGACGAGCTTGCCCAGATTGCCGATGCCCAGAATGTGGATCCGGGGTTGGATTGCGCCAGAACCGTGCATCTGTCGGACGAAAAAAAGTCGCACAAGGATCGAGGGACGGGACCTTTGCGAGATTGCTCTCATTAGGAGGATTTTTTTTATTGAAGTGAACTTGGGAAATGGCAAGCCTGTGCGAAGATGTTTTGGAGTCATGTTTTGGCCAGAGCATGCCCACGTGACATGAGGGAATGCTGATTGAGCGGTCTCACGGACATTTTCTGCGTCGCAACAACGGGAGTGAGTGAGATGATCCATCAATATTGTTTGCGGTTTCTTCTGACATTTTCTCCAGCATGCTCGATAGACTCCCCGCATCCTTGATGCCCCCATCCTTGATGGAGAATAAGACGACCCCCAACAAGGTCCGCTGGCTCAATGGCAGAGCGTCTGACTACGAATCAGGAGGTTCCAGGTTCGACCCCTGGGTGGATCGATTTTTTGACTCGGACATTTATCTTTTTACCTTGTCACAGTTTTACTTCATTGCGTATTGCGTGCGGTCAAGTTTCGTCAGTCCAGATGACGTCTAACCAAATGCTCGGGCAACTATTTTTGCCAGGTCTGTGCAACTGAAACAAAAAGTCTCCCCAAGATAGCAGCGGCAGTCGGGGTCACGGACATTTTTTGCGATATTTATGGAACGTTTCAACTCTTGGAGAGAGGTAACTTGGTTATTCTGGTTAATGTGCCGGCACAGCAGGGTAGGATTGGCTTGGCAGGCCGTCCAGAGACTACCCAATGCGGCCTGGGGAGGAAGGTTACAATCTAGATAGATGGTTTGGGTGGGTGGCGAGCCAGTCACAAGACGCACTTGTTTCTCGGCTCCAGCAGAAACAGAGAACGAGACGATGCACTGCGACGGCACGCTGACCTTTTTAGCCGATGGGGGTTCGCGTGGTCTCCATGTCTCTGCTCATCGACTGCCTTCTGTCGACTTGTCTTTTTTCCTCTCGACGTCACTACCATGGAGTGTTGACGACCAAAAAAAAAACGATGAGTGAAGACTTTTCACAGCTCTGGGAGCGGCATATTGCTGCGACCCGGCATGATTTTGTCAAGGATACGATAACTGCACGGGACGATGAGCTACCGACCGAGACCGACAAAATCGGCAAGTTGTGGGAGGAAACCATGGGTTCCGTGGTGGATGCCTTGGAAGCCCTCGACGATTTAGCACCATCATCCCGGGGTGCCCACAGTCCAGAACCAAGGGCAATATGGTCATCACGAGATGACTACACGGAAACAGCCCTCTCATCACCCCAAGACTCGCATTTTTCGACCAAGCCACATGCACCACCGGCGATTACTATTTCCGACCACGACCGCGAGATCGAACATGAACCCGAAGAAGAAATCACCCCCATGGTGGAGATTGGTGGTCGTCGCAGCAAAGGCAAAGAACTAGCCTCCTACTATCTCGACAAGACACGCCTCAAGAAACTTCGGGATTGGCACAACGGCAACGCCCCGCCGGCTTCGCAATCCAAACACCTCCTCTACTCCAACTATAACACACGCTACATTCCCGAAACCAGCCCAAGTCCAACCCCGACCCCGACCCCTACGACTAGTTCCAAAGACATAAACAAGTCGGAACAGCCAGACACACCCATCACCTCGTTCCGGACCATCCACTCTGCGCAATCCTCGCCACCTTCCTCCGTCAATGTCCTCATCCTGACCTGGGCGCGTCACGACCGCCGCGGCGACGATGGACAACTCTTGTCTCCTTCTTTGGACATTGACACGGATACTGTCCGGTCCTGTTTCAAGCGACGGGGATATCGCGTACAATGTCGCCTTATTCCCGAAGACTATCCTACCTCGGCGGTGGAAACTATTCTCTCACGATTTTTGTCCCAATCCACACCTGATACTTTGCATGTTATCTATTATCACGGATACGGCAATGTTGAATCGTCAACTGCTGCTGATGGCAGGATGGTGTTCTCCTCTGGATTCGGCGGAAGTTCCTTCTTCTGGGATGACATTCGCAACGGGATTCTCACTGCCGAAGGAGATGTTTTACTAGTGATGGATTGTTCGGCCGCGCCCGGGGCGGAACAGAATGAAGTGGTTCTGGAAGCGGGAATTTCAAGGGAAGTGGCGGCGCCCGGGACGACAAAGCTAGTACTCGGAGCGTGTGCGCCTTATTCTTCTTCTATGGGTATCGGGAATAAGATGACCAGAGCCATGTGTGCGGTCCTAGAAGGGGACGGAAGAAAAGGAGAGGTCTGTGTGCAAGGCCTATGTTCGAGAATGAAGGAATGGTTGAGAGATGACGAGGATCCATCGGCCGTGTTTGTGACACAGCTGGGAGGGGGGCAGCTGTTGGATATTTATCTGCCGAGGTTTATTTAGTATTTACTCGGGTTTGTACGAAATGAAATGGGACATGAATTGGGATGGGAAAGCTGGGTAAGGTAGATTGAAAATTCTTGGGCGTTGGATAGGTACGAATACCATTTGACGGGCAGGCGCTGGGACGAACGGGGGACGATTCAACAATTGATGACATGTATCTAGTCTACGTTACGTTATAGCTTATATCTTATGAGTGATGAGGTAAATCAAATTGATGACATGCTCTACAGTTGAACTGTTTCTTGATTCAGGCGTGTGAAGAGGACGGGTGAGAGAGTGACATACGAAGTGTAGAGGAGGAAGTGGCACATAGAAGAGGATGAACAGGGACATAGCTTGCACCTTGCACCTTGCACCCCCGCTCCTTTCCTCCTTTCCGTTTCCCCAGTCTGGTCTAGGTTGTCTGGGTAGTTTAGTCTAGTCTAGTTCAGACCAGGCCGGACGGAACAGACAACAATCTACGTGTACGACACGCGGTCTCTGACCAACACAACATAAAGCAACACAAAACACAAAACTGTGCTTTATCCGTGCAGGATATGTCTGAGACGGCCGGGCACTGATGTGGGCACTGGGGTGGTCTCACGCATTTGAGAACTGTGAATTGCTTGAAATAGCAGGACCAGCAGGGGCAGCAGGACTGGAGCAAAGTGTTGTGTTATATCATGTTATAATTTTAATTCCATTGCTGCTTGGGAACATTTATTTCTGTTTCTGTGGAGGGGATATTCATCTGTTGAGGATATTCACTGCTGAAGGAACAATCATTACTGAAGACGACAATTATGCTGAGGAAGCATTCATCAATTGCTGCAGGTACAAACATGTTCATTCCCTTCGGCTCGGTTCTTCTAATTTTTCTCGTGGTTGGGTTGATGGAATGATGACGAAGCTGTTGAACTCAAAGTGGGATACCGTACA
>Ga0247760_1001933_pt1 | contig 17276 bp, 2 predicted proteins | sample UWRJL171409R4_FD_179936 | JGI IMG/M metagenome (GOLD analysis project Ga0247760, IMG submission 179936) | Plant litter microbial communities from Arlington Agricultural Research Station in Wisconsin, United States - UWRJ-L171-409R-4 | ecosystem: Environmental > Terrestrial > Plant litter >... | reverse complement strand
CCTCGGTACGGTTGCCCGTACACTTGATTTCCAGTCAAGCACCTTCGACCACTCGGTCACCTCTCCAGGTGGGTATCTTGGCGCGAAGCGGGCGGAATCTGGCAGCCGGCGGGGGGAGTGTCAACGGCTGATGCAGGGACCCAGCTGGCGGGGGCGTGGGCAGCGACGATCCCGCGTGATTTGAGCGAGCGGCGGCTGGCGCAGGAGCGCCCGCGCCGCACCGCTGCCGTGTCACAGCGAACCTTCCTCCCAACTGGAGGCGCCCGGGGTGGTCGTGGTCGACGCACCCGTCAGGTTCATCGTTTCTAGGATTTTGGCGGTGAGCTGATCGAGGGTTTGACCGGCGAGCAGGTCAGCGACGGACACACGAACCTTCAGCGCGCTTTGTATCCGATTGCGCAGCTCCATCGCCATCAGAGAATCGAGGCCGAGATCCATCAGCGACTGATCGGTTCGGAAGCGCGTCGCGCGATCGACAGCGAGCACGCGCACCAGCTGTTCGGTGAGGAAAGTCGTGACGAGGGCAGCCCTCTCTTCGCTCGGGGCCGCGAGGAGGCGCGGAGCGAGGTCGGTTGGGACGACCTCTCGCTCTCTCGTTTTTTTATCGACGTCGAGCAGGTGTTGGAAGAAGGGTCCCAAAGTGCGTGGCAGACGAGCGCGATCGAGCGCGAGGATGGCGACTTGCGGTGAACGACTGCCGCGCAGGCTGTCGTGCAGCATGCGTACGCCGTCCGCCGGGCGGATCATGCGCAGGCCCGCTTCTGCCCAGCGTCGGCGATGCTGTTCGCTGACGGCGGCTGCCATGCCAACATCTGACCAGCTGCCCCAGTTGATGCTCAGCGCGCTCCGGCCTTCGGACTCGCGGACGAACGCCAGCGAGTCCATGAAGCCGTTGGCGGCCGCGTAGTTGCCTTGGCCGGCCGAACCCAGCAGCGCAGCGCCAGAGGAGAAGAGCACGAAGAAATCGAGTGAGCAGCTGCGAGTTTGCTGGTGCAAATGCCACGTGCCAGACACCTTCGGCGCCATTAATCGTTCGAAGCGCTGCAGGTTTTGTTCGACCAAGAGCCCGTCGTCGACGCTGCCTGCAGCGTGGAGAATCCCGCGCAGCGGCGGCATCGTCGTGCGCACGCGCTCTAGCAGAGCGCTCACGTCCGCCTCGACGCTGACGTCGCCCTGGACGATCGCCAGTGAAACGCCCTGGCTGCTGAGCGAGTCGATGAGCTCCTGAGCCTCGGCCGTCGGCGCACGGCGACCGAGGAGCACTAGATGGCGCGCGCCGCGCTCGACTAGGCTGCGGGCGCAGAGTAGCCCCAGGCCGCCCAAGCCGCCGGTCACGAGGTAGGTCGCGTCCGCGCGCACTTCCGGCGTGCGTCGCTGCGTCAGCACGATCTTTCCGGTGTGACGCCCCTGGCCCATGAAGCGAAAGGCGTCTTCGGCGCGTTCGATCGGGTAGAGGGTCGGAGGCAGGGGATGCAGGTCTCCGCGCTCGAAATCGGCCAGCAAACGCTGCAGCATGCTGCGAATGAGCATGGGCTCGGCCGCGGTCACCTCGCCGAGATAGAGCGGGTAGTACTCCCGCCCTGGAAACGCGTCGGCCACCGCCTTTTCGTCCCAGATGCCGGTCTTGCCGATTTCGACGAAGCGGCCCCCTTCGCGCAGCAGGCCGAGGCTCGACGGAATGAAGTCGCCCGCCAGCGAGTTCAGCACGATGTCGACTCCCTCGCCGCCTGTTACTGCGTTGAAATCCTCGACGAAGGACAACGAGCGCGAGTCCGAGATGTGATCTGCGCCGAGCGCGAGTGCCAGGGCGCGCTTGGCTGGGCTGCCAGCGGTGGCGAAGATCTCGGCACCGACGCGCCGAGCGAGTTGCATTGCGGCCATGCCGACGCCGCCGGTCGCCGCATGAATCAGCACGCGATCGCCTTTTTTCATGCGCGATTGATTGAACAGCGCATATTCGGCCGTGAGGAACGTGACCGGGATGGTCGCGGCCTCCGCGAAGCTGAGGTTGGGCGGCTTCTTGACCGTGAGCATCGCTGGCGCGAGTACGTACGTCGCGAAGCTTCGATCGATCATCGAGACGACCTCGTCTCCGGGGACGAGATCTTGGACGCCAGCGCCGACGGCCGCGACGATGCCGGCGCATTCATTGCCCAGCGGGCCAGGATCACCCGGATACATACCGAGCGCGTTCAACACGTCGCGGAAGTTGAGTCCGGTTGCCAGTACTCGAATCTCGACTTGGCCAGGGCCCGGAGGGATGCGCGGTACCTCGCGCCACTTCAGATTCCCGAGCACGCCGCGCTCGTCGATCTCGAGCCGGCGTGGCGGCCCCTCCGCCGACGCCGCGAGCGTTCCCCCGACGAGCCGAGCGACGTAGCGCTGGCCCGCGCGCAATGCGACGCGGTCCTCGGCATCGCCCGGATGGAGAGCTTCGGCAAGCTGCCTTGCCTCGTCGTCGTGCGCGTTCCGATCGAGATCGATGCGAATCGTGTGCAGTGCCGGGTGCTCCGCTGCGATCACGCCGCCGAGCGCCCAAATCGGAGCTTCAGCCAGGCTGGGCCGCGAACCGAGAGCGGCCTGCGCGCCGCGCGTGACGATCCACAGGCCCGCGCCCGACTCTGCCAGCGTGGAGGTGAGCGCCAGCAGCATCGAGATGCTCGCTCGGTGTGCGCTTTGCAACGCTTCTAGTGTGCTCTCGTCGTTTGCTCGCAGATTGGGGGGCAGGCGCACGATGCCCGTCCAAGGCCCCTCCGTGCTCGCCTGCTGCAGCAGGCGCGCGTAGTGCTCGGGATTGGTGGTATCGAGCAGCCAACCTGCTTCGACCCGTTCGAACGAGGTTGCGTGAGTGGCGAGCGACACTGATGCGCCCCGCTGCGCGAGTTGCGCCGACAAGGCACCGGCGAGAGGTCCTCCGCTGTCGAGCAACAGCCAGCGCTCGGTTCTCCTGGCTTCAGCAGCCTCTCGCGGCTCGGCTGGCTGCCACTCGACTTCCATCAGCCACTCGGGGCGGGTAGTGGTGTGACTCGCGCGATGCAGTGAGGCCTCTGTCACCCGCTGAAATTCCAGCCCCTGCATTTCGGCGATCAGCTCGCCGTCATTCGCAATCAATGTCAGGTTCGCCCGAATGGTGGGCCCGCTCACTTGCGTCGATTCCAAAGCCGCGTGACAGGAGAGCTCACTCACGCCGGACCGATAGACGCGAAAACGGTCGATGGAAACCGGGACGTATAGGGCCTTTGGTTCGCCCGAATCGCTCGACAAAGGCACTCCGGCCAGCTGCAGGCACGCATCGAGCATCGCCGGGTGAAGCAGCATTCGATCAGCGGTGGACGCTCCGCCCGGGGGCAGAGAAATTTTCCCGAATGCCTCCCTGCCAGCGACCGAGATCTCCTGAATGGCGCGAAACATCGGTCCGTAGTGCGCGCCGCGGGCGTCGAGCGAGTCATAGTAGGCGAGCACGTCTCTCGATCGAGCTTCCGCGGGTGGCTGGTGACTGCCCGGCATTGGAGCGCCACTTGCTTCGAGCAATGCCGTGGTCGAAGCGTGAAGCCGCCACGAGACCGGCGCGTCGTCGTCCTCTGCCGGCTGGTCCGTGCTGTATACCTCGATGCTGTGCTTGGCGTCGGCCGTCGGCGTCACCACTACTTGCACCGTGACGCTGCCCTCTTGCGGCAGCTCCAGGCTTTGGTGAATCTCTATGTTTGCCAGCGCGATGCCGTCGGCCCCCAGCGCATCACGCGCAGCAGCCAGCGCCAGCTCCAAGAAGCCGGTCATCGGGAAGAGCGTGAGATCGGAGATGCGGTGATCGGCCAGCCACGGCGTATCAGCGATCGAAATAGAGCTCTGATAAATGTTGAGCGGGCTGCTCAGCCGCTGCCCGAGTAGGGGATGCCCGGTGCTCTTGCCGACCAACAAGCGTGACGGCTCGCGTCGCGTGAGGTCGTGCCAGAAGTGCTCTCGCTGAAAGGGGTACGTGGGCAGTGCGATGCGCTTGGCTCCCGAGCCAGAGAGGGCGCGCCAGTCGATCGGTTGTCCGAGAACGTACAGCTCCGCCAACGTTCGTTGCATGGACTCGGTGTCGGCGATGCCCTTGCGGAGCGATGGCAGCCATGTCGCGTCGGCGGCATCCGGGCAACGCTGCGCCATGCGAAGCAGGGTGGGTGACGGCCCGACCTCGACGAAGAAGCGTAGCTTCTCGGCATGTAACAGCGCGATCCCGTCGGCGAAGCGTACGGCCTCGCGCACGTGCCGGCGCCAGTAGTCGGCGGTTGCCACTTCATCCCCGGCCATGGCGCCGCTGACGTTCGACACGAGGCCGATGCGCGGCTTGGAGAAGGAGATGCCGCTGGCCAAGGTCTCGAACTCTTCGAGCATCGGATCCATCAACGGCGAATGGAACGCATGCGAGACATTCAGGCGCTGCGAGTCGATCCCAAGCGCGGTAAGCCCGGCGAGGATCTCCTCTACGGCGCTCGTACGCCCGGAAATTACGACATTTTCTGGGCCATTGATCGCGCCCACGGAGACGTGCTGTTCGAAGCCGTGGAGCGCTTCCCGGACGCGTGCCTCGTTGGCGAATACCGCGGCCATCGAGCCATCGCGTGGCAGCTGGCTCATCAGCCGTCCGCGATGAGTGATCAAGCGCAGGGCGTCAGCGAGCGAAAATACTCCCGCCAGGCACGCCGCCACGTATTCCCCCACGCTGTGACCGAGCACCACTGACGGCTCGACGCCCCAGGAACGCCAGAGCTGCGCGAGCGCGTATTCTACCGCGAAGAGCGCTGGTTGCGTGTACGCCGTGTCGTCCAAGAGCTCACGTAAGGATTCGTCGCCGAAGATGATCGCGATGAGGGACTGGCCAAGCAAGGGATCGACGATCACCGCACAAGCGTCGAGTGCATCACGGAATGCCGGCTGCGAAGCATAGAGCTCGCTTGCCATGCCGAAGGACTGCGCACCTTGTCCCGTGAACAGAAATGCGATCTCCGGAGCGGTCGAAGCCGCGCGACCGTGTGTCACGCCGCCGCGCTCCTCCAGGAACGCGGTCAGCTTTTCGGCGGCCTCTGCCGCATCACTCGCTACGAGGGCGAGCCGTTCGAGCAGATGCGAGCGGCCGTATCCAGCCGTGAAAGCAACGTCCTGAAAGTCGCCTGCAGTGGGCTTTTTCAGGTAGTCGCGAAAGCGCGCAGCCTGGTCTTTCAGGGCTGCCTTCGTCTGTCCGGACAGCACGAGCAATCGGCTCTGTTTGGGGGACCTCGGGGACTCGACGGCCGGCGGAGCCTGCTCGAGGATCACGTGTGAGTTGGTGCCGCTGAAGCCGAAGGAGCTGACGCCTCCGCGACGGACGGTGTGCTCGCCCGGCGCCCACGGCGTCGTCACGAGTGGAACGCGAACCGGCAAGCTGTCCCAGGCAATGAGCGGGTTGGGCTCTTTGAGATGGAGGTGTCGCGGCACGGTGCGGTGCTGCAGCGCGAGCACCATCTTGACGATGCTCGCGGCCCCCGCTGCGCCTTCCAGATGTCCTAGGTTGGTCTTCACGGATGCGACGAGCAGTGGGCGCTCGGGATCGCGTTGACCGAAGACGCGTCCGAGCGCGTTCATCTCGATCGGATCGCCGAGCGACGTTCCGGTGCCATGCGCTTCGATCAGGCTGATATCCGGTGGTGTGAGACCGGCATTGGCTAGTGCGTCGCGAATGACGGCCTCTTGCGCGGCGCCGTTGGGCGCGGTGAGCCCGCTGCTCCGTCCGTCCTGATTGATCGCCGAGCCGCGAATGAGCGCGAGGATCCGATCGCCGTCGCGCTCTGCGTCGGAGAGGCGCTTGAGCACCAATATCCCGCAACCTTCAGCCCGCACATAGCCATCCGCGCTGGCGTCGAAGGTCTTGCACCGACCGTCGACAGACATCATACGCGCACGCGAAGTGAGGATGGAGCCCATCGCCGTGAGCGTTAAATTCACCCCGCCCGCGAGCGCCAGGTTCGCTTCGCGGTTGCGCAGGCTCTGCACGGCGAGGTGCACGGCGACGAGCGATGACGAGCATGCCGTGTCGACCGCGACGTTGGGACCGTGTACGCCGAGGAAGTACGACAAGCGTCCTGCCGCGATGCTGTGGGCGCTGCCTGAAGCCGTATAGGCATCTCCCAAAGTGCTGCCGTGTACCTCGGCAAATTGGTTGGCATAGTCATTGGTCGAGATACCGACGAACACCGCCGCTCGGCTACCGGCGAGCGACGAAGGAGCGATCCCCGCGTGCTCCAGCGCTTCCCACGTGACTTCGAGCAGCAGTCGGTGCTGTGGGTCTAGGCTGACTGCCTCGCGCGGTGAAATGCCGAAGAACTGAGGGTCGAAGCCGTCGACCTGGCCAATGAAGCCGCCCCACTTGGTGTAGCTCTTGCCCACCACGTCCGGGTCGGGATCGAAACAGGCCTCCGCGTCCCAGCGATCCTTCGGAACTTCGGTTACGGCATCAACGCCGTTGAGCAGCAGCTCCCAGTACGCGTCCGGACCGTCGGCGCCGCCGGGAAAGCGGCAGCCGAGCCCGACCACCGCCACCGGTTCGGTGCGTGCGCGTTCGGTGGCAGCGAGCTTGGACTCGAGACGCTCGATCGCTTGCAATGATTTCTTCAGGAGCGCGCGGTAGTCAGGTTCAGTCACTTTGGCTCGTCGAGAAAGATGTGGTCGAGTCGCGCCGCCAGGCGTGCCGCGAGCTCGTCGTTGGTGAGGTCGTCGTGGTCGTCGTTGGAGCTATCTTCCGTCGCGGGAGCGATGCGAGCTTCGATGGCTGCCGGCGCGACCGCAGAAAATAGCTCGCCGCCAAACTCGCCTGCAAGGTAATCAGCCAGCGCGCTCACGGAAGGGTAGTCGAAGGTGATGGTAGCCGGCATGGCGCGGCCCACGGCTTTGGCCAGCAGATTGCGCAGCTCCACGGCCATCAGCGAGTCGAGCCCGAGTTGCCGCAGCGGCTCGTGCGCGTCGAAGCTGCCTTCTTGCTGCACGCCGAGCACCTTTACCGTGAGCGCCCGCACGTGATCTTGTAGCGCGGCGCGACGCCGGTTCGGGGCGATCGCCAATAACCGCTCGCGCAAGGGCAGCTCCGGCGCTGCTCGCTCGGCCAACGTCGGCTGGGCTTCGCTGGAAAGGGCGGGGGATAACTCTCGAAACAAGGGTGAGGTTCGCCACGCCGCCGGCGATCGAGCGAGCTGTGACCAATCCGCGGCGATCACGACCACCTGAGCGCTCACCAGGCGCGAGCTGGCGCCGTCGGCGACGAGCGCGCCGTCGAGCGCAGCCAGCCCATCCCTTGGCGCGATGTGTTTCACGAAGCTCGGGCCACTCACGTTGCGATCGGCAGCCGCACCGACGTCCGACCACGGTCCCCAATTGACGCTGACCGTCGGCTGCCCCCGTGCTTGTCGGTACCACGCGAGCGCGTCTTCGAAGGCATTGGCGGCTGCGTGGTTGGCTTGCCCCAGAGACCCGGCGATGGCCGCGCCCGACGAGAATAGAGCGAAGAAATCCAGTGGCGGGGCGAGGCGATGCAGGTGCCAGCTGCCGAGCACTTTCGGTGCCATCACGGTCGCGAAGCGCGACCAATTCTGGCCGGACAGCGCGCCGTCGTCGAGTACTCCTGCGGCGTGCACGATGCCCGCGAGCGGCGGCAGCGTGCGCGCAATCTCGTCTAGTATTTCACGAACGGCGTGTTCGCTGGAGACGTCGCCGGTCCGTGCCAGGACCTGGGCCCCTTGTGCCCGAAGCTGTTCGAGCTTGGCTTCCGTTGCAGCATCCGGCGGGCGACGGCCGAAGAGCACGAGCGAGCGCGCGCCCTGTTGCACGAGGCTACCCGCCACCAACAGCCCGAGGCCGCGCAACCCACCCGTGATCAAGTAGGTTCGATCGCTCGCTATCCTGGGCGCGTTGCCCGGCGCTGCGCGCTGCTTCTCGACCAACCGTCGCAACAGCCGGCGCTCGCCGCGCAACGCGAGCTGATCCTCTCGTGATGGATGGCGCAACTCGAGCGTGAGTCGAGCGACCGAATCCGCGAGCGGCATCGAGCCATCGAGGTCGACCAGTCGACAACCGAGATCGGGGTGCTCGAGCGCAACGACGTGACCGAGCCCCCAGATGGGTGCCTGTGCGGGATTCGCTGGATCGTCTGCGCTCGTGGGCTGCGCGCCGCGCGTGACGAACCACAATCGCGGAGGCGGACCGGAGGGGCTGGCCGCGCTGAGCGCGTGGACGGTCTCGAGCGCGCTTTGCACCAGACGCTCCTGATCCGCCCACAGACTCTCTGCTGATGTCGCTTCGTCGAGCTGAACGTCGAGCGCCGCGAGTTGCACGACGCCGGCGATCGGGCTGCCGCTCCGACCCGCTTCGGCCAGCGCTGCCGCGAGCGACCCTGAGTCGGGCGTCAGCACGACGGCGTCCTGGCCAGCGTTTTGGAGTTCGCTGGCCAACGCGCCGGCGACGTTGCCGCGATCGGGCACGATCAGCCATCGCGCGCCGTTCGACTCTGGCTGCGGCAGCGGCGCTTGAGCCACGAAGATCGCCTGTTGGTCTAGGACAGGTCCGGCCTCGGCGTCGACGATCACCGACGCTGATCGAAAGCCGGCCTCGCGAAAAGCCGCCAGCCAGGCGGCGCGTGGCATGAGGGCGTACTGTCGGCGCGCGAGATCGGTGAAAGCCCACCAGCCTTCGAGCAGCCCTACCGTCAGGTCGCCGAAGCGCTGCGGCGATGTGCCCTCGAGCAGCACGAGCTGCCCGCCGGGTGAGAGCAGTCGCAGCGCATTCTTCAGACTGACTCCGACGTCGGGTGTCGCGTGCACCACGTTCGCGCCGATGATGAGGTCGAAAGAGGAGGCTGGGAAGCCCTGCAGCGCTGGATCGGAGGAGATGTCCAGCACCGAAAAGCGCATGCAGCTTCGTTGCCCGAATTTCTCGCGCGCTCGGTTAAGGAACAATGGCGAGAGATCGGTGAAGGTATACTCCGCGCGATCATCGCGCAAGACGGGCAGCACGTAGGCAGTCGTGCTGCCCGTGCCGCCGCCAATCTCGAGGATGCGCAACGGGCGATCCTCGGACCACGAGCGCTCCAGCACCGCGACGGCCTCGCCGATCAAGCGGTTGTAGGTTTTCGCAGGCGGTGAGCTGCGATACAGCCGTTCCATGTCGGCGAGTGAGCCGTCGGGAAACAAAAGCGGCAGCGGATCCAGCTCACCACGCAGCACCAGCGCGAGTTCACGCGCGCAGCGGCTGGTAAGAGTCAGTTCCGCAGCGCCGTCTGGGTGTTGCTCGAGTAGCCGCTGCGCCAGCGCATCGGGGACGCCTCGTGCCAAGGAGCCCAGCACGCGAAAAGCTCCGTTGCCTTCGGCCGCGAGCAGCCCGTCTTCGACGAGGATTTGCAGCAGACGCGCGAACAAGCGCCCATGGCGAGCAATCACCCCAAGGCGCTCGCTCAAAGCCTGCCCATCGAACGTGGAGTTCGCGGGCAAGTTGGCACCGAGCGCATGCAGCGCGCTCAGTATGTACTGAGTCGCAAGGCGGTCGAGCTCGACTCCGAATGGTCGATAGGCTTCCAAACCGGCATCGGTAGCGACCTCGGTGATCCGCGGGCTGACGATGGAACGGAGCACCGCTGGCGCAGGCAGCGCGCCGCCCGGCACCGGTCCTTCGCGCCAGACGATCTCGTGGGTCAGGCTAGTCAGTGGCGTGCTCGGTGACGGCTCAGTCACCGGAATTTCTGCTTTGCCACTTTGCGGCGCAACGTCGATCCAAAAGCGTTCGCGCTGGAACGGATAGCTCGGAAGGACGACCTTCCTTCGCGAGTAGTCTTTGTCGAAGCCGGACCAATCGACGTTCACGCCGCGGACGTAGAGCTTGGCCAGGCTGTCCAGAATCTGACTCCAGTCATCGCTGCCGCGGCGCAAAGAGGGAAGCCAGCCGTGTGCGCTGTCGTTCGAGCATTGGCGTGCCATGCCGAGCAACGTCGGGTGCGGTCCGATCTCGACGAATGTATCGTAGCCGAGCTCGACGAGGGTCGCGATCGCGCGCGAAAACTGGACCGGTGATCGCGCGTGTTCGCGCCAGTACGCGGGCGTGAACGAGCGGCTTCCCTGACGCTCTCCGGTGACGTTGGACACGAGCTCGATCGCCGGCGACCGATAGCTGAACCTTGCGGCGATTTGCTCGAACTCGGCCAACATCGGTTCGACCAGCGGCGAATGAAAAGCGTGGGACACCGTGAGCCGTGTCGAGCTGACGCCGGCGCTCGCAGCGCGCTCGAGGATTTGGCTGACGGCGCTGTCGCGCCCGGAGATCACGACGTGCTCGGGACCATTCACGGCGGCGATCGCCACCTCCGCTCGCCAGGGCGCGATCAGTGACTGCACTCGCTGCTCGTCCGCCATCAGCGCGGCCATGGCGCCATCGCGCGGGAGCGCACCCATCAGGCGGCCTCGCTCGGCCACCAGGGTCAGCGCGTCTTCCAAGCCGAGCACGCCCGCGATGCAAGCGGCGACGTACTCGCCCAGGCTGTGACCGAGCACGGCTGTCGGCTGCACGCCCCAGCTTTGCCAGAGCTTGGCTAGCGCGTATTCGACCGCGAACAGTGCCGGCTGGGTGTAGGCGGTATCGTGGATTGATGATTGCGCGGGGTCCTCTGGAAAGAGGACGGAGAGCAACGAGCGAGCCAGGTGCGGGCGCAGCAAGACTTCACACTCATCGAGCGACTCGCGGAAGCGGGGTTGAGTCTCGTACAGCGATCGTCCCATGCCGGCGTATTGCGCGCCCTGACCGCTGAACAAGAAGGCAATGCGCGGCGAACGCGGACCGACCGCTCCGACGTTCGCGCCCGCTCCTGGAGTACCCGCCGCGATCTCGTCCAGGCGGCTCGCCGCTTCGGCCTTGGTCGAGGCAACGATTGCGACGCGATGCGTGAGCGCCGCGCGCCCCGAGTTGGCGGTGAATGCGATGTCGGCCAGCGACGCAGCGCCCTCTCTCTGCAAGTCCTCGCGATACTCGGCCAGGAGAGCGTTGCGGGCACCCTCGCCTCGCGCGGAGAGCGTCAACACGTGGCGCGGTCGTTCGCTGGCGGCTTCGCGTGGTTCGTACGAAGGGGCCGACGAAAGCAGGACATGCACGTTGGTTCCGCTGAAGCCAAACGAGCTCGCGCCTCCCAAGCGAAGCCCGTCTGCGGATGTTGGCCAAGGGGTCGCTCGTCGCGGCACGCGTAGCGGGATTTCGTCCCAGGGAATGAATGGGTTTGGCTCGACGAAGTGCTGCTGTGCCGGCACGACTCCGCGCTGAAGCGAAAGGGCCAGCTTGATCACCGACGCCACCCCCGCCGACGACTCCAAGTGACCAATGTTGGCCTTCACGGAGCCGATCAGCAGCGGGCGATCGGCGGCCCGATTGGCGGCGAAGACCGCCGCCAATGCCTGCACCTCGATCGGATCGCCGAGCGAAGTCCCAGTGCCATGCGTTTCGATGAAATCCACGGCACTGGCCTCGACCCGTGCGTCGTCGAGCGCTGCCCGGAGCACGGCTTCTTGTGCGGCACCGTTGGGCGCCGTCAGTCCGTTACTGCGTCCATCCTGATTGGAGGCGGTGCCGCGGATCACCGCGACGACCGGGTCGCCGTCGGCTCGAGCGTCCGAAAGCCGCTTCAGCACCAAGATCCCGCAGCCCTCGCTGCGCACGAAACCGTCCGCGCGTGCGTCGAATGCTTTGCATCGGCCATCGGGCGCCATCATGTGAGCCTTGGACAAAGCCACGGTGACGTCGGGCCTGAGGATCAAGTTCACGCCGCCCGCGAGCGCGAGATCCGACTCACCGCGGCGTAGGCTGATCACTGCTTGATGGATCGCGACCAGCGAAGACGAGCAGGCGGTATCGATGGACATGCTCGGCCCGCGCGTGCCGAGCAGGTACGACAATCGCCCCGAAGCGATGCTGTGCGCTGCGCCAGAGGCCGTATAGGCGTCGAATGACGAGAGTCCGGCCGAGCGCATCAACTGCAGGTAGTCCACCGACGACATGCCGACGTACACGCCCGTCTGCGTGCCGGCCAAGCGATCCGGGTTCACGCCCGCGTGCTCGAGCGCCTCCCAAGCCACCTCGAGCAACAGGCGGTGCTGGGGATCCATGCGCTGCGCCTCGCGCGGCGAGATGCCGAAGAAATGCGCGTCGAAGCGATCGATGCCAGTGACGAAGCCGCCCCAGCGGGTGGACATCTTACCCGGCGTGTCTGGGTTGGGATCGTAGTAATCGGCGATATTCCAGCGATCCGCGGGCACTTCGCTGATCGCGTCCTGCCCTCGGCTCAGCAGCTGCCAATACTTCTCTGGTGTATCGGCGCCACCGGGGAACCGACACGCCATGCCGACGATGGCGATCGGCGCGTGCGCGCTGTGCTCCAGTTCCGTGACGCGGCGCTGCAGGTCGTCTGCCAGAAGAGCCAATCGTTTGGCTGAGTAGCCGCTGATCCGGCTGAGAAAGTCTTCCACCTATCGATTCCGACTGCGCTGAGCGAAGAGCGCATCGATTTGCTCGTCAGAGAGCGTGTCGATGGCGCCCAGCGCGTCGCGCGGGATGGCCGGCGCCCGGACGACTTCGTCGTCTGAGCGCGCGGGCGTAATGAGGGTAGCTAGATGCGCAGCGAGCGCATCGACCGTTGGGTGATCGAATACCAGGGTCGCGGGCAGACTGCGTGACTGATTGAGCCCGCGGCTCAGTCGATTGCGCAGATCTACCGCCATCAGTGAGTCCACGCCGAGCTCTTTCAGGGGCTGACTCTGCTCGATGGGGCTGCCTTGGGGGATGCCGATGACACGCGCCAAGTGATCGCTGACGAACGACAGCAGCATGGCATGACGTTGCGCGTTGGTCGCTTCCAAAAGCGCGCTCAGATCGAGCGCGCCGACTGGCAATGAGCGGTCAGGCGTGCTGGTCGCGGGCGTCGGGTCGCCCGGCTGGCTCACTCGATCGAAAAAGCGTCGACCGTTGAGGCCGGGACGTTGCTCGAGGAACCGCGGCCAGGAGACAGGCACGGCGGCCACGTGAGTGGCGTCGCTCCGAGTCACGCTGTCGAGCAGCTCGAGCCCGCGCGCGGGGGTGATGGCGCCGATGCCCAGCGCGCCGACGCGTTCGTCGACGCGGCGATCCGCCGCGGCGCCCACACCGCTCCACGCGCCCCAGCCAATGCTGAGCGCGGGTAGTCCGTGAGCGCGACGATGCCAGGCCAGCCCATCGAGAAAAGCGTTGGCCGCTGAGTGATTGCTCTGCCCCGAAGAGCCAAACACCGAGGCCACGGACGAGTACATGATGAAGAAATCCAAGCGGCGCTCGCGGGTGAGCACATGGAGGGCCCAAGCGCCGTCGATCTTCGCGTGCAGTGGAGCCTCGAAGCGCGACCACGACTGCTGGAGCAGAGCGCCATCCTCCAGCGCGCCCGCCGAATGCACTAGGCCGCGCAGCGGCGGTAGTGAGGTGTCGATCGCATCGAGCACGGCCTGCACGCCCTCGGCATTCCCGACATCTCCGCTGATCACTTGGATCTCGACCCCGGTCGAGCGCAGCTGCTCGATCACCTGCTGCGCATGAGCATTCGGTGCTCGCCGCCCGACCAGCGCGAGGTGCTTGGCGCCGCGCTCTGCCAAGCGCTGCGCCGTGAGTAGCCCGATCCCGGTCAAGCCGCCAGTGACGAGGTAGCTGGCCTGTGCGGAAATCCGATCGAGCGCAGCGCGACTCGCTTCTTCGGGCACGAGCACGATTTTGCCGATGTGACGCGCCTGAGCCATGAAGCGGAACGCAGCGGTAGCAGCGCGCAGGGCGAACACCGCGATAGGCAGCGCCGAGATCTCACCGGTCGAAAAATCGCCAATGACTTCGCGGAAGAGCGCGGCTGAGCGCTCGGGCTCTTGCAGCCGCAACGCATTCAGATCGATGGCGAAGTATCGGCCTTGCGGACGCACTCGGGAAAATTGCTCGGCTGTCCAAATGTCGCGTTTGCCGATTTCGAGGAAGCGACCATTGGCGGCGAGGCACTCGACGCTCGCCGCGATTGCCTCGCCGGACAGCGAGTTCAGGACGACATCCACGCCGCGACCGTCGGTCAGCTGGCGCAGCTCTGCCTCGAAAGCAAGCGAGCGCGAGTCGAGTACGTGTGCGATCCCGAGGCCGCGCAAGTACGCGCGTTTCGCTTCGCTGCCCGCGGTAGCGAAGATGATCGCACCAGTACGCTGGGCGAGCTGGATCGCGGCTGAGCCCACTCCGCCCGCTGCTGCATGGATCAGCACGGTCTCGCCGGATTTGAGCGCGGCGCAGTCGCGCAAGGCGAACAGCGCCGTCATGAACGCAAACGGTACGGTCGCGGCTTCGGCAGCGGTCGCGTGCCGCGGCAACGGCGCTACGTTCGACGATTCGACGAGCACGTGACTCGCAAAGCAGCCTTCGGCGATGGCAACGACGTGGGCGCCGATCTCGATGCCGGAGACCTCGCTGCCCAGCGCCACGACGCGCCCTGCGCATTCGCCGCCGAGCGGTTCTGGGTCGTCGCGCATCGCGACTGCGTTCATCACATCTCGAAAGTTGAGCCCTGCAGCCAAGACTTCGACTTCCACTTGATTCGGTCCGGGAGCGACGCGCTCGGCTACGCCGACCGCCAAGTCTTCGATCACCCCGGACGGTGAGCGGGACAGGCGTGCCACGCTCTCGGGCCACGCGGCCTCGGGCGCCGCGCCGGTCGTCAGCGGCGTGAGTCGCGGTACGAACAGCGCACCGTTGCGGGCAGCATAAACGTCGTCCGCCGCGGAGCGCCCGAGGATCGCGAGGATGGACTCCGCCTGTGCGTCCACGCTGGCTGCGGGATCGAGATCGATGCGGGTGGGTTGGAGCTCAGGGTGCTCGCGTGCAACTCCGAGTCCGAATCCCAACGAGGGAGACTGAGCGAGCGCGATCGGCATGCCATCGAGCGCAGCCGCGCCTCGCGTCACGAGCCACAGGCGGGGCGACGCGCCCTCTGCGAACGAAAGTCGACCGAGCGCCTGTACGGTTGCCAGCAGCGATCCGAGGTTCATCTCCTGCGACTCGAGCAGTGAGCTTGCATTGCGATCGTCGACAGGCAGAAGGTCCAGGGACCAGAGGTGTATCACCCCTGTGAGATCGGAGCCCTGCGAGCGAACGGCTCGGCTCGCGGCCTGCTGAGCGTCCTTGTCTGCCGCATCGCGCGGTACGAGAACGACGCTCGTCCCCTGAGCCCGCAAACGAGCCGCCAACGAGGCGCCGACACCGCCCGCATCCGCCAGGATCAACCACGGGCGCTCTGAGCTAGGCAGGCTGAATGTGGGCTTTTGCGCGGCCAAAAGCACCTCCCGCGACTCGGGGATCCGGGCACCGACTTCAGCGCTGTCGAAGCCCACGGAAGCCAGCAATTTGCGCCAGGCGCCGCCGGAGAGCAACGGATAAGCCCCGCGCAACTCGGAGTCGCTGAAGTGCCACCAGCCTACCGTGAGACCAAAGGTAATGTCGATCCAGCGCTCCGCTTGCCCGACCTCCAGCATCAACAGCATGCCCCCGGGCGCGAGCAATGAATGCAGAGTGCCGAGCGTGGCGCGCAGATCGGGCGTCGCGTGCACCACGTTGGACGCGAGGATCAAATCGAAGCTGCGCCCCTCGAGCGCCGGCTGGCTGGCGCCCTGAGCGAGATCGACGACCGCGAAGTCCATGAACGGAAAGGCCGAGAATTGCTGGCGTGCTTCGTTCACCAGGGACGGGCCGATGTCGCTGAACAGGTACTCGCTGTGCGAGGCGTCCAGCGCGGGCGCCACCCAGGCAGTCGTGCCGCCCGTGCCCCCGCCGACCTCCAGTATGCGTAAGCGGCGTCTGCTGGGCAGGCGGTCGGCCAGCGCTCGCACCGCGTCGCGAAGCAACTGGTTATAAACGCGCGCCTCCGGGGTGTCGCGATACAGCGATGAGGCAAGCTCCGTGGAGCCGTCCGGAAACAGCAGCTCGAGCGGATCGACTTCGCCGCGCAAGATCTCGGCCAAGCGTTCGCCGCAGCGCCGTGAAAGTTCGATGCGGGCCTGGGAGGAGGGGTGCTGCGCTAGCGCAGCGGCAGAGTTGGCCGCGGGATCGTCCGTGCCGAGCGCAGCCACGACCACGAAATCCTGCGCCGTCCTGCGCAGCACGCCGTCTTCAGCGAGGATACCGAGCAGGCGATCGAGCAAGCGGTGATAGCGCGCGGTGATGCCCAACTTCCTGGCCAAGGTTGGCCCGCTGACGCGATCGCCCACTGTCAAATGCCAGCCGAGCGCGCGAAATGCGCGAGCGATCCACTGCGTGCTCAACGCCTCCACTGCGAGGAAGCCTTGGTGGTACTGGTCGAGCGCGTGCTCGCGCGCAAGCTCTGGGAGCTTGGTTTCCAGCTCGCGAGCAAGCCGAGACGGTGTTGGTAACCACGCGGCATCGTGCGCGAGTGGTTGCCAATCGATGGTGTACAGATCGCTGGCAGGCGACGAAGCCGCTTCGGCTGCAGCTGCGCGCAGGGTGATGCCACGCAGCTCGGCGAGCACGCCGCTCGCGTCGGAAATCGTGACGTGACCGGTCAGCGTGGTAGACGGCCGTTGAGCGGGAGTATCGACGACCGCTCGACTCGTGACGGCGCGCCCCGGGCGGCGATACAGGCAGATCGAGTCGATGGTCAGCGGGAGATACGCGCCACCCGTCGCCGCCCCGCGCGGTATGCCCGCCGCCAGTACCTGCAGGCAAGCGTCGAGCAGCGCTGGGGGCAAGAGGTAGCTTGCGGAGTCCGTTGCGCCCTCGTCGGGCAGGCCGATCATCGCGCGTGCTTCGCCGTCGCGGTACTCGATGCTCTCGACGCCATGCAGGCTGCGACCAAACGAAAGTCCGCGCGCCGCTAGCGCCGCCTGATGTTCATCGCGAGTGAGGCGTGCCGCGCCTTGCAGCGGCTCGAGCTTTTGAGTCGGTTCGGCTGCTTGCAGCGGGCGCAAGGTGCCGCTCGCGTGCCGTCGCCAAGCGGCGTCGCCGTCCGAGGTCGACGCGGAGACCACCTCGAACGTCGCGAGTTGATCGACGCTTCGGCGTACGATCGTTTGAACTCGACGTAGCTCGTCTTCGGCGACGACGAGCGGCTCGCCAATCACCATGTCTTCCAGTGTCTGCGGCGCTTCGAGCGCTAGCTGTCCCGCCGCCAACGCCATCTCGATGAAGGCTGCGCCGGGCAGGATCAAGCGGCCTGCGACGCGATGATCGCGAAG
>Ga0247760_1001932_pt1 | contig 17300 bp, 20 predicted proteins | sample UWRJL171409R4_FD_179936 | JGI IMG/M metagenome (GOLD analysis project Ga0247760, IMG submission 179936) | Plant litter microbial communities from Arlington Agricultural Research Station in Wisconsin, United States - UWRJ-L171-409R-4 | ecosystem: Environmental > Terrestrial > Plant litter >... | reverse complement strand
ATAGTTACTCTCTCGAATTCTCGGGGGTCATGGTGAGAGGCCATGTTATCCTGAACACTCTCTATAGCTATCAATACCTATCAGATTTTACATTTTTCGAGCCGCTTCTGAGGTTGGGACTTTGAACTCTGCAGTATTATCCTTTTTCTTCACTCGCAGTCCAATAGATCAATTCTCTCCAATAAGAGAACTTTGATCATGATTGCCCCTTCAGCAAAGCCAGCATTTCGAGGGATCAGTCCTGACCATGCGTTCGCCTAATATAGTTGTCCGCGGCTAACATCTACCGACGGCTGGAGCCGCTGGGGTGGCAGTCGATGAACAGACTATTCTGCTCCCTTCAACAAACGTAAATCTCTTATGCTGTCTCATGTGCCATGGAAGAGGCTGGCCCGTAGTCTCTGTAAATAGGACCGGAAAACAGGACACAGCGTTCCGAACTGACAGATGCTATGCGTACGGTCAATACGCCAGTCCTCAAGAATGGCGCCCCGAGTTCAGTGGATGCCCACATGCAGCATCCGGCGAATAAAGACGGCAAGTGGGATGATTCAACACGGCAATTCAATCCCAGTGAGTCTAAGAAGCGCACCATTCACCACTCTTTCGCGGCATATGTGCTGACGTTCCCAGGGATCCTGGCTAGATTTAACGTGTCTTAGCCCTTTCCTACTTATTGGCGCTGGGGTATAGTGAACAGCTAGACCCTAGAGCGCCGTGCTGGTGGGAAAGCCCAGGTCGGAGAGGACGTACAGGACCTCAAGCATTGCTTGTGCTGGAGTGCTTGTACCGGAGGTCTTCCTTCGAAAGAGGCACTGTAGCTAGGAATCCGCGGGGCCTTTCCTGAATTTTTTCTTGGAGCTTTGATGTTTTTTGGACTTCATTCGAGCCTCGTTAGCGCTTTTCTTTCTGTCGTGGTGTTAGCATCACATCTTGAGCACGGAAAGGTCGGCAAACCAACAACGCTTCGTATTTTTTAGCTGTCTCCGGGCTACTCTCGCCTGGAATAACGCTGCTGCACAATTTCAGGAGCTCTTCAAATAGCTTTTGGTGGTTTTCATCTCGATTAGCTGTTCGACTTCGCTCTGTCTGCGCTTGAATGCTGATACAGTCGTTACGTTTCGAGTAGTATTTGGATGAGCGAATCTCGGAATGAAGAAGCTTTGGTAGAATCCTAAGCAATTTGCTGATAGGCCAAGTCGTTGTGGCCTTGGTTTCTGTCCTGTTGGCGTCAGAATACCATGCTGCCCACCAGAATATTAAACAAACTTATTCACGTGCTGCCCCCCGGGTCCGCTTGATCGGGAGAATGATGTTTCGCCCTCGGGGATGCTCGACAGTTGTAATGAGCGACGCCATTTCCGGGCTTCCGCAAGTTCCTCTTCATCAAAATTTGCGTCAAAGGCCTGGTGCCTGACTGTCCTGAGCGGAAAGAGCCGCACCGAGCAGCTTCTTGAAGAGGGCCAGGCCGCCACACTGGCCCAAACGCGACGCGCTTGAAAGATTTGCATAAGCGAAAAAGGGAACAGCTCATGCAGCTATCATTATTTACGACATGATGAACTGTCCGTCGGGTGCAACTTGGTGGTGAGCTTTAGCTTTGGGTGAGGGAGAGCCGAAAATCCAATCACAGCGCAAGGGCAACGCCACTCAGCCCCACATGACAGGGACACGGCGTGGCTGCGGGGCAGAGGGTTTGGGGTTTTTGATTCCGGAAGCCATCAGGAATTTTCTGCAGGTCAGCCTTGCAGGAGCTCCGCATTGGCTCCTGCCGCTCTCATTCCTCCTGCGCCAGTTTCTTCCGGCAAGCCACTCTTTTCTTTTTCGCGCAACCAAATCGACGACAAGCTGACCGCGCCGGGGCGCGCATGCGAAAGCCGATCAGGAACGATCATTGATTGTGAGGGCTGTTTCTGACTGACCTGGAAGCCACGTCCCGCCATTCTTGCCTGTCGTTGCTGCTCTTCATTCTTGGGCACCGATCCAGCGCGACCCATTTTTGCGCGTCGCCATTCCCTCTGACTTGGGTCGGGCCAGCCAGTTCAGTCGCAATCTTCCCGATTTGCGACGACTCCCCAGTCCTCACCCACCTAGTTATCCAGCCCATTTGCTGCCCCAGCTGCCAACGGGAACGGGCGTGACACCCCCAGCACCACATCACGTTTCTTGCTATCCACCGCCAGTCACTGAAAGATTGCCCCTCGCGCTGTCGTTCACAAGCAAGTAGCAGCAAGCACAGCAAACTGAAATCCCGTTTGATGACGAGCCAGCCACCCGAGATAGTAGCAGCCGCCAGTCTCAGCCCTCTCTCGCCCTCTCCCATCTTTCCTCAAAACACATATTGGGAACTGGTGCCCAAACTCCAAAACCAAGCTACCACCTTGAACGTATCACCTGGAACTATCACCACCATGGATTCCAGATCGGACGCTGCCGAGCCATCCGACACCATAGTAGTTGCCGGTGAATACTCGGACGATTCCCAAGTGGACAGCGACGACAGCTTTGATGCCTATGGCGAAGATGAGCAGGAGGAGCAGGAGCAGGAGCAGAACGAGCCGGATTCGGTCAACGATGACTATGCAAACACCTTTGATTCACCAGCAGAGCGAGAGCATCAAAGTGAGGCTAGCGAGGCCCGGCAAGATGTATCAGAGGCTGCAGTGTCCATGAATAATTCCTCCACACCTGAGAAGCTGAAGAGCCAATCACCGCCTCCTGCACCTACTTCTGTTCTTTCACCCCCACGACCTCCGGCGCTTGCCGCCACCAACGGGCTAGCCCGAAGCTCCTCCGTGCTGTCCGAGAATGGGTCTTCCGACGCCTTATCCACTGCTCCATCGGCCGCGTCCACATTCGATGCCGGCCCCTCGGCGCTTACCGGCGTTGTGTCGGAAGCTGTGGAGCCCATGACTTCTGTCGCGTCCCCGTCGACAGATGAAGAAGATGATGACCACGACGTTGACATCCAAAAGTTGGTAGACGACATCACAGCCCGGGCCAACTCCTCGACGTCAGTCTCAGCTGCGGTCCAAGCCCCTGGCTCGGCCCGGCCAACTCAAGCTGTGTCGGCTCCAGCGTCAAATGTCCCGGCAACTCCAAACCTATCTACTTCCTCTACCCTTCCTCCAAAGCCTTCAGTTTCTCATCATACACCAAGCCATCTACCCGCCATTCCGCCGGCCCAGTCTTTCCAGTCCAGAAATAATCCCCTCCTATCTCCAATCGGCTCGCAGTCAAACCCTGGCCCTGCAGCACAGCGAGGATTGTATCTATCTTCTGGCGCGCCAGGCACTTCAAACGACGGCTTCTCATCTCTGCCTCCTCCGCCGCCCTCAATCAACCACGCTCACAACCATGCTCTAACTAGCTCCACAAGCGCTCACCATTTCCCCCCACAATCTCCCGTGCAGCCTGCATGGGAGACTTTCTTGATCGACGAGAAACGATATACTACAGAGGCGAAGTGGGAGCGGTTCCCCGAAGGCTCTCGAATTTTCATTGGTTAGTGATGCTCTCTCCGCTGCAGGTTGGGGAGCATGAGTGCTGATGACGATGCCCACAGGAAATCTTTCCAGCGAAAGAGTAACAAAACGGGAAGTTTTTGATGTTTTCCAGCGCTTTGGGCGGCTTGCGCAAATCTCATTGAAAAATGCCTATGGGTTCGTTCAGTATCACACAGTGGCCGAAGGGCAAGCTGCCATGCAAGGAGCCCAAGGAATCGAAATGGGTGGCCGCAAAATACGTGAGTGTTCACCGCGAAAGATGGTGGTCCCTTACAGTTGATTCTGACCGTTTTTCAGATTTGGAGATTTCTCGAGCACAAAAGAAAAAGGACAAGGATGAGCGAGATCGTTCGCCTGACAGACGTGGCCCTCGCGGCGAACGAGGAGGCCGGCCCAACGAGCGTTATGAAACCCGGGATGGAGGCTGGCGTCGCGATGACTATCGACCGGGACGCTCGCCGTCTCCGCGGAGGAATGAGATGCGTGGGAGTAGGGACGGGTTTGGGCCACGAGATCGAGACTTTGGTCCGTTTGAACGTCGTCGATCGCGGTCACCGCCTCGCTACGGCCGGACGGGCCCGGAATCGTACAGAACAAGAAGCCCCAGCCCACATCGCCACGGGCTTTCGGATGCGGGTCTTGACCTTCCGCGTCGGTATGGGAACGACGTGCCCGACGTCCAGATAGTTTTGCTACAAGAAGTGGCTTCGGATTTTATTGCCTGGGTCGAGCGGGCTTTTCATGACCGGGGTTTGAAAACCAACGTCATGCATTTGAATCCCCGCTTTCCTCGGGAGGCGCTGGTGCAGCGCCAGGTTCTCGAGGGGGTCCATGGCATCATGGATCTCGATTTCGCAGCACAGGCCCATGGCAAGGTGTCGATCCAGGTCTTCAGCCGCCCTGCAAATCAGAGTGTCCGCTTTGAGCTGTACGAAAACATCGATCCTCCGATTGCCGCCGAACTTGTCATTCGGGAGAAGTCCCGAACTGCCCCACCTCCTCCGCCCTCATATCCGCCGACTAGTTACGGGCACGCATCATACCCCCCCGAGGCTGCTCCTTCAATGCCGCCAGCTCCCAGTTACGGTTACCCCGGCTATCCACACGTGGCAGCGCCTCCGCAGCCCGCGACAGCACCGGCTCCCGCCGCTCCTGATCTCGCGAGCGTCGTTGGCCAGCTGGATAATTCGGCTCTGCAAGCTCTATTGGCGTCGCTGCAGCCGGCACAAGGAGGGCTAGGAACTCAGAACGCCGCCTCTCAGCAACACGGATTTCCCCCGCATGGACAAAATACCGCTACTGGTCAAGCATCACAGCTAGATATCAACATGCTGCTCGGAAATATCAGAAATGTCACCGCAGCACAGCCCCCTACACCAGCTCCAGGTTACGGCGGCGTGCCGTCTTACGGAGCTACACTTCCGCCTGCGCCTGCCTATCTGCCCCACGGGGCTCCAGCTGTGTCGCCGGCTGGCATTGCCCCGGGGGCCTTTGGCAGTGATACTGCGCAGCAGGTCCAAACGATTATGGAACAGCTGAAGCGCGCGACGCAGTAGTCTAGCCGACCCGCTACCTCCGAGTCTCGATGTTTGGTCTTGGGCTACGTCCTGCAACCCGCGAGCTTTTCCTGCTGCCTTGAGGTTGAAGTTGCAAGCGATTCATATACTGTCTGATCTTCGTCCCGCTAATGAGCGTCGGAAACTTTTGGTTCCTCGACACCAATTCTCGATATCGAACTGGTAGAATGCACCCGACCCAGACGATTCGGGACAAAAAAAAGTAGGTTTGTCGTCTGCATTTAGTAATGTGGGGCGGGGATAGAGAGAAACATGCACAATACACTCACACTTGCTATTCGTCCCCACATGAGTCAGTTGCGCGAATGCGCATTCTCAATATCGGACTGCAGCGGGGTGAAGCCGCATTGAAGCTTACCCCTTTTAAGGAAAAACCGGCGGGTGGAAATGTCGTTCAGTTTTAATGAAATACTATTTTATTTGACCTGATGACGTTGGGTACTGAGTGTGAGTGCATGTCTGGTATTCGTATTTCCGCAGGTAAATGAGCAACATAAGGCCTCAGCTGTGTACTGCACATGTACTGTATGTCTGACAAGTGGCCATGTTGTTTTCTCCTTGATCCTCAGTGCACTATCTTGCCATGTTGTCTCAACCGCAGTATCGTTTTATCTAGAGCGATAATGCAGCTCTACCGCGGCCGAAGAACCGTCGTCTGTTTACCCCGTTCCCCGCAAGTGTTGTACAGAGCCACATCTTACACATCTAGACAATCTATGCGAACCATCTTACACATCTGGCCAGTCTCTCGGATCCGTCAACAACAGCTCGGCCATCCTACCCTCTCTCTCTCCTTTTCCAAGCTTCGGATCACCCACCAACTCGAGCCACCACGCTAGCAACGCTCTCAGGCTCTTCTCCTCCATCCCCAACACTGCGATGCCCCGATCCACACAAGCCAACCTCACCTCCTCCGTCTCCAATGCATCTACCCCTCCCGCATTAAGTAATAACTCATCATCTCTCGCCAACCACCCCAACCGCTTCCTCACCCGGCCCCTAACCAAGCCCGCCGGCAACGTCACCCCAACCCGATCCCAAATTGGACTCGCTATCTCCAGGACCCTCGCAATATACCCCTCATTTCCCTCCACCTTCGTCCTGTCCAACTCTCCCCACCGAACCTCATCCCTAACCCTAACCCTCCTCCCCTCGGCCCCTCCCAGAATCTTGTCCACCTGCTTCGGAATTCGACATGTATACGGCACGATCTTGGGCACCGCTAACACCACCAGCGGTGTGAACTCCCCGCATACCAGCAACAGAAGCAAAAAGAGGGGCAGACGGCTGATGTCGTGGGTGGACCGTACGGCCAAGAGATTGGCGGCGCGGGATGCTAGTGGAATAGAAGAAGAGGAACGGAGCTGGTAGTTGGTGCGGATTTGACGGAGGCCAGTTTTGTAGAAGTTGAGGTAGGCTTTGCCTGTGGAGATGAGATGGGAGATGGTCCTGGCTGTCGGGTCACGGGCGGGAATGGCTAGAAGGGGCGGGCGGGTTGTGGAGGGAGGATTGGCGGCAGAGGGGTTAATTTTCTTCTCTGCGTCGGAGGAGGACGATAGTGCGGGAGAGGCGGTGTAGTATCGAGTTGACCGCGAAGGGACCGCTGAGATGAAGGTTAGTCGCGTGCGTGTCGTCGCTGACGCAAAAGTTGCCTGGAAGAACGGCGCGTGGATGGTTGGCGATGCATGGAGACGCGGGCGCAGGGCGGCGCCGAGTGGTGTGGTGCGTCCCATCGCATGGTCTGGTGAAGTGTGGTGTTCGGTGTCTGTTGTTGCGTTGTTAGGCACAAGGATCGAGATAGACATATGCTTAGATTGCTGTGAGAAAATCAGCAAAGTTACATCATCAATTTCAAGACCCGGGGTTAGGGTTTTTTGCCAAACACGCAAGACAGGTTCAAACATGATAAATTGCTAACGATTAATAAAAGGATATGTAGCACATGAATATCACAAATTTAGATAGATTAATCAGCTGAGAAAGCGGTGCATTCGATCTCAACATCCGTCCCAAAAGGCAGCTGGTAAACGGCCACACAAGTCCGGCACTGTGCGGACGGTTGGTCAGCCTGAGTGAGATGACGAGGGCATCGACAGCGTAGTTACCGGCTTCGGATCCCACGTAAAGAACTCGTCGTATCCCTCATTCATGGCAGCAAAATCATTCATGCTAGTCAAGAAGACATTCATCTTGACAACGTTTCGAAGACTGCTTCCCGCTTCCTCGAGGATAGTCGACAAGTTCTTCAACGCTTGACGCTGTCAATTTGTTAGTGGCTTACCACAGCCTGGAGTGGAGCGGTTCGCACAGTGCGGTCCCGAACAGTGCCATCAACAACCTTCCAGGTCAAGGGGTCCAGACCAATGTTGCCTGAACAGTACACCATGCCATTGTACTTGACAGCTTGGGAGAATTGCGGGAGAGGCTTGGGCGCCTTTTCGGTGAAAATGCCCTGGATAAAAGACATTATTGAGCTGTTCGGGTTCTGCCTTCGCTTTTTTAGTTTAGTTGGTGAGAAATGGAAAGCCGCTGACGGCTTACGCTTTGCTCGGGATTCTCTCTAACAAGTATTTGTATTATGAAGAGAACGATATTTGTTACGTCGACCCCGATCATTTTAAGGGCGTGACGCCGGACGTGAGGTCACAGTCGCCCGCCACATGCCACGCGCATGCAGACTTGCAGTGGTTCTGCCCTAGTTACCTGTTGTTAGCGTAACAAATGAACACTAGACAACAGCCAAGAGAGTGGAAACCAGGAACGATCGGTTCAATCACCGAGGGCCAATCAACGCCGCCCACGCCAAACTTGCCAGCTTTTGCCAGAACGAGAATTGGGGAGTCAAGGCTAGGCGTTAAAATTGTCTATTCATTTCTACTGTGGCATTAACACAGGCGTTTCCCGACTTTGGACCCGGGCACCGGCGATTTCCCCAAGTCGACGCCGCGTCCCGCCGCGACACGACTGAAAAGGCTCGCAGTACCCAGCCCTTCCGTCTCAGATCCACGGCTCCATTGAGCGTTTCATTTCTCCCCCCTCCCCCCCCAAACAAAAAAAAGGGAGAGTGCGGAAGACGGTGCATCGCCGTTGCAACAGCAGCGAAAGCTGCCATTGGCCAATTCCTGTGGCCAGTCGTCTCCAACCTACCAAGCAACCCGAGTTATCATCAAATCCGAAAACCCGCCCCCTTTCTAGACCGCCATCATGGGCTGGCCGTATCGCTTCATCGACCTGACCTCGACCGAGAAACAGCAAAGACGAGAGGCCTTGGATCGATATGCACTCTACGCCCAGTTTTCAGCCCTGGCACCCGTTGCCATCGCTCTCATCTACAGAGCAGCAAAGTGGGCCTTGAAGTCACACAACAAGCCCTACTCGGCGGTTCCCAACTCCCCATCACTGAAATCACGACGTCTGAGTGCTGCTGGCGGGTGGTCTTCATGGGTACGCCAATTGCAATGGTGGCTTGAAGGAAATCTGGTTGATTCTAGCCCCATCTTGGGGCGCCGGGACCGTAGGTTCCACGTTCTTGTCGAAAAAGGGAGATCACTGACTACTGAACAGAATGGGTTCTCGGTATCTCTTACCTCACTTGGATGTTGGTACTCTGCGTGCTGGAAACTGGCGAGGGTAAGACCTCCTCAAACCAGGTTTGACAATGGCCACTAACCCGGCAGATTATCTTCACTTCACCAAGAGACTTGGCCTCATCGCTGTCTCGCAATACCCAATTCAGTATCTACTGTCACTCAAGTCGCTGAACCTCTTCGCCTTCGCCCTTGGCTCATCTCACGAGTACATCAACCGCTATCACCGAGTTCTGGGGCGCATTTTGGCCGTCTTGGTAACTCTCCACGTCATCTTGTATCTTAACTTTCTTTATCGAGCTGGGACACTCAGCCGACGACTCCAGACTCCCTTGGTTGCATCAGGCTTGGTATCCTTCATCCTCCTGAACCTGCTCTATACCACAGCACTGCGCCCCTTCCGGCAAGTCTCATACCGAGTTTTCTTTCTGGTCCATCTTATCGTCGCCTTCGTGACGCCCCTTACGCTCTCTCAGCATGCTCCGTCCGGGAGGATATTTCTGGTCGAGGCCATCGCCGTTTTCGTCGCCGACCTGATTTCTCGCAAGCTGGACACGGTCACGAGTGAGGCAACACTTGAGCCCATTCCCGGAACCAGTCTCGTCAAAATCACCGCCGCCGTTCCTTTCACCAAGATTAACCGCTTTCGTCTGCATCCCGGATCTCACGTTTACCTCAGCGTCCCGGCTGCAGCACGGAAGACGCTGGACTCGGGCTCTATGCCTCGGTTTCTTTTTGAGTTTCTTTTCAACCCATTCACCGTCGCAACCGCTGACCCAGATCATAACACTATCACCCTAGTTGCCCGTCGCCGCGAAGGCTCAATGACCAAAGCCTTGGCTGATCTCGCCCGGGGCACCAGGTCCTTTGGCTCCTCTTCCGGTTCCCCCCAGGCAGTTCACGTTCCTTTATCCGTTGAGGGCCCCTACGGAGTTGCCACCCGCTTCCCTCATCTCTCCAGCAGCGACTTTGGCCGCATCCTCCTTGTCGCGGGCGGCGTAGGCGCCACTTTCATCCTTCCGCTATACCGCTCTATTGTAGGCGAAAACCCCAACGCCCCTGTCGAGGTCATCTGGTCTGTCCGCGCCGCCAGCGACGCCACCTGGGCAATCACCGATAGCGGTGATGGATCAGGCCTGTTCGACGACCGCGTGAACCTCTTCTTCACGGGAAACGCGGCGGACTCGTTCTCGCCGTCATCGGCCGCCGCCCATGGCGGTGGAGATGTCAAGCTGACAGCTCTTTACCGGGACAGGAGACGTGGGCGCTTCACAGCGGGGGCGAACCGGAGACGGCCAGATTTGAAGAAGATTGTAGATGAGGTATTTAGGCATGGCCTGGAAGAGCGGGTTGCCGTGTTGGTGTGTGGACCGCATGGGATGTCGAGAGAGTTACGGGAGCATGTGGGCGTTTGGGTGGATAGGGGGAGGACGGTGTGGTGGCATGAGGAGGGGTTTGGATTTTAGAGACAGGGAAAGAGTAATCAAGTTTGTATAGTATATCACAGAAAGAAAGAAAATATCTTAGTTTTTTGGCAGAGTGGTGCGATTGTTCAAGATCTATATACTTTACAGATGTAGCCGTACACACCGGTTTTGGAATGGTTGTAGCAACTGACCGAGTTATCATCCCGCAGTATGGCAACACCTGACTTGGATGACCAAAGCAAAGCCTTTATATCCCGTATCATATTCCCGTTCATATCCGATCCCTGTCCTTTTGCTCCCTTTTCCTCGCCTTACATACTGATACACAGTGAGGCAGGCAGTCTTAGTATGAGGAAACAAACCCAACCAAACCCATCCCGTCCGACCCCAGCCATTGTCTAGAGGCGAAAAAAAAGGATACTATAGGAGAAATACAAAAGGCGTGAGAACGCCGAAGAGTACAACAACCGCGAGCTGTTTTAAGCTGAGCTAAATCCAAACCCTTTCATTTTCCTCCCTGTCAGTCTGAGCGTTTCTTGGCGGAATCCCCGTTGCCTGCGACACCTATATCACCCAAGTCGTCGTCATCCCAGGGATCTTCTGCGTTCTCATCCCAGTTATCCACCTCCTCTTCTAGCGTGATTGGCCGTTCTGTGCTCACCGCGGCCGTTGTCGCTACTGGAGCGGGTGCTGTCCCACTCACCAGCCCCTCCTCTTGGTCGTCGCCAATAATGCCGGACCCAACACCTTCACCAAGCTCCAAATCCTCATTAATACCCTCCTCGCCGGGAACTGCAGTGTAGTTCTTCCGCTGCCGCTTGCGCTCCAACATACGTTTGTGGTACCACGAGCACAGGCCCAAGCCAGCTAAGGACCCGACGATGTTGGCGACCAGGTCGAACAGGTCAAATTCGCGGCCGTTGGGCAGCAAGCCCTGGAGGAACTCGGAACCGACGCCGAGTCCGAGGGTGCACACAATGAGGGTCAGGTTGAGGGTACGTCGGCGGTTCGTGTCGACAATCCAATAGAAGACAACGGTGAGGATGAAGAACGTTACAAAGTGGAGCGCTTTATCATTAATGAGGACGTCGACTTGTAGCGAGGAGAGCCCGGCGTATCCGGCGAGCAGGAGGAGGAGGGCGAAGACGCCTAGGACGAATAAATGTCAGTCTAGCACTACGTCATGGGCGTAAACGGTGATCACGGTGGTGACGACGAGTTAGCTCGGAGTCGACGACCGATTCAGTTGGTCGGTTCAAGGACAGAAGTAAAACCTAACTCTGTACCTACCGGCGAAGGGAAGGCGTATCCTCATTGTCTGATCGAATCGAAGCTCTTGGCCTGTTTGAGACTCCGAGGGAGGGAGCTTCTGGTGCGGGCTGGTCCGTCAAAGCTGTGCCAGAAGCCGTTTCGTCATGGCAGCAACCGATGTAGTGGTTTTTGGCTGTCAGCTCTTGCTCCCTTGCTGGGGGATGCGAGTCGTGGCTTGATGGTGAGGTAGGCGGGTACGACTTTTGGAACTCAGGTTCAGGTTGACAGACCCTTGCTCCCCCAGGATTCAAAGGCGGGTGACGAGCCCAGGTTTCACGGCGAGAAGAGTGGGGCTAGTGGCTTTATTTCACCGCCCACGGGGAATGTGGGGGCATCAGTTACTAGCGTTAACCTCTGCAGCGTCCAAAGCTCATAGGACGCGACACGCCAAACCACCAAACCAATGAGCCCAAGCCCACGAAGCCACAGGTCGATTAAATTGCAATCGCGCATCGCGACCCCAGGCGGATTGAAAAATTCTTCCCGAATTGCGTACTCCGTAGCCTGCCGTTTTCTCGCAACCTCCAAAGCCGGCTCACTGGAAATCACGTGACTCGTACCGCCATCAGTCCACGCCGCTACATAGAACCGGCTTGCAGAGTTCGTGGCTGGTGATGCGATTAGACAGTGAAAGCTGTGAAATTGAGCCTGACTCTTCTTTTCACCTATTAAAACACACCGCGCAACTTTCTAACTTGGGCGACCCTCGGGCAGCAAAGGCGACCAGTCTATCATTTCAGGCCGGAGGTACCTGGGCGACTCAAACCGACAGCAAAATCGCCCCTTGCCATTTGCGGCGGCACAAGCTCGCTCCAAACTTGACTTCACGTCCACCATCCCCCCAAATCTGCCATCACCGTATCCATCGCGACGCGCTCACAACAATCGGTAACGGGCTCAAAATCGATTTGCCATCTCCCCCGACGGCGCTCTTTCTACCCATGTGACCTTGACGCCCTGAAGCGCCCTGGTGCCGGCAAGACACGAGCGCATTTTCTGCGTATGGCGACGGGCCGACGACGTCGTCATTCACCAGTCGGGCCCGAAAATGTCCATCATCAACGGCCAGCATGCCTGGCCTCCACCCCCCGTCGCCCACATCAATGGGATCAGGATGCATCACGTCGTTGACGATGGCCCGCCGCGAACTCAGACCCCAATCGACCCTCCTATGACATTGGTGCCTGAGGCATCAGATCTCGACGAGGATGCCCGCCGCGCTCACTTCCACGAACTCTACCGTCGGAGCGAGGGGAGGATTGCTCTACTGTTTGCCGATGATGGCTCCTATAACCTCCAAGCCATTCAGGCTCTCAAACGCCCTCCCACCCCACCGACGCCCCTGCTGCCCCCCACGACCGACCACGCGCCTATCCAAGAACCCCCCCGAAAACGAGCCAAGCGCGTCATCGACGAGGACGACTACGGCGACGATGACGATGAAGATGGCGACGACGATGAAGACACACAGCCCTCTGATCCTTTCCGAACAAAACATGCAAATGCCGCCGCCGCCAAGACGCTCCTCTCCCCTTCGAAATCTGGGAGCTCACCTGTGCAGTCGGTCTCCTCCCCCGGCAAGCATCCGGACAAACCGAGGGAGGATGGTGCGGCCAGGGCCCAAGCAAAGTCCTCAGAGGATGCGCGCAAGGAGCTTGAGGAAGCGCGGAACGCGACCGAGGAGTCGGTCAAGCGTAGCTTCCACACAATCTTTTATACACTGGAACATGACAGGACCGCCATGCTTGAGCAACAACAGCTGGAAGAGTCAGAAAAGCAGCTACAAGCGGAAATGGACAAGACGGGAAATCATGCGAACCAGGGACCGGGTCAGAATCACGGCTCGCTCAGTAACGCCAACCTCGGCGCGTCGAGTCTCACCCTCAAGCACCTCATTGCGAGGATAGATATGAAGCGCGACCAGGTTCGCGCATCCGATGCTGAGCTCCGCTCCCTGATGAACGAAGTCCGCAAAAACCGGAGCAAGTGGGCGAGTGAAGACAACGTCGGGCAGGAAGAACTTTATGAGGCGCTAGAAAAAGTTCTTAGTGAACTGAAGGCGCACACCGAGTACTCAACGCCGTTCTTAAACAGGGTGAACAAGAGGGATGCGCCCGACTATTATAACTGTGAGCTCACTCGATTGGCCGGGACTGCTGCCACCACAACCGTCCGCTAACTCTTTTTGCAGTCATTAAACAGCCCATGGACTTGGGAACTATGACCAAGAAGCTCAAGAGTCTGACATATAAGTCCAAGGCCGAATTTGTCACAGACCTGAACCTCATCTGGGACAATTGTCTCAAATACAACCAGGAAATGAGCCATCCGCTCCGTCGCATGGCAAACGGCATGAGGAAAGAGGCGGAGAAGCTCATCCCGTTGATCCCGGATCTCGTCATTCGGGCGCGCGCCGAGGTAGAGGCAGAGGAAAGAAGGAAACAAAACGGCGGCGATGACGATGGCGGCGACGACAGTGACGACGAGCCAATATTACTATCACGCGGTCGGACTGCTACCAAAGGCGGCAATAAATCACGAAAGGCCCCACCAGAACAAAAGGAGGGCACCCCGAACGTGGAGCAGAAGCCGCTATTACAATTCAACGGGTTGTTAGCGAAATCCCATCGGGAAGGCTCCGAGATCGATGGCAGTAATGGCTTCGCGACCCCCCCTGTTGGCTCCATCACTCCCAGCGGTATGAATGGCCATTCTGGTGTCAGCAATGTTGACGCTATGGATATTGACGGGCCATCACTGAATGGCATGGATTTGGGTCAGGCACTGGGTGAAGCAGCAGAACAGGCTCACGAGGATGAGGAGTACAAAATCTGGAAGCAGGTCACCAAGAAAGATCGCGCCCTTATCGCAAAGGAGCGCTACCAACTTTTTGCGGGAAACAAACTCAACATTGACGAGCCGGCTCTACTGAGGACCAAGGCTGGAATGCGCCGCTTTCTCAGGGCCCAAAGGGCAGCGGAAGCTCTTAGTGCCGGTGAACCATCGGCTGCCCATAAGGAGGGTGCCGAGACCCTCGCCGAAGGGATGGAAGATGACGTGGAACGTACCGTTCCAGATTACTACGAGCCATTGGCGGTAATCCCGGATATTACTCCCAAACTTCGGTGGATTGAAGACGGTGAAGGTCATGTCATCAACCAACACGAAGACATGTTGCGGCTTGTCCCCCCAGGCCACTTTGTCTCACCCTCGAGCAAGCTTTCGAGTAAATTTGATGCCAATCTACGTCAGATGCAAGAAACACGCAAGCTTTGCTCCAAGATCAGCGTCATCAAGCAGATGCAGATCCAGACCCAGGTAGGAGTTGACGCGCTCCTCGTGGCAAAGTTACTAACAATGTCACAGGTGTACACTAATCAGTTTCCCAAATACAACCCCGAGCCATTCATCGAGGCAGACGTCGAGCCTCACTTCATTTCGGGAGAAGGGCCAGTCGTTGCGCCCGAGGTTTGCAGATCCGCCTTGCAACGCTCAGTGGCCAAGATATTTTATCATGCGGGCTTCGAAGAACTGCAGCCGTCTGCTCTGGACACGATAACGGATCTCGCGGGCGACTACTTCCAGAAGCTGGTTCGTTCCTTCAATATCTATCGCGAAGCCGAGAAGAAGCCTGCAACGGGGGTTTGGGCCCAGCGAGGGGCAAAATTCATGCCCCGCTTCACACCCGAAGAGGTGCTCCTGCATACGCTTAGCGAGAACGGTCATGATGTTGAGTCTCTCGAGAGTTACGCGAGGGATGAAGTAGAACGACTTGGGTCAAAATTGGGTGTGATCCACGAACGGATGAAGGCTCATTTGGCTGATCTGCTCCGACCTGCGCTCACCGATGGTGGAGCCGACGGCTCGGGTGCCTTCAACGACGGCAGCGAGCAGTTTGTTGGAGGTGACTTTGCTGAGGAACTCGGAGAGGACTTTTTCGGCTTCAAGGCTCTCGGTCTTGACAAAGAGATGGGCCTGGAGATGCTGTCGGTGCCGCTCCACCTCCTCCAATCCAGAGTTCGCAATCAGTACCAGATGCAGACACAGACAGTCGGGACGACGACTTCGGACTTGTTTGAAGCGCTGCCGGTTCCCGAACCCGTCACCAAGGAAAATATCCAGGACCAAGTCGGCCTCGTCAAGAACTTCTTCCTCGCCAAGCTTCACGCTAATAACGACCAGCCTCTGGTAGAGGATGAAGACTTGCCTGTCAAGCAGCGCCGACCTCGTCCCAGGCTTGGGCCAACTGGCAAGATTGTCTCGCCACAGAAGCGACCACCAAAGGAGCAAATCGCCCTAGCCAAGAAGAAAAAGAAGCTCGAGTCTGGTTTGGCTCAGATCACCGACAAGGGTGTCAATGGTTCCCCAGAAAAGGGTAGCACACCATCCAAGAAACTCAAAGGCGGAGGAGCTGCCGCGATTAACGGGGCTGGTCCGAGCAGCTTGATTCTCGCGCCGCCGATGGAGAGGGTGGGGAGCATGCAGAGCCAAACTAATGCGAGCGTAACGGATAAGGACGACAATGTGGGCATGATGAGCCCGAAAAGCTTGGAACAGAGATAAGAGAGGTGGGAAGGGAAGGTTCTCTTAATGAAGATGTGGTCATGTCTTGCATACTAGCGGGATCTGGCAAGGTCTCCGAACAAGGACGAACAAGTCAGACGGTGAAACCGACCGTCATACAGGGACAGACAGCACCTACAACTATAATATGCACGTTTGAGGCGACTCTCGGCTCCGGGATCGGGTTCACGGCGATGTCGGGTTCCTGCAGGTTGGACAAGCAGGGGTGGGGGTACGGGAGGAATGCATTCCAACGAAAATGCGTCGTCCCCCCGTCATGTCTCAGGTCCTACCACGAGGACTGAGTAACGGACTGGAGTGGAGGGAATGATCGAGTGATTGAGCCGACAAACGAGCCCAACTTGGATTTCTGCAAATCATACGGCGTTCTCGGGGTAGGAGTGGTCGGGGTCACGCAAGGAGGGGAAATACAGGCGGGCAGGCAAGCACAAAACACATAGACACAAGGAGCGAGTCGGCGGCAGCGGGTGGCTTGCGACTACGTACCTCTTTTCTCTCTCGTCGTTCTTTTCTCTCTGTCACTTTTCGATTCCCACGATTTCATCGTTCCTTCCGACTGACTTGGTACATATCTCTTGCCTGTACTCCCCAAGTATCATATTTTTACTATCTTATCCGTACCTTTACCTGGTTACTTATTTATTTGGTCTGCGCCTGCGCACTTGGTTGCTGCTGGCTTTGCTCACGAGACTTGGGTTGGGTTGGGTTTGCTTGCGGAGGCACAGCCTGGATGAGATGAATTCTGGGTGGGTAACGCCCGCATTGCCTCATGTTTTCATAGTGTATTAAAAGATGTGAATGTCATGACGTGTGGGTTTTGTGCTTGTGCGTCTTGTGTGTTGAATTTCTCACTTGTCTTGGTTTCCCCCCAGGTTCAGGTTCTCAAAACGGCGGGTTTTATGGGAACTTGTTGCCTCTCTCTTGGCCGGCTGCATTGGTTTTGTAATGGCATGTCCTGTTCTTTCCTCTGCGTCGCATCTCGCCACGTCTGTCATGTCACACGTCCTTCTTGTCAGGTCTTGTCTGTCTGTCAGTCTATCTTATCACGCTCATGTCCTCTCTGGTCCTAGTTCTATTCATAGCGTCAGTCAGTTAGGCAGGCCATTTCTGATATTTATTTGTTTTCGTAATGATGATCAATGTCATCTGAGATTTTAAAATATCGCTGCGCAATGTCACATAACATACGGATGTGCCTTTCAAAAGTTTTGTCGCCTCGTTTATTACATACACTACCAGGTCCGTGCTTTTCTTACCCCGCACACCATCCCTGGCCATCTCAACCCCTCCCTCTTCATCAACAAAATA
>Ga0247760_1001931_pt1 | contig 17301 bp, 6 predicted proteins | sample UWRJL171409R4_FD_179936 | JGI IMG/M metagenome (GOLD analysis project Ga0247760, IMG submission 179936) | Plant litter microbial communities from Arlington Agricultural Research Station in Wisconsin, United States - UWRJ-L171-409R-4 | ecosystem: Environmental > Terrestrial > Plant litter >... | reverse complement strand
TGTGGGTTGCGGGGGCCAATTTGTTTTTTTTTTTTTTTTCTCTTTCTCCAAAGTGTCAGGGAGAAACATACCTGATTCGCACACACCTCTCCCCCCGACAATACCCCCTCCGCTTTTGTCCAAACCTGCAACATGTCCTCGTCAACCGTGCCCATTGCCGACTGTACCACGGCACTTTGGATCTGCGCCATCTGCGTTGACCACCAGAGACCGACATCGCGTTTCCACTGATCGCGTGGTAACGCCGCCCCTTGTGATCCTGCGAATAACGTCCTTTTCGAATCTAGTGCATGTGCGCCTTGCACGCGGATAACAGTGCTCGCGTCATTCACCATGGTCATGAGCAATGTTGTCAACCAAACGAATTGACTTGCCAAGGGCGTGGTCGCTGTGAAATTATTAAACTCCTCAACCGACGAATTAAACAGCGGAAGCGCCGCCGTGACTGCATCAGCCATGCTCGCGAGCGGACTGCACCGTTCCTTTTCAGGGACGTTGGTGAGGGCGGTATTGCAGAACTGATATTGCTGGATACAGCCCATTGGAGACGCTGCGTCGACGGGTCGGTACGACGGGATATTCGTGATATTATCGAGCGCGAAAAGTGTTAGATTTCTCGCCGGGGCAGTCGCGCGATACCAGTCGTCATCCAACGGTTTATCAAACACGACACCGTTCCCGACCAAAAACACGAGAATCAAATCCGCGTCGGACCGGAAAATATCCGGATAGGGTCGGAAGGAAGCCTGTTTGGGATTCCACGTGCCGTTTTCGATATACGCAATCATGGTGTTGAGCTGGTAGGTGGCTGCGCCGATTTGGCCCCACGACGTGTTATACTGCGTCTGGCTATCGGGGGCCATCATGGTGAAGTTTGTCGTGATGTTTTCCCGCCAGCTCGGCGGCACCGGTCCGTAATCGTACAGCACATACTTGCCGCCGCGACGCCAAATCGTCGTGTCGCGTCCTTCGGTTTTAAGGGGCGCGCAGTGCATGACCAGACGGCTTTGCACGCGTTGGTCCGCCGGGGCGTTGAGCCCGAGATGGTCGTTGCTATCGAGGAAACCCGAGTCGATGCGTAAGTTTGAACTATTCGTGCGACACACACTGTCTTGAAAAGGACAGGGGGCATTCTCATCAAATGCCGCAGGCAGATTTTTCGAAATAAACGACGCACAATCCAGCATGCCGGATCTTCCCTCGGCGTAATAGCATTGCTGCGCCCAGTTCCCCGCATTGTTGATCGAGTTGCTAACGTACGTGTCAAATATCCGTTTGTTATCTCGCGTGAAATGAGTCGAGTCGAGAAATCCGCAGTTTTCTCCGCGGATCAACACCTCGTTCCCTACAGAGGATGAAATCTGCGAAGATAGACCGCCGGCTATGGTGAAGGAGATTACTGACACCAACGCAAAGAGTGCGAGCGGGATGGTTCGTAAAACGCGGTTCTCGGCACCTCGCCAGGCGGTGAAGAGGAGTAGCAAAGTCCACAGGCTGGACTCGGCAGATGACGAGTTTCGGAGAATGGCTTGGCGTTGGTGATGAAGAGCATCGCGCGGTTCAGGGGAAGACAAGTGCCGATGGGCGACGAAACAAAAGATGCGCCAGAAGCGGGTAGCGACGTAGGAAATAAACAGGGCGGTGAAAGCGATTAGGAGGCTGCCCTGACTGTCGGTGACGGTGAGGGTGGCACCGAGGATTTTTCCCCGGGAGTGGTTTATCCAGTACCCGAGGTATACCGAGTGAGAGGAGGTATCCTGGTTCGTCATCCACGAGGGGGTGGCCATGTTCACGGTTAGGTAGTCAGAAAGGGGTGGTAGATGGGCTGGGTGGGGTATGGGATGAAATCTTGGCCCATAAAGTCAGGGGACATGGACCAAAGGTGGGTACATTCTGTCTACTATATAGATGCGGCACATGACGACCGGAATAGAAATCGGACAAGGCTCGCTGTATTCTCTCCCATCATGGGGCACCTCTACTCACCGAGAAACGGTAAGCGCCCTTCTCACCGACCAAAGATGTGTTACGATAAGCTAATATAGGGCTCATCAACTTTGTTCACCTTCAGCTGCTGCATCTGGGGTTGTGCCTACGACGCTCACAGCCTCGAGCCTACATGATATGACATGACATGACATGACAAGACTCAAGCACAAGTGCTATGCATGCATGCATCTCGTCACCCCAGTGATCTTCAGGTTTGCGTTGGAGTTTACTCGGTTGTGATTGGGTAGGTTGTAGCGAAATCTACCTGAATCTTGCCGTCAAGTAGCATCGGGGGGGCATCGAGTCGGAGTACATGGAACATGGACGTGGACAAGGATTCCCCCATGGGTGCGCGAGACGTCAACGGCAAACACGCCTTATCCCGTCTCTTGTTTTTTTCGCCTACCTAGGTTAGGTTAGGTTAGGTACGGTAGGGGTATGTTTGTGTAGGTGGATACGTAGATATTTTGAGCGGGGACTTTTGTTTCAGCCGCAGATCAAGTTGGGGTTTGTCCAAACATTTCACATTGGTGAGTCAGTGGCGCGGGTCCTGCAGGTAATCTATTCCCTGGAAACTTTACCCCAAGTCCCGTGTGTGGACCCCAGGTTTGAGAGGTCAGCTATCTGCCGAGCTAGATACCAGGATGGGAAACCGTTTCGCGGGGTCCAGTGTATGCAGGTTGCGTGTAACACAATACTGGCTGGCTGGATGGTAAGAAATAAAAGAAAAACAAAAAACGTCACCGAACACGCACATACATACACACACGGAGACAGAAAAAGGGAAAGAGAGTGTGTGGGTCAAAGAGTGCCGATTCACAGCCTGCCTTGACCTGAAAAGTGCACAGCCCCTGAAAGCCCAACCAGTTAGAATCGGTGGCGCTCGGGTCGTAACCTGTCTGGTAACCGAATTAGCAGCCCCGCCTCAGGGCGAACCAATAGGAAGAGATGACCACATCCCCGATCGGCGATTCGGGGTGCTAGTCCAGAGCAGGTTTGGTTACATTTTTAGGGCATCTGCTCCCCCCCTACGAACGAACGAATAAAAAGGCTTGATAATACGCCGTTGACGCCGCCCAGACCGGGATTGGTACCACAGCTGGTGATAGCGGGATTGGCGCGGTAGTTAAATTCCCGTTGGTCTTGAGCAGAATCACTGGACTGCAGAGCTTCGTATAGGTAAGGTACCGTATAGTTTTCCACGATTTGCTTTCCGTTAACGGTCTTGCATTGGTGGGTGGCGCCGGGTAGGTATTTTTTTTTACCCACTTCACTTCAATGTAAGTTGGGGAATCATGAATTTTTTTTTAATTTTTTTTTTGGTATCAAGCACGAATCGCCCACTAAAGAGTGCAGATCTGGTGGTGTATTTATCATCCGAGACTTTTGCGAGCTGAACCCGATCTGGCACATAGACGCACTCTGTGCAGTAGAGCTTCGGGGACTTTCCGCTGCAAGGGAGTCGGCTCGCCCCCTGAGGCAGGCCCTGGAAGGCGGATAACTAGCAGTGAAATTCTAGGGGGTGCTATAGAAAATACTGGGTAAGTCGGTGCGTAGGTAGGTACCTAGGTTATATTCTATGGTCTAATAGGTGCGTTGCCGTTTGGGATTGTTTGCATCAAGTTGAACCGCTTAATGTGAGAGAGAGAGTGCACGCGCTTGTGTTTTTCTCAGTGTGGTGTGGTTGGTCAAGGAAGGTCGGTGGGTATCTCCGGTCTGCTTGGGAAGGCTGAGCAGGACTTGATTGAGTCAGCATACCTACCTAGGTAAATAGGCGCTGTGCATTTGCCTGCCGAAGCTCTCGTCGGTCCCCGAGAATATCGGCGACCCATCTCTTTTGTTCACAGAGCTGAACCCTGATGGCTGTCTGATGACTGTCTGGTGTGGGGTAGCTAATTCAGGGCCCATCCCAGCCCAGACCAAAGTTCAGAATCAAGATTTCCCTGCCTGCAGTATATCTATAGGTACCTGTAGGTAGGAACTCAAACGCACCGTGGTATTCGGCTGCATCCTGACCCCCAATCAATGGGCAGACAAAACAAAACTCGTAATGTGCGGCAGCGGCACAGCCATCTCAAGCTCAGGTCGGGTTTCTGGACCTGTAGTGTAACGGGAAACTAAAGTGGGTATGTTACATGTACATGTGCGGTTACGTGGGAAATCTAAATTAGGAAGGTCGATAACACCAGACGGCAACCTAACTCCACAACGGCGACGGGGCAGGGCAGTGCCACGGGGGAGGGGGGAGGGGGGGCTGAAATCCCAGACGTGCTGTCGTATTCAGCCGACCAAGTGTAACTGTAACCACGCAAATCTGCTTGCTCGCACTGCTCGCACTACTCGCACCACTCGACGTGGCTTGCATGGCTTGCATGGCTTGCATGGCTTGCATGGCTTGCATGGCTTGCATGGCTTGCATATCGCGACCATACCTTGACGGGCCAGATAAGTCGCCAAGTCGGCGACTGGGAAGAAGAAAGACGGGAAGGATTGTTTGGCTGGCTGCGTGTAAGATCTTTATGTTGACGAGCACGGTGGCACGGTGGGGATGGGGATTTGGCTTGCTGCTACATACATACATCCGTGCATGCACATATGCCCATGCGCCCCAAGAAAGAGATAACGAAATCATGATGAAATACTAGGAACCGCATTCCATCCATCCATGGCGACTGGACATTTTGACTGGGGAGGAAGGAACGAGGGAAGGAAGGAAGGGGATTGCGTCTAAATATACCTGTATTTCAATTGTGTCAAGTCCATGTCCCTAGGTAGGTAGGGTAGCCACTTACCCCTAGCCAGTTGACGGACCAAGAATCCCTCGCATTTAATAATATAACTAACTAGAAACCAGGTGGTGGCAAGAGATAGTGCACCTACACCTACCTCGCAGGTAAAAAGTCTGGCCAGCTCATGTCAGTGTCTTGTGTCATGGACGTCAACAGAACCGAAAGTTTACAAATCGAGCATGAAATCGACTCCATAGGTAGGTATCATAGAACTAGAGGTTGGCAATCGGTGGCCAAGAAAGACGATAATCGTTTACTGTTTAGTGCCGATGGATGGATGGATGGATGGTGACATTTTCATTGGACAAAGTGGATTGCTGCACACAACACAAGCTACCTAGATAGGCGCCTGCACGCGCGTTAACAGCATGGGGAACATGAAGTCTGTGGGGGGAAACACCCCATCCTCATCTCCCATCCCTCACCCAACCTCAGTCCCAGGCCTTTTCCTACACGGTACCCTTCTAACGTTGGCTACGACGTTGTCAGTGCAACCTGCGGCCCGCACCCACAACCCACAGGCGCTACTCGGTCACTGGCCCAACGCCGCTTGCGCCTGTGAAGCCTGTCCACGCCTGGCCTGCCTGCTTGCTGATCACTGTGCTTCCACTAACAGCCAGTCTTGCAGCCCTGTTTGGAGCCCTGGAAAGATACCCCAGCCCAAAAAAGATATTGCCGCGGTATCTGCCGTCCAAGGTTGTGTGTATCTTTTCGTCTATCTACCGCCTGTGAACACAACGCAGCACCTACCCTCTGTCTATCATTGTGAAAATATTCTTCCCGGACTTGAGAAATCTTATATATTTACACTTGATCTATTGAGCGATATGGTTCTTTTGACCCAACACACGGAAACGTTGACCGTCCAAGGTTAGAAACTCGCGTCCAAAATCACAATTGAGCGAATCATACAGGCCCCAGCACCACCACCCCTTATCTTGGTAGGTAGTTGTCTCCACAGCCCAAGCCCCCATTGAAACCCTTCAAAGTGCCCTGCAGCAGCCCAGTAGGCATCAATCACACACACTACCCCCTCACGGCTCCGGCAATGACTCGGCCGTCACAAGTCCACTAAACCCAAACGGCGACTTCGCCTTCTGCAGCTGATTCGCAACCAGCCACGCGACTTGCTGGCTCCCACTATTCAACGCCAAATGCAACAACGACTGTCCTTTCCTCCCCCGAATACTGACGTCGTAACCCCTGTGCTCGAACAGCCGCTTGGCAATGGCAAAGTCGCCGTTGGTCACGGCTACCAGCAGCGGGGTGCGACCGTTGCCGTCGGGAATGCCCTGCTGAGCCCCGTCTTCCAACAGGAGCTCAGCGACTTTGGCCTCGCCGTTTTCGGCCGCGAGGAGGAGCGGGGTTCGCTCGAGATGGTCCTGGACGTTGGTTTCGGCACCACGTTCAAGGAGTCGTTTTACGATGGCCGCGTGGCCGCGCTCGGCCGCGACGTGGAGCGGGGTCCGCTTATGCTCGTCGGCAAGGTCTAAGTCCATGGTGAAGTGGTAGCGGGAGGGGAGGAGGGCATTGACCACCTTTTCGTGGCCGTGCTGGACGGCGAGGAAGAGTGGAGTGCGTCCCAGCTTGTCACGCAGGGTTTGGTCGGCTGCGTCTTTGAGTAACTCGGTGACGAGGTTCTCTTTGCCCTTCTCGGCCACGAGATGCAGTGCCGTCTTCCCTTTTAGGTCTGCACCGTTGAGGCCCAGGCCACGGCGCGGTCCCTTGGCAAGCAAGAGTTTTACGACCTCGTCTTCGTCGCCCTGAATGGCCAGCAGCAGTGCTGTTTGGCCCTGGGAGCCCCGGTGGTTAAGCATCCTTTCGGCGAATTCTGGGCTGCGGACGTCACCGGGTGATAGGGATGGCACACGGACTACCAGAGGCGAAGGCTGCCGGTGATCTCGCCGAGGCCTATACATCCACGTAGATGAACGGCGCAAGAGTCTTGGACGGTCGCCGCCATCGTCGCTGTTGTCGCCTGATGATGATGACGACCCAGGCGATCTGAACCGACGAATTCCAACCGGCGGCCTAGATCCGCGGCGGGACTCGTCGTCATCGCTACTGTCGTGTTCGAACCCACCATCGTCGTCACTGTCGTCATCACTGTCGTTGGCACTTTCGTCGGCACTCTCCTCAGACGAGGATGAAGAAGTAACAGTCCCACTTGACCGCGTCGGCGATCCCCAGCGTGAGCGTGGTTTGACCGGGAGGCTGTCGAGGAGCAAGCCCATGATTCTTATGCTCCCCTTTTCGGCCGCCCAGAGAAGTGGTGTTTGCAGGTTTGAGTCCTGAAGACTTGGATCAGCTCCGGCATCGAGGAGGCACTTGACCACATCAGCATGTTCCCTTTCGGCCGCAAGACCAAGAGCCGTCTGGCCAACGTCGTCGGTGGCGTCTTTGTTCACCTTCTTGTCGAGGAGCAGCCGGACCATGGGAACAAATCCCTCTTCCACAACACGGAAGAACAGCTCTTCGACCTTTTGGCTCTGAGGGTTGAAGTCCACCTCCCGTTCCAGCAGCGCCCGCACAATTTGGTGGCGCCCGTGCAAGGCGGCGAGGAACCATGGCTTTTGCCTGTGGTGGACATCACGAGCGTGTGGGTCGGCGCCGTAGCCTCCCAGAATCTGGGCAATCTCACCGAACCCACACTTGGCTGCAATGTGCAGCAGCGTCAACCCTTTCTCGTCGCGTGTGTTGGGGTCGGCCCCGGTTTCGATGAGGAGTCGTGCTACGGCTGCGCGGTCGTTCAGGACCGCCAAGCACAGGGGGGTGCGTCCTAGATCGTCGTGGATGTCTAGCGACTTCCCGGTTATGCCGTCCTGGCTGGTCACGGTCGTGATCAGCAGCTCCGCCATGGCGTAGTCGCCTCTTTCTGCGGCCCAGTGCAGCGGGGTGCGTCCTTTGGCATCTGGGTCCTGGTCCTTGGATGTCGGGTCGGCCCTTTTTTTCAGGAGCGCCTCGGCCATGACAGTGTATCCCTTTTGCGCCGCAAATATGAGGGCTTTCTTCTGACCAACCTTCTTGTCTCCTATTCTCTCCTCGGCGTCGAGGAGTACTTCAACGATGATTTGGTGTCCCTTCTCGGCAGCGACCTGCCATGGTTTATTGCTGTTTTGGTCTTGGACCGACGAGTCTGCGCCTTTCTTGCGCAGCAGCTTGACCACTTCGGCCGATCCTCCCCAGGCTGCCCGGTGAAGGGCGGTTTGGCCGTCGCTCGACCGGGCATTGAGGTTTGCTCCTTTGGCGAGCAGAAGCTCGACCACTTTTATTGATGCTCGCTCTGTTGCCAGGTGAAGAGGCGTCTGTTTGCCGTCGTCGGGTATATTGACCAGCATGTCGGCATCGTCCTGCCGATTCAAAAGGCTTGTTACTACGTTTTCGTGACCGCCCCAGGCCGCATAGTGGAGAGCGGTCCTGCCTTGCTTGTCCTTCAGCGTCGCCTTGGCTTTTTTCTTGAGCAGCATTTCGATAATCTTTTCACTGCCGTTGGCCGCGGCCAGTATCATGGCTGTTCGCCGAGCCGCATCAGTCGAGTCCACGTTTACATCGGTAGTCAGAAGCTGTTCGACGATGCCTGCGTTGCCCTTTTCAGCAGCACAGTGCAGGGCCTCGGGCCCCATGCAGTCGCCAATGTCAAGCTTCTTCTTGGAGTGTTTTGACGGCTTCAGTAAAAGCTTGACGATGGATTCGAAACCGTACTCGGTGGCGAGCATGAGAGCTGTGCGCTTCTTCACGTCCTTGGTGATGACATCGATGCCCCTGTCGAGCAACCTCTTCACCACGGTGACATGGCCGCCCGTCGCAGCCAGGTGCAGCGCCGTCGACCCCGCGTCGTTTTGAAACGTCACATCGGCATCTTGGCTCAGAATCACCTCGACCAGCTTGATCCAACCGCTCTGCGAGGCCAGCAGCAATGCGTTGTTTAACCCTGTGAGATCCTGGTTGGGCATTTCGTGATGTGATAGGAGAGTCTTGACAACATCCGTGTGTCCCTTGTCCATGGCTCTCTGCCAAGCTGTTTTTCCCTCATTGTCCACAAGACCCGAGTCGGCGTTCTCCTTCAGCAGGTAAGCGACGACGCGTTCGTGGCCGTTTTCCGCCGCGAGCATCAGCGCCGTCCGGCGCACATCGTCGCGGACATTGATACTGGTCTTTTCCTTCTTGTCAACTTCATGGTCTTGATCGGCTTCTTGGGTTTTGGATCGAAGAAGAATCTTGACAATCTCCTTGTGTCCATTTCGCGCCGCTTCCAGCAGCGGGGTCCGAGACTTGGTGTCGCGGATGTTGGGGTTGGCCTTGCTCTGGTTCAGCAGAACATCCACAGCATGGCTATGGCCCTTTTCGGCCGCGATCAGCAGCGGCGTCCGGCCCATGTCATCTTGGGCATCGGTCCTGAATCCGTGCCTACGCGCCAGTAGTATGACCAACTCCCAGAACTCCCTCTCGGCGGCAAGGAGCAGCGGTGTACGTTTCTTCTCGTCTGGAATATCCAGCGAGACCCGGCTTCCATGGTCTGGAATGTTGGCCGTGTGCATCAACATCCTGACGACTTCAATCTGGTTTCTCCGCACCGCCCGATGTAACGGCGTCTGGCCCTCTGCGTCTTGCAGAGTGAGTGTTGTACCAGAACGGACCCATCGTTGCCACAGCCCTTGGTAATCGACACCATCACTGAGCTCTGCATCACCCTCGCGCCTCGGTGGCAGCTTCTCCATTACGATATGTAGCGCAGTCCGGTTGCGCTTATCGCGGGCGTCTAGATCTGGCTTGTTTTGGCGTGCCTTGAGCCGGTACATGCGGATCGGCATGTTGGGAGACGCGCCGCGCAACAGGTCAACCAACCTGTAGTCTCCAGTCTCGGCCGCGTGGTGAAGGGCAGTGTAGCCTTGGTCGTCTTGGATGTTTGGATCTGCGCCTTCATCCAGCAGAGCGTTCACAAAATCGTACTTGGTTTTCTTGACCGCCACCATCAGAGCTGTCCGCCCCCGTTTGTCCTGTAAGCTAAGGTTGACATCGCGGTCTAGCAACCTCCAGAAGAGAGACTGTTTGCTGTTTGTGACGGCGAGCATCAGCGCCGTCTGGCCCTCGTCGTTTGGGGCATCGGGGTCAACAACAATCTCCATGAGGCTGTCGATGTCGGAGTCCGAGGTCCTTGCTATCGTAGCTGCCGAACGCAGCATGGCAGGGATGGTCGTTTTCTGAAAGCTGGCGCTCTTGGTCGTCTTGTTGTAAATGGTCATGGCAACCAACAAGTGGCCCTCCTGGGCCGCTAGTCTGAGCGCATCACCTGCAATGTCTTCCTTGATTTTCACATTCCCAGCCTCAAAAATTGCCCGAACTACGGGCTCATGTCCCTTGACCGCCGCAAGGCCGAGTGCTGTCTTGCCATATTTATCCAGTGTCCTTGGGTCGCTCTTCGTGGTCAGGAGCTTTTTCACCGCGTTTTCCCTTCCTGCTGCCGCGGCCAGCATTAGCGCCGATCGCCCATATGTGTCTGGGATACTCGGGTTGGCGTGTTTGTCGAGCAGGGCCGATATGATGACATCCTGTCCCTCCTTGGCAGCTAGGTGCAGCGCAGTCCGTTCCTGGTTGTCTTGCTCGTCCACAAATGTGTTGTTCCCATCCCCTGCCATATCCAAAAGTGTCTGGACAAGATCGGCGTCATGAATGACCACTGCCCAGTGCAAGACTGTCCTGCCTGTGAAGTCCTTGCTCTTGGTGTACGCTGTTCCTTTTCCAAGCAACGCCCTGGTGACTTCACCCAAATCGCATTCCACAGACATGATCAGGGCTGATTGCCCCGTCTTGGTCTCCTTGTGATCCAAACGTTTATCCCCGTTCTCAACGTCCGCGATGAGTCGCTGGGCTATGTCTACTGCCTTGTGCTTTATGGCCCAGTGCAAAGCTGTCATGCCGTCCGATGGTTTCTGGTATCCTGACTTCGCTCCCTTGGAAATTAGCGCATTGATGATAGTTGAATCCTTGTCTGGGACCTTTGCGAGAATCTCCGCAGCCGATTGCAAAGCGATTTCGAGACCTTTGTGGTCTTCAGAGGTTGGCCAGTCAGAGAGAAATTGAGTTACCGCCTCCTTGTGATGATTCTGGATGGCCAGAATCAAAGCTGTTGCCCCATCTTGGTTGGTCGCAGAGCGCTGTGCCCCGTACTCGACAAGGATTTTGATAACCTTCGAGTGGCCATTCTGGGCGGCCAAGTGCAACGCTGTCATGCGTTGCCGGTTCGCGAGGTTGAGTTTTGCCAACTCCGCTATCGCCTTTTTTCTCTCAACGTCCGTGGCCTGGCTCGCGGTCGGGCCACTACTGTCTTGGGCTTCTTGGTGTTCCGGTTCCTTGTCATCTAGGGGCTCGTTCTCATCTAGGATCTTGGTGGGTGCCGAACTCGAAGGCCCTTCAGCAGCTCCCTCCACTCGCTGCCTATCATACTCGGACTCGGCATGCTTTAGCAGGACTGAAACAAAGAGGTCATGGCCGTTCATAGAAGCGTAATGTAAAGCGGTTTGCTCGAGCGATGTGTCCTCCGGAATGGTTGCGTTTGCGCCGTTGTCGAGGAGCAGTTTTGCGATTAAATCATACCCAAGCTTTGATGCCGCAATCAGAGCTGTCTGTCCCTTTACATCTCGTGCATTGATGCCGTCTTCCGTCTTATTCTTCAGCCCGTTTATGAGGATCTCAACGATGTCGTCGCGACCTTTCTCTGCGGCGAGGTGGATTGCTTTCTTCCTGCTGCTGTTCTCCTTGCTCGGATCGGCGGGGTTAATTTCGTGCATCAACATGCTCCTAACGACGTCGACATCACCGCGCTCTATGGCCAAGTGTATTGGCCACTGGCCATCATCGCCCTCCAAGTACTTGGCGCCATTGTCCAGTAGGAGCGTGACTAGAGCTCCCAGTCCAGATCCTGGGTGCCCAGCCAATAGTCGGAGGCCCTGTCCTCCCAGCGATGGCTTTTGGGCCGAACCCGGCTTCGGGTCCACCTTTATCTCCATGTTGGTGTCTTGGTGTATCAACAACATCTTGTCAACAGCAACCTTCTTTTCCTTGTCTTTGTCGAGCCATTTGATCAGCTCGCCGAAAAGTTTCTTGGGGCCGTAAAAAAACGCCCGGACTGTTGCCCTCGCAGGGGATCCATCAACCTGCACATCCTCATGCTGGTAACGCATTACCATGTCGCTCGCTAGTGCCTCGGGTGGCGGGCTTTGAACTGGTGGAAATCGCGCTTCCTCCGACGTCAATATCGATGTCCATTTCTCCCGGTCAACTCCTTCCCCTATAAAGAGCAAGGCTTCGAGATGTCGAGAGACAGCGTCTTCATCATCGGGTGCCGTGCTTACCCATGCGCTCCCGCCGGGTTGTTTATCATCCGGGGCTGGTTCCCCTTCGGTCGTCTCCTCCGGTTGACTGGTCGTCTTGACTACGTAGTCCCAGGAATCGCCGCGGACTTCCTTCATCTTCTCGTTGTTGCTAATTCGTGCCGTGATATTGGCTAGCATGTCAACTTGACCCTTGTACTTTTCGCTGCCAGGAGCCACGTGAAAATAGACGGGCCCTACGAACCGGCAGTAGATAACCCCCTTTGCACTCTCTTTGCATTTCATCGGCCGAACAAGGAGTGCTCTCTTGGGGGAACGATTCTCGGCCAAGACTATGTGCTGGTCGCGGTTTCCGTCACTCAAGGCTAACCTGAGAGAGACATGGGTAAGATCGTGGGCGCTGTGCCAGATGAAATTATCATCCGGAATGTTGTTGACCCGGAGAGCGTTCCACTTGCCCTCGAGGTCGCCGTTCTCCTGGATATGATGCACCACCGAACTAGGCTCCATGGAGGCCATGGGCATGTCCAAAATGTTGGTTGGGCACCAGCTGAAGCCGGGTGTCGCCATTGTGGCCGAGTTGTGGAAAAGGTGGCCCTGGGCAACCTTTCCCAGCTTGCGCAAGATGCGCTGGTAGATGGCTTGTTGAGACAAGGCGCCGGATACATCGACACCGGCCAGCAGTCCCGAAATGATGGGCACATCCCGAGGCTTGGACGTATCGCGGGGCACCAAAGTGGACAAAAGATCACCAAGGTTGTGGACCTTTGCATTTCGGAGTCTGCCAATGGATTTTGCGACGGGGGAATAGGGACTGGTCTCGGGAACTTGATTAAGGATGTCGATATCGAGGTCTTTGATGACGTACGAGTCGTTGCTCGTTTTGAACAAAATTTTGACCTTGTGAGACTTGGCCAGTTCCAGGGCCGTCCAGCCTCTGCTGTACCATGGCGACATGACAATGGCGAAGCAGGCTGTGGCAGCGTCAACCCACTCCCATGTGCGAAGATAGAGGTCGTGCACCAGTGTGATCCTGGCGTCGGCGTAGTTGTTGTGCATGACAGTGAGCGCTTTGCTGCGTGTTTCGTCATCTTGCGGGATGCTAACAGCGTCCCACCAGCATCCCTCACACTGGAAGTCTTGGGCAATCTTGCAGAAGAACTCGTAGAGGCACCTGTTGACCGTCCCGGGGCCCCATATTCCAGCCCCCGTGCCGTCGGCCCAGACATGCGAGACGGCGAGGTATGGTTTCGTCGGCTCGAGCAACGATGGAACATCGTCCGGAGAACCCGACACCAGCTTCCAGGCCGTAGAACTGGCCCTATCCACGCGCGACTTTAGTTGCTCCAACGGGAAGGTGTAGCTCCCACACTTGAAGTCTTCACATTCATGGCGCTGAGCGACCGATGTGAAATCGATGCGAGAATGCTCGCAAAAGTCAAATGTGCACTGCTCGTGCTCGTGGTGCTTCAGGCGGTGACTGGGCACGGAAAAGTCGTCAACGAGTGGGATCAGGCTCGGGAGACTGCGCGCCCGCTCAGGGAGACTGGCTGAAACGGCCCAGATACGGCGCAGGCAAAGCCTGAAGATCTTGGCCCGCTCGACGGCCTTCAGAATGCTGCGTTCGTCGTCATCGCCACTCAGGCCTGTGACGGTGGTAATATCTGATGCAATGCTGTTCCTCCTCGGAGAGAAGCCAGAGCCTGGAGATGGTTCCACGAGGTTGAAAGGGAGAGCCGACAACGAGAATCTACGAGTGTCCACTATCCTCGCGACGGAATGTATTACCTCCATGACGAAAAAAAACCCTATCCAATTTTTCCATGACCAGGCCACGACGGGGCAAGTGCGAGTGGCCTCACTGCCTGATATATGCTAGGCAAGAGGCTCCCGACTTGCGGTTTCCCCAGTGCTTCAGCGCCAAGACCAGTCGCTGCAGACTGGGGGAAACGAAAGGGGAAGATTTTACGCACCTGTGTAGTTCCCTGCATGTGTTCACGCTAAAAGGACGAATGAAAATGTTCAGAGTCCCCAACCTCTCCTCCCACGCAGTCCCGCTTCCGGCATCCATGTCCAATTCTTGCGCGGTCGACACCACATTTCTTCGGATATTTGATTTAGGCCGAGCCAGCTGAAATGCAGGCAGCCCACCGCATCTCTCCGTTGCCCCTTGTCAATTATTGCACTCGGAGCCACACCCACGCAGCCTTGTATCCCCTCAGCCAATCTTTTGTGTCGTTATCTACGGCCGAGATGCCGTCCCTGGGAAGATCGATGCCGAATTCCGCCATGCACCTGTCGTGATTCGGCTGCAGTGCATTTTTGCTCGCTCGTCACGATAGTTACCTTAGCTTTCTTATCGAGGGTCCGCGTAATTGCGCCGTAATCCGCTAAACCCTTTCCGGCTCCACACACCACCAATAACCCTTACCCTTGTAATCGGCGTAATCGCCTGCAGGCCGCTGATAAGTTACCGCGGATAAGCGGATTTTCCACTTATCACAGACCGCCTGAAGCTGACCGCTACTGGTTGCTGGAAGCCGACCGCTTCTGGCCATTGGTTCCGCAACCGGATCTGCCACTACCCATTGTAAGGCGCCGTAAGGCCGCCTTACCCCGCCTGGAATCATTACCATCGCCGCTATCACCGCCATTACCACTATTACCGCTATTACCACCAGCCTGTATCCTACTATGGCCGACGGTTTGTATGCGGCCGCTAAAGGGTACGCTTAGGAGGTATGGAGGGCCGGCTTATAGGTGAAGAAGGATGAATAACCGGCGAATATGATAAGGAGCTACGCCTTAAAGTAATGCGAGTAGAGGACCTAATGTAATACATTGCGCGTAGCGTTGGATGGAACCCTTTATACGTAGCCGGATGGCGAGTTTATTACGCCTGATAAACTGGCCGCTTAGTTGAAGGAAAATATCTTTTTACGGTGTATTAAGGTGCCGAAGAAGCGGCGTAACCGCGGTAACGGCTATATGAAGCTATTATTACTAGCTAATAAGTAAGCCGCCCTCCGGGAGGCCGAAGCTCTCGTTATAACGCTAGGAGTACTAGTTACTAAGGCGGTTTAGATTTTAGTTAATGATTAGAAGGGCTATATACTACTATTAATTATCGTTACGGTAACGGCCGCTAGTGGTAATATTAGTAATGGTAAGGAAGGTAACCTTTTTACTAAAAGTACGGTAGATGCGTATATTGCTACCGTAATTGAGCTCTGGTACCTATAAGTAATATATAGTAATAAGAATACGAAGAACCTACGTAACGCCGCCGTATATGGCTTTTTGAAATAATATAGTTACTAGAGAAACCGCTTTAATTATACTAGCTTTAAAGATTAAGGTATTAAAGGTATTTAGGCTGGATATTTTACTACTAAGTGGTTGGCGATTTAAAAGTATTTACTTTATAATATAACTACTACTTTATATAATCTCCGTACGTATATTAATTTTTTATTTAGCTATTATTACCTTTTGCGTAGAGAAAACCGTTGGAAGATGGAACTTACCGACCTCTTTCTCCTTAATTACCCCCTTATTAAAGGCCTTACGTAGTATAATTGCCTTGTATCGCTTTTATAAAATAATAAGATGAATAAAACGGTTAGAAAGGAGTTTATAGGATCTTTACGCTATAAGAACCCCCTTTTTTATACGTAAGGTGTTTTAGTATAATTATTCTTTTAGTAATAATACGTAGTTAGCGAGCCTCCGCCTTTCTTTTGCTACTATTAGGATTGGTATAAGATTAAGGTTTTTATTAGCTAAAAGCGTGAAGAAGAACTCTTTTATAATATATAGCTATAGGATACCTAGCGTATTTTTGGCGTAGTTGGCTTATTTATAGTAAAAAAAATATATTTACCGCGGTGAATTAGAGTATAAAATATAGAAACTTATAGCGCCTTACTTACGTAAATCTTATAGGTTGGTTGTTGGAATTAAAGCGTTTTATATTAGGCTTACCTTACGTATTTATTATATTAATTTATATGTATTATTACCGGTTTTTTTAAATTGCTAGGAGATTACTTTTTAATATATGTAGTATATAATCTTCTTATTATTTTATAAACCTAAATTTAATTATAAATTGAAAAGTAGGAGTTTCGTTTTAAGGTATATGCGTGTCGCTACTAGTGGGTATAAGGTGGCCTTAACGAAGATGATTTTACTAGTAATGGTTTTTTTAAGCTTATAAAGCGCCTTTAAATAGTATTTTTATAGGATTTAGCCGTCTTGTAACCTTAATTTCCATCTTTACTTTTTTTTTTTTACCCTTTTTTTTATAGCGAAGAGTAGGAGATTTTTATACGTATAGTATAGGTTAATATTACGGATATAGCTAAATTACTAAGCCTTTTATTATAACGTGTTTTATTAAACCTTTATAGGCTTATAAAGAATATTTATTTAGCTATTTTATATACTAGTTAATAAATTACCAATTAGATAGCCAATTAATTAGCTAATTAACTGGTTATTTAAAAGGGTAAAATCCTGAATACCCTCCTTTTTAGCAAGGTCCCTTTTACAATTACTAGCTACTTAGGAGTATTAGCGCTGGTGTTGGTGCCGATTTTAGCACTTATACCTTTAAAATCTACATTAGAGCCTATGTTAATTAATTAATTAACGGACCCCCCTATTATTATAAGCCTAGCGAAGTTGTTTACGGTTAAGGACGTTTGATACGAGTAGAAAGAAGGCTTTGCAGGTTTATTAGTGATTTAGGTATTGGAACGCTAATAAGGAAGCTGTTGGTGTTTTAATAATAATATTAGGGTGTAATTTTGCTGCTAAAAGGTAATTTGGGATGCTATTTCTTTGTGTATATTTAAGGGTAGGAGTGAGGTTGAGGTTATTGCGGAGGTAGAGTAAATACGTGCTGGTAGGAGCTTTAACCAATTTGTAAATAGCCTTAAGTAATATAGGTAACGCTGTAATTGTTGAGAAATTGAGATATAGGGGTTTGAGAGCTAAGAAGGCTAAAAATCGCGTTTTTAGGGGCTGTACGTGCCTTAAATATAGATAAATTTCATTATCGTTGAAGATTTGCATCGTTGTAGCTGATTACGCGGATTACATCAGCTAAAAGCGCCTACGATAAGTTTATCTTATCAATTTCACGATCACCTTACCGAAAATGGGGCCTCCACCACGGAAAAAAAAAA
>Ga0247760_1001929_pt1 | contig 17316 bp, 21 predicted proteins | sample UWRJL171409R4_FD_179936 | JGI IMG/M metagenome (GOLD analysis project Ga0247760, IMG submission 179936) | Plant litter microbial communities from Arlington Agricultural Research Station in Wisconsin, United States - UWRJ-L171-409R-4 | ecosystem: Environmental > Terrestrial > Plant litter >... | reverse complement strand
GTGCGGAGGGGGAGGGGAAGGGAGGTGAATGCTGAGGTGGCGATGTAGTCGATGAAGTCGGAGAGGTCGGAGGCGTCGTCGGTGGTGATGGCGGGAGAGGGGGCGGGCTGGGATTGTTTGGAGCGCCGGGTGGGTTTGGTCTTGCGGGTGGTGTTTGGGAGTTGAGCGAGGCGTTGGACGAGGACTATGGAGAGGGAGTCTCGGAAGGACTCGTAGTTGGGTAGTTCTTCGTCTGTGAGTTGGCTTGTCATGGTGTTGTGGGGGCAGGTTGGTTGTTGATGGTTCAATTGGGGTTTCTTGGGCGTACGGAACTTGTGTCAGGTGTGGCTATTGAGTTTGGTCTATTGACTAACAGGGCCATTCTTATGATATATTTGCACTTTGTTCATCTCCATAAATACATCCTCGATGTTTTGGGGTTACGGCCCCAAACAGCTGCGTCAACCGGCCGGTCCCCCGCACAGACGTCACAGCTCCGCCACGCCGATTGGAGTGTTCGACGCCTCCGCGGGTCGGAAAGTCGCTCAGTGAGTCAACCGGCCACCATTGCGGCGTTTCAACCCTCAAACAAACATGGCGAGCAGCAAAACTGTCATTGCGTTTGACCTGTATGGGACGCTTCTGTCCACCGAGTCCATCGCTGCCGAGCTAGCTAAGCTCTTCGGCGATGACACGGCTAAGTCGCTGGCCGCTTCGTGGCGGCGCTATCAGCTCGAGTACACATGGCGGATCAATAGCATGGGTTAGACGCCTCGTTGGTCTCCGTTGAAACCATCTCTCCCCCGTCACCAGCGAACTGATTCAGTCGGCAGCGCTATACCGCACTTTCAGTGAAATCACTCGGGGAGCGCTGCAGCATGCCGTCGCCGAGGCAGGCCTGTCGCTCGCGGCCGGGGACGCAGACAGGTTGATGGACGCGTACAACGGGCTGGATGTCTTCCCCGATGTTCCAGAGGCGCTGAAGAAGGTTGGGGAGACTCCCGCCATTGAGGCTCTCATCTTCTCAAATGGAACCGATGGGATGGTCTCAGCCTCGGTGCGGACGTCGCCGCACTTGCAAAATTATGCAAGCCTGTTCAAGGGACTGGTTACTGTTGATGGGGTAAAGGTGTTCAAACCCGACAAGAGGACGTATAGCCACTTGCTCCAGGAAGTCGGGAAGCAGGATGCCTCGGGCGACGTGTGGCTCATCACGGCGAATCCGTTCGATGTTGTTGGTGCGTCTGCAGCGGGCCTGCAGACCGCTTGGATAGACCGGGCTGGCAAGGGCTGGGTGGACAGGTTGGGTGATGTTATCGGTGACATACAGCCAACTCTTGTTGTGTCGGGCGTTGATAAGGCGGTTGGGGAGATTCTCAAGCTTGCATCTTGAAGGAATACAAAGCCTCCTGGCACTGCAATTTTAGCCCTGGAAGGGGTGCATCAGTTCAACAGCGTTTGGCCTGTTCAGGTTGGGGCCTCATCCGAAGCTTTGGACGAATTTTGCAGCGACAATCCGTATGCTGCAGAGAATGCGCCTTCCATTTAGGCGGGGATTATTTTTCTGACGGAACATATCTGCACTTCCAGGTTCTGCTCACTTGAGTTCCAACTGATTTGGACAGATAACTATGAAGAGCGCAATCTACATGCGTCGCTATGTTTTCCCAATGCCGCAGTCGGCCACAGTGCAAACGGCCGCAACCGAGAGGCTTCGGACCGCAGCCAACCGCTGAGAGCGGGGGCGCTCCGGGCCATCAGCCCTATGCCAACCAGCCATGACCTCCACCGCCGATTGGTGGAGCTTGACTTTGACAGTGGAACTTGTGCGACGCCAGCGCTGAGGCCGTGCTCGCGGGTAAGCGGCAGGCCTTGTGATGCCTCGCCAATGGGACGCGCCAAGCCCAGCTCGGTCATAATTCCAGGTTCTGGTGTCACGCCCAACTTTGGGGCATGTGAACACACTCAACCCACAGCCTTGCTGGGATACCGTTTCGCGTGGTTTCGACGAGGACGAAGGGCACGCCGGATATGAGCCCTGGCTGACCCCGTCCGACTTCATCTCAACCTCAATCTAGGTACCTATCTAGCAATGAGCTTGACCCTCTACTCCATTGCGTCTCTCGGCACCATCGCTGCTGGACTGGTCGCCATGGCAGGACTCGGATCGTTCTGGCAGAAGAAGTTGCCCAAGCCGAATGGGACTAAGTTTGTCGGCTCCCAGATCGGGGGCAAGTCGGTCATTAATTACTCCTACACGGACATGCCCTGGAGGCTGATGGCCTACGATGTCTACTACTTCTTCATCTTTATCTGGGCTCTCCCACATATCCTCTTTCCAATCGCCCCGACCGACTCCGGAGACCTCGACGAGCTCTCCTTCACTAGGGCAAATCTTTTCTGCATTGTCATCCACTTTGTGCTTTGCATCCTCCAGCTGGGGTTTATAGTAGCATTGCCGCTGATGCTCTTGCTTCCCATCTGGACCGCCGTGCTAGCGATCGCCCTCTTCTTCGTGGTCAACCATGGACTCTGCATGCTGATCAACGGAAAGGTGGTTGAGTATCATTCAGATCCGAAGTATGCGTCGGCAAAACCAGAGCATGCCCATGAGCAATGGATATTTATCAACGGAGTGGCTGCAGGGTACGTGTTGTACAAACTCCCCTCCGTGTTCCACCACTAACACCTGGCAACAGGGAACATTGGATGCAGAATAATCTCAACAGGCTTGCCCTGACTTTCAAGCGGCCTGTTCTTGGCGTTCATAACAAGACGGCGGGCATCATCTTTGATGTGGTCGAATGTCTCGTGCAGCGAAATCTGGGGTTTGCGACCACAGATGTCCGAGTCTGCTATCGCATCATCAAGGAGAAACTGTATAACCCACAGTATTCGAAAGTCATATTTGTCCTCCATTCGCAAGGCGCCATCGAAGGTTCCCTGGTCCTGGACTGGCTGCTCCAGGAACTGCCCCAAGACCTACTTTCCAAGCTCGAAGTATATACCTTCGGTAATGCAGCCAACCATTTCAACAACCCACACCGTCACGTCCACTCTCAAGACATTGCCCTTAGCAACCCTGTCGCCGCATCCATTGACTCGGCACCTATTCTACGGACACCTTCGCCCAACCCTCATTCCTCATCAGCCACTGCGAATAAGGGGCCTCACGCCCACCAACCCGGGCCCAAGACCGGTGCTAACTCCAGCTTCTCACTTCTTCCCTCCCTCACATGGGAAACGTCCTCGTTTCATCCCTCCAAGGTCTCGGATCGCGCTATTGGCCATATCGAGCACTACGCGCACACGACCGACTTCGTCGCCCTATGGGGTGTGCTCCATTTCACTTCATCAACTCCAGAGAGTCACAGCATGCCGCGGTTTATCGGGCGTGTCTTCGCGCGTACCAGTGTCCGTGGTGGCCATCAGTTCAATCAACACTACATGGACGGCATGTTTCCGCTAGAGAAGAGCCCAACCAATGCTCAGGAATTCGTTGGCTGTCTCGAGGAGGGTAACGAATTCATGGAGAGCGAGATCGTGATCGGGGCGGATGGAAACGAAATGGAGAGCATGCGAGAGGCGATGGATGTTAGTTGGCTAGCCCGAGGTGCTGAAAGGGGTGTGAGTGCAAGGGAGGTGGAGATTCATGGAGGCAGTCCTGTGGAACAAAAGGGGCGCTTTAGAAGCCGGACCGGGGCAGTTGGGCTGGATGGACGGAGGGACACGAGAGTCAAAGTGAAGGAGTTGAGTAGGTTGTGGCAGTATCGCAACGGGAAAACCCCGGAGGAGAAGCCCCCGTTGCTGATGAGGGATGGGGAGGGGATGGTTAGGACCGCGACGTTGTGAAGATGATCGGCTTTCAGTTGTGCAATATTATTCCCCATTACGTGGGACGCCATTTTTGCGAATGGGATGCTCCAGGTTTTACTTTAAAAAGATTGGATGGTTTTTTCGGCGATCCAGAGGTTTCTGGATCCTCCTGTTGGACCCGTCCCACCCGAGAACAAAGGAGGCGCCCCGAGTACCCCCCTGTTCCAAGACACCATCCACCCCCGCTCCACAAACCGGAACAAAACGGAGTCACATTCCTTCATAGTGGCGTAGTCGGCTGAATGTTACAACAATCACAGAAAGGACCGGTAGCTCAGTGGTAGAGCAACCGGCTGCAGTGCTTAAAGCATCATCCGGTAGGTCTCGTGTTCAACTCACGATCGGTCCTTCTATTTTTGCGCATATCCGGTATTTTGATAGCACCCGGAAGCATCATCATGTCGAATGAATTGATCGCTGGCATGCTCCTTTTTTGTGGGAACAAGGGTTGCATTCAGAGTTTGGAGTTTGGAGCTAGGGTTGGGGTTGAGGCCTAAAGGTTTAGGGTTAGGGGTCTACCGAAAGCTTGGTTGAGTCCGATAAGATAACGACTTTTTTTTGGCCCTTTGGTTTCCCTGCCACTGTTGCTTGTCCACCCCGCCAGCAATCACCGAATACCAGTCTCCATTGTCGACCAGCACCGAAACCATGGGTAAAAACAGGAAATCCAAGCGGCAATTGGTCCGCGACGAGAAGCGCGCCAAGAAGAGAGGCAGGGAGGTCGAGGCTGAGGAAGAAGAGGTTGAGGTCGATGCAAAGCGACAGCGCCGCGAACCCGCCGACCTGGACGAGACGGCCGATTACATTCCCCTTGAGGACGGCGATGATAATGCTGCCGAAAATGCCCCGCGATCGGGTGACGGAATTGGTTTTGGTGGATCCTCGTTCGAGCGCGAGTTCTTTGGCATGCTGGAGGAGCAGGAGCAGGAGTACTTTCGCCGCGCCGACGAGCTGCTCGAGCTGAACGACTTTCCGTCCGCCGAGGAGCGCGACATCTTCCTGCAGAACGTCTACAAGGAGGCCGTGGGTAAGGAGCTCAAGCTGGCGAGCAGTCAGTCGTGCTCGCGCCTGATGGAGCGGTTGATCCTGCTGTCGAATACTCGCCAGAAGAAGCACATGTTTCAGGCTTTTGCGGGGCATTTCATCAGTCTTATTACACATCGCTTTTCGGGGCATTGTTGCGAGAAACTATTCCTGCTGTCGGCGCCGGCTGTCACGCAAGAGCTTAAGGGCGAGGTGGAGCCGGAGCCGGTAGTTGAGGAAGGGGAGGAGCCGGCCGAGCCGCAACCCTCAATGGAGGAGCTGTTTTTGCTCACGCTAGATGAATTAGAAGATCATCTCTCGTATTTGGTTTCCGATAGGTACGGGTCGCACGCCCTACGGGCGCTGCTGATTACTCTGTCGGGACGGCCGCTCAAGCAACTGGGGACAAAATCTCTGCTGCAAAGCAAGAAGAAGGAATACATCACCGTGGAGGGTGCGTCAATTATGAGCAGCGAGTTCGCCTCGGAAGTCAGACCAGTCCCGGATTCTTTCGCAATAGCAGTGCAGAAGATTATTACAGACTCGACCACGGGGCTAGATGCTGTCGCATTGAGGGTGCTGGCTAAGCATCCTACTGGTAACCCGACGCTCCAGCTGTTGTTGGAGCTGGAGTTTGCTCTTGCGGCAAAGACAAAGAAGAATGCGCCCAAGAAGAAGAAGAGCAAGAAGGGGGAAGAGCCGGAGGAGGAGGAGAAGGCGGAGGAGCAGCAGGAGGAGCATGTTGAGTCTCTCCTGGAGAAGCTCGTCCCTGGTGCCCCGGCTTCTTTTAGTGACGAAAAGTCACCCGCCGCCGAATTCGTCAACAGCATGATGTATGACGTGGTCGGGTCAAGACTCCTCGAGACCTTGATCACGCATTGCCCTGGAAAGATCTTCAAGGGCCTGCTTGCCACCTTTTTCGCCCCTCGAATTAATAGCCTTCTTCGGAACGACATCGCCTCGTACCCAGCCATCCGCGTTCTCAATCGGCTCAGCAAAGAGGATCTTGCAGACGCAGTGCACAAATCGCTGCCTCAAATAGCGGACTTTGTTGAGAAGGGTCGCTTCAATGTGATCAAGACATTCTTCGAGCGCTGCCACATTCGACAGGCGACTCCGGAGCTCAGCTCTCTTCTGCAAGCGCTCACATCTGCACTTGGCAACGACTGGAAGCACATCGTCCCCAAGCTCTGCCAACTGGAGGACAAAGCGCCCGCAGATGAAGCCAAGAAGGAGAAGTCCTTCCAGCCAGAAGCCGTCAAGAACAAACCTGCTCTGCTCAATCACGGCAGCCAGCTCGTATCAGCTATGCTCGACATTCCCGGCCCACCAGCCAAAGCCATCCAAGCTTCCATCGCATCTCTATCATCTGCACAGCTGTTCCGGATGGCGACAGAGTCGGCGGTAACGTCAGCCATCCTCGTCAAGGCATTCTCTACCCCGTCGCAAAACCCCAACTTCCACAAGGTCCTCGTCGCTTCATTGCTTCCAAATACTTATGAGCTCGCTACAACACACTACAGCTCAGCCATCATCAACGCCATCATTGCCGCACCGTCCAAGGGAGAAGGGATTTCGGTGCCATTCCATGCAAAGGAGAACATGATGTCCCAGCTTGAGCGGCACGAGAGGGATCTCCGTGAATCGTGGCTCGGCCGTAATGTCTGGAGGACTTGGAAGGGTGATATGTGGGGTCACAGGAGGCACGACTGGGTGAGGTGGGCAAAGGAGGCGGATCCCGAGGCGTTTAGGCTGTCCTCTGCACCAAAGCCGAGGCAGAAGGAGGACGAAAAGGGATCGGGCGCTAATGGCGAGGTGGCCGTGGCTGCTTGAGTCTGCCCCGTGGTGTGTGATATGATACCCGTTAGGATGCAAAAGGCAAAATAAGCTGCTGCTGTAGGGAGACGAATGAAAGAGCTGTGGGAATGCATTCAACGTTATACAGTGCATTCATGTTTGCCTTCCCGGTATGTGGGTGTTGCTTTCATGCGGCCCCTGTAGAGGACTTGCACGCGCGGTGTCCATGTTTGGCTTCTGTTCTCTTCTCAAGAGGTGGTTGCTTGATGGATATGGTGCTTCGGCGGCAGGGAATTCTTGCGTACGTACCCCTTTCTGTTGCTTCGGCGACGGGAGGGTTTTTAATCCCTTTTATCAAGTCGTATTTCAGCGATAGGGGGACTGCTTGCTCCGGCCAGAGACAAGCAGGCGGTTGCTGTACAGAAAAGATCTCTGTTGACCCATTGAACGTCAGCAAGTATTTAAGTTCCCTGAACCAATGAATAGTCACAAGCATAAGGAGGAGGAGGAATGTCAAGAAAAGCTGTCACCTGCTACCCAGCCTGCATCTCTCCCAATAATTCCTCCATCAGAGCATCCCCAACACCTGCTCATATTCCGACACAAACTTGTCATTGTCTCTCAGAATCTTGATTGTCTTCTCCCAAACCTTTCTTCGTTCTCCAGAAGACTGTTGCAACTTAACCAAGCAATGCTTGCCTGTGACGGAGTGTGAACAGTGCGGGAGTCGTCCCGGTACCCCGTCGCACAGTGGAAGGCCCTTTCTTCTGGCAGGAACGCTCGTTTGTTCATGAGCGCTGACAGTGCTGGGCCGGCTATGAACATGGTGATTCTGGCTCTCTTTCTCTTGTCACAATGAGATCTCTGGGTGGGAGTCCTGCTGGACTGCTGGATTGAAGGCAGTGATACAACAAAGTGGTCGAATCGATGGGAAAACACTGGCATACAAATAATAGCTGGACTTTTCTTGATGATTAGCCGGCTTTCATGAGTCCCTACACGGCAGGGGCGATAATGCACCACACCACCTTTGATGTTGGCTGGCATTCAACCACCACCAGCATCACAGCATCGTGAACAACACCATGCCCCTCCAAGGGCTTCAAGGTAGTTAGGACACCGGAGGATAACTTATACATAGTCTGGAAGCCTCTCTAGCCATTAGTATGAAGATAGAACACTGGAAAGCACCAGATGAACCACCTCCTGGCAGCCGTGCTTTCGTTCCTTCCCAATATTCTGAACTCTCAAGACGTGGTCAGTCCGACGCGTCTATTCGTGACGCTTTCGCGTTGAAGCTAGAGTTCGTTCGATCCTCTACTTCTTCTACTCCGCGGTCGGTTTCTCTTCCTCCTCCTCCTTCTTCTTCTTCTTCTCCAGGCATCACCAACCTCAAAAGTCTCGAGACAACCAGCTCCCGGCCTTCGGCCTCACTGTAAGTTATTTATCCCTACACTCATCACTCATGTTCTGAAGAAGCCATCGCGGACGCTTGGACTTCGGACTGAATACCTTCAGTCCCATCTTCGGGCCACGGCAACACCTCCATGATCTGCTGCTAACCGGGCCCTAGACATAACAAAACTGCCAACCCGTCTCCACGCCGCCGGCGCCACCACCTCTCCCTCCGTCTCCCCCTCCCTCCCTCCCCCCGCCGGCGCCATGCCTCGCTCTGGGTAAGTCTAGACCTTCTGCTGCTTCCTGAGCTCCCTGAGATTTAAACCGTTTGCTGACTTCGAGTCCTAGCTACGATACCAGCGGCTTTGCCGCAAAAAAAGAGAAGGCGGCCCCGCCGACGGGCAAAAAAGCCCCGGCCCAGCCGGGCAAGAAGGGTGTAAGTACCTCTCGCTTTTCTCTCTCTCTCTCTGCTATGCCACCAATTTGCGCCAGCACCACTTCTCCCAGCTCCAGCAACTATCCCTCCAGCTTGGACTTCTCCAGAGTCATCCCCGTCGACACTGGCGCAGCTTCCAGTCAAATGACTGGAGAAGGGAGAGCTGTCTCAGCATAATCCAGTGACTGTCTTCGACTTCAGCTGCCGCTGCTGCCGAAAGCACTATCTGGGCAATCTGGGGCACCTGTGGTTGTCCCATTCCATCCCAAGATCATCATCCACTACTACCTCTCTGCGGTAGCGGATTGTCCCATCCTTCCATACCAGCTCAGTTGCCATCCTCTTAAGAACATCACTGACATCCCCTCCTAGTCGAAGAAGGACCCCAAGCCTCCCGCCGCCGCCGCCCCAGCCGGCACCGCCACTGGTGGTGAGGCCAGCGGCTCCGGCCAAGGCACCACCACCGGCGGCACCGCCTAGGTCCGCCCCCGCCATCGCCACCACCCGTTCGCTTTGGCTCTTTCCGCCCGCCGCCGCCTCCCTTCCGGCTGGCTCGTTTCGCCCCGCCGCCGCCGCCCTTTCGGCTGGATCGTTTCGTCCGTGCGCCGCCTCCCTTCCGGCCGGCACCATTTGGGCTGCGCCCCCGGCTCGCCTCCCGCCGCCACCACCAAGATTTCCGGTGGCTTTGTTTTTCCCGTTTGTTTTTTAGAAGAAAAAAGATAAAAAACCAGAGACCAGTGCCTCGCGGCATCTAAAAAAAAGTTATTTAGTTTTGTTAAATTGAAATTTGGGAGGACATTTTGGCAGGGCCGGAACACACACAAACTGACCCAAACGTGCATTCGTGACTGTACTGTGACTGCGGCTGTGATTGTGATGATAAAATCTCTATGTCCATATCCGAGGGTGACGTTGGACATCGGACTGACTGACTGACTGACAGAATGCACATGCCCTGTAAATCGGTGGCCCGACGCCAGTATAAATGCCCTAGCCCTGATAGATTACGAATCCGATATTATGGTACCACCACGCTTCAACCCATCAACCCGTTGAGCGGGGACGATTATGAGTAGCTGAAGATTGTTGAGTTGGAGGTGGGTGTTCAGGTTTGTTTGGCGAAATCAGGGGGTGGTCCGAGCGCGTTGCCTCGTGGACTCAGGGGAAGGTCAACTCAAACACGACCTCATCCACATCGTTGCGTTATTCCACCCACATGGGCCTAAGATAGAGGCCTCCTGAGATATTTGACCTTACCAGTTAACCTTCGAGTCTTAAATACTGCAAAGGTAAGCTAACCAGGAGACTCATCGGGAATCCAGCCAAGTCGACTGTGAACGGCTATCATTACGCATTCACTTGGTCCCGGAGATTTCAACACGCCGTCGCGAAATAATAAGTGTTTGAATTTTATATTTCCATCTTATTATGTTTTTCTGGGAGTTCAGCTATTTCCCACGGTCACCGACATGTGCCTCGTATTTTCATTTGCCACTAAACCGCGTTTCATCCACGGTGATTAATCATCTCATCGCTTTCATAACACCGTACATTCAATACTCCCCATTCGCGCCATTAGACAGTTGGCACCTTGCCAACCAAGCTGTTTCATGTTTCCCAACTCCAAAGCCATCGAAAAGTTCAAGATGCTAGAAGTCCCATATGTTCAAAAGAGAGAGTGGTCGGAGTCCATGTTGCGCGTTCATACCTTGGCGACACGAGACCAAATCCTCACTTATCTGGTATAAAAACAAGGTGTCGTCTTCAGACACCTTCTATGTTGTCCGCCGCCGAGTGATCTGGGTCAGCAATCCATGATTCCCAAGGATCGCCAAGACCACCCCCGGGGGTGCCTATACGGCTGCCTTGATACGCCGACTGATCCAGAGATTGATCGAAGGTGTTCAGGAAGATTGATGTATCCAGTTTTCCTGGGGAATGGATCTCTGACGAGGGTATCGGGATGTCCCGCGACTCCATCGTATTGGGAACAACCGGATCTGTTAGCGCAAATCGCAAGTCGTCGTGCATCGGGGGGTAGAAGTCGGACCCCGTAAGTTCGCCGTTTTCGCCATAAAATCCGGAAATAAAGTCATCTTCCAAGCCATTGGTCATCGACTTAGCATGTCCAGGAAGCTCCGAGGTGAACGACGACAGCGATTCTGTCAGATGCGACATACCCAGCGATGGGTCAACTGGAATCCCCACCGACATATTCCTCGAGTGGTGATAGTTATCCGTGGAATAATCGGGAGGAGTCGCATTGGAAAACGGTGTATCGGTTCTTGTCGACCCTGGCGTCAGTGCGGGCGGGATATGATCGTCAAGCGATGCGTGCTGAGCCGCCGGCCCTGCATGAACTAACGGGGAATGGCCATGATGGGGCGTGGACGCCTGCGCATGTGGCGGAATCTGTGCTATTGACTGTGCTCTGCTGCGGTTGAGTGCCGGGTGAGTTGGCGTATAGCTTGCTGAAAAATGGTGCTCTGGATAGTAACTCGTCGTTGCAGTTGGCTGAATATGGAAAGGCGAGGGGTACATAGGCTGTTGCTGGCTTTTCTGGAGATGCTGGGCGGCTCCCGGGAACTGTTGTTCAAATAAGCGGTTGATGCGGTCCATTTCCGTAGCACGCGCCATGTTGATGCTAGCCATGGCAACACTGTTTGAGAGATACGTGTCGAAACGTTCGTTCATAGCGGAGTTTCTAGTACGCATATGGGCGCCCAGCAACCTGAATTGCCTTGGAACAACGTCTTCTTCCTCTTCGTACATTTCTTCCTTCATCACAATCTCTTCCGAAATCTTGAAGCCCTTTCCTGTTCGTTTCTTGTGGATCTCCGATGCCATGCGAGCCGACTGGACGCGGGCTTCGATGCTGCGATCGGTACGCCGCGAGGCCGCGATGTAGGCGCGCTCTTGGTTTTCTTCATGGCTTCGCTCATTCTAAGGTTGTACTGTCAGTCTCATTCTCGCCAACATGCAGGGGGCGCCGAGGGAGAGGAGTGAGAGATACCTTCTTCGGTGGCTTGTCGGTTGACATCGTACCAAGCTCCGCAGTATCAAGGGATCTCTTGCCCATCGGAAGGGCCAGCCGGACCCTCCAGCTGCTGCCAACTGCTTCCAAAGGCAGTTGTCGATTCAGTGTTCGCGTCACCGACTCAGAGAAGACCTCCCCAACGTGTCAATGAAGCTGAGTGATGATACAATGACCACTCCCGAGGTCGGCAAAATCAAAAGCCAGGTGGGATGGCACTATATGTATCGGAGTGGTCGAAGCACGTCGAGTGGCGGATGCCGGACACGAAGCAGGCTAGTCAAAGTTGATGGCTTAATTGGCTTTCTCGCTTGGCGTCCCGGTCGAGTGAGTGACTATCGCGCTTCAAGACTAAAAGTAGGGGGATTTTGGTGGTCGTGGCGGAAGTTCAAAAGTATGTTTTGTGAGGGGGATGAAGGAACCAGATGATTGCCTATCTCCATGGTGGTGAAGGGCAAGACCACCTTTATCAAGAGACTGGCCCCTCCCTTGTAACAATCCCGCCCGGGCAGAGAAAGCGGTTGTATGCTTCAGGGAGCAAGGGTGCCACCTAGCCTGCATTCGGGTGGGCAGTGGGAGACAAGGGCGGGCCATTTCGCCCTGTTGTTGTTTCCCATGTTCCTCGTGCGGTTCGATCAAAAAATCGATGCTGGGGCCGTTTTGGTGGGCAAGTGCTGATCGATCTTGATCAGAGAGGCGGGCACTTGTTACGAACAGCCAGGGTGCAAGGTACCTTCCCCGCTGCCAATGTCACTTCCGCCTTTGGCTTGGCCGCCCGCTGCTCCACCCCCTCCACCCGGATGCGCAACCGGCCCACATCGGCCGGGCCCATCCACGCGGTACTGCTGGCAGGGAGCTAGAGCTCCCATCTGGCTCGGAAGTTGGTGTGGATGGACAGCCAGGGCGCAAGCTGCAAGCAATCCTAGCCATCTTGGCATAGCAGAGCCATCGGCAAGCGCCCAGTCCTGTCAGCCAGGGCTCGCGTGCATAACTATGTTTGTGGAGCAAGAACATGCAGTTGTGGTTGACCCTTCAGCTACTTGCGACGGCCACGGATATTGCGTTTCCAGAGTACTCCGAGGCATTTGCTGAGCAGAGGCAGCGGACCCGCCACATTCCCGATGTGTAAACTTCCTTGGGAGGACGGCTGTTTTGCCATCCGACTCAACTGGGGTAATCGGGGACTTACAGCTGAGTGTGAGAAAGATACAGACATTTCTAGAACATGTTCGAACGCCACGGCGGGCTCTCTTGAAAGTTTACAGACGTGAATGCCTCTGAGTCCGAACTTCTGGCGGAAGGATCCAACTCTGCCGTCGAGACCCTATATCACTGCCGTGGAAAGTTTAGGCCCGAAACATTTTCGAAGCTCAGGCACATCAGGGTCCTTTCATCAAAGAGATCTTCTCGTCAATGTCAGGCATATCTTAGCCCGGACCCCTGAAAAGGAAATCTACGTCATTCTAACTTCAGCGCGGCCCGTGCCTCTTATCCTTGAGGTGGGGGACCTTCCCACTAGTTTCTATCACGTGATGCGATAGCTTGAACAGAAGTAGGCCCGGTCACCTATCGCGATCAGTTTGAAGCCACGCGCAAAAGAGCGGCGGCAATTCTTCAGTGACGTCGGGCGGGATGAAGAATCGCTCATAATCCCGGGTTTCAACCTCCCTCTTCGAGTCTACTCTGCCGGGACCTCGATGGAGCTCTTTGATCACTGGAGAAATTTGCAGACGAACACACATTGCTGGGCCGGAGCCTTTGATCCGGACCGTCGTGCGGGGTGGTATACTTGCCGCTACATTGGTTTGCCATTCTGCCCTAACATTCCCCGCCAAGACAGGACCAGCCAATCAGCACCCACGCCACACGTAGCGCGTTCCGTGGTGTCCGAATTTCCCTGCGGAATTTCCCTGCTTGCTTCCATGTGCCCATGTGGGCAACATGAGACGACAGCCTAACCGTGTTTTTGGACCCGCTCGACGGCGACAGCGAGATGATTTGACCGGAGCCAAACCTCCACCTCCAGGTCCTCGGATGAGAAGGATGACGGGCAAGTGCTCTGCCGACCGAGCCATCCTGGTCAGAGACATCCACTCTGCGGCTGCGCGACCCCTGCGAACACACACGGGATTATAAGAATCCCATCTTCTCGCAGCATGGGAATTTTGGTACGTTACCCCACTGCGCTCGCCACCCACACCTCTGCTCTCATCGCCGGTTGTTCGACTCTTATATTCTCAGTACAGGAGCCCCTTCATAGATGATGAACAAGCCAGCTAGCTGCGTTCTGATGAATGAGCGGCATTCTCAAAAACGGCCGCCAGGTCGTTTTCCGCTAAATATCCTGGCACGCAATCTGATGCAAGGCCTGATTCGAGTGCTTTGCGGCCGTCTCTGTCTAGTGGCTGTCAGTTGCATCTGAAGACTTAAGTTTTTTTTTTCAAGCAACACCGGATGCGATTGGGCCGCAGTGAAAGAGCTCCCCGCGCCGGAGGTGACGCTCCTAGAGTAACGCCTCGGCCTTTCGGATATGGGATCTGTTGGCATAGCCTCAAGCTGCCTCAGGTGGGTGCGTTGATTCGCTCGATGAGATCCGGAGCTCTGGTTCCTCTTCCCGTCTACGGCTGGGGCCGATCCAGCGTCCCCATTCGAACGCCGCGATCGCAGACGGATCAGCAGGGAACGACCCTGATCTTTTCCCCTTTGGGGTTCATAATCCAGATACTCGGAGATTTTTCATGTGTGACGCAACTTTTAGAATACGGGCCAGCCGCTCCCACACCGCGGTTAGGTCATCGTACTCCTGTCCACATATTGTCGTATTCGTTTAAGTTCTGTTTCCATTTACTTGAACTTCGTCGTGGCGCCCGCTAGAGCGAGCCACTTGCCCCTGAGAGTTCAAGTTATCCATATTTCCACGAAGGTATGCTACAAAGCAATTTTTCCAACTCTCGATTAATGCGCCAGATCGCGACATAATCTGGCTAGTACATGGTGGAAAAGTGTGGCGTTTTCTCATCACTTGCTGACACCGGACTGCTCCAGGGAGTCTTACAGCACATGCGGGATCTCAGCGGTGGTAGTTCTAGCGGATGAACGGGATTCTCTGATTACTTCTACTTGGGTTCGAACTTCGAAGATGTTTTGCCCTGCCCTGCATTGCCTTGCATGCGATAGGGTAACGCAAAAGGACCCCGTGGTGTAACAGGTGGAGGCCTCCAACAGATGGGGCCTATGTCGGCGACTCGAGTGGGAAGCATGAAGGCATGATAGGCGCCCCTTGCCTAGTGCAGTCAGTCCCTTCCCCAGACCTTCTGAGGGCCGGGAAGATGCCTTGCATGAAGATACTTTGACACATGCCGGTTCTTCAGGGGAAGCTTGAGCTATGGAAATCCCATCACGGTCAGCGCCGACTGAGCAGCCACGAAGTCTGTATTCGAGCCCGGCCACAGTATATCTGCAGCTAGACGTGAAGGGACCATTCCGTGAACCCGGCTCTATATCTAGCTCCTGGTTTCCAGGGTCTCTGTAGACGGTGACCAGATACGCTTTATTGATTGTCGTTGCCTAAAGTCCGAGTATCACGTTGACCTCCACCCCGACCCTGAGAACAATCCGACCAACACCAGCAAGATCTAGGCTTAGCCATGGCGGCGACCTTATCATGAGAGTTGGCGTCGTCGGTAGCTGCACACAGATTTCCGTTTCGATTCGGAGGTCCGTGTGGGACTTGGGACTAATAACCTTATCCCATACCCCTCGTGTCTGCTCCTCCCTCACAGTCAGCTCCAACAAGTCCGCACATGGCCACCAGACCCGGATGCACGATCTCGGTCATGTCATCGCCGCCTGACTGAGTCGGCAACCACGTGGATGTTCACTTCGCCAAGTTTCTTCCGCTTTCTGCGCCACGCCGCCCTCTTTGAACTTTACAAATAGGGACCTTCTTGGGAGAATTCGGCGGGGTCGAAGTCCGGCAAAGGGCATGGTGAAGTTGAGCTGTAGAGTGTGTGTATTGGGAGGCAAAAAAGATGGGGAGGAAATCACATGGGAAGAAAGCGCAAAAAAAGATATCAACGCGACGGGAATTGAGCCCGACGTGGGGGTCGAACCCACAACCTTGAGATTATGGAGTTCTCCTTAAGAGTCTCACGCTCTACCGATTGAGCTAGCCGGGCGGCTAGGCACATCGCTGATTGATTTGCCAGGCCTAGTGGGCCACTATGTTCGCTCCATGCTTTCAGTATCTCAATTTTACCAGCCATCACAAACACTTGCAGCAACTCAGGATTGTTTTTCCCATCTTCCAGAATACAAGCATAAGAAACTTCTCAGGCCCCAGCCCAGAAAGACGCATCATACTCATCCATCCTCTCCACAAACTGACTGCCACCTGTCGCCCAACCCTTGATGCCGCCTTCGAGAATAATGCTCTCCATCTCAGCATCACCGCGCCCAGCAACGTAGTCCGCAAACCAACCAGCCGCCCGCGTCCCTCGACCGCGCGACGACGCTGCGCACACAACATACACATCAATATATGATTTCTCAAAACGGGCTACACTCATCACTCACAGCAATACCACAGAACCTTGCGTGTCCCTGCCGCCTGGAACATGGCGTAGAGAGTCGGGAGTGTGGGGTATAGGCTTTGGGCTGGGAGGTTGATGGATCCGCGGATTGTGCCGCCTTCGTGATCGGCTCGCCGGAGGTCAATGAGTATGTAGTCTTTTCCTGCGGCTTCGGATGCCATCATCTCTAGTACGGCTTCCCGTGTCATGCTAGGGGGCTGGCTCTTGGGAGCTGGGTAGGCCGCGTGCCATGGCACGGTAGGGTGGGTCTCTGACGTTGCCATCGTGAGTCTTGGTGAGTCTCGGTTTCGTGGGTCTGGCTAAGTTTCAGGGCACTCTTCGCTGCCTCTTGTAGAGAAAAAAAGACGAAGGGCGATGAGGAGAGTGTCTACGACCGTAGGCATGGGTAACAAGTTCCACTGGGCGTGTGTCACTCCCTTTCGGTCATTGGCTACCGAAACTCCATCTCCAGGACTTCGAGCGGCGACCACTGCATTTTTAGCGTCAACAGAGGGTGTGTCTTTGTGGTTCCCTGAGGCCTTATATATATGGGGATTGAACATATTGTCTCGTTTAACAGAAGCTTTGATGACTTCAACCCAGACACATTCTCAGGGTATCTCATCCATGACCTGGAACAGCCGAGTATTCTTCACTTTACAGGTCCCCGTAGGACCGCACCCCAGCGCAGCGCGCACCTGCATCGTGTCAACCTGCCTCCCCCGCTGCAGCTCCCTCAGAATCATCACTGCCTCCTCGCATGATGTCTCAAGCGGCGCTGAGCCCGACCTCTCTCGAGCTCCCGCCTCACCATCCAGATCCATCTCTTCACCCTCACAACACCCTAACACATCCTCACAACCACGATACACCTCCGCGACCATATCTCTCCTCGACTTTTCCGTCCCAGTCCCATTCTTCTCCTCAAAACCCCCCCTTCGAACTCCTCGCCCCTCTTCCTCACCTTCACAACACCCCTCCTTGCCAAAACTACCACACTTACCCCTTTTATCCGTCCTCACCTCCTCCTGCCTTGCCACCTCACCTCCGGCCCCCCCTCTTGGAAACCCAACGGGCGTTCTCTCAAGTCTTTGCGACCCGCCATCCCCTCCTTGGCCTCCACAACACCCCGACCCCCCCCCCCCCCCCCCCTTCCCCCCCCCACCCCCCCCCCCCCCCCCCCCCCCCCCCCCCCCCCCCCC
>Ga0247760_1001928_pt1 | contig 17321 bp, 15 predicted proteins | sample UWRJL171409R4_FD_179936 | JGI IMG/M metagenome (GOLD analysis project Ga0247760, IMG submission 179936) | Plant litter microbial communities from Arlington Agricultural Research Station in Wisconsin, United States - UWRJ-L171-409R-4 | ecosystem: Environmental > Terrestrial > Plant litter >... | reverse complement strand
TCGATTGTGGCCGCAACTTGCCAGTTTGTGGATTTTGGTGCTCGGTTATTCACCGGAAGCTACCGCATCCATCGTCGAGGCGCATCCCATGCGCAAGAAAGAGTCGCTGACCTAGCCAGAGTGTCTCGCGGGTTGGCAATGTTCTCACAAAGTATGGCGGACAAAACAGCCCCTCTGGTCAGCCCCAATCATCATCCTCTTGGCGTCTTGGAGACGGCCTTACTCCAAGAGTGCCGTCGCTGCGAGGACGCCTGTCGAGATATCAGCATGTCCATCTCTTTAATCCGACGAATGGATGAGAAAGCCCGAAAGATAGCAGGCGCTGGAGCATCAGGTCCCGGAAACTCAAAATGGGAGAGCTTCAGGACGGCATTATCCCTGGTGTGGAACTCAGGCGAGGTCCGAGAAATGGAGTCGAGGCTCAAAGAGATCAGGTCTAATCTGATGCTCGCCATGGTCTCGGATTTATGGTATGGTACCTACCTTACCTACCTACCTACCAACCTACCCTGCGTTCCCGCTGTTATCAGAGTTCAGATTGGCGCGTGGCAACATATGTATAGGCACCTACTGACGTGTGATATGCATAGGAGTCGGAACGCCAACCCGACGGAGCTCGAAAAACCGACGCGAAATCAAACCCTCGTCGAACAAGTTAACCCGAACGGCAATATCTCCGCTATCAGAAAACAAGCGCCGGAATTCATATTTAGTTACCGCACTCTCGACCAGGACTCACAAGATGCACCGCGGCCAGATGTCGGGCGGACCGCAAGTGGGATCGACGATGCTGCCTGCTCAAAGGCTCTCATTCACAGTCTGAGCTTTGAGGTCGAGGGTAATCGCGAGAAGGCTATCCCCAAGGCATACGAGAGTACATATGAGTGGATATTCAAGGGTCCGGTACAACAACAGCAACAGCAACAGCCTGGGAACGATGTGGACCCACAACCAAGTTGTTGGTCCGACTTTCCCGCGTGGCTCGAGCACGATTCCAGGGACGTGTACTGGATTACAGGGAAGCCGGGTTCTGGGAAGTCAACTATGATGAAAAACTTGGCCCACCATGTGGAGACGCGGTTACATCTCCAAAAGTGGTCCCATCCACGGCCTGTTCTTATCTCGGCGTTTTACTCCTGGAACGCGGGGACGGAATTGGAGAAATCCCAAGAAGGACTGCTTCGGAGTCTGCTGCGTCAAATCTTGGAGCAAGCTCCACAACTTGGGCCCCTAATGTTTCCTGCTCGGTGGGCCATGCTCAAAATATTCGGCAAGCACGCAAATCAGCGATTCCCTCCGTGGAGTTGGACAGAACTCTTTGAGACCATTACTGCCTTCACTGTGTCGGCCCACCGCATGTTTAACCTTGCCATCTTTATCGATGGTCTCGATGAGTTTCCTGGGGATTACGGTCGTCTCATCGGACTTGTGAACCAGTTTCACGGCCGCCTTGGCATCAAAGTTTGCGTCAGCAGCCGTCCGTGGAACGAGTTCCGGGATGTCTTTTTGGATTGCCCACAGCTTCATATGGAGCTGCTCACCAGAGAAGACATGAAACGATTTGTACACGGCAGCTTCCAGCGCAATAGAGCCTTCGTGGAGCTGGAGACGGCACGCCCAGACATGGCGAAAAGACTCCACTTTGGGATTGTTGACAAGGCGGACGGCGTCTTTCTTTGGGTCGCCGTGGTCACAAACGCCATTCTCTGCGGCCTAAACGAAGGAGATCAACCCGAGGAGCTGATATCGATGCTTGATGAATTACCGAGTGATCTCAGCGATCTGTATGCAAGCCTTTGGCGGCTGATTAAGCCGGCGTACAGGAAGGACGGCGCGCGCATCCTGGCGCTATTCCGAGCATATACCGAGTTGCCACGATCCGACCTGTCCTTTGGCCTACCGCCCACCATGCTATCCGGAATTCCTGCCCACGTCCTGTGGTTTGCCGATGGCGGCGCTTTCATGGCTTCCAAACACTTGGTACAAGGCCTGAGGAGGAGGCTCAACAGCCGTACGCGTGGACTCCTTCATGTATCTTCGCTCGGCGGGGTTGACTACCTGCACCGCACGGCAAAGGAATGGTTCAATCGAATTTGGTTAGAAACCATAACCCCAGCAGTTCCAAAAGACTTTGAGCTTCATCTCGCTGTTCTTGAGGGCATCGTAGCCGACGCGGTTGATATGCGAGATCAGGGGCAGTTCATCAATGAAATTATCGGTTGCCACAGAGCCGCCTTCGGCACCGGGGACAGCGATGCGTTCCGCAGGGGGTCAACCAACCTCAACCTCTGGGGTTCTCCCGGTGCCCAAAGTGGTGGGACTTGGGCCTAGCTATTGATCTGTCTCTATCATGCATCCCGGGTCACGGATGCGCCTGAGAATCACGACCGGCTGGTCAAGGCCCTCGAGAGGCTGGCCGTTTTGCTAATGAGCGTCCACGCAGCCGACGGGAACGGCTTGCCGGCTCCGGAGTGGGTGATTTTGAGTCAACGCTTTGCAGGACACCACGGTCTTGTCGCCGTAGCGGCCGAAGTTGGCGTCACTCCGTACGTAAGAGCCAAGATGATTCAAGCCAACCACTCCAAGGGCTATCTTCTCGAAAGCAACAGCCCGGTTGAGCTTCTGATGTCTTGTCTGGTACTTGGGCAAAAGGACCCGGACATCCCCATACCTACAAACAAGGCCCTCAAACGTTCTGAAATACAAAAGATAAGCTATGGAAATTTTTACGACATTGTGACCAACTTTGTCGAAGGCTCTATCGATTTCAACGCAATCGGGCGCTACCGACTACTTTGCGACTTAGTCAACATGATGCTAACGGAGAAGAAGGACGGTATTTCTCATAGGGGGTTGCGGAAACTAACGGCTTCTTTGCGCGCAGAATTGGCTCGGATAGCCCTAGGTCGTGGGAGGGATAGAATGAAATTCCGCGAGCTGGTTCCTGTGAAAACCAGTAATTACGAAACCGAGGTGCCGTATTGGGTTGCTGTTGATGAGATATTCGAGAGATATGAAGCAAAGAGGTCGTTTCCGAGAGGGTTGCGGTGGGCTCAAAAGCGTTTGTTTTCGCGAGCTAGGAAGGTAGCTAGGTAGTAGTTGGGTAAAGAGCGTGGTCGGACATGTATTCTTCATGTAGCGGCTGGTTTGAATTGTAACGTTTCTATCCGCGCGCTTCCACCTGCTATGAGCCACAATTCACCCTCATCTTGTCACATACGACCATACCCACTGGAGAACTCGGGATCCCGTCTGCTCTCCCATAGATAAGCCAGCGAGGGCCAAACTAGTAGTTGGGTCGGTGACGACCAGCGAATCCTTGGTGTTGTATGTTCTTTTTGCCGTTTTGCTTCCCGCCGCAACAGCGGTGTCTGGGGTTTTCCGTCGGCCGTGAGTAAAAAGTTGTGGCCTTGGACTTGGTCGAGAAACAATTTATGGAAAATAGCACGCGTAGGTTTGCAAAAAAATCATCAAGACGGAACTTCCCCTCACCGCCGCAAGAGTCACCGGGATTTTCAAATAGATATGCAGGGATTTTCCGCGTGTTTTGGTTGACTGCTATAGGAGATGCGCGTCCATCTCTGGAGTAAAGGCGGAATGTCTGATCTAAATCGTGTAACAACACTGCACATTGTCACCCCCAGGACATTTGTTCCTACAGCAATCAGTCAACATACTGCCCAATTTTCTAGCAAGGGGAAACGAACTTGACGCGGCCCGATAGAGGTTTGAAGCTATCGCACTTCTTGATCGTTGCGCACACCCCTTCTCTCGACCCGGGTGCATCGCAAGAGAAGTTCTTGATGCAGCATTTGTTGTTGGCGCCGCCTAAAACCAACAGTCAATCGACCAGTTAGTTAGCAGGTGTTCAATGGTCACTCGAGGAGGGGAAAGTGGAGATATAGATGTGATGCTTACCGGAACAGAGACCGCTCTTGACATAGGCCCAATTCTCTTCGCATTCCTTGGGATCCATACAGGTGCCGCGGGCTATCTGTTTTTTTTTTTCTATCTCAGCAACTTTTTGCTCGAAATGAAATGAGGACATCGTAGAGTGTGTAACATACCCCGTACCCATCAGTTTGGTAAGAACAGCTTTCAGCCGCTGAGGTTGCGAAGAAGAGTGCGAGGGAAACAAAATTGGAGAACTTCATTCTTCCGTTTGTTGTTCAATGTTGTTGTTCTTGTTGTTAAATGCGCTTGTGATTTGATAAGAAAAGGTCTGTCTACCTAGGTAGGTGGTAAGGTACCCAATGGTCAATGTGAATTGAATTGTATAAGTTTTCAGGATACAAGCGCAATCAAATACTCTTGTGAAATCGGACTCGGTGTGATTTACACCCGTATTACTTATTACTCCGTCCACCGTAACGTCCTCGCTTGCTTGTGATTGTCCATGACAACATTTTGTGCTAAGGAGTCTAGACTCGATGCAACCCTGTCAAGGGAACTCTGTTCCGGTGGGAGGCAGCTATTCTGTTCTGTCCTAGTTAAAATCGTAGTTGATGTAGCCAAGTCTCACAATTAGAGCTGCTCTGTGGCGGGGAATGCAGGTGCGTTGCATTATTGCCATCCCCCATGCCAGTCCACCACGTCGGGAAAGCCATGGCAGATTCACCTGCATGCCGAGACGGCTGCAATGCTACGTTGTACGCCTGAATATTGCGTTGAAGAATGGGACCTTCCATGGTGAGGCTAGACAGAGTCTGTGTAAGGGACGGGGTTGCATGGGACTGGAGGTAAGCTGAACTCAAGCTTTTGCCTTTTATTTCAACCTAGTAATCTGAGAAGAATCCAGGCATCGCCGGTTCCGGAGCGCTGCCGGATGCGGGGCGCTGCATTGGCGATTGACAACACGGGGCTACCGGATTTAGAAGCTGTGGTCTTGTATAAAGAGGCTAGTGGCCGCCCTCTAATCAGAGAAAGGCCACGTTCCAATTGATCTTTTGAACCACTTAGACCTACCCGTAATGGCTTGCCACAAATCCATGACGATAGGTAAAGAAAGGCCATCTAAGCAATACGTCTGGCAGGTTTCCTTGAAATTTTGCTCGCCGCCACTACTTTACTCATTAGTCCTCCTCTGGCCATTGAATGAACCTGAAAATTTCGTTCTCTGGGTCCTCCTCATCCTCTAGGCCCTCCTCGTCCTCCAAGTCTGCCTCGTCCTCCAAGTCCGCCTTGTCTAGATCATCCACACAAAGGCGGTCCTGTTGAAAGAGTACCATGTCCTCTTCATTCCATTGCCTGACGTCTTTAAGTAGTTTGGCTGCGGCTACGTGGGCGCCCCTCATAGCAAATTTGACTGCTCGCACGTATTGCCGTCTCGCCGATCCTTCTGTTGACACACCCGCGGTTAAGAGCAGCTGAAGTATGTCAATCCTCCCGTACTCAGCGGCGGCTTCAAGCGCTGTTCGCCCACGCCATAGGCTTGGCGCGTCATAGTCCGCTCCAAGTTCTAGCAGCTTGCGAACAAGACCAATAGATCCTCTGATAGCTGCCATCTGCAGGGCGGTTGCTCCCCGCCGAGTAGCTGCAGGGCCATTGACGTCAGCATTATTCCTGAGGAGAATATCCACGAGCTCAAAGTCGTCGTTTTCGATAGCAGCCACTAGCGCAGTTCTTCCACGTGATGGCTTAGGGTGTGCATTCACGTCCGCCCCATGCAGGAGCAGAAGTTGAACTATGCCTGCGTGCCTCTTCGTGGCTGCGGATTGGAGAGGCGTGGGTTCATCTGGACCGCGATCATTTACGTCTGCTCCAGCATCTATCAGAGCTTTCAAGATGTTCAAGGACCCCCGCTTAGCTGCCGACAAGATGGCGTGCCTGTCCGGGTGATAGCCTCGGCGAAGAAAAAGATCAACCAACTCCGCGTCATTCGTCTCCACTGCAACTTGAAGTGGTGTGGACCTTTTCACGTCACCCAGATGGTAGAGTGAACGCCATCCCCGGGTTATATCCTGAAATTCAAGCAGATAGGAGAAATCATGCTCACTTGTCAGGCAGGACTTGGGTGTCAAGCCTATACCGAACATCATCTCTATGAGTGTCTGGTTGCGATACCAGGCTGCGATTCCGAGCGCGGTTCCTTCTAGCTCGTCTTCACAGTAGAAGTATGGCCGGCGGCTAAGTAGCCGCTCAAGAAGGGACGTGTCCGATGTGTCAACCGCGATTCGCACACTCTCGCACAATGCCCCAGAATCATAAGATCGGGTGCGGTCAAGGATCCAGTGTGCCAGGGAAATATCGTCCACGGAAAGGGATCTTTCGAGTGCGGAAGCACCATAGTTGTCCACCTCCTCTGGCTGAAAATATGGCTGGAAGAGAGAGACAAGTGGTTGATGTTGTGTTTGAATTGCCATGGTAAATTCGCCGCCAAACACACGAGCTCCTGCGTTCAGGAGAAGTATCGTGACATCATATTTGGCCCCAAGAATTGCAGCTTGGAGAGCGGTTTCGCCCAAATTCCCCAACAACCACGTCGGATGAACGCAGTCATTCACCCTTGCTCCATGATCCAGCAATAGTTGCACAACATTGACATCTCCTGCAAAAGCAGCAAACTGGAGGGTCGTTGGAAGTATACCCGGGTTCTCGTCACTTGGAAGTCGGTTTGGCCGCGCACCTCGTCGGATTAACTGTGCGCAAATATTGAATTGCCCTCGCTGTGCGGCAGCCAATAAAGCCACAGCTCCAAACCTACCCTCGTAGTTTAAGTCGATCGCATAACTCATCAAAAGATTGGTAATGATATCATTACCATTTTCAATCGCCGAAACTAGCGCCCCCTGGTAAAAGTCGTCCGGTTGGCCTGGGTTCGCTAAGGCGGCGAGAAGTCTCCGCGCGACTTGAAGATTCTGAACCCGAGCAAGTGAACCGGGCCATTTGCTGTCCATGTATGCCCCAGATTCTAAGAATAGTTCAACTAGGTCGAAGTTTCCAAGAGCGGCTGCGATTTCTAACGGTGACTCTTTCAAGGGGCGAGTTTCGTTTATAGCGGCGCCTTTTGATAGAAGGGCTTGGACCAACTCCATGCCGTCAGCTGGAAAAGAGTGGCTGAGTGAGGTAGCGAGCGCGAGCGGAGACCAATCGATGGATTGAGCCCTCTTGTTAACATCAGCCCCTCGATTAAGGAGGAGTGTGGCAAGACTGAAATCTCCGCAATGAATTGCATGTTGAAGTGGTGTGACAGAACCACGCCCATAGACGGTGCTATAATTAACAATCCCCTCTTTGACATCGCAGAGTGACCTCAACGAGTTCTGGAATCCCACTGGATGGTTCGCGTCGATGCCCGCATCTAACATGGCCTCGATAACTGGCAGGTCTCGTACTCTGACTGCGCTCCCAAACAGCTTCCCGAAAAGCGCCTGCGCCGTTGGCTGTTCCGAGATCGCCAGCTGTTGCAGTGTACCAGAGCTTCTAAGTGCCGTAGACTTGATCATTTGTACGACCAATTTATCATCTGAATCTTGGTTTCGACTGTGCCACCATTCTCCGTGTAGGTTGTTGGAGAGTGCATATAGAAACACTTCCAGTGAGGACAGCGACTGGCCACCGCCGGGGCGTGATAGTTCCTCCGCCATGCGAAGATGGTCCCCAGCCTCCTTCTCTGGCATCTTGAAGTTGAGATGTAAAGAGATTCGTGACTCGGAAGACCATGTTGAGACCGTATACGCCCCGCTGGTCCTTACCAAAGATCGCAAAACCAAGTCAGTTACAGGGTGTTTGGCTTTCAACGTCCCCACAGACCGATGGATTGACTGGATGACGTCTAAAGCGAATCAGTCTTTGAGAAAGAAAAAAGCGGGATGAAACATGCGTCCACGTTACCTTTCATCATTCCGGTATGGAACTGCAACCAGGGAAGATTCTGCGGGTACGCAGCATACAGAACGGTAGTTGGCGCCTGTTCCCTCCACGGTGTAGTTATCAGTCCCCCGTGGGCTGATATAAAGCAGGTGTTGGTTAACAAGCCGCCATCGATAGAAAGGTTCAGAGGCGAAGGAGAACGGGTCACGATGTCGAAGTCTGGGGGGGTCCGCGGTGTTGGCACTGAGCACAAGAGTCAGTTAATCTCGACCAAACAGGGGAATGCAGTAGAAGCTCACTTTGTTCCAAAGCTTCCTTCTCTTGGAAGGTTGTGAATCCCTGCCAGCCGAGTACTCTCTCCGACACCAGATTCCCATGAAAATAGACTTGGGCTCTTTTCCCCCTCTTTTTCGCTTTCTCGACCTTGTAAGCCATGATCCTGACATCTTCAGGCCGGGCCTTGACGTATTTTGTGAAGCCCCATCGCTTGAGCTGTGTCTCGTACTGAGATTTTCTGGATACTGTCAGTGTCGGAGCTATTGATGGCTATTAAGCTCAAGTTGGGTACTGACGTCTTTTTGTGGCCGAAGCGCTTGCTCATCAGGTCCATCACCCCATTGGGACCGCCAAGATGCCGATTCTCGACAATATAGAGATATCGAATCACATCTTTGAACCGTGCCCAGTCATCTGAAGGTGGGTTATCGCACATTGTTGAATCAGATTCGATATGACCCGAATTGAAGTTTCTTGAGCAAGTGAAAAAAAGTTGTGAAAAGAAAATTATTAGCACCACAGGCTTTGGTGATCCTTAAGAAATGCAAAGATGAGCAAAGGTGGCAGGTTAAGTTTCCTGCTGTATCTTTTAATTGGCGGTGTGGGCCTTTTTTGTTTTCTAAGCCTCTTCCCCTCCAGGTACACAAATGGTGCTTGAGGAACATCCTCCAAGCCCCCTGGTTGGTCGACGACAAAATCTGGATGCTCCTGGTTGGTCGACGACAAAATCTGGATGCCCCTGGTTGGTCAACGACAAAATCTGGATGCCTTTGTCAGGGACACACTTTTTTCGGGCGGCCAATAGCACCACAGCAGCCCCACCAAAATTTGCGAAGGTGGTGTGGAGATGGTGGAATCATCACAAACTGACCGTAATCGACCAATCAAAACTCTGAAAGTGGGGTCCGAGCATGCAGCCCGGCAAGATCGTTTCTGCCCTACATCCGTAAATGGGCCAAGTTGTCAGTTCAGCTGGTAATGCCACCATTTGCCATCAACGTTGCCGCCATCTGCAGATATCCAACTCTCTACAGTTCAATCAAGCTGTTGCAACTCACACCATTTCCACCAAGTCGAAAGTGCAGTGTTTCGGAAGAGAAACTCATTTCAGCCATCTTTATCTATGGGACCAATTCTGGGCCCACTCCGCTAGAGTTGAGGTAACTCAGCATGCTTGCAGCAGCAGCCCACCAAAAATGGTGATTAAGGTGAGCAAAGGTAGGCCAGCCTAAGCAAATCCTGAGCGGGGACTGAGCCGAGCCTGAGCCTATGTTATTCTCCGCAAACCCCTTGGCAAATTGTGTTCCACATATGCACAATGTTTCCAACTTCCCCAGCTCACATATTGCCTCCCTTGGTCGTTGTTGCTACATCAAGTGAACTGCGAAAAGAATTTCCACACCTCATTGATGCTCCAGCTGTTGGCGCCACCATCACCACCCGAGTCATTGGGAAGCGCGACATGGTCTCCGTCAAACGCGGCAAACGTCACGGGGAATCCCTCCTTGCAGGAATACTCGGTCGTGATATGTGGCTGTCTGCTATTGCGACCGGGCTCGGGTGCGTTCTTGCTTTGGCATCCGTTGCGACGGAGCATATTGTCGCGAAGCTGCTTGCCCATGGAGGGGTTGAGAACGCTGTCGCGCACGCCGTGTTGGCTGTAGAATGCCTAGATTGCCATTTTGTCAGCTACATGCCATTTCAGGTTCCTGGATGCTTGCCGGGTCATCGCAGCTGTGACATATTGTGACGAGGATTACGAAAGGAAAAGAAACAGGAGGGTGAGTGAAGACAAAGGCAAGAAGTCTTACCACAGGCTCAGTTCCACCGCTGCATCCGCTAAGCTGCGCGCCAGACAGGACAGCCACCGCACGGAAGACGTTAGGCCGAGAGCAGGCCAGAGAGTACGACATGGCGGCGCCATAGCTGAAGCCCAAGCTGAAGATGAGCTTCTCGTTGATGCACAGGTCGTCGGAAAGGGTCTTGACCAGGTTGTCGAAGAAGGTGACATCTTCACCACCCGAGTTGGCCCAACCCTTGTTTAGTCCATCGGGGGCCACAAAGATGGCCGTGTCGCCGGCAAGCTTCCGGAGTCCGTAGTAGGGGGCCGACCCGCCGTCGACGGCCTGGTAGTCGGCATCACGCCAGTGGACGCCAAAGATGAGACGATGAGGCTTAGTCCTGTCGTAGTTGCTGGGAAGACGCAGGATCCATCGTCGGCTCTTGCCGTTGACCGTCATGGTACGGGTTCCGCTGGTGAGGGTTGGGGCTTTGCCGCAGCCAGCCGTGGCGGCTTGAACGAGCCCCACGCTGAAGGCGAGGAGGGCCACGAGGCCAAAGATCCTCTGGAAAAACCGATGCGAAGCAGCCATGATGACGTATTTCCACTAACCGTAGCAAGCTACCGACCCGTGCGTGCTATGCTATCAAATGCAGGACTGACTACCTACCTAGGTAGATATACACCTGTACAAGCTGGTTGCAGAGCCGTCAGAGATATATCCCCAAAGGTTCGAGGAAATACTTTTATACAAAGCCAACAACTGCCGAATTCATCTGCCGAAGATCTTCTCTTTTTTTGTCTTGTCAAACCATTATGAATTTTTTTGGAGGCTTGGGTGTCACTTTCTCCTCTCCTCCTCTTCTCCTCCCCTCCGCTGGCTGGACTGGTTTTGTTGCCAAGCGGGATTCGATTTGCTAAATATTTCCCGAATCCGACCGGAAGACGGTTTGGTGAAAAAGGACTGAATGGGGTAAAAGAACCTGGGGTGCAGAGTTAGGCGCTCGAATCGGGTAAATTCCTCCCCGCCACACATTTGACGTTTGATGTCTACCTACCCCAGCGGTTCCAGGTCCACGGAGCAATGTTTATATTGCTGGCGCGTAATTTGCCTTTGCCGTTTTGGTCTTGATAAAATGCCAAAGGAAAATGGAGAATCATGGGGCTCGGAACGGGTATGGAAAATATAGCAGACCAAGATCTGGAAAACTTCCACCGAGATTACAATTGAGAAATTGATGTCCCGGCTCCAGTCTCCACTGTCCGATGACATGACATTTCCGTCTGTCATTTTCGTCAATAGACAGCTAACGGGCTTGGTAGAAAACGTTGATCTCTCTAGGCTGAGTTTGTCTCTGGAAATTCAGCCGGCTTGTGGATGGCTACCATACTGAATTGATGAGAAATGGACCTCAAGAAAGCACAACAAACATACGCGGAAACAAAAATCATGGTAGCCATTCTAACCAGCTGGGCTTCCGCGTAAACACCTCCTCATGACAGGTGATCAGCAACACGCCAACCAGAATACACAAAACGAAATACATGAGATCCATGACACAGACGCAGAGAAGTTGTCTTTTTCGTCGCGACACCCCTTTGCGACGAAGGACAGGAACCAATATTGTTAGCAAAAACAGAGGAACTAGCGCTGGAAAGGTTGCCAGCTGTACACATAGCATGATCATTGCTTGACGTCGCTCAGACAAGGGGGTTGGTCTCTTGTTCGCCAGAACCCAAGAACTCGTTTGTTGAATGCGGGGAAATGCCACCCGGAAGATAACCCCATTCAGCGCGAGGATGATGGTCTGGTAAACGAGGTCAAGTCGAGTTGCATCGCCGCCCATTTGGTTTGGAAAATAATGGATGGTGACGGATAAAAGCACGTTTAAGCTCGCAATGGTGCGTTCTTCAATGTTTTTCTTTGTTGTTGATGATAACCATGGGATGTTGCTGGCTACAGCCTGGATGACTTCAATAACCCCCCAGGAGAATAGAAATAACATGCCAACAAGCGTGGTTTCGGGTGTGCCCTCGACAAAACAGAGCTTGAGTGCGGAAATGAAGGTTGTGACGACGGTTGCGAGGCTGATCAGTCGCCCAACGTATCGGGGGTTGGCTACCCTTTCATCGCGAACAATTTCTGCAGCGGTCTTGTCGGTGATGAGGACGTAGTTGGGGTGCCGGTAGATGAGGACAGCACGGCAGGCTCCTCGGATACTCCCACTACGTGCGGCAAGCCATAATGTAACGGCTAGGACGCCAAGTGCCTCGAGAGCGCCGAGAAAGGGAGCCAGTCTCCAGAGACGGAAACCGGCGGCGCGATCGAAAAGCGAACCAGGCGGCTGGATGAGGAGGCTGATGGAAAGTAAAAGTAACGCAGAAAAGGTGTTGGCCTGTGAGAAGGTGCTTGGCGGCTGAAGAGGAACAGGCTGTCCGATACCCGCTTCCGTAGTACGTGGATCTAATAAATATTTGGCTCGGATTGCGGGATCTTCGTCGCTGATATGTCCATCGTCTGTTGGTCTGTAGTGGTATCTCAGACCCAATTCGTAGTTGAGAGGTTTCTCGTGCGATGCGGGAACATTCCGGATAAACATGGCAGCCCAACGCACCGCAACGAGTTTTTGATCCGTGGGAAGAAAGTCGTTGGCGACGTACGAAGGTGTGTCATCCCCATAATTCTTCTGTTCGATATGCCAGTCGAATCCTTCCAAATTGTCATTAGGATCCGCGATACCCTGGACTTTGGTACACCAGCGAGCTCGCGTTTGCTGGGGCCAGATGGAGGAGAATTGTAGGCCGTTGGGACACCAAGGTCGCGGGAGGGTAAAGATTCGAATATGATTGCGGTATTCTCGGTGGGTAAAGTTACGCCAGCCCAGACTTGTATTGGACTCGGGCTCCCCGTAGAACAGACAGTATAGGTAATTGCAAATAGTATCCTCCGGCTCGGGAGCAGAGATCTTGACGAGGTAGACGGAGATGGAAATTGCAATATCTTGGTCGACGTGCTGGCTGTACAGATGAAGACCCGTGTATGTACGGCCATGCCACTGGAACTCGGCGACGTCAATTGTGGTTGGGAGATGTCGCACATCGATAATGCAGTCATCGTTGGGGAGATCAAGAATAAACGCTGCAACAAGACCGGCTGATAATTGAAGCGATGGGTCAATGAAACAGCGACTTTTATCCCGGCAAAAATTGGTTGTAAAACTTACTGCGACGATAGATGAGCTTCTCAGCCGATGGGAATGAGAAACTTGGCATGCTCATTGTCAGTAACAGAGTTATTGTTCTGGGTAGCATGGCTCTGAACGGGGTTGTGATGATCTCGGTTCCCTTCTTTCACATTTGCAACTAACGTGCATGATAAGCGAGTGAGCATTCTAAGCGAGTAAGCACTTTTCCACTACTTTATCACATCTATCCTTAATTATATAACCACAACACTAGGAAATAGCAATAACTGAATTGGAAATAGATGAATCAGATGATTCTGCAGCCTCCTTACATATACGTACATTATGACCAGGCTTGCCGCATACGCCACAATACTAAATCTTCGTACGAGACCCCCCTGCACTACTACGATTTTGACGTTCTTCCTGAGCCAGCTGCTCACCTACAGCCTTACCATCCAGTAGATCCCGTGCATTTTGTACAGTAAGTGACCCTCCAAGCCGTATACGTGTTTTTTTAGCTCTCCGTTGCTTGCTAAATCCCTTATTGGCCTTACGTAGTGCTGAGACCTCCGCGCGTAGAAGAGCCACCTCGTATATTACAACTATCGTACCTTTTACTAATCAGTCTATAGCAGTTAACATCGAGGTTGGAGAGTTACCTTAGTAGTTGGATATCCGAGTTTTAATAAGCTCTGATTGTAAGGTAGCTTCTCGAGGGTTATGGGGTATTTGGAAGAGCCAAGGTAGTACTATACCTGGCCTTGAGGTTGGGGGTGTTGGAATCCGAATATGTATATCCAGCTTGGATATCACCCTCTCTGGGTCGTGCGGTATAAGGTTGGTTCCGGTAAACCCCCCTTGGATATTGTTTTCTGTAATAGAAGTAAAAAACGCCTCCCTGAACGTATAGAGAAATTCCAACTTGCTAATATGTGTAATGTTCATCCGCATCAACTGCTTAATTTAGCGGCTATACGCCTTCTTCAAAGGCACAAAACAACCAATATCTAATGGCTAAAGTAGGTACGAGGAGTGGGGAGGCATACAGAGTGTAATAATATTGTGCTCCTGGTAGTAGGTCTCGAATTCTTCGGAGTAGTAGCTATTATAACCGTTAAGAACTAATAGCCGGTATTTGCCCTTTATACGAAATGCTGTATGGAAATCGAAATGCCGAATCCAATCCATACCTTTCTTATTGGTAATTTAGCCATTATCGGTTGGTATAATACGCTAGGTCTCCGGGAGGTCGCACTTTTTATACTAGTTGGCGAGATAGTACTACCCAGCTAAGATAATAAATGGTGGGATGGCCCAACCTAAGGCGTTCACCCCTTGGATAACTATTGCCTACTCTTAATTGCTAGGCTGGGCCTGTTTAGCCCTACTACTACGGCTATCCAAGGTAGTAATTACTATAGTAGCGATGATAATGCCCATTATAAAGCCAGTTTCGTTAAAGTTGTATAAATCGTCGTTAAGGATACCGTACTTAACCTTAACGTTATATACAAGGGCAAATTACTTGCGAATAACCTTTGGATCTTCGCATTTGGCCCTCTAGTAGTCGTATTTACGTATAAAACGCGTCCGAAGTTCTAATTAGCGCTTAACGAAGTTATAAGCCTATCGTATACCAATAGGGGGCGCGTTACGTTCGCGTAGCAATTGGTTGGCCATATCTTCTACGTAATAAAGCCGGGGATGGAATATACGTATACATAGCTTAATTATGTATTGAACAATCGTTTTCTCCTTTAAATCTGTAAGTTTGCGCGAATTGGCTAGTGTATCGCATCGTACAGGTTTGCCGTTGCGTCGTCGCGTCAAAATTATACGGTCAACTCCGTAGATCTTTGTAGCAGTATTGACCTTAAGTATTGCATCTCTTTTAAGAGCTTTAAGGGCCAAAACTATCATATCTTCTTTTAAAGTAGAGGGCATGTTGGGTGGTGGAGAAAACTGAAGTCAATTCAAGGGGTGGTGTTGTTGGTGGAAAAGTGCTCACTCGCTTAGAATGCTCACTCGCTTATCATGCACGTTAGTGAAGAATTTGCCAAGCTGACCCGGCTTCTTAGGCATGTCGGGGTTGTAAATGGCTAGTTTACTTTGTGATAACAGCCCTATTTTCCATCGACCTTCCCTTCTGTGGCTGTGTTTCTCAGCCGTCGGAGAACTTGGGGGAGTGGGCGAATATGGTTGGTATCCAGGCTTTCACTAACTAACGCTAAGCAGCCCTTGCAACGGCTGCAGTCTGCCACCCACACCACGGCTTTTGACATTATCAGAAACCCGGAAACTTGAATTCGGTCAGCCTGATAGGGCTGCAATTGCGTGATGGCATTGCTTCATCTGTGGCTCTATGACTGTGTCCGATTGAAACCAGAGGAAACTGAAGTTGTTGTCTGGACAAAGCATGTGTCAAATCGCGGGGGGATTGTGATCTACTCCGTGCTTGAAAAAATAAAAATTAAGAAAAAACTCTACAATTTGGACTGAGCTACTGGTAGCGAGTGCCGGCCTATCCTGATCTTAGGTCAATGCTGTCACCGGCTCTTTCCTTTCACCGTGATGTCGTAGCGTAGAATATATTCCACTGTTATGGTCAACTCTGGCAATCACACCTGGTCATGCAAAGAGGTATTTTAATTGGACAGTGATAAGGCAGTGTAGTGGTGTGGTGTGCCTCCCCTCTGAACTCTTGCATCATTCAGCTGCTTTCCCTCCCAAGAGGCGTTTGTGAATGGAGCAAATCGCTAGCCCAGTTTTAGGGTTCCAGACTCTTGGCTTGTACTGAGACCCAATCTCTTTGGCCAGACCTACGAGATAACGGCCGAAACCGCACATGTGCAGCCGATGGCGCGGCCTTGGCCCGACGTTGTCTTCAGCCCTACCGGTTGGGACAGCTAATCAGAGGCTAGTAGGTGTTACACCATCACCTCTGGAAACCCTTGCCATAATGCGTGACATGTTCTGGACATGATGGTCTGCATAACCCATAAGCAGTTTTCATGTATCTTGGAGAATTTTAAGGTACACTGGAAACAGTGACAAACTGGATAATATCAGTGTAGAGAGCCAGCTGAACCGACAAAACCCGCAGCGAGGGAATCTTATCGCCATGATTGGTAGACACCTCCATCTTGGCGCACAACTCCATGACGGGCTTGCGGGCGGCGACAACCCCGCATCCGGCATCGCGTCGCGTTTGATGCTCCGCATCCGGCATTCCTCGCAGCCTGGTGTTACCATGGCGTTTTGGGGCCAGCTGAGTGTATCTCGTAGTCTGTCAAACTGGATGTGCCGATGGTTGAGAGGGGAAATCTGGTCTTTGGCAAAAGGAGTTCCTTTTGAACGCAAAGCAAATTCAAATATAAAAGCGTCCCTGCCGTCAGCTAGGTCTGTCTGTCTCTCTGTCTGTCTGTCTGTCTGTCTGTCCGCAGTTGCAGCATTTTCCAAAGCTACCAATCCCAAGCCTTACCTTGTCTTATCAACCGTAACCTTTTCCAACACAACACCTTGCATCCACCCACAATGGACCGCACGAACCTTCCTCCCCCCTGCTTTTGCCCACCCAACCCAGACCTGGTCAACCGTCTTGCCAACAATGAAATCTCCACTGCTGCTGTCCACGATGACGCGCAGCATATCTTTGCGACTGCCCGAGCTCGTTTCAGCCGACTTGGCAACCCGACGTCGACCAAGCTGGGCTTGAACGATGGCGCGGTTCTCCCGCCGTCCATGTTTCCCGAGGGAACTTCGATCGGGGAGATGCGAAAGGCGGCTTTGGAACGAGCTCCGCTTGAAGGTTCTATCCGGTAGGCTAACCTATTCTTTTTACATGTATGTATATCCACGAGGGGGCCGGGACTGACATGCCCAGCACCATCATCGTCTTGGTCGACTTTCCCGACAAAAAAATGGCCGACGGCAAAGTCAAGTATTTCAACGACCTCTTCTTCGGCCCTACCAAGAGCGTCAATGAATTCTACCACGAAGCCAGCGGTGGCGCTGTTTCTTTCTCGGGTGAAGTCATTGGCCCCTTTACCCTACCCCGGAAAATGACCGAGTATGCCAATGGGGAATCTGGCATCGGTGATGCGGAGCCGAATAGCCAGACTATGGCAAAGGACACCATCGAAGCGATCCGCGGAAATCATGACCTGTCTTCGTATGATAATAACGGCAACGGTCTGGTTGATGCCTTTGTGGTTGTGCATGCGGGAAGTGGCGCTGAGATGGACAGAGACAAGAACAAGATCTGG
>Ga0247760_1001925_pt1 | contig 17330 bp, 3 predicted proteins | sample UWRJL171409R4_FD_179936 | JGI IMG/M metagenome (GOLD analysis project Ga0247760, IMG submission 179936) | Plant litter microbial communities from Arlington Agricultural Research Station in Wisconsin, United States - UWRJ-L171-409R-4 | ecosystem: Environmental > Terrestrial > Plant litter >... | reverse complement strand
GCAAAGCCTGCCACCCGTAAGCGCTCACAACTACGCTCATTTTGGGCTAACAGCTAGACCTGAGACCATGCCTAGAGCTAGGCCTGAAATAAAGCCCACTACAACCCCTATAGCACCCCCTATAGCACCCCCTATATTACAGCTGGTTCAGGTCGGTTCGGTCGGTTCGGTTCGGTACGTTTAGAGCATCGTTTTCGTAAGGTCTGGTGGTTATACCCTGTTAGTAGGAGTGTTTCGGAGCCTTTTTTACGTGTTGTTAAGGGTGAAGTTATCTTCGGAGGGTCTGGAAAGTGAAAAGAACGAAGATGAGGAGGTTGAAAGAGTGAAAAAGGTGTGAACTCCTCTGGAAAGCAGAAACAGTGGCAAATAACAGTGGCGTGCGCTGCCAGAGCAACTGGTCGCTGTGGCTGCGTATAGTGGCGTTACAGGGGTCCTGAATTGGCCGGAAAGGTGGCCGGGAAGCCTGGGTGGCCGGAAACCCGGTGGATTACGTTAGCTGCGTGACTTGGCGCAGCTGGGCTAGTGCACCGAAAAGCCCGGCCACCGACATCGGACGTTGTGCTTTATTTACTGTTAAACTTCAGGAACCCACAGGGCTGTAGTATAGTGGCTGTGGCTTAGAGGAAGAAGTGCAGTACTGGTCCAAGCCGGCTATAGTGTCGTAAGCACTGTAGGAAGCAAATAAAAGCCTAAATTACAGGGCAGTGCTATTGTAAATAAAGGTGTCACAGCGAATATTAGCGCTGGAAACAAGAAGATCCGGAAGGCAGTGCCTTATGTAATGACTGGAAAAGAATAAAGTTGCTTACTTAACTAAAATTAGATACAGAAGAGGAGAGGGCCTGTTATAGGCTGTGGGAGGCTCTAGAAGAATTCCAAAGCTTTCTATAAAGTGGAACTAACTAATATAATAATGGAATAATACTGTTCTAAATCATTCTACGTAGTTCTATTAACGTAATGGCTGACGTGGCTACTGTGATGTTCTAGTTGATTCTATAAAGCAGTAGCCCCATTGGATTCTAGAAGATTCAGCTAGTGGTTTCAGAGTACGCAACCACACTACAGGGTACCCGGTACAGGGTACTCAGTGGCTAGAAATTAACAACTTTAAATGACCAGTAAAGGTATACAGGAGGGATAAGGGTAGAGTTAAAGAGATAATAAAAATAAAAACCCTAGGGAGAAGAGAGTGGGGAGAAAAGTGAGTTAAAAGCGCTATAAATACTATAAGATGCCTTACTTCTAAAGCTTCAGCTCCCCTCTTCCTTTCATCCATCACCTACGGTAAGAGGTTAAAAGGGAGGAATTTAGCCATAATGCGCGTTAAGTTAGTCGGGAAGGGTGGGAAGGAGGTATTAAGAAGACCGGTGCTCCTCCGTCTCCTTAAGTAACGGTATCCAAGAAAAGCGGCAGCCACATCGGCACCGTTTTCAAGATCTCCCGGCCCACTACACGTGATATGCAGGATTAGGGTTAATAGGCCCTTAAAAAAATCAACCGCCCCACACAGCCCCACCTTAAGCCCCACTTATGTGGAAGCAGGATCACTATTCTTCCTATAAGTTGTGGTCGTAAGTGTAAAGTTATAACAACCCTGCAGGCCGTCACTTAGGCCGGGGCGGCCCGACGAATCCCCCGCAGAAGGAACAGTGCAGGAAGGCAGTACGCACGGTACTACGTACTAGGCCAGGGGTGCAAAGACCCAAAGCCCTTATAACTAATCGTTAAGTGATCACTCTAATCTCGCTAAAAGCACGGTGATCATAGTGATCAGGGGCATTCTAATCACTATAATCACTTCTTATACTAAGTAAGCATAATGATTAAGGTATAAAGTACCTCTTAACTAGTTAATATAGATAGTTATAGTTATACCCATAACCACCGTAAGGGACTCTAGTTCCTCACATTAATATTTAATTATTTATTTATATTCTACTATTTAAACTCACCTTTACGTATTATAGCGACAGTAACTTACAGTGACATTAAACCCCCCGTTTAAAAGTGTTAGCTTAATAAGCCGTTTTCAGAACGCCCTTTACCTGTTAGCATCCTGCCATACGTTCTGTCTTAACCCACACCAGTCCTTTTAAGGCCTGTGTCAGGTATAGGTTATAATATAATACTAACGTCGAGTTTTAAACGTTATTTATTAAATTCCCAAACATTACCTTCCTCCTATTAACATATTAGCCTTTAGAAAAGGTAAAGAGATTAAGGAGGTATAAGCTTAGCCTTAGCTCCCCATTATCGATAAGTTAGCTATACTGTAACGACCCTGCAGGCCGTCACTTAGGCCGGGGCGGCCCGACAAATCCCCCACAGAAGGAACAGTGCAGAAAGGCAGTACGCACAGTACTGCGCACTGGGCCAGGGGTGTAAAGACCCAAAGCCCCTACAACCAATCGTTAAGTGATCACTCTAATCTCGCCAAAAGCACGGTGATCACAGTAATTAAAGGCATTCCAATCACTATAATCACTCCTTATATTAAGTGAGCACAGTGATTAAGGTATAAAGTACCTCCCAATTAGTTAGTATAAATAGCCATAGTTATGCCCACAACCACCGTAAAGGACTCTAATTCCTTACATTAATATTTAATTATTTATTTATATCTTACTGTCCAGACTTACCTTTATACATTATAATAATAGCAACCTATAGTGACATTAAACCTCCTGTTTAAGAGTGTTAGCTTAATAAGCCGTTTTCAAAACACCCCTTACCTATTAACGTCCTGTTATACGTTCTATCTTAACCTACACCAGTCCTCTCAAAGCCTATATTAGGTGTAAGTCGTAATACAATATTAGCGTTAAGTTTTAAACGCTGTTTATTAAATTCCCAGACACCACCTCTCTCCCACTAACATATTAACCTTTAAAAAAGGAAAGGAGATTAAGGAAACGTAAGCCCAGCCTTAGCTCCCCATTATCGATAAGCTAACTACATGCTTTAAAAACTTAAACCTTAACTAATAAGGACTGGTTAAAGAACTTAACAAAACCTTCCCCAGAGACACTAAAAGCCACATTAATCTTATTAAAAAACTCTAAACCTAACTTAACACTGTTAAGCTAGAGAATAATAACCTTAAAGGCTTATAAAAGAAACAAGTAAAGCTCCCTCTACCATCACGCTTTAAGGGAGACTTTACACAGCTAAAGTCCTAAATAGCTTAGCTTTAAAGCTATATTACTTACTATAACAAGCAGTTCTTCAAAAAAGAAGGAAAGGTCAGGTTTACCAGAGCTTTACTAAACAGAGTGGCCACTTACTGGTACAAACCCTATATAAAGATAATTAACAACCTCTCTATAAATAAAGTACAAAAGGAAGCCCCCAAGACTTAAGCTCTTTTTAACAACTTCAACATTTTCATTAACTAACTCCAGACTGAGTTTAAAGAACTGGACGCCCCCAGGCGGGTTAAATAACACCTTATAGCTTTAAGACAGACGTCCTTAATCCTTAAGTTCTCCACACGCTTTAAACTAAAAGCAGTAAAGACTAAGCTTAGTTAAGAAGCCCTAATAATACTGTTTTAAAGCAGTCTAAAGGAGCATGTCACTAGAGACCTTTACTAAAAGGATCAGTTAAACCACCTTCAAGAATTAATCAAAATAACTATTAAAGCTAATAACTAATACTATAATTACTATCATCGAAAGAACTTCTGGAAAGAACGGACCCTTTACTAGTTAAGTAAACTAAAGAAGGGGAACTAATCGACTGTAATAAGTTACTACCCCAGGCTGATGGATATTAGTATAGTAAACTATCAGAACCAACCTAACTGCAATAAGCCTTAACGACAGTAATAGTAAAAGCAGCTTAAGGACCTATCTTAAGTCTAATGCTTTAACTGTAATAAGAAAGGCTATATAGTGTGGTAATGCTTGTTATTAAAATAAGTCGGTTAAAAACCCGTTCTAGAAAAAGGGAAACACGTCAGGTTTAACTTAAAAGATATCCACGTTAGGATAGCAAGTAACGAAGAAAACTACATTTAAATAAATAAGTGTAACTTAAGAGACAAGGAAGAAGAAGAAGAACCCTAAAACGTAGTGTATCTAGTCCTTAAAGGTGTCTTAGAAAAGTTAGCTACAGAGGTGTAAGTTATAAAAGACTGACTTTAAAGTAGAAACTTAAAACCACTAAAGGTGTAAGTTACAGAAGATTAACTTTAGGAAGAGATGTTTTAGTTAGCTGTTACAGGCCTTGAAAACCTCACCCTGTAAGCCTAAGAATTAAGGAAGTCCAGGAAGGACCCTAACTTAAACCTTACTAAAATGGTTAAGGGAGTCGAAGAACTAGCCCTTCAGGCCATATAAGTAGTGAAATAAGCCCTGGAAGGTGAAAGAGAATAAGCTAAGAAAATTAAACTAGAGAAACGGAAGTTCTTCTCCATAATACCCCCTAAAACTCTTAAACACTTTAAGCATATTAAGTGGATTAATACCCTTACCTCCCTAAAAGAAGGACAGCTTAAATAGCTACCCCGTACTAAAGCTAGTATGCCTTAAACTGGTACTTTAAAGGTCCCCCAAGAAGGCATAAAATAAGCACACTAATAAAGGGTTTAAAAGCTAAAGGAGAAACATTAAAAGATAGTAGATAAAATAAAAGACCTGTAAGTTAAAGGCTTTACCGTAACGTTTAAGGACAGAGTAGTGGAAATCAGGTTAAAACTCTATAATAAAATTCGTTTCGCTAATTAACTTAAATATTAACTTATTAAGGAAGACCACTTTATAGAAGAATAAGCTAGGTTACTATTACCTGAGTTCTAAGAAGAAGTTTAGGAGAAACAACGCATATAAAGGTAAGTGGAAAAAGAGAAAGAATAAGGCGCTACTTCCCCCGTTCCGTACTTTATAACCATAACACCCGCAGTTAACGTCAACCACCCTAATTACAGAGACATACTATAAATCGATTACGTGTATAATAACTACACTTTTAACTAGTATTATAAACCTAAGGCTCTTTACAACCACTTCTTAAGCACACGGAAACAGGATTACACTGTCGCTAAAGTAAAGTTAAAACCAGCCCACTATTAAGTTTCCTACTCCCTAATAAGGGAATTTAACAATAAGCGGAAGGTTACTGTAATTAACCAAGCCCCCACCACGTACTGGCAAGGAGGGGTACTTAATAACTGCCTAGTCGTAATATATTCACTACATCTTAACGGAAAAGCTAAGGAATAGTAAAAGTAAGAAGATTACTAACGGATTTAAGAGTAAAAAGACATTACTGCAATTTAAACCTATAAAGCGTACTATTAACTCGTTAAGGACTTCAGGAATATCGTACTATTTAAAGTCGACTAGACGCTAAGGTATAAGAACCTAGGAAAGGTTAATTATCAGGTTTACTAAAGCTGCCTATTTTTCTAAAAGGAATTAGGAAAAGGCTACAGGCCCTTTAAAAGGGCCGGAAACCAGTAGTTTACTAGTTAGTAAAAACCCTAAGAAGAAGGAGAGGCATTTAAAGGTTAAGTTAGATAAGACCTTAAAGATAAGTAATTATTATAACTTAAATATTAAAAAAGTATAAGCACTATTCCGTCAGTATTAACATAACAGACGGAAAAGGGAGGCCATTTAAGGTAAGAGCAGTAATTAATAACGGGAGTGTTTCTAACCTAATACACCCCTTACTAGTTAACTAAAGGAAACTCCCTAACTAAAAGTATAAAAAGGCTATTCCTATATAAAATAAAGAAGGAGGCCTGTATCAGTATAATAACAGTAAAGTCACCCACCACTCACCACTCCTAATTAAAGTGGACAGGGATAAATAATAAGTGGATTTTAACGTTACACCAGTTACAAGATACGATATAATCTTAAGTTTACCCTAACTAGAAAAGTATAACCCTGTAATTAACTAAAGGAGTAACCACCTTACCTTTAACAAGTCCCCCAGCTGTGATTATTATTCGGAGAAAGTTAAGAAGGCACTAAACCGTTCTAAAAATACACAAAGCACTTAAAAGCACACTAAACCCTTAAAACTAAATACAGTTTAAGTTAGGTTTATTAAAACAGTTAAAGGATTAAAAGGTCTACCGTATTACCTAAATAACAATTTAGAAAATGGAAAAAAGCCAGAAACTAATTTACAAACAAGTGAAAAAGTTAACTTATTTAAAGTACCTGTAAAATATAAGAAGTTTACCCTATTCTAAAAAAAGATACCGTAATTACCAGACTACAGACTGTAAGACTACGAAATTAAGCTAAAGCCGGGAGTAAAGCTCCACAGCTTCCAGCCTTATTATTTAAACCCCCAGCAGGCCAAAGCCTTATAAAAGTACGTTAATAAAAACCTAAAGAATAGGTTTATCGTAGAGTCTTAATCCCTAACAGGGTACCTAATGCTGTTCGTCTTAAGGAAGGGAGACGGTAAGCTATATATAGTTATTAACTACTAAACGTTAAACAAAGACACGATTAAAAATCGCTACCTATTACTACTTATTATGGAAATACGAGAACGGATTACTAAGGTAAACTGGTTCTCTAACTTTAATTTCCCTATAAGATTTAACTATATTAAAGTAAAGGAAGAGGACAAATATAAGACAGCTTTTCAGACTTATAACGGGTATTACTAATACTATATTATACTAATAAGATTAATAAACGCCCCTATAACTTTCCAAAGCCTTATTAATAATATCCTCCACCCCTTCCTTAATAAGTTTATCTTTATGTATTTAAATAACGTTTTAATTTACTCCGAAACTTTAAAAGAATATTAAAAGCATATGCAATAAGTTCTAATAGCTTTTAAAAAGGTAAAGTTAACAGTAAACCCAGAGAAGAGCTACTTCCACATTCAGGAACTAAACTATCTAAGGTTTAAAATAACCCCTAAAAGGCTCAAAATATAACTAGAGAAGACAGAGGCAATTAAAAATTAGCCTACTCTAAAGAACCAGAAAGAGTTATAAGCTTTTATTAGCTTTGTGAATTTTTATCACTATTTTATTAAGTACTTTACGAAAATCGTAAGATTACTTTATAAACTTATAGGTAAGGGAAAGCCGTTTAAGTAGATTAATAGACAGTAAAAGGCGTTTAAAGACCTTAAACACACCTTTATTACAGCATTAATTTTAACCCTCCCTAATTTCTTAAAGCCTTTCTAAGTTAAGACCAACTCCTTAAAGTTTGTAATTAATAAAGAACTTAGTTAAGTCTAAAACGATAGGAAATACTACCTAATTACCTTCTTATTAAAAAGAATCTATAGCTTAACCCTACAATACTTAATTTACAATAAGGAACTAATAACAATTATTTAATACTTTACTAAGTAAGTACTATATCTAAACAGTACGGAAGAACTGGTCTAGGTCTTTTCAAACTATAATAACCTTTAATACTTCCTAATAAAGGAACTTAACCTACAGTAAACACAATAGGCAGAGTTAATAACCCCGTTCCACTTCCAGATTCACCATGTTAAAAGAAAAGATAATAAGTAAGCTAATACTCTTAATCAGAGACAGGACTATAAGGATATTAATCCAGTCCTAATCCCTATTATTATATTTAATAAAGTTAAGAACAGCATACTAGAGCATACGCTATAAGTATTAGATAACTAAATACTGGAATAAACTATTAACGTCTACATAAACTTATAAATAGAGTATAACATCTATTAGTAATAACAGGACTTTTAAGTAAGAAGGCTAATAAAAGACACCTGTAAATATAAGTGCCCCTTAGGAGACTTCTTAAAATATGTGTAAAACTGTAAGAAAGAGTACCTAATATATCCAAACCATAACGAAAACGGTTATTAACTGGAATAGTTATTAGAAGGCGTAGACAGCGTGTCTAAACTAAGAGTAAGGCTTTAATATTAAGAGAAACCGTACATTTACAACCTAGGAAAGTGGAAGGAGTATATTTAACAGGTCTATAAGTCTTGACTTAAAGGACATATAAGCTAAGTTAAGACTCTCACATAAGCCTAGTAAGCGTACGCCTTCTTAGAAATAAAGAAGCTAGTTAAAGAAGTGGTTAATAACTGTAATATCTATTACTGGAAGTAAAATCGACATTATAAGCCTTATAAGCTTCTTAAACTACTCCCTATACCATAAGCGTTATAAAGTTTAATCTCGCTTAATTTCGTTACCGGGATCCTAAAGTCTAGGGACCCTGTTACAGGAGTCACCTATAACTAGATCCTTATAATAGTTAACAGATTAACAAAATAAGCTTACTTTTTACTAACTTTAAAAAATATAACAGTAGAGTAACTTGCTTATATCTTTAAGAAAGAGGTAGTTTTACAATACCTTTAGCTAGATAATATCGTTACAGATCGAGATAAACTGATTATATTAAAGTTTTAGTAAGGACTAATGTAAAGAATAGGTGTGAAGAGTAAGCTTTTAACAATATTCCACCTACAGATAGACAGCTAAATAAAGTAAGTTAACCAGATACTTATAACGTATCTTTAAACTTACATTAACTTTAAATAAGATAATTAGCTTAAGCTATTACTAACAGTATAAATAGCCTATAACATAACGTTAGTTAAGTTAATAAGTATATTATTATTCTTTACTAATTACGGTAAGGAGCCTAAGCTCCGTTAAGGCCCGCCTACTAACACCTCCTAAGCTGTAGTCCATGCAAACTGGATGTAAGAGCTGCATAACCACCTGTAAGCTGAACTTAAGTTCACACGCGAATAAATGAAAAAGTTTATTAATAAATACTAAATTAAACAGCTAATACTTAAGAAAAGACTTTATTATAATGGTAAATAAGTTAAGGGACTAACTCTTTAAAAGGGGGACCACGTTTACCTTTTTTCACAAAACCTACATTCAAAACGGCCTAGTAAGAAACTTAACTTTAAAAGGTATAGACCGTTCCGAATCAAGAAGAAGGTCGCCACCTCTAATTACAAACTAGACTTACCCACCAGTATAAAAGTGCGGACTAAGGTTTTTTATATCTCACTTCTAAAACCCACCTTAAAGGGAGTTCCTTTAAAAGAGAAGATTAAGATTAACACTAATAAGGATAAATATAACGTTAAAGAAGTTATAGATTCACGAAAGGGAAAGAACACGTTTAAATATCTCGTTAAGTGGTTAGATTACAGCCCTGAAAGCAACTCGTAAAAGCCCGTTAAAAACCTTAAATGCCTAGACTTAATTGCGGAGTTCTACTAAAAGAATCTAGACTGACTAAAACTAACAGTAAGAACTAGAAAAATAAGATAAGATCTGACATTTAAATTACTATATTAAAGAGTAAGACCACCGTGGGACTTAAAACCCGAGAAGTAGTAAGAAACTCCTTAGTAAGTATAGGAGGATATTTATCAAAACCCTTAGCCAGGGTTAAAAGGACCTTAAACCTAATAAAAAGGCTAGGCCTCCTTTAAAGTTCCTAGTAAGCTCCACACACAAACAAGTCAGTAAAGAAACCGTTTCCATTTATTAAAAAAGAAACTACAAACTAAGTTAAGAAGAAGTTGCCAGCTACAGTAACCCCCTAGAAAAAGAACCGCACGCTGGCTCTGTTAGGAGACTTCCTTAATTAAACTTAAGAACTAACACAGTTACTTCTTAAGCTTCACACTCCTCTTCCGCTATAATATTAAACTTATAACTAAAAAGTTCGTCTACCCACCACGCCAGTCCCTTCTATTAGTCTTTAAGGCGTAGAAGTTTAAAAGCCGTGTCGTGGAGAAGGAGAACGGTTTTACACTCCTTAACGTTAAAACACTTCTTTTCGTCTAAAACCCCGCGTAAGACGGACGGATCGTTTCTATAAACGTTATAAAACAAGTATACAGTCCTACTAACCGCTACGTAATAACCGCATAACTTACTTTTACTAGCTACCTTACAGTCTGGTAGGTTTAAGTGGCGGTAGCGATTACACTTTACAGGTATAACAATCTTAAAAGTAAAAATAAACTTAACGTTAGTAATATAACGCTTAGTTAATAAGGGCGTTACGTTTCTCCTGTTCTTAATTACCTAGTTAGATAACATAACAACTGGTAAAAAAAGGAAGGAACATATAAGTAATTCTTTATAGAAAAAGAACGTTAAAAAGGGGGAATTATATAACGACCTTATAGGCTGTCACTTAAACCGGAGCAGCTTAACAAATCCCCTGTAAAAGGAATAATGTAGAAAGGTAATATGCACGGTACTACACACTAGGCTAGGGGTGTAAAGACCTAAAGCCCTTACGACTAATCGTTAAATAATCACTCTAATCTCGCTAAAAGCACGGTGATCACAGTAATCAGAGGTATTCCAATCACTGTAATCACTCCTCGTGTTAAATAAGCACAGTAATTAAAGTATAAAGTACCTCCCAGTTAATTAGTATAAATAGCTATAGTTATACCTATAACTACCGTGAGGGACTCTAGTTCCTCACGCTAGTATTCAATTATTCATTTATATCCTACTGTCTAAACTCACCTCTATACATTATAGTGATAACAACCTACAGTAACATTAAACCCCCCGTCTAAAAGTGCTAGCTTAACAAGCCGTCTTCAGAACGCCCCTTACCTATTAGCGTCCTGCTATACGTTCTGTCTTAACCCACGCCAGTCCTCTCAAGGCCTGTGTCGGGTGCAGGTCGTAATATATACGCCTTAAAGACTTAAACCTTAACCAGTAAGGACTAGTTAAGGAGCTTAATAAAGCCTTCCCTAAAGACACTAAGAGTCGTATTAGTCTTATTAAAAAACTCTAAACCCAACTTAACACTATTAAACTAAAGAATAATAACCTTAAAAGCTTATAGAAGAAGTAAGTAAAGCTCCTTCCACCCTTACGCTTTAAAGGAGACTTTACACAGCTGGAGTCTTAGATAGCCCAGCTCTAGAGTTATATCACCTACTATAATAAACAGTTCTTTAAAAAAGAAGGAAAGGTCAGGTTTACCAGAGCCTTATTAGATAAAGTAACCACTTACTAATATAAACCTTATACAAAGATAATTAATAACCTTTTTATAAATAAAGTACGTAAAAAGGCCCCTAAAATTTAGGCTCTTTTTAACAACTTTAACATATTTATTAACTAACTCCAGACTGAGTTTAAAGAACTAAACACCCTTAAGTAGGCTAAGTAATAACTTATAACCTTAAGGCAAATATCTTCAGTCCTTAAATTCTCCACCCACTTTAAATTAGAAACAGTAAAAACTAAACTCAGCTAGGAGGCTTTAATAATACTGTTTTAAAGTAGCTTAAAGGAACACGTTACTGGAGATCTTTATTAAAAAGACTAACTAGACCGTCTATAAGAACTGGTTAAGATAGCTATTAAGGCCGATAATTAGTACTATAATTACCATTATTAAAAGAACTTCTAAAAGGAAAGGGCCTCCCACCAGTTAAGCAAGCCTAAAAAGGGAAACTAGTTAACCATAATAGGTCACCACCCTAAACTAATAAATATTAATATAATAAACCGTTAAAATTAACCTAACCGTAACAAACTTTAATAATAACAGCAGTAAAAGCAGTTTAAAGACCTTTCCCAAGTCTAATACTTTAACTGTAATAAGAAAAGCCATATAGTGTAATAATACCTGTTACCAAAGTAAGTTAGTTAAAAACCCATTTTAGAAAGAGGGAAGTATATTAAGTTTAACTCCAGAGACGTCTATATTAAGATAGTAAATAACGAAGAAAACTATACTTAAATAGATAAGTGTAACCTGGGAGATAAGGAAGAAAAGGAAGAACCTTAGGATGTAATATACCTAATCCTTAAAGGTGTCCTAGAAAAATTAGCCATAAAGGTGCAGGTTATAAAAAACTAACTTTAAAATGGAAACTTAAAACTATTAAAGGTATAGGTTATAAAAGACTAACTTTAAGAAGAAATGTTCCAGTTAGCAGTTACAGGCCTTAAAAACCTTACCCTGTAAGCTTAGGAATAAAGGAAGTCTAAGAAGGACCTTAACTTAAAAATCACCAGGATGGTAAAAGGAGTCGGAAAACTAGCCCTCTAGGCCACCTAAACGGTAAAGTAAACTTTAAAAGGTAAAAGAGAGTAAGCTGAAAGAATTAAACTAAAGAAATAGAAGTTCTTCTTAACAGTGCCCCTTAAGACTCTTAAACACTTTAAGCATATTAAGTAGATTAGCACCCTTACCTCCTTAAAAGAAGGATAGTTTAAATAACTACTCTGTATTAAAGCTGGTATACCTTAGACCGGTACCTTAAAGGTCCCCCGGGAAGGCATAAAGTAAGCACATTAACAAAGAGTTTAAGAGCTAAAGGAAAAACATTAAAAGTTAGTGAATAAAGTGGAGGACCTGTAAATTAAAGGTCTTACTGTAACATTTAAAGATAAAGTAATGAAAATTAAGTTACAACTTTATAACAGGGTTCACTTTACTAACCAGCTTAAGTATTAATTTATTAAGGAAGACCACTTCGTGGAAGAACAGGTTAGGTTATTACTACTTAAGTTTTAAAAAGAGGTTTAAGAGAAATAATACACTTAAAGGTAAGTGGAAAAAGAGAAGAAATAAGGTACCACTTCCCCTATTCTGTACTCTATAACCGTAACACCTACAGTTAACATTAACCACCTTAATTATAAAGATATATTATAAATTAACTATATATATAATAACTACACTTTTAACCGGTATTATAAACTTAAAGCCCTTTATAACCACTTCCTAGGCATATAAAGACAGGATTACATTATTATAAGGGTAAAGTTAAAACCAGCTTATTACTAAGTCTCCTACTCTTTAATAAGAGAATTTAGTAATAAGTAGAAAGTTATTATAATTAACTAAGCCCTTATAATATATTAGTAAAGAGGAGTACTTAATAACTACCTAATTATAACGTACTTATTACACCTTAATGGAAAAGCTAAAGAATAGCAGAAGTGGGAAGATTACTAACAGATCTAAGAGTAAAAAGACATTACTGTAATCTAGGCCTGTAAAGTATACTATTAACTTATTAAAGATTTCCGGAACATTATACTGTTTAAAGTCAATTAGACGCTAAGGCGTAAGAACCTAAAAAAGGTTAATCGCCAGGTTTATTAAAGTTACCTGTTTTTCCAGAAGGAATTAGGAAAAGGCTACAGGCCCTTTAAAAGGGCTAGAAACTAGTAATCTATTAGTTAACAAAAACCTTAAGAAGAAGGAGAGGTATTTAAAGGTTAGGCTAGATAAGACCTTAAGGACAGATAATTATTATAACTTAGATGTTAAAAAAGTATAAGTATTATTCTATTAGTATCGACATAATAGATAGAAAAGGGAGGCCATTTAGGGTAAAAGCAGTAATTAATAGCAGAAGTGCTTTTAACCTAATATACCCTTTATTAGTTAACCGAAGGAAACTCCTTAATAAAAAGTATAAAAAGGCTATTCTTATTTAAAATAAAGAAGAAAGCCTGTATTAATATAATAACAGTAAAGTTACCTATTATTCGCCACTCTTAATTAAAGTAGATAAAGATAAATAATAAATAGACTTTAACGTTACATTAGTAATAAGGTATAATATAATCTTAAGTCTACTCTGGCTAGAAAAGTACAACCCTGTAATTAATTAGAGAAGTAACCACCTTACCTTCTATAAGTCCCTTAGCTGCGATCACTATTTAGAGAAAGTTAAGAAGGTATTAAACTGTTTTAAAGATATATAAAGTACTTAAAAACACATTAAACCCTTAAAACTAAGTACAGTTTAGGTCAGGTTTATAAAAACGGTTAAAGGATTAAAAGGTTTACTGTATTACTTAAATAACGATTTAGAAGGTAAAAGGAAGTAAAAAGCTAATCTACAGATAAGTAAAGAGGTTAACTTATCTAAGGTACCTGTAAAGTATAAGAAGTTTACCCTGTTTCGAAAGAAGATATTATAATTACTAGATTACAGACTATAAGATTATAAAATTAAGTTAAAGTTAGGAGTGAAGCTCTATAGCTTCCAGCCCTATTACCTAAACCCCTAACAGGTAGAAGCCTTAAAGGAGTATGTTAATAAGAACTTAAAGAATAGGTTTATTATGGAGTTTTAATCACTAGCAGGGTACCTAATGCTGTTCGTTCTATAGAAGGGAGACGGTAAATTATATATAATTATTAATTACTAAATGTTAAATAAGGATATAATTAAGAATCACTACCTGTTACTACTTATTACAGAAATATAAGAACGGATTATTAAGGTAAATTAATTCTCCAGCTTTAATTTCCCTATAGGATTTAATTACGTTAGAGTAAAGGAGGAGGACGAGTATAAAACAGCTTTTCAGACTCACAACGGGCACTATTAATACTGTGTCATATTAATAAGATTAATAAACACCCCCACGACTTTTTAAGGCTTTATTAACAGTGTTCTTTACCCCTTCTTTAATAAGTTTATTTTTATATATTTAGATAATGTTTTAATTTATTCTGAAACTTTAAAAGAACACTAAAAGCATATATAACAGGTTTTAACAGCTTTTAAGAAGGTAAAGCTAACAGTAAACCTAGAGAAGAGCTACTTCTACGTTCAGGAACTAAATTATTTAAGGTTTAAAATAACCCCTAAAAAGCTTAAAATATAATTAGAGAAGATAAAAGTAATTAGGGATTAACCTACTTTAAAGAACTAAAAAGAGTTATAAGCCTTTATTAGTTTTATAAACTTCTATCGCTATTTTATTAAGTACTTTATAAAAATCGTAAAACTATTACATAAACTTACAGGTAAAGGGAAGCCGTTTAAGTGGATTAAAAGACAGTAAAAGGCGTTTAAAAACCTTAAGTACACCTTTATTATAACGCCAGTCCTAACCCTTCCCGATTTCTTAAAACCTTTCCAAGTTAAGACAGACTCTTTAGAGTTTGTAATTAATAAAGAACTTAATTAAGTCTAAGATAATAGGAAACGCTACCTAGTTACCTTCTTATTAAAAGGGATCTACAGCCTAGCCTTATAATACCTAATCTATAATAAGGAACTGATAATAATTATTTAGTATTTTACTAAATAGGCACTATACTTAAACGGTATAAAGGAACTAATCTAGGTCTTCTTAAATTATAATAACCTTTAATACTTCTTAATAAAGGAGCTTAACTTATAACAGGTATAGTAGGTAGAGTTAATAACCCTGTTTTACTTCTAAATCCACTATATTAAAGGAAAAGATAATAAGTAAGCTAACGCTCTCAGTTAGAGATAGGACTATAAGGATACTAATCCAGTCCTAATCCCTATTATTATATTTAACAAAGTAAAAAACAGCACCCTAAAATACACACTATAAGTGTTAGATAATTAGACGCTAGAATAAACTATTAACGTTTATATAAACTTATAAACAGAGTATAATATTTATTAGTAATAATAGGACTTTTAAGTAAAAAAGTTAACGGAAGGCACCTGTAAGTATAAGTACCCTTTAGAAGACTTTTTAAGGTATGTATAAGATTACAGTAAAGAGTGCCTAATATATTTAAATTATAATAAAACTAGTTATTAGTTAGAATAACTGCTAGAAGGTATAAACGGCACGCCTAAACTAAGAGTAAAGCTTTAATATTAAGAGAAACCATATATTTATAACCTGGATAAATAAAAGGAGTACGTTTAGCAGGTCTATAAGTCTTAACTTAGGGGATATATAAGCTAAGCTAAGACTCTTATATAAGCCTAATAAGCGTACGCCTTCCTAGGAATAAAAAAGTTAATTAAGGAAGTGGTTAATAACTGTAATATCTGTTATTAGAAGCAGAATTAACGTTATAAGTTTTATAGGCTTTTTAAACCACTTCTTATACCATAAACGTTATAAAGTTTAATCTTACTTAACTTTATCACTAGAATCCCAAAGTCTAGGGACCCTGTTATAGGAGTTACCTATAACCAGATCCTTATAATAGTTAACAGATTAATAAAATAGGCTTACTTTCTGCTAACCTTAAAGGATATAACAGTGGAGTAACTTACTTATATCTTTAAGAAAGAGGTAATTTCACAACACCTTTAATTAGATAATATCATTATAGATTAAGATAAGCTAATTATATTAAAGTTTTAATAAGGGTTAATATAAAGAATAGGTGTAAAGAGTAAACTCTTAACAGCGTTCCACCTACAGACGGATAGCTAAATAAAGCAAGTTAACTAGATACTTATAATATATCTCTAAACCTACGTTAACTTTAAATAAGATAATTAACTTAAGCTGTTACTAACAGCACAGATAACTTATAATATAACGTTAATTAAGTTAACAGGTATATTACCATTCTTCACTAATTACAGTAAGGAGCCTAAGCTCCGTTAAGGCTTACCTACCAACACCCCTTAAGTTACAGTCCACACAGATTAAATGTAAGAACTGTATAACTACTTATAAGCCAAACTTAAGTTTACACGTAAACGAATAAAGAAGTTTACTAATAAACACTAAACTAAGTAATTAATACTTAAAAAAGGACTCTATTATAATAGTAAACGAGTTAAAGGACCGACTTTTTAAAAGGGGGATTACGTCTACCTTTTTTTATAAAACCTATATTTAAAACAACCTAGTAAGAAGCTTAACTTTAAAAGGTACGGACTGTTCTAAGTTAAGAAAAAGGTCGCTACCTTTAATTATAAACTAAACCTACCTATTAGTATAAAAGTGCAAATTAAAGTTTTTCATATCTCACTTTTAAAACCTGCCCTAAAGGGAGTTCCCCTGGAAAAGAAGGTTAAGGTCGACACTAATAAGGACGAGTATAACGTTAAGGAAGTTATAGATTTATAAAAGGGAAAGAACACGTTCAAGTATCTTGTTAAATGGTTAGATTACAGCCCTAAGAGTAACTTGTGGGAGCTAGTCGAAAACCTTAAGTGCCTAGACCTAATTACGGAGTTTTACTAAAAGAATCTAGACTAACTAAAACTACCTGTAAAGAACGTGAAGTGAAGGTTAAACCAGTTAGTGTAACCTTGAGGAAGTAAACTAACTAGTTTACTTTAGAAACAGAAAAGTAAGATAAGATTTAACATCTAAACTGCCAAACTAAAAAGTAAGACCATTATAGGACTTAGAGCTTAGGAAGCGGTAGGAAACTCCTTAATAGGTATGGAAGGACGTTTGTTAGAAACCTTAACTAGGGTTAAAAGGACCTCTGTTGAAATGCAAAAGGGGTCAAGGCATTGGAAAACAGTGTGTGTTGAAGGTGATTAATTCTTTCTATCTTCAAGAGTGGAAGCCGTGTTATTATAGCCGTGAGGGTGGCCAGTGCACGGAGTGCATTGGCCAC
>Ga0247760_1001923_pt1 | contig 17335 bp, 10 predicted proteins | sample UWRJL171409R4_FD_179936 | JGI IMG/M metagenome (GOLD analysis project Ga0247760, IMG submission 179936) | Plant litter microbial communities from Arlington Agricultural Research Station in Wisconsin, United States - UWRJ-L171-409R-4 | ecosystem: Environmental > Terrestrial > Plant litter >... | reverse complement strand
ACTTTTTTTTTGGGAGTTTTTTTTTTAAAAAAAAAAAAGAAGGAAAAAAAAGAAGGAGGCCAAAAAAACATGATTGTCTGTCTCTCTACCAGTCTGTTTAGCAGTCCCGTCTTAAGTGGCAGCCTCGGGGGGTGGCAGGCTCGCAGCGGAGGCCTTTTGTTTCAGTGTTTTCCAGACTGGAAGTTGCCTTGCTTTGCCTTGCCTGGCCTGGCCTCCTCGCCTTATTGTGTGTGTGGGGAAGGCGTCCTTTCATCAGTGTCCGGGCCTAGGGTAGGGTAGGGTAGGAGGGTAAGCAGTTGAGGTTCGGGAGGCGCCGCTGGAGGCAGATGGGTATGTGGATGAGGCACGGTTGGCAAGAATTCCGGGTTGAGTTCGACAAGGGTTGGTGAAGGGTGTTTTTTTTTTTTAATATTTTACTTACAATTCTGGTGTATGTGCTGCAAGGGGTTATTCTTGTTGTTGTTGAGCTGGACTGAGACATGATTGTGTTATCTGCCTGGGGTGGTTGTTAAACTGATGAAGAGGGAGTATTGCATCTGTTGATTCTCTGGTCAGCTAGCTACGTACGGCAGCCCCTTGAGAGATTGTAATTGCGGTGAGTTGTCTCAGCTATTCTGGGAAGAAAAAAACATAACAGATCGGATGTGGATCTCTCGTAAACAGCACATGTTTTCGATGAAATGGCACTGAGAGACTATGTTTGACGATGCCTGAAATTGCACTGCTAAAGGTCCTCTTCATTCTTACGTTACTGGTGAGGTGTTTCATTTTTCTTCATAACTATTTCATAACTATTGCCAACTACCACACTGTAAGACGAAGCCATTCCGACTGGATCGAGCCGTGTTTCCAGACGGACACCCCTTGAAGCCACAACTCATCTCCCACTTTAGAGTTACTATTCCCATCCATTTTCTCTCTTGTTCATTATTTCAATATACCCACCCCTCGCATCGCTCACCACGCCACGTCTAGTGTCAAACCCGGCGCTGCATCTCCAGGCGGCGCAGCACAGTCAGGGTTGACAAACTGAACCAAAGAAACAAAAGCACCACCCAAAAAAAAACAACGTCGAAACAAAAAAGAACCTCGATCAGCTAGGCGCGAAAAACCCGGGTTATATTTGTCACACCATGCGCAGGGCGGGCGCGATGTCGGGAAGTCTGTGGCACACGAGCGGCGCAGTAAACAAACCCCTGAAGTTTAGTATCTTCGGGTCTATCATCCATGTCTCGGAAGGCGCGGAGCCAGTGCCGCGTTGCTGCATTTTTTACCCCCCTCAGAGATAAATGGGTCTGGAAGTTAACCTTGTGCGGCGAATAGTGCCGATCATCTTCATGTCGTAGCAGCGGTGAGATCTCGTGTGGGGAGTGCCTGACATGGCGGTGTTTTGCCATGCCTTTGTTTGGGGGTTGCACGGGGTACATACATAGCCACGGGCACAGACACTGTTCAGTCGAGTATCTGAAAATATCTGTATCATGGTTTTTGGGAATTTCAGCCGCGATGCACATCTCGCTGATCGGGTCGAAATTCGTCTTCAGCATGCATGGGTCCGGTTCCGAACCCAGGGAACAACGTTGAACAACATACCAGCCCGGCCAAATCAATAAGAAAAAAATATTTCGTAGCTGCGAATAAGTCCTGAATCTGACCCAATCAATACTTTTAGATTCAGCCATGAGCACGTAGCACCCCAGCATATATGATGTCACCAACGGTTGTCACAGCAGGAAGTCATCAATGTTTATACCCTCAGGGGCTCGCAATACAAATCCCTGCTTGCCTGCCAGCTGCACTAGCTTTCCAAGAAAAGAAAATTGCTTTCTCCCAAAATTTATCTATCTCAACAAGACCCGAGAATATTTTCGTTTGGGTGATCTTTGCACAATTCGATGTTGGGATAGGTACCCCATTGCTGGCCGTCATCCCACCTTTCTTGAACAACGAACCCGTCATCCCAAAAGCCATGGAGCTCTTTTCCGACATGCCTCATCATCACAAGGGAGGCCCGTTTGGCTAAGTGGTATAGCGTATCACTAGTAAATCTAGGATAGTGATAAGGTCATCAGTTCGATTCTGATAATGGGCAAGGCCATCTCAGTACAGGGACATTGGCTCTTTTTTTTCATTCATTTTATTTATTTTCTTCTGAAAATCCTCATGGAGTCCAACTTCTTTCTCGCTTCCGGTTCAAGGTGCACCAGAGATGCCCTTGTTTCTTCACTTGTGCTCCCCATTAATGCGTCGTCGAGTATTGCTTCGGGGATTTTTACCTTACCCTCTAGTTTTCCTCCTGACCCGCATCTTGGATATCTGAACTTCGGAGGCACAATGCCTTGGATCCATCGAATGCCTCTCATACACTCGCTTCCACAACCGCAAAATCGTACGCATCCCTCTCCCTCTCCACATGCTCGACGGTTTAGAAGCGTCTACAATACCTCACTCCACTCCCCCGGCCATACCATGCCTGCTTTGCGCGCCCCAAACACCAATTCCCAACTCCCAACCACAGAAAGTGAAGAGAAGAACCCTCCCCCCCCGAAACTTGAATCTTCGTCCCTTGCAAAGCACGATCAGAAACCCGGGATTTCGATCCGGGGACCTTTCAGCGTGTGTGAGACTGACGTGATAGGGAACCAACTATACTATACCATCCGACTTTGTTGCTTTGCTTGCTAATGGATTTTGTGGACTGGAAGGGCTTGGTTTGGTAGCGTTATTTTTCAGAAGTCAATTGAGTTGCGGTTAGCAGGCAGTTAGTAAGTTGCCTTCAGTTTGTTCCTCATCTTATGAGTAGGTGTACTTCGTAGGCGTTTGGTAAATTTCATGTTCTTGTTCTGGTTTCTGGTTTTCTGGTTCTTGTGTAGGTAGGGCCGGGCGTCAAAGTTGGAGGATAAGCAAGCTGTAATAAGCCCAGCCCAAGGCCAACACAAGAAGGCAAGACAATCATATGATATGTGAATATGATGCCAGTGCTATATCACTGCGCACCTCAGAGTGACATCACAGCTCCACGGCTTTACACTGTGTCACGGCATATCACATTACGTCCGTCATGCCTAGCAGCACAACCTCCTGCCCTTGACGTCAACTTCATATCACACCCTGGAATAACATAGCTGGACGAGCCGGCTAAGCTCTTGACTACGCGGACTTTGGTGACGTTGACTGGCATGGCTAATGTATAGAATAAGAGAAACGGACATCTGAGAGTAAATTTTGTTTAGTAGAAAGCTTGCTGACAAGCTAGGAACGCCTCCCGCTCAGGGAGACCAAGGGTATCTAGCGCCAAATGAGTACTGAAGAAGAGCATATACAAGAAAAACCTGAAAAGCTGTTGCCATCTTGCTATCCAAACAAGACCAACCCATCGTGAAGTCATACCCAATCCGCGCAGAAATGCTCAAGATAAAACGCCTTGAATGCTTAATGTCCCCCCAATCAGATATCTGACGTCGCCAAAGATCATAGCAGTAACCAGGGGACTACAGCTAACAGCGCCATAGATACTGTCATTTGTAATGATGTCCTGACGCTGCGGGCCGCCGAGATTTCAGCAGCAAGCGTCTCGCCAACAAAGCCCGGTCCACAAACCACGTTGATCTCCTTAGCAGCCGACTCGTACGTCTTTGCAATAAATTGCTTCCTGTTGGCGGTCGCAGTTTGGAAGACAGCCATGGTCTGTTGGAGGCAGGAGCTGCAGGTTGGTACGGCGATGCCAGGGAGCGGGGTATCGAGCGCCAGATAGTAAATGTATATGTTGGCCGGGTTGGTGATGTTGGTCGCGGCGTTTGCATAACAATACATGGATGTCTGAGAGTCCTTGATGCACCCGGCGTTGTAAATTGGCGCGTAGGCCGTCATGGCAAGGTAGGCGTTCCGCACGACGGGCTGGCCCTTGTCGTAGTCGACGCCGCAGTTCTCCCGGCGCGTAAGGTTCTTCGCCAGCAAGTTCATGTAGTCGGTACAGAAGGTCAGGTTAGGGTGGCAAGTAGCATCCAGAACCTGTGTGGTGCTGACGAGTGACTTCTCGGCGTTAAAGAACGAACGGGATCCCAAAATGAGGAAGGACAGCGGGTAACACTGCTTGAACTGGGGGTCCGTCAGGAAGGAGTTGATAAACACGGGGCATGGGATGGAGCCATCCTCGGCGGTGGTAAAGTTGGTTGAGAGGTTGCTGTCGAAAGGGCTTGGTAGGGGGCTGGCCGGGACCGTCGAAGTCGTGCTGGCTTGGGTGACGGTTGACACGGCGATTTGGAACGTGGTGGTGACGGATGGAATGGGTTCGTCCACATCTTCGTTCTGGCGCTTCCTCAACTCCCGCGCCTTCACCTCCTCGGTCGACAGCATCATCCATTGGCCATTCTCCTGGTATCGCACACGCGGGTCGATCAAGAGTGTTTCAATGGGTCCTGCACTATCTAACGTGGTGGCGAGGGTTTGGCACAACAAGCAAGTCAGCACGGCTAGGGTGACGGACCAAGTCCAGGGGGTCCGGGATGACGGCAGCGAGACAGCGGAGGCCATCGTGACGAGTGTGTGACGATGATGCGGCTGCTCAGGACTCGGGTCGTGATGGGTGCAGCATTGACATTCGAGGAAAAACCGCCAATGGCCACAACGGCTTCGGTGGCCCTTTTGTTTCGCCACGGCCGATCGGCGGGGCTCAACTAACAAACAGGCCGGTAGTGAGTCGGCAGCATCCAGGTGACTGGGCAGATTTGTGCGGCCTTGGTGACCAATATGGGCTGGCGGGTAAATAACGGGGTGCCGCTGGTCGACGCGCCTCGCCCAATGGGAGACGATTTTGACAGATATATATTTGCGTGATAATGCCGGTGCTCTGTCCCCCTGGGTCTTTGGTGCGAAGTCAAAAATCAAGAGATCAACTAGAGCTCGAGGGGACCCCTTGAATTCTTGAATGGCACGAAAGGGTTCAATGGGATCCCACCATCACATTGCCCAGGAACTGGCATTGTCCAGGGCACGCACCGTCCGCGGGTGTTACAAGGGATGAGGGTGGGGGAGACGCTGGAAACGGCCGGTGCTTGGCCAAATGGGGTGACGTGAGTGTGCCTAGTGCGGGCTATTGAGCGCAGCTTCCCTTTAAGGAGCTGCCCAGAATCCCAACAAACTTGGCAGTGATGCACACGAGGAAGCTGTGGAGGACGGGCTGGCAGGGCACTGTCAAACTGGCCAAGCGGGCAGATGCAGGTACAGATTGGACCCAGGGCGGGAGGATATTGGCTGCCTTGATTTCTTGCGGCTCTTTGTTGATGATTCTGCGAGCTGAACACCTGTTGACGCGTCAGGCTCTACGTCCAGGGCTTTGCATTGTCCCGAGTTGCATCGACGGAAACCCAGCAGAAGAAATCTCCGCATAAGCGAAATAATCCAGCCCACTAGCCGACGCCCTATCTGATGGCTTGCAGGAGCAGCCAGATCTGCTCACGGCTACAGCCACGGTTGCCGGCGACCGTTGTGACCCACCGCTAAGTGATCCACCGCTAACTACGCTACCTAGTTAGTCCGTTTACGTATATAGCTGAGGCTCGACCGCCGTTTCGACGAGAAAATAGTGTGTAGACCACACAGTACATGCAGGCCACACAATCTTTTGGCGATTCACATCAGAGCGCATTTCTGCCGGAGACTTGGGCATGAGGAAACAAAAACGTTCTAGAATGCACGCCCAGAAGGAAACATCCGGATCGTCACAGCAGGGCTGTCCGGAACGGAGGGGCCGCCACGAGGAAAGGTGCCAGGGCTCAGGGGTGGTGGCCCAAAGTTCACGGGCGCCGTTGGTTGCCGAGCCCGCAAATTTGATTGGTATCCGCTGCGGGGGTGGGTGCTCTGGTCAACACCCAATGGCGTCAGCACTTCGCCAAATGAGCTCCACTGCATACAGCCAGGGTGGACCAGCGTTGTCCACCGCGAATGCTGCCAAATTGGTCTGGAACATTGGCATGGCATGGCGAATCAATAAATCCCTCCAACTTGCGATCGCAATTCGATAGTGTTTCTCATGTCGTTTGCTGGCGGGCCAAGACTCGGCGGGATGATGTCGAGCCCCGCCGGGGAACGTTGGCAATCACGATTGTTCACGGAGGACACCTCACCCGGGCCCCCCCGAATCAAGATGTGCAACATGGCACCGCTTTGACTCTGCCAGACGGAAAATTGCAGATTATTTATGGGTGTTTCCATAGACAACCTTAGGTGCCAAGGACCTAAAGGGAGGGCGGACCAGACTGGATGGTCGAGCCGATACTCTCCATTGACCAATATCATCAATCTCCGTGGAGAGATCTAATCAATAAGCAGCGCCCGGGACCAAAACCCCGAAGAAAAAAAACAGAGGAGGTATCGTCAGACACATCCGAAGAGATTCATTGCCAATCTCTCCCAGCGTTTGGTGCTCCATGGTTGGCTGACCTGATCCATTGACTTCATTTCGTCAGCCGCATCTGAACCACACCACAGATATGTAATGACGGCAAAGCCCCAACCCGTCATGTTTGTCCAGGGACAACACTAATAAACAGTTGCTCCTCCCAAAAAATTATCTCGCTGCCTACTCGCCTCGGTAATCACAAATGTAGGGTGTCCGGCCTGGCTCTTCCCGCCCGAGACACCATGTTCCTGTCTCGTCTCATTCATCTCACACCATACCGTCACATTCCTACTAAGATATGTGGAAAGGGAGGGTGACATGGCAGCCAAGACGCGCAGTGAGACAATATAACCCCTAAAATTTTCCGAGCCTCGCCTGCCCGGGCTACACACATCCTGCGCATTGCGCAAACTGCATAGGGGACGTTGAGGTCTGATTCTACGAAAGTTCTTGCCAATTTGTGTGGACAGCGAGGGAACCTAATATCTCCGTGTCTTGCATACCAATTATCCGCGATGGCAGTCATTTCTTCAATAAGCCAGGGAGTTTCTGCCCGTCCCGTTCAAAACAATAACTTACTCCCATACGAAAATGCAAGGTGCGTATAACACGGCCGGGAGGGAATCAAAAATGGGGATCTCTGTGTCTGTCTATCTATCTTACGACCACCTTAGGCCAACCTCGCTCGGCCGTCCCCAGCCAACGAATTACTTGTTCGTCTACAAAACTGTGGACACCATCACAGTGCCACCAGCGTGAGATGACCCGTCGCGGGATAGCTACCTACCTACCTACCTACCCGTTGTTGGCCAAGATACGAGCTCGATCGGCATCGTTGTCCCCTTTCTTACCTTACCCACAAACCTCACCAGATAACATACCCACTATCTCCCCTGTATATCAGCCAACCGTGACCAACCCATTTACAGGACAGAGCAGAGCATCCTAAACCATGGAAGCCAGACAATATAAGAACAGACGTCACCGTCTTCTCACCTAGATAGGTACCTAGGTAGGCAGACAAATCAGATAAGGCTGACCAAAATCACATCAGACAAATATGTGGCCAGACCAGGCTACTAGGACCTGCATCAAGTCGAGGACAATGACGCTTTCAAGGGTTAGGTAAAGCTCATCCCGATACGTATGATATCTATGCGTTATACTGTATTGTATCTCATCGCCATACCACCCACAATGCCATGCCGTTGTTTCAAGCAGCCAAAATAACGAATGGACAGTAGACACCCACACCGACTCCTTACCTTGCCTAAATTAACCAGACTGATGCACACAGCACACAGCGCACGGCATAACGCGACACAACACCACTGACCCTATCATGCTAAACTAATGCAAAGTAACGTTGTCTCCCTTTTCCATGCCCTGGAAGACTGCAAAGCGTTGCAATTCCCCTTTCAAATCTAGCCGAGGGGTACCGCCTACGCAAGGTACACATACAAACCCTCTTCCCGTTCAAGGTAATCCTTCTCGATAAGTCTAAGTACGTTAGCACTACCGTCCCTGGCTATTTCCCCCTCTCGTGGAAAGGGAGGCAAGACAGTAAAACTTACTTCTCAATATTGACTTTGATATCCGACGCGTCCACAGCTCCCCTGTGCTTCGTCTGATTGATTACCTCCGCCACTAGCTGCGCATGCGTCATCGTCTTCCTCGCCTTCATGATCCTCACAATGGCCGCTTGCGTCTCGAATTGCCTGTCGGCAGTGACACGCTTGTGGGTCTCCTTATTCTCCTCCTTGGTCTCGCGCAGCTGGATCTGGTTGATCTTGACACGAAACTTCGGGTCGGTGAACGCCTTGTTGACCGTGAACGTGTCCGTCAAGTTGACATCGCGGCCCTTGGGGTGCTTGTTTAGGACCCGGGCCTTTCCGCAGGCCAGGCTCTGCAGGGTGCGGATGAGCTCGGGCTCGGGTATGCTGGTGGCCTGGGCAATCTCGCTGAAGCCGAGAACACCCTCCGCACCTGCCTTGTCAGCATCGTTGAAGAGGACAAGAACCACGGCCTGGAAGCAGCTGACGAGCAGCTCCTTCGGACCCCTGTTGAACTGTCCACGCACCACGGCATGGGAAAGGTTATGCCTCCACGTCAACCGCCGGCCTGTGTGTTTTTGCTTGTAGTATGTATCAAAGGCGGTAATCACCTCCAGCACATCCCGTGGGAGGCACGCCCGAACCTCTGGGTAAGTTGGCCAGGCGGCGTTGGATAGGACGCTGACGTGCAAATCGACGCGACTCTTGAGGTTTGGTTCATTGACCGGAAGCCACTCCTTGAAGGCTGCCATCTCGTCTTTGCCAAGTTCCTGATCCTTGAACATCTGCTCCAGATTATGCGTAAAGCTCGACCCGCACTCGCTCTTGAGTTTCTGCAGCATATTCCGCTCAGCGTCTTGGCTTGCGCTGCGTCCCATGAGCAATCGCCGAGCAAGATCCTTCTTGTAGAACGCCTCAAACACATCTTTGCCTTCAACAAAGCGGAACAGCTCGATCGCAGCGTCGAGCTGTCGATCTAACTCGGCATCTTCATCACCCGTAGCAGCCACGCCGCTCCTTTCGTCCTCAGCCCTGTCCTTGCTATCTGAGAGCAGCGCCGCAGGCAGCGTCTTGAGTCCGCCACGCAGGAGCATGTCGATGTATTTTGCGATCAGCTCTCCGACCTTTGACGTACCCGTCTTCCACACAGCCAGAGTAGCTTGATCGTTGATAAAAGAGGAAAAAGATTCCCTGAGCCCGTAGACGAAGACGTCGTCCTTGCTAAAGGCATCCCGGATCATAATGTCGAGCGACTTCCGCAGCTCCAACAGGCGAATAACCATCTCGTCCCCCCGGGACGTATCGCCAATGATGGCTGTGCCGGCTTTACGGATGTACTCTTCCCAGGGACCCTTGAGTTGAGCTTCAATCTTGGACAAGCGCAGAAGCTCGTAAAGAGCCTTTATGGACCTAACATCGTCAGCTTCGAGGAGCCTTGCCACGTTGCCGCTATCAAGTAGCTTCTCCGAGTACCGCCTGATGAGTCTGTCGTGCCCGTCATTGCGCAGGGCCCGCTTAGTGATGCTGTCGAAGTGGTACACATTGCACCTGTCCACCTCCTGCTGCAGTAGCTGCTGAGACGCAAGCACGTAGTCCTTGAGACCAAGCGACGCGCTTTTCTCCTCGCCGAACTCGGCAAAATACGCACGCGACTCATCGACAAACTGGGTGTCAAAGAACTTGGCGTACGACCCAAACAGCTTCACCATCGTCACCGACTCCTTCAATAATACTGAGTTGAACCGGTCGTTTCCCCTCCGATCGTATTCAACAAGTCGGCACATGGCCCGGCCGACTCGTTCACCTAGGGCGGCAGCGCCTCCAAACAGATGTTGTCGGAACAGGCTGATGCCAAGATCGTTGATTCCCTTCTCCTTGTCCTTTTTTTTCCCCTTGCCCAACAGCAACCAGCTCCGATCCAGATAGCTAAATATCCAGCGGATGATCAGTAACTTCGCACTCCAATCCCTCCAGCGCTCCAGCACACGGGCCAGCAGGACAACGTCGTCAGCCTCAGCCATGGCGGCAGCTGGTCCACCTTCGCCAGCCACGTAGGCTTCGCATCTTGCCCTCAGACTATCCGCCAGTTGCTGCGATTCCCCCTTGCGGCAGATATCCTCCACGCCGCGGTACAAGCGCTCCATGGGCTGGACGGTCTGGCGGCCGGCGAAGATGGCTGTCAGCGCATCATCAAGCTCGGCGTGGGTGCGCGAGTAGTAGTTATTGACAACGGCGGCGCGATCGGGCGTAGCAGGACGGAGATTCTTGATGACGAGCTTGCGAGGGCCCATGTGCGGCTGCAGTGCGGGACGGCGTGTGGCGAAGGCGCCATGGGGATGGTGAAGATTGGTGCCAGGGTTATCGGAGGAGAGATCAATGACCTCGGGCCGTTTGCCCTGAACTTTTGCCGACATGTAGGAGGGCACGGGCTGGGGAGGGGGTGGTGTAAGATGTGGCGAGGTGTGGAATGTGCCCTGGCGCGCGCGCTTCGAGTCTGGAATGGCGGACGCGACCGGGAGGTTCGGAGGTGGCTCGAGACTCGCGGAAGACTCGTGCCGTCTCTTTGCCGGTTGCGAGGCCGGAGACTGTGAGGGTTGAGCGCGGCCGGTGACGGGTAGCGCCGACGTAGTTGAAGTCATGGACCCGGAAGAGGTCCCGCGGAGCGGGGGCGTCCCGGAATCACTTGCTCTTGGCCGTTTTTCTCGGTGGGGGCAAATAAGGATTCTCGGATCAATCCGGTACGGCCGAGTCTCAATGGGAACTCCGTGTGAACTGCAGAAAGAGCACGGACAATGTATGCGCAAGAACGGATTGAGGTTGGCATGGGCTGCATCACGAATTCTTTGCTGCTGTGCTGCGGAGAGCGAGAAGCTGGCTCGCGCCAAGTGTTCCATTAGTTACCAGGTCCCGGCCAGATCTTATCGATAACTAACTAAGTAGTGCGCAGCCATCCGCCAGCTCGAGTCTTGGAATTACCCCGCTGCGGGGAGGCGGGGGGCGCCGACCCAGCACCCCAGATCGATGAGAGATTGATGACTGAGCTGTCCCATTCTAGTCATGTAACTTGACGGAGCTGCTCGGCTCAAAACCACGTACAAATTTTCACACTATTTTACATTTTTACAGAGCCCATTTCCTCCTATGAGACAGGAAAACAAATCTTACCCCTGTAATATCCCAAAAATGCGACTCGTATCACTCGGTTAGGCATAGGCAGCCCATCCTATATATCATTGAATTAGCCCCATCCAGAGAAAAAGACAAGAACAAGAAAACGTACCAGAATATAATACGGCTAGGTTCCGTTCGTCCGTCGCTTGGTTGATCAAGTCGTTCACCGTCGCCATGACGCTGAGCGTCTTGGATAGTTTCTTGCGGACGACCTCGAGCGATCTGTCGGCTTCACTTGGCTCGTTCGCGGTCCGCTTGTCGACGTCGGCCTGGTCTTCGCCATTGCCGACCTCGTCGTCCGCCCCTGTTCGCGCATTCTGCAATTTGGCCATGCGTACAGGCGAGATGGACCACGAGTAAAGGGGATCGTACCGCAGCACGTCCAGGATGGTCATAATCGAATATGTCTCCTCACGCAACGCATCCAGTGTGAACTCGCAGCATCGACGGAAGACGCCCTCTGTCTTGGTGATGCCCATGCCGTCGACAATGTCGCGTGTCAATCGGAATGGCACCAACTCCGGTACTGGCAGAACCCGGCCCATCTCAAATGCAACCCCGAGATCAATGTGAACGACCTCGCCCGTCTTAGAATCGAGTAGAATGTTGTGTCCATGCCTGTCTCCCAGGCCCAGCACGTGGCCTAACATCGAGATGGCTGCTGTTGTTCTCGTGTAAGCTGTTCGCTTCGTGAACCACTCATCCGGATCAGGGAAGTTCTCCATGAAGAAGTAGCGCATCACCGGATGGAATCTCTCCGTAACCTTGCGGTAGACACCGATACGTGTGTCGGTCGACTTGGTCTGCGCATTGGAGATTTCCTTCCGGCATTGGGACCCCTTGAGATCCTTTGGATGGTACCGCTCGTGCGCCGGCATCAAATACTCGTGGAGCGGTATCGTGTCGGGCACGAATTCGATTAGACCCGACGACGACGTGAGCGGCAATACCTTGTATGTTCTAATGCCCAGGTTCCGCTGCCTCGTAGTCCTGTGCAGCTTCAGGAGTTCCGAAACGGCTGCAAATACCTGTTCCATGATAGCGTCCTGGCGAAGGTCATCGTTGCCGCCCTTCACGAGCTGCTTGTATCTCTTTCCGTCCGTGCCCACCGCCGTAATAATCTTTGGCGCGCTGACGCCAGAGGCGATGGACATGCGGGGTTCGAACTTGTGAATCATGGGCACTTGCGAGTAGTCGAGCGTGTCCGAAAGCGCGATCTGCATCGTCGGCGGCGGGATGGGGCGCTTGGCGATTGCGTTTATGAGACCAGCGCCGTATTGCAGCTCCTTGATATCCAAGCTCTGTCCTGACTTGTACTTGTTGGGATCACGGTCTACGGCCAGAGAATGATATGCCCGACTGGTCTGGTCGATAGCAGCCCAAATCTTGGCCACAGGCTCGGCTTTTGCCAGAGCCTTGGAAACCTGGCCTGTTGCTTCCTGACGGGATACGGCCACCTCGTCGTCCCTGTTGACCCGCGATCTAGCGCCCGACCATATTTGGTACATTCCGTGATACGGGTGATCGATGCAGATGCGGTAGACCAAGTCAATGAGGAGCTTTTGGAAGAGCGTGTGTTGGTCTTGGACTCGAGACGAGAGCTGGTTCATCAGGGGCGCAAACTTCCGGGTCGGCACTTTTGCAATGTACTTCTTTACTGTCTCGTTGGTCGCGTCTTCCTCCGAGCGCTCTAGCCAGAGGGCTGTGAATCTCAGCGCATCGTTGTTGTACTCGTCCGACGCGGTGAGCGAAAGAAGATAGTTTTCCAGGCTCAGTCTAACAAACTCGGCTCGGGTTCGCTCCACCCGCTGCAATTCGTGCGCATCCAAGTCGAGCCATTGTTTGGCCTTACCAAGAGCGGCCGAGTACTTGTTCTTGTGCTGTGAATCTTTGGCGTTTGCCAGCAGAGCCTTGAGCTGAACAACCTCATCGCTTTTGCCCTTTTTGAGATGCTGGAGCCGGGCGAGATCTTCCAGGCTGTCAGGATTCTGCAGCTGCTCATCACAGAAGACAGCGAACTGGTGGAAAACACGACCTGGCTCTACGCCTTCGTTCTTACCCCGAAGCTCCTTGAGAGCTGGGTCGAGGTACTTCTTCTGGATGCTATCTGGGCTTTCGAGTCTTGCAACCGAAACTTGGTGGCCAATCTTGGACAACAGGTCGGACCTACTCACAGCCAGCATCTGTTTCTTGAGCGACGTGTCCTTGTCGATTCCTTGCAGCATGCGGATCGAGGATATCATCTCGCCCTGGTCCCAGAGCGAGTTGGCTGCTTCAATCTTGATGGCAGCGTCGACCCCTAGCCCCAACTGCTCACTAGGCACGATGAGAGAGGAGAGTCGTGTAGATAGGTTGAGAGTCTCTTGGTTGGCTTGGTGGAAGCGGTAGATACCAGATGAGAGCAACATGCCGCGGATCTGGGTTAACCGGACTTCTCCCAGGGCCAATTCCGCAGGCCTGAGCGCGTCATGTTTGTTCCACATATTCAGGGACGTTTCCCGACACGAGAGAACTTGGCTCACATCGTCATATCTGCCGCGATTAGCAAAGAAGCATGCAGTCAGTAAGACACGCCATCTTACCTCCCGCTCATCATCCATTTCGTCCGCTTTTCAAGAACCCTGAGAATATTCTTCAGATCTTGACTGTCAGAGATGTTGACAAGGTCATCGAGTTCGGTCAAGGCTGCTAAAGCTCCAAGATGCTGACGCAAGCTGGGAGTGTTGTAATTACGCGTCGTCATGTTCCGTATCGTGTCTGCAATTCCGCTATAGATCGAAAACTTCACGGCTTCGGGCTCTGCCGCTTGACGCATTCCCTGGTAGGCCTTGTAGACTGTGACAGCCCAGCTGTCGCTGTTGGCGGGAGCTGGGAGATTCCACTTCTCCAGTCTTCTTGCGATAGTAAAGGTCGCATCCGGATGAGCAGACGATACACCGAGGCTCTGCTGGGCTTGCAGCAGCGAGTTTGATATACCCGCAAGACCCAGATTGCTTAGAGACTTGACCAGGGCCTGTGCATCTGTCGCCGAGTGTTGACTCGTGTATCGCAAGTGAGTATCATACTCGGCTCCTCTAAAAGCGAGGCTCCTGGTCCCGTCATTTTCGTACTCCAGTCGAGCCCGGACGGTTGCCAATGATGCATCTTGTTCGAGGCCGTAGTACGCATCAGGGTCATCGATGTTCTCAAAGATGGACAGCAAAACTTGACTCGAATCTTCTACATCTCTCACTGCTGAAGAGCGGCGGGAAGACCGGGTCGTCTCGGAAAAGGCAAGCTCGGCGAAAAGAAGCGCAACCTTGTACATGCCACAGCGTGTTGCCGTGGCGGAAGCGGCTGAGAAGTTGACCTCGAGCCAGTGGTTTCTGTCAGCGGTTGACGTCTCATTCGGGACGCGTTGTGTCCGGAGGTACAATATGGTGTTAAGCAACAGCTTCTGGTTTTCTTTTGCAGCCGGAGCCGCCGAACTGAGCCAGCCCTTGAGTGCATCAGACAAAACCCGCTTGGCCGTCTGTTGTGTCAGCAGCTGGAAGTGTAGGACAAGATGAACGATGAAGGGGAATGCCGTCTCCGCGAATCCTTTGACATTAACCAGGATTGGAGGCAGAATCTTCAGCGTCGTGACTTGGGGGACCGACAAAGCTAGAAGGGTTGCTACTTGCTGCGACCAGGTCGCATTTTCCAACTGCTTCGTGTCAGACAGAACAGATTCCGACGGCGCCTCAACCTGGAAATTGTCAGACTGTGGAGAATGGTATGGCTCCCAGTCGGACGAGCTCTGAAGTGACTCAGAGAGGCTTTTCCTAAAAGCAAACATCAAGTCTGGATTCTCATCGACGGTTGCGTCAGTAACCACCGTCCGCAGGGCAGCTTCGGCGAGCCCGGCAGTGAAACGGTCATCATTTGAAGTGAGTTCCTGAATAAGATTCAACAGAGCTTCTTCGGAGCCACTGTTCCCCGGCGAGAGGTTCTTGTATTCCTGAAGGCGCGACTCTCGCAGCAACTCCTGCGGCACCTCGCCAGACGCCGCATAAGATCGACCCAGCACGCGGCCAGCCCAAGACAGGTACTCTTCGCTCAGTCCTTGGTAGCGACAACTCTTCCAGACCGCGGCTCCGTGGGTCATGGCGTCCTCATCGGTACCGATAATGTCCCTTTGGCTCGAAGGAGGGCTTTTAAATTTCCCACAGAGCATCGAGAAGGCAACGCTCCGGGCCTGGTCGTTCAGCAACTGGTTCTCGCGCCCCCAGTCCTTCAGGATCTCAATGAGCAGACTGCTCGCGTCCGAGCTCTTCTCAGCCGTGCCGATCGAGTAGAAGTTTGCGGCAGTCTTGGTGATGGCCTGGAAGGCACGTTTCTGGTCAAGATCCTTGAAGTTGGGGGATAGGTATTCGAGCAAATGCTTGCGAAACCAATCATGAAATAGATTTGCATTGCTTTTCGTTGCCTTGAACTGACTCTCTTGTGTCGTGCTGGACTGACTGGACTCGAGGAAGACCCTGAGGTCAGAGAAGCTGGAGAGGGCATATCCAGCGAAAAATGTTGGCACTTTTGTCAAATGAGGCTGCCCTTTAATGAGGAGGTACTTCAGGATACCGAGAGCGTCGTCGGCACATTCGGGGTCCAGTACGAATTCTCGGATGGTATAAAGCAGCATCTCCAGCGGATATGAGCTCAACGCCCGATCGCCAGCCAAACAGACGAGGACGCGGATTTTGCGCAACACAGAACACGCGTGGAGCGGACCTAGTGCAAGGTGAATAGTATTGAGGAGTTTGCGAGCTATGAAAACAATGAGCGAAGGCGTCCACAGCGTTTCTGGTTCGTAGGGCGTGCGGCTGCAGAGGTGGACTATTTCTCTCTGTAGGTACTTGGCCTTGAACATTGGCTGCTGGTTGGGTGGGAGCGCCGTGGGGAGGTGACCGTACTCCTTGATTTGGGCCATTATGGCGGCAGCGTAGACAAATCTCTCATCTCTGCCAAAGGCCTTTTCGATTGGGTCCTCCTGATCGAAGATGTCGAATAGCGTCGCGATGATATCGGCAAAATGGAGATGAATGTTCTCCAGGAACAATTCCTTGCCCAGCATTTTCCTTACCCGACTTTCGCCAGTGATCTGATCGGCACCGCTAGGCACGCTGACGTCGTGAGCAATACTGTACGCCATGATCTTGGTGAAGCTCTGCTGGATCATGTCCTCGGGACTCAGACCAAGTGTCTTTGCCAGATCGAGCGCCTGCTGCTCCTGTCCGCGCATCATCATGATGGCCAAGGCTTCGGTTCGGGCTTTCACCAACAAATCCTGAAGACTTGAAAAGCCAAATATGCTGAAAGGTATGGCGTCAATATCGTCCCCTTCTAGCCAGGTGTAGAGGAGCTGTGGCGCGAACAAAGAGAACAAGTCCTTGGGGCTGTTTAGGTCCAGCGCTCTAGATATACGCTCCAAGGAGCTTGTTGCGTACTTGGCCGACTCGATGATCTTGCCCGGCGTCTCAAATATGTGATAGATGCACCGGCGAAGCAATGTGGGCCACTTACAAGCAAGCTCCGCCAGGATGAACAGTCGAAAGGCAATCCCCTCGGAGACTCGCGGATCAGCGGGGAGCTTCTCCAGAACATCCACAAAGATCTCGTCGTGTGTCTTCAGGACATAGAGTCCAAAGAGCCTGGGTAGCGTATGTCCAATGGCGAATTTGACCTCTATTGGACCATCCTGGAGGATGGTGAGAAGAGTGGAGCGAGAAGAGGGCAATTTGAGGGATGCAGCATAGCCTGATTTTCTCTCTACCACCTTGAAGAGAAGCTCGGAAAGCGAGATCTGGGCTGCTGCTGACATGGAGTTATTAGGCAAGGACCGCTTGACCATGTAGTGGTACAAGTCTCCCCCCAAGGCAGGTAGTGTCGAGCTGCTCGCCACAGTATCTGAAGTCCACGACATGATGAAGCAGCCCATCAAATCGATGCAAGTGCAGAGCGAGATCTCACAGCACGAGAATTGGTCTTCGCTTATAAGATCCCCAGCTCGCTCAACAATAAGCTGCTGCGACTCGTATTGAATGATGTTGTAGTTTGTGAACAGCTCTGTCATGAACTCGCGACATTGTAAAAACTGCTCCATTGGAAGTTGGGTGAGTTGGTCAGCAAACTCTTCTGGAAGGTTGTCCATTGCACCTTCGTCTTGGCGGATGACATTGATGAGATGCACCCTGAG
>Ga0247760_1001922_pt1 | contig 17345 bp, 22 predicted proteins | sample UWRJL171409R4_FD_179936 | JGI IMG/M metagenome (GOLD analysis project Ga0247760, IMG submission 179936) | Plant litter microbial communities from Arlington Agricultural Research Station in Wisconsin, United States - UWRJ-L171-409R-4 | ecosystem: Environmental > Terrestrial > Plant litter >... | reverse complement strand
GAAAAGATAAAAAAAAAAAAAAAAAAAAAAATAAAAAAAAAAAAAAAAAAAGGAAGAGAAAAAAAAAAATACTAACATTCCGGTGCAAAACCCGTCACGTCCCCCCCAACCTGCCCTTTTTTCACCTTCCGCTTATCCACCAGCAACCACAGGATTACCACCAACAGCACCGTATCCAGCAGCGCTCTACACGAGGAAATTACCCCGCGTACTCTCTTGGCTCTTGATCTGCGACGACCCAAATGTGATGCGTCGCGAAGCACGTCGTCGTTCCAGGCTAGTTTATCGTCATCTTCGTAATCGTAATCTGTCGATGATCCATCCTCTAGCTCGTGTGCGTGTGCGTGTGCGTGGTCGAAATGATTAATATCGCGATATTCATGTTTCGCATTCGGTAATGGTGATTGGAGTGGGTTCATCATCTTTTTCCAGTTCCAACCTCCAAGCTTAGACAAAGATATTCTTGAATCGAACAAGCTTTTTTTTAATTTTCGTTTTTTTTTTTAGCAAAAGGTACTTATTTAAAGAAGTAGAAAATGGCAAAAGGTGGGAAATTCCCCAGTTTTAAAACGATGTTTTAGCTACTCCGTACTCCCGTTTCGTGATCCCTAACCGTTGGTGTTTCATCCCCCATCCCCCCGGTCGTTCTGCAGAGACGCCGACGGGAAGGATCAGCAGCTTCTCCTGGCGGCATGTAACAGGTTTTGTGTAACCGAGCTGGACTGAACTGAACTCCAATTGAACAATTGCAATGGTCATTAACAGATCGTGAGGCGCATGCAGAGTATCTGTAACTACTAGTTGTTCGGCCTCAGAGTTTAGTCTCGCGAGATTTCCAGCGCAACTTCATTTTGCATACATCATTGCAGCGAGTTATAACCCACGTATTTTTATTCCCGTCTATCAATCCTCTGCAACATTGATAATCCAACTACCTCAACTCCCTCTGGTTCAGTCGACCTAGTTTCCCAACTTCAACTTATCAAACCTACCTCAATTTCCTAACTGATCTCTACCTCAAGAGAACCCCTCCCTGGGACAAAAACAAAACAACACTCACGCGCACCAGACACACATATCTGCACAAATGATAACCTCCGCAAATCCCCTCTCTGACCAGCACCGCTACTAGACCCTCGCTCACTCGCTCCCACCAGACCGGGCTGTACATATGGGGAGGCTGTCTCGCCAATCTGGCAATCCGGTATCAGTCTGGTCCAGTCCAGTCCAGTCCAGTCCCGAGGTGCTGAGGCGACTTGGTGCCAACGGGTCATACGCGTCAATGGGGTTTTTGAAAGAGTGAGTACAAGTCCCGAATTCTCCACTACCTAGGTAGGTAGGCATCGCGCTGATTTAGTCTTCCATTTCGACATGGAGCAGGGTTGGCGGTGGGACGGCGTTTGTGCGCCAGTGATTGCGCTGAGAGTGAGGGAGGGAGGATAATCATAAAGGACAAACAAGGTGGCAGAGTGCGCATGAGCTCGGTGTTTGCAGGTGCATCCGCTGAGACCGTTGACGGTGTAACAACGGCGTGGGTGGTGTGTGGGAGTAGAGCCCTGGGCCGTGATTTGTGATGGACATGAAATGCGAGGGACATTTTACGGTCAGAGATCACGATAGAGAAGATCACAGTAGACAACTTTGTAAAACTTGACAATGGTGATTGTACGTCCATCACCTCTTCCTCGCCCCTCTCCCCGACTCAACTACCTTGAGCCGCTTCTCGAACCGCTCACCCATCTCTACTCCACCACCCCGCGGCCCATCCGTCGTGTCTCTTGCCCTCTTCCTGCTCTTCTCTAACAGAGCCTTAGTTCCCATACCCTTCTTGCCCTGTGTAAGCCGGTGTATCCTGTCAACACCCTCGCCAAGCTCCCTCCATTCTTCTCCACCAAAGTTCATACGGCCTGTCCGGCCCTCTGCCTTGGCCCTCTTTTGCCGATCCTTCTTATTCTCCTTGGGCAGGCGCACAAAGTTGGACTCTTCAAAGTTTCGCCTCTCGTCCTCGACCCGACGTTCCGAAGCCGTCTTGACCTTGCGACCAAAGTTGACAATCGTCGTGCCAATGCTGGGTTCGGCAACTGGCGCCGTCGATAGCTCGTCGGCAATGAACTCGTCGAGGGTGGCCGACTTCATCGGCTTCCGGTCCGTCTTCTCCCGCCGCTCCGTTGTCGGCATCACCTGGGGCGCGACTCGCGGCGGCCTATAGACCCCAGAGGAGTTCCTGTCTAACCCTGTCCCCCGTTTCTCGTTCTCAGCGACAAACGCAGAAGTATTGGGGCGGAACTGGCCAGGTTTTCGGGGACCAGAGATTAGCTGCCTGTCAAGCTTGCTTCCGCCTGCCTCTTCGTTGTCTTCGCTCCCCGAATCCGAGTCCGACGCCGAGTCCGAGTCGCTATCCTGAGCCTGCGCCCTTTCTTCAGCAGCCTTGGCAGTACGTTCAGCATGGTCGGCGGCGCGGAGCATCTTGTCGATTTGGTAGCGCAGATGGTTTTCGAGTGGTCGCGTCCCCTTTTCGAGGTATAATCTCAGTTCAACCAATTTCTTGACGACAAGCTCGTCGAGATTCTGCTCGTTGGGGACCCCATTTTTGGCCCGGCGCAACTTCACAATGATCAAGAAGACCAGGTTCTGAAGGTAGGATAGGAGCAACTCGTTCTTGACGTCGAGAAGCGAGACCCCGTCTTTGGGGTATTCGATATTGCTGAGTTTCGGCGCTGCCTCCAAAGTCGAGGACAGCGACTTGGTCAATGTGTCCAGCAGTGCTGGCAATGTCGCTGGTGCTGCCATGGCGGTCTGACGGGTGTTGAAGTTCACCGAACAAAAAAAAATATTCTGGGATCGGGAAATTTTCTGGCGACAGGGTCCTCCTGGGCCGCGTGGGGTAGGAGGGAGGTGGGGCAAACTGCCTGGTAAAGGTCTGTGCGTCACCATGACTAAGCGATCCTGCTCGTGTTCTTTACGACCGATCCATTATCACTTGGGCCAGCTGTCTCAATGTCGTGGCGAAGCTTTCTTACATGCTACCCAACGCGTACCTATCTTGCGCGGCTTCACAAGCCCTATTATGACCAGCACTACTGGAGGAGAATCTCCAAGTGACAAAGTCGCTCGTTTTCCCATTGACCGGCGGTAACCCAGCCGCAGTTTTCGCATCGGCGAGCCCGCCCAACAACTGACCAACTTGAACAAGAAAACAGCTGAGTTCAAGACGAAAAAAGGGGGAGCTCCCACAACAAATCCAGCCACGATGCAATTAAAACGAAGCGCTCCGGCGCTCGCCCTCCTCGCCCCAGTTGCGTCCGCATTTTATCTACCCGGCGTTGCGCCGACATCATACAAGAAAGACGACCTAGTACCGCTTTACGTCAACACGATCAAGCCCGTGGCTGCCTCGGATGCGCCCTTGAAATCCGTCGTCTCCTACGACTACTACCACCCCTTTTTCGGCTTCTGCCACCCCGTTGGCGGTCCTCAGGATGTGCGGGAAAGCTTGGGAGGCGTCCTCTTCGGGGACAGGATAAAGACTTCGCCGTTTGAGCTCAAGATGAAGCACAATGAATCGTGCAAGTCGCTCTGCGAACACACCTACAACCCGGCGTCCGCCGCCTTCGTGAACGAGGCCATTCAGAACGGCGTCACCCTAAACTGGCTCGTAGATGGGCTACCAGCCGGCCAGAGGGCGGTTGATCAAGCCACAGGGAATCCCTACTACAACCCGGGTTTCTTCGTCGGCCAGGAAATGCCCGACGGCAAAGTCGAGTTCAACAACCACTACGATATCTTTGTTGAGTACCACGAAGTCAGCGGCGATCCTAACCAGCTCCGAGTCGTTGGTGTCCTCGTCGAGCCCTCATCACTCAAACACGGCGAGGGCAAGCTCACACCAGAGTCATGCGAACGGTCTCTCCCTGGTGTCGCTCTTGACGAGAAGGTCGATACCAAAGTCAGGTTTACCTACAGTGTCTTTTGGCTGCCTTCCAAGACAACCTGGGCTACGAGGATGGACCCCTATTTCTTCCCCTACAACGCCAACATCCAATGGTTCTCGTTGGTTAACTCGGCGATCGTTGTCATCTTCCTCGTCCTGACGGTCATGTCGGTGCTGGTTCGCGCGCTCAAGCGAGACATTGCTCGGTACAACCGACTTGATCAGATCAACCTGGACGATCTTTCCGGCACCTCGGCCCTGGAGGATGGGGTGCAGGAAGATTCCGGCTGGAAACTGGTGCACGGCGACGTGTTCCGCCCCCCCCCCCATCCCCTACTGCTGTCCGTCTTGCTCGGCGGTGGCGCCCAGATCTTTGTCGTGGCTGGCTTCACCCTCTGCTTTGCCCTGCTCGGCTTCATCTCACCCTCGAATCGTGGTGCGCTCGGCTCTATCATGGTCATCCTCTACGCTTTCCTCGCCATTATCGCAGGCTACACCTCCGCGCGGGTCTACAAGACACTTCAGGGCGAGAAGTGGAAGCTGAACATCATCCTGACTCCGCTCTTCGTCCCGGGAATCGTCTTTGCCGTCTTTTTCCTGTTAAACCTGTTCCTCTGGGCTAGGGGCTCATCCGGCGCTGTTCCTTTCTCCACCATGCTCGTCATCATCCTCATCTGGTTCATCATCTCTGTGCCCCTATCATTTGCCGGATCATGGCTGGGCTTCCGCGCCAACAATGTCGAACCTCCTGTCCGCACCAACCAAATCCCTCGCCAGATCCCTCCCGCAACCACGTACCTAAAACCGATCCCGAGCATGCTACTCGTGGGAATCCTTCCCTTTGGCGCCATCTTTGTGGAGCTCCACTTCGTCATGAATTCGATCTGGTCTAACCGCATCTTCTTCATGTTTGGATTCCTGTTCCTCTGTTACGGTCTCATGATCATCACCAGCGCGGCGGTTACCGTCTTGATGGTTTATTTCCTGCTCTGCTCTGAGAATTACAACTGGCAATGGCGGTCGTTCCTCGCCTCGGGAACGTGCGGTCTTTACATCTTCCTCAACGCCCTCATTTACTGGATCAGCAACATGTCGCTGAGCACGCTTAGCGGGAACGTGCTTTACATGGGATACAGCTTGCTGATCTCTTTTCTGTTCTTCGTCTTGACAGGTGAGTGTCTTCTCTCTCTCAAAAAAAAGCAATAGCTCGATACTAACAGCTATATCTAGGCTCCATCGGTTACTTTGCCAGCTGGTGGTTTGTGCAAAAGATCTATTCATCCATCAAGATCGATTAGATCAGGGGACTATGGACAGGGGCTTTCCTTGTATGAGTAGTGTACCGCCAGCACTGCTGGAATTCCTTTTCCTGTGTTGATTAGAGAAAAAGACTAGGGGCCGGCGTAATGGTGTACTGGCTAGGCGAGAAATTGCATTGGATCTGCTACCAGATGATCTCCTACTCATCTTCGTCATCGTCCAAACCATCCAAAAAGGTGAACTGGGATTTTTGTGCGGGCCGAGAAGACCCAGCCGCAACATCCCCCCTCCGTGCCGCCTCTTCCCTCTCGCGAGCCATTCTCTCTCGCTCTGCCCGCATGCGCCGGTTGGCAGCCTCCTGTTCCAGCCGGGCCTGTTCTTCGGCCTCTTTTCGTGCCTGCTCCTCGTCGCGTTTCCGTTGCTCTTCTTCCTCAGGATCGTAGCCCCGCGGATCTGTTCCCGTATCTGCTAGCTGCTGGAACCCGGCCAACCCTCCGCTGCGGACATTATCCTCAATCGGCCAAGGGTAAAAAACCGCTCCCTCGAACATGTTGATCATCGATTTGATATGTATTGGGAGTTCCGTAACGCTAGAATTCACGGTGGCTTGCGAAGCTATTCTCAAAATTAGTCAGTCAGCCACATAGGACCTAGGTTTAGTGGTGGTATCACATACCCATCACCTCGCCATTCGCCGATGGTGTCGCCGCTGCTGATACTGGCGCACCCGCTACCGTTCCGTTGAAACTCGCATTCGGCGTCTGCGTCAGCGACTGCGTCCCTTCATCCTGCTGCTGCTGTTGTTGCCCCGCGGGACTCGCCACTATCACACTCCCTGGTGCAGTCGCCGTCCCAGCTGCTGGAGCGGTCAAATCCACGCCATTCGTCACCCCTGGCGGGGGTAGGGTATTCCGACTAATGCGCCTTGCATAATTGAGCAGCTCCATGGTGGTGAATGGGAACTTTGCCCCCGCCGCGGGGTAGCTTGTGGTTTGCGTGTTTTTGACCTCTTTCCGCATGGCCCAGAGGGAACCAATGATTTCTTTCGTCTGCGCATCGAGAGCGGAGGTTTGGGCGCGAAGCGCCTCGATGCGTTGTTGGTTGTTTTGGTGTTGCTCGAGAAGGGATAGGGAGTGTACGAGCTCGGAGTCGGCGAGGATGAGGTCTTCGGCGAGCTTTTCCGACGGGTTGTATTTTGAGAGGGAGTCGATGAGCGTGGAGAGAGCGCGCTCGACGCGCTCAAATCGGGCGTCGAGGTATTTGTCCATTGTGGAGGTAATTACCACTGTTGTGAGGGTGGGTGATGCGTGATATGGTGGGAGATGCGAATTCTTGGTGTTTGCGGCCAGCGAAAGCTCGCGAACCAGCTGCTGCATGTGGAAGAAGGTTGCATGTGGGATCGTGCAGGGGTGGCAGTAACTTTTCTTGGCGGAGAGTATTTTGGCCTCAGGCCACCACGAGCTCCGGCTTCATCCGGCAAAATCTCGCGCAACATCGAACCATCACCGAACCCACCACTTACCGCCAGCCATTGAAGCACCAGCTCGCTCGTTCCCGCCGCGATAGCCACCATGCCTTTTCCTGTATGTTCTCGCCTTCGATTCGATACCCGATGGGCATGCCCCGACGCATGGAGAGCGATTGGACAAGGTGCTAACTGACCATGCGACAGACTCCCGTCCGCTCGGCCGCCTACAAGAGCCCCTTCGGCCCCAAGTAAGCTTCCCGATCAGCTGCGATATGCCGATACCTCTTTGGGTCTTTACTGTCGCCACAGCTGCCGCCGTATCTTGCAGAGCAGTCGCTGACACGGTCAGGTACCACTACCAACCCCAGGTCGCCGGCTTCACCCGGACATCCCTCTTCCGATTGTAAGTCGACGCGACGCCATTTCACCGCAGAAAGAGCTTGGGTTTTTGGCATCAGAGTGATCAGAGTGGGAAGATCTCTGCCAGAAGATTTGATACGGGCGGGAGGGGACTGATTGGGCGTCGGGTCAAGAGTTCAACTGACAGCATGGTTGCAGTGGCCTTAACGCCGGCGCGTTCGGTGGTGTTGCTCTGTTCACCGTCATCTACTTCGCCTCGGGCATTCCTAGGGTACAGGACGATATCCTCAAGGTGCGTGGTGCTGTGACATCTGCCGTTTAAGCTCGAGGTCTGGCGCGGAGCTAACATGTTGTAGAAGTTCCCTGGTCTCGCAACCTACTACGACAGGAGCGTCCCGGCCTCTGACGCGGTGAGAAGGCCCTGTTTCGGTTGTACGTGGTGATAGCTAACATCTTATGTAGGCCTTCTAAACCCGAACGGGCAGTTGCAGTGGTTTGTGGCATGTTAGACAGGGTCCCGTGGCGGAAACGTGTACAACAAACATCCTATAGAATTTGAGCATTCATTCTCTGTCTTCCATTGTTTTCTGCAGACCTGACATCCGCTCTTGATCTATTTGAGTATCAGACGACAGCATGTTCACTGCTGTGCACTTACTGCTATCACCTCAGCATGATCGTGCACGGGCCTCGTGGAGTAATATCATGGACACCTGGAACCTCAGGTCGCTCCACGACTTCGGGAAGCTGCAACCTCCTAGCCCAGCCTGCAGTAGCTCCGGAACGTAATCCCGTAGATACATGGTTCTAATCCAGCCCGGGATGGTATTCTTTCGTTTTCCCCGCCCATAACTCAATCGAAATGGAAGCGCTCCAAGTAGTGCGGAGAGCATTCTCATTCCGCGAGCTGCTTCAGGGCGCTGGTTTCGCGACTTTGGTCTCCCAATTTGTCCCCGATGGAACCACATCAGAATTCCGCCACATCGCGCTCAGAGGACTCATCGTTCTGTTCCTTCTCGCTCGATCATGGCTGGCTCTAGTCGACCATTATGTTCCAGAACCCTACCTGGTGAGCTTGGCATTTTTGTCTCCGCGTGCTTCAATCACTAACTCTCTCCAGGATGAGTTCTTCCATGTCCCTCAAGCTCAGGCATATTGCGAGGGGCGCTTTTCCCACTGGGATGACAAAATCACCACCCCTCCTGGCCTGTGAGAATATTCGCCCCGCCTGTCTTTGACATACAACTCTAACTTCAAACTAGGTACCTCATCTCCGTCGCCTCGCACAAACTTTTCATGGTCGCAAAATGCTCGACCCTCACCCTGCGATATACCAACCTCCTAGGCACGCTTTTCGTGGCCATGGTCGCTGCGCGATGTCGCTCCTTCATCCAGGATCGTCGGGAAAAGCGGTCGCCAGTCCATTCATTCCATACGGGGCTTAACATCGCACTGTTCCCTATCATCTTCTTCTTTTCGGGTCTCTACTATACCGATGTCATTTCCACGCTGGTAGTCCTAGTTGCGTATGAGAACCATCTCTACCGCGTTGGACAAGAGGCACCGAATTTGTTCAATGATCTGTGGACTTTGATGCTCGGGGTGGCGGCACTGTTTATGAGGCAGACTAATATCTTTTGGGTGGTTGTTTACATGGGCGGGCTGGAGGCTATTCATGCGGTTCGCCAGTTGAAGCCTCCGCCGGTGGATACACCGAAACAGATGACTCTGTTGGAGCATGTCAAGTTTTACCTGTGGAGAGACTCGGTTGGGGATTTGCATGATCCTCCCCTGCATGCCGCCTGGCCTGGAGGTACGTTTGGCTCCCCTGGAAGTTTGTTGGCTTGACTAACTTTATAGACTGGTTATTCTGTCTGTTGAGTATTGGTATCGCAGCCGTGTGCAATCCGGGGAAGGTCATGAGACAGGTATGGCCACACATCACCACGCTTGGTCTCTTTGCTGGGTTTGTGGCATGGAACGGCGGTGTTGTGCTCGGTAAGTCTCTCTCATTCCCCCTTCCGTATCGTCCTTCTGACCGGTGTAGGGGACAAATCCAACCACATTGCAACAATCCACCTCGCGCAGATGCTTTACATCTGGCCGTTCTTTGCCTTCTTCTCCGCGCCTCTCCTCCTCCCCTCCGTCTTTATCGGACTCAGACGCGCAACAACTCTAGCCGGACAAATGTGGCGCAAAGTCTACTACCTCCCTTATATCATGGCAACCGTTGGCCTCTCCCTCGGCATCGTCAAGTACAACACCATCATTCACCCTTTCACCCTCGCTGACAACCGCCACTACATGTTTTACGTCTTTCGGTACACCATTCTCCGATCCATCAAGGTGCGCTACGCTCTCGTAGCGGGGTATACCCTCTCCCGGTGGCTAGTGTGGGATACCCTGGCTGGACGTGACACCCGACCTATTGCCATCACCACTACGACCATTACCACCACTACCACTCCTTCTACCAGTAGTGAACCCAACCACAGCCCCAGCCCCAAACCCAAACCTTCAAATCCCGCATATCATGTGCAAACCACTCCTTACACATCTACAGCACTCTTCTGGCTCCTCGCCACGACGCTCTCCCTGATCACCGCCCCGCTCGTGGAGCCCCGCTACTTTATTCTCCCCTGGGTATTCTGGCGACTTGTCATTCCGACTTGGTCTCCTCCCAAGTCCGCAGGACTAGTCTGGCTAGGAAAAACAGGTGCGGATCCGCGCTTGCTTGTGGAGACGGTGTGGTTTTTGGCCATCAACATGGGGACCATGTACATGTTTTTGGGGAGGCCGTTTTACTGGAAAAGTGCAGATGGAGGGGAGTTGCTTGATGGAGGGAGAGTCCAGAGGTTTATGTGGTAAGTGTGGATTCGTCACACGAGGCGAGTGTCACAGGAAGTGAGCGTCACAGGAAGAGGGTATCGCGAGAAAAGAGAGACAGTGTATTTATATCAGTGTTGCATGTGAATAGCGCACTGAAAAAATGAGTACCCTGGGCTTGCGTTTATGCTCTGTATCCCCGTCTGTCCCTTGAGGGGCGTGTAAATGAGCTCTGTCGGCTTCCATATTTTTTGAGCAAGTCTATTCGTACTGTGGCAAGCGCCCCCCTATACTGTAAAAAGGGAGGAGATAGAGGGTGGGACGCTGGTATTTACACCAAAAATGCCTATCGCCATCGCCATCGCCATCGCAACTGTATCGTACAGTAGGTTTTAATTGTAAAACGCCTTGTACGGGTAAGCCCAAGGCATTCAAACTGGGGGGTCAACGCCTTGAATATAGATAAAGATGGCCTATAAAGGGTGGTCGGATGCCTTGGGCTTCCTTATATAGGGCGTCTTACAAGTAAAACCTATCGTACAATACAGTTGCGATGGCGATGGCGATAGGCATCTCTGGTGTAAAAGCCAACGTCCCGCCCTTTCTCCCCACCCTTTTTTACAGTATTGGGGGGGGGGGGGGGGGGGCGCTCGCTACAGTACGAATAGACGTGTTCATTTTTTTTCCCCGATCCCATTCCAACCAGACCTATCCCATACAAGGTTCCCATCCCATTCCGTTTGCATGTCCGTCTGTCTGTGTACACATGTATGTAGATGTAAATGTTTTATAACCCATGCTTGTCCTTCTAACACCATGACCCAAACGCCCGCCAGACCCATCTCGTCCCATCCCATACCATGGTCCATGCTGATCCCATCGGCCACATATTACTATCACAAACTCAACCTATCCAAACTCAAACGATCCCCACTCCTTACCCGTCTCACCACCCCCAACTTAAAAAACTTTTCCTCCCCCGTCGCAGTCCGTCCCCCGATATACAACTTCTCCGCCCCTAATGCATCGCGGAATCCCTCACTGCTGCTATCGCTTCCCCGTCGTCGACCCCTCCCGCCCTGTGGTATCGGAATGGGGATCCCCCCATGATGGTAATGTGTATGGGTATGCGCGTGTGAATGGGCGTGCGCATGCGATCTGGGTGAATGGATCGGGAGTTGACCTATAACGCCAGAGCGGGACGGTGCGGCGGAGGGACTGGCTTGCTGTTGGTGTTGATGTTGTTGCTGTTGTGCCGCGGCAGCAGCGGCTGCAACGGCAGCGGTTGTGGAGATGGCGCGCGGTGCTGAGGGTCCGTTTGATGTGTTTTGCGAGGTGGGCTTATTAGGTTGACCTTGCGCAGCAGTGGCGACGGTGGCGCTGGACGTTGAAAGCGAAGGACCTTGCGCTTGGGCTTGTTGGCGAAAGGCGGCGAAGAATGTGGAGAGGAAGAAGGGTCGTTGTGAAGACATCCTGCGGCGGCCAGTCATTTGGACTGGCGGGCTGGTCGCTGTTGTGGATGTTTTCGGTCTGCTCGGGGACCTGATCGGGTCGTTTCGCAGTCGTCGGTGTCGCCAGTGTCGACAGCGGCGGGAACGCACCACCGAAAACGGCGAGGAGAATCGATGGTTGTCAACTGGACGCAGTTTGATACCGGGATTCGTTCGTGCAACGTCGCGCAGGTCGAATTCAGGCGAACTACGCGGTTTTATGTTCGACGTCGGTGGCCGATTTGGGCCTGGCTTGTGATTATGCTCCCTTGCCGATCTGCTGCTGGCTGTCTCTGATTTGAGCCTGAGCCGAGGAAAGCCAAATCACAATCCACGTGGTTGACAAAGATGCTTTTTCGGGTCGCGGAAACCGTCAACCGCAGAGATGTTGATCATTCGCTTTTTGTTTGTTGCATCGATCAGGAATATCTGACCCGCAAAGTCTGCGGGCGGGAAAAAAGCCGCGGGATTGGGATGACGAAGGTTGCGCGAAATTCTTTGCTGGCGGTGGTGTGGTGTGTCGCCAGCTCAGATGTAGGTAGTGGTGAATCGTCCTGACGTAGAAACTGCCAGAGGCCTACAGTTGTCTTGGAGGGGCAACCCGGCCTATCCCGAAACGCCCCGCATGTGGTCTGGGCTGCCGGACGGGCGGGTCTGGCCTGTGGGAAATAGCTCGTCCGTGATTGGTTGTCAGCCACCCAGCCCTGGCTCTTGCGGGTTTTCTCGTGCGGGGCGAGTCAACATGTCGTAGACAACTTTTTCAATTCCAATAGTAGCTGAGTCAGATCCCGAGGTCAAGCGTTTCTTCCCCAGACTCGTATTTTCCGTGTTCCCCAGATCCGAGGACGGAGCAGGCGCTGACAGTACCGTTGCTTTTTTCTGCAAGCCTCTTGTGACAATCCTTGATTTTGGGGCGCAAATCGATGCACGTCAACGCATGTGGTTGAGAATCTACCCAATCTCGGCCGTCCTCGGTTGCGCGACCCTCGGCTTGCCTCATTGTGCAGGTGCCACGATGCGTGCGCAAGGATTATTCACAACGTCGCAGTCATATATCATTTCCGCGTAGTCTTGATCGACAACTGCATCTCGAACATGTCATTGCAGTTCTCGGTTCTTCAGGGGTTAACCGTTTCGGAATTGTACCTATCCATAGACAAAAACTAGGTAAACATCTTCCTCGAAATCCCCCTGCCCAAAAAAACAGAAAAGCAACGCATAGGCTCAAAACCCCTGTGAAAAACAAGGCGTTTTCCCAATGCCTAACATCCCCCAATGCTTAACACCCTTCCAAACAAGACATGCCCAAGCAAAGACCGAAAAAGAAAAGAAAGAAAGAAAAAAAAAGGCAGGGTCCATTGTGCGTTTTCCTCGAAAAGCTTCCGCGAGTGGGGACTAGGACCAGGTAGTGCTGAGGTTGGTCTAGACATGACGAGCAAGTACGAGTCAGTTGACAGCCAATTCATTACTGACTGGACAGCAGTCTAGTGGGCGGGAAACTCACCTGGGTCAAACCATCCATGCAGCTGGGGTATTTGAGAATGTAAACGTTGATGTCAACCTGCACAGTTCAGTTCAGTTCAGCTCAGCCTAGGTAGGTAGGTAGGTAGGTAGATCACCGTTTGACCCCCCCGGAAAGTGGCCATCCCTAAGGGGGGTCACATAGGCTGTGGAAGTATAGAGTTGTGTCTTACTGTAAGTTCATAATTCCCCACCCCGTACTTTGCATCAAGCAACTCCTCAAACTTTTGCCGATCCCCCACCTCGGTGAAGGGAATTCTCTGTTCTTCCATGTTTAGAGATTTCCCCTTGCAGTCTGGTGTGGGCTACTGCTTCCAAGTGCTGTCGAGGTCATCCTGAATACACAAAGTGTAAGTAAGAAGACAACACAAGTGGTGGAACGCTGGGTCAAACTCACCTCGGTTACGCTCCCACTCACGGTGTCGTTCAGGACAGTGACGACGTAGCCTCCTAGCTTGCTCTGTGATTAAATTTTAAAAATAGCCTTGCGTAAGCAACACGTCCGCTCAGGAGCCCGGGAACAAAACACGAAGGCAATGATTAGGTAGGGAGAGAGGGCAACTCACGTTCCACTCAATAGTGTAGTTCCCAACACCGTACTTCATTGCACAAATGTCCATTAGCGCCTTGAGGCTGCCGACTTTGGTGCCGAGAATAATTTGGACCCGTCCCGCCATGGTGACTGTCGCGACGTACTAACTGGCGTGTTTTCTTTTTGAGAAGTTGTAGTTTAAGAGCTGAAAGTGTTTTGGAGGTCCGTCTAGATATCCCTGTCTGTAAGAGAACCAACAGCGGAAGAAAAAAAAAAGTGAGATTGAGTAGGGTAGGTAGGACTTACGTCGGTGATTTCACCTTGTGCGTCGTTGTGAACGGTGAGGGTGTAGCTGCGGAAAAGGGCCTGTAGTTCCACTTTGCGTTAATATAAACTCTCTGAATAGTTTTGAGTAAGGTAGGCAAAAAAACTCACGTTGTATTTGAGGTCAAAGTTGGTTCCAAACTTTTTCTGACACAGCGTCTGGAGCGAAAGGTAGCTTCCAACTTTGGAGTCTTCAATGACAATGATGCGTGCGGCCATGAAGACGTCTTGTCAGTAGTCGACTTTCAGTAAGTGACGCCCACGTTTTCGAGATCCTCCTAGAGATAGACAAGTATTAAACGACATGGCCAGCAGTGTAACACGACGTGGACTTGAACTTGGATAAAGGCTTACGTCGGTGATTTCGCCGGCTACGTCGTTGAAAACGCTGACAGTGTAGGTGCCTTTACAGATCTGTATTGTATAAAAAGTACGTATGTGTAAGCTCACCTGTATCGGGCGACCGAGTTGGGCAGAGACAAACTCACGCTAAAGGCAATTTCAAAGTTCCCAAACCCAAACTTCTCAAGACAGAGTTTGCGAAGCGCGTCGAAGCTGACAACACGGCGGGAGTCGAGTACGATAACACGGACAGCCATGTAGATGTTGTGAGTGGGTTTTTTAATAGCCCTCGAGGTCGGCCTAGCAGTGCCATTAACAGACCGGGGGGGCGGAACATTGTGCTAGATAGAACTCACGTCGTTGATGGCGCCGGTGACGTTGTTGCGAAGAGTGATGACGAATGCGTCCTGGTCAATCTACTTACGTTAGTATTGCCCTTAGAGTGGGAAATAGAACAGAATAATCACGTCGTATTCGAGTTCGAAGTTTCCAACCCCAAACTTGTCGACACAGAGCTGCTTGAGTCCGAGGAGGCTGATCTTTCCGGCGGGAACAGTGATCACGGTTTTGGTTGACATGAAGATGTCTTGATGAGCCTGATAGAGTGTTTTGTCGAGAAGACAAGCTGAGAAGGTGAAGAAAAGCTGACAAGGCAGATAGATGATTTAGGTTGTGTTGTGACTTGTGGTCGGGGCTGTTGATAATTTGATGATGATGATGGAAATGGGTTTTCCAAGAGGGGATTTGACAGGGGCTTTTATACTTGAGTCCGCCCAGCTCTTGAGCATCTCGATCGCCACTTGCTCATCGACTCAGGGCTCATCTCCGTCACGGATTACCAAGCGTCGTGAATACCGGATGGATAATGCTAATTTGTTTCAACAAACTCGCCTCTCGTAAGTTGGCACTGCCGCGTATGTCCCCCCCCCCCATCGAAGCGTCTGGTGTTTTTTTCTCTCAGATCGAGTGCTCTCGTATGTATACCTTACGTTTAGACCCATTTTGACAACCGAATACTTCATCGGATGTGTTTTCAAACTGTGAACCGTCGTATAGGCCGTGTAAAACTCTGACGGCCACGATGCCAACATTTTAAGGTTGACGCGCACTCGGGTTTGTTGGGGGGGGGGGGGGACCTGAGTTTCGTTGCCACTGAATGTGTTTCCGTCCTGAACACTGTCATCAACTGCTGTCAAGGCATAGCAAACATTGGATTCATCGCTCCAGACTGGAACTAAACGAGAAACGAGAGAGATACGGCGTAGTCTCTGACTGACTCGGATGCTACCCTAACCCTATCTTCCCAAGGTACCTACGTATGCTGTCATTCCCCAATTCCCTTCCCGCAACCTTCACAACATAAACAACCCCTTCAGGTATCGCCATGGCACCCCCCGTTCACGTCCGCGTCAAACACGACGACGCCCTCAGGTTCATCACCACCCTCCTAACGCGCGTTGGTGTTTCCCCCACCAATTCCGCAATTACCGCTCAAGGCTTGGTGGAGGCCGATCTCCGCGGGGTAGAGTCGCACGGAATTTCCCGCCTCCCGTCATATCTCGCACGGGTACGTAACGGAGTCCTAAACCCCCGTGCCGAACCGACCGTTTCACAAGTCACGCCCGTAGTCGCCCTCGTAGATGGCCATAATGGATTCGGCTTCCCCGCTGCACAACAGGCCATGACCTCGGCGATTTCCATGGCAAAAACCTACGGGATCGGCATGGTTAGTGTTAAACACAGTAACCATTTCGGCATGGCGGCTTGGATTGTTCGTCAGGCCGTCACCGCGGGGATGATGAGTTTGGTTTTTACAAATTCGTCGCCCGCGATGCCCGTCTGGGGCGGCAAGTCGAAATTACTGGGCGTTTCTCCCATTGCGTGTGGCGCCCCGGGAGGACATGATTCGAGGCCGTTTATCTTGGATATGGCACCTTCTGTGGCCGCACGGGGGAAAATCTACCAGGCATTACGACGCGGGGAGAAGAAGATTCCACGTGATTGGGCGTTGGACGAGGATGGGAATCCCACCGATGACCCAGCAGAAGCGTTAAAGGGAGTCATGTTACCGATGGGGGGGCCTAAAGGGTCGGCTCTCGCCATCATGATGGATGTTTTCTCGGGAGTGTTTTCGGGCGCGGCGTTTGCGGGGGATGTGACGGGGCCGTATGACCTGGCGAGGGAGGGCAATGTGGGCCACTTTATCGTGGCGATCAAGCCGGATCTTTTCATGGGGATAGATGAGTTCCGGGAGCGGATGGTGGGTACCTATCTATCTACTTAACTCTTGCCCTTTCTTCCCCGGCTTTCTTTCACTTTTCTTATCGGACTGGGTCCAGTCCCGGGAGTTTGGATCTCGATATTGTGGCGGTCTCCCGATCACACATTGCCTTACCTCCTGCATGTCTCCCGCATCACATCACGCATCACATCACCTTAGCTACTAACTATTGAGGTATATTTGCACAGGACATTCTATACCAACGCGTCGTCACTTCTGAAAAAATGCCCGGCGTCGACAGGATTTATTTCCCTGGAGAAATCGAACAGCTTACCGAAGAGACAAGACTGCGCGAGGGGATTCCGTTTCTGCAAGAGGAGATTGACTTGTTGGATGCCGAGGCCGAGCGGTGGGGAGGAGAAAAGATTGCGGTTATGGTCTGAGTCTGCATGTGTGACATGACACACAGGTTTACTTGTTTAAATTGGTAGTGTTGATAATGGTATTTGGAATATCCAATCAAATGCAAACTTGGAGGAGGGAAAAGGCGGGGGGGGGGTTACATTGGTTCTTCCAAGATAAAAAAGATCCGCCCCGGATTCTGGAGTGCGAGGAACCAGGACTGGGACCAGAACCGGAATCCACAAACAAAACAAAGCTCCATTCCTGTCTGGTCTGGTCTATCACCCTCACACTCACAGAGAGTAGAGTGGCGTAGCTACGGCACGAACTTGCCGAGGGATCTGATCCTGATCTTGCCGTGACATTGCATTCTGCATCTGCTTGCTTGCTTGATTGGGCTTTTTTTTTATCGAAATCGTTATCTCACTCTCTCTCCCGACAAGAACCAGGAGTAGCAAAGCGTCCGTTCCTTTTTCTAGTCTAGTCACAAAAAGAGCAAACGTCAATTTTTTTTTTTTTTTGAAGGGGGGGGCATTAGCTTACCAGCTTACCTGCTTACCTACCTAAGCTTAGCTTTAAAAGATATAATCATACAAAAAGTAGAATAGAAACTATTGGGGTCCGTCCAAGGGGTGCATCAATTGCATTGCAGTGTTGTCTTGTGTTGT
>Ga0247760_1001916_pt1 | contig 17378 bp, 6 predicted proteins | sample UWRJL171409R4_FD_179936 | JGI IMG/M metagenome (GOLD analysis project Ga0247760, IMG submission 179936) | Plant litter microbial communities from Arlington Agricultural Research Station in Wisconsin, United States - UWRJ-L171-409R-4 | ecosystem: Environmental > Terrestrial > Plant litter >... | reverse complement strand
TTATTTCTTTTCCTTTTTTAATACTTATTTATACTTTTTCTTATTTTTTATTATTTTAACCCTACTTTTATATATTACTTTATAATTCTATTTTTTAACTTATCTTTTAATTCTTATTTTTTACTATAACCCTAAATCTACTTTTTTATAATACCTTTTATATTTATTTTACTACTTATTTATACCTTATTTATACTATATTTATACCACTTTTTTATATTACGTTTTTACTCCTTTTTTGTACTCCCTTTTTCTACTTAAATCATATTAATTATAATTATTCCTATATTTTTCTACCTACTTAATATATAGACTTTTATTATACAATTAATTTATACTATATCTTAACTCTAAGTTCATAATAGCTATTTTACCTTTTATTTTATTTATAATAAATAATATTATAACTTATACAATAACTAAATAAACTCTTTTCTAACAAAATAAATTATGCAATTTGCTGGCTATATAGCTTACTTAATAGTAAAAATATAATTACAATACTAATAATTTGCATACTACCAAACCAAACCCTCGTACAAAGAAAATCCTCCCACGATATCGTTTCCGGAATTAGTACACCTTACATTCGTATAATCCTTACCGCCACCTTCAGAACCTTCCACCAGTTAAATACCATACCAGCCACTACAACCTGCGAAATAACCAACAAATACGTACAACGTATTAAATTTGTTTATATAAAGCTACCTTCGTTACCCGCCTTCACATACTAATACTCGTAATAACCCTACAACGCGTAATAATACCAATATACGTAATATTTGGGAAACTTTTTACATCGTACAATATCGCTAAATACCTATATCGCATCCGCCTACTTACTAACAACCTCCCAATTAACCGTATAATTCTACCTAAATATACTATACTCATACGCTATATATCCTTCCTTACAGCCCATCTTACAAAATATATAATTATTCTTAAAAAATCGAAATCCTCGTACGATATCGTTAATTTAAGCCTATACCGTATAGCTATACTAAATCGCCTATTATTATATTACCTATATATTGTAATTAATTACAATACCTTACCTATTATCTTCCGCTACTTACTACCGCTATACCTTCCGTATAGCCTCGTAAAAATTACATAACGCCTCGTCTTCCCTATACCTTATACAATTGTAAAAGCCATCTATTACTTGGGATAAAATTAGCCGCCGATATAATACTTAATTATTAACGTATTCTTTAATATCTTCTCCTACTTATTAAACCTAGTTACCTTCCCAATCTTCCTCCTTTATATACCCTTAACTACCTTCCCGATCTTCCTTTTTTATATAACCTTAAACCGTAATTATAACTAACTCAAATCGCAACCTATCCCTCCTAATATACCTACTTTCTTATACAAAATCCTGAAGCGTTTTCGGTAAGTTTACGTAAATAATAAACTATACGTCCGGAATATTAAACCCAGCCTTAAGCGTATTAATCGTAATAATTACCCCCCTTTTTTCTCGCTAGCCTTATATAATCTCGTCTTTCTCTTCCTTATCCGCAATATCGGTAAAATAAACCTTATACCCCAACTAGGAACTAATAGCCTTTATTAACTAGATTTTCCGGCAATAAATAATAATCTTCGTATAACCTATTAAGTTTAAAACCTTACAAGTTATTTAAATAATTATACTTACGATCTTCTAATCGTTACTAACAAATTAGACTAAATACGCGATATTAGGTTAATTAATTCGTATTTATATAATCCGAACCCGCTTCGTTAGCAAACCAATCGTTTACTACAACGTAGCCTTATCCCTGGGCGGGAGCGTAGCTGTAAAAAAGATAAACTAAACGCCAACCCGGTAAAAAACCTGGCCTATAGTTATTAACTTAGGCTGGTATTTGTACGAAAAATCCAAAATTATATAATATTCGTCGAAAATAATATAATTAAGTTATTATTATATAATTAACCAGTTAATAAAATTGGTAAATACCTTAGTAACAAATAACTTTAGTATAATTAATACAATTATTACGATAACGCTTTCTTCCGATTAAACCTCGCAGCTAAGCCTAACCGTATAAGCCCGGGAAAGAAGATTGTACTATAACGTAATAAACAGTATAATAACAATTATAACGCCATCTAACAACCTATTACTAAATAAAAACGCTAGTAGTATAAATAATATACTCTTCCCGCAACTAATTACCGCAACCTAAAGTACTAGTATAAAGCCTCGTATAATATATTTTAATACCCTTTACTAATTACCACGGAATATTAATTCCGGGTCCTAATATATATCCCGCAAATTACCTAGCAAATCGGCTTGCTACAGTACTCCCAACCGTATCTACCGGACCCGGAAAGCCTTACCGTTTTTGGGCCGGTTTAAAACCGAATAAATATAACTATTATCGTACAAATCAAATTATAATAACCGATACTACGTTATACTGGCTTACCGGAAAAGCTCGTCTCGTACAGCTAACCCCCGCGCTAATTATTAGAAATCCCAGCTGTAAATTATATTAGCTACATACGATAAGTACCCGGCCTATATATCAACGATATAGTTAATATACTAATCTAGGCCCAATTTATCCTCCGAATCCTCGTTTTTATCGTATAAGCTGCCTCTCCCAAACCCCTAGCCCTAGCCCCGCCCCTACCCCTGCGAAAAGATATTTTAAAGAAACCAGTAAGTAATAGTAATAATAATATACCGCTATATAGAAACCGTAATCTTGCAACCTAAAAACTCGTTACTTCTAGCTTCTAATATCCGGCGTATCTTATCCAAGCTCCATAACTATACCAAACCATTATTATCCAAACCAAGCCTTTGGGGTTATACGAAACTCTTTTCCCAAACAAACGGGCTAATTACCTCCCCGCAACCAGCATTAATCTAAATCTACTAACAAAATAAAACAACCAGAACGAAATATCGTACGAAAATTTTACTAAAAACCTTAGGGAGATAACAATTAATAACCTTAATACTACCAATATACTGGTAACCCTTATGGTAAGAACACTACAAGCAAACCATTCCATTTTCGATAAAAACGTTACGGAAATAACCGTACGGAGTATTAAAATACTAAATACTAAATATCTCCGTCGTATAAGCCGGTTACTTAGTAAGCAAATAAATTATAAAGAGAAAATACTCCCGAAACAAATCTACTATATCCAGATACGTTTTACGAGCTGCGGGTTGTATATATATTATTCCCAGCTTATACTACCTAACTTATAACCTTATATTCTGGGCCAATTTTCGTATAAGCTATATATTAAAATTTTAAAGATACCTATTTTATCGGTCTTAAATAAACGAGAAAGCTACTTAATTATTACCTATATTATCGTATAATCTAAGCTAATTAACTTCGGGTTACTATATATTATTTTCCTTAAACGTTAAAAAACGCATCGTATAATTTAAGCGTAAGATCATCTTATATAGCATTTCCGAAAACTAATTAAGCGTAAACGAAACTAACCGTAACGTAATTCTATTATTTTCAAATTATGCAATTTAGGCTTAGGTTAAAGTAGTATAAATAATCCTTAAACCGTATAATTTAACCCCGAAAATCCAATTCATTAGCTACGGCCTAGTAAATATATTAGTAATAGTTATAAACCTAATTATTTTATATCGTACGATATCGAAAAACCCTTTATTTAAATTATCGGAATCTTTAACCTTAAAATACGATTAATATACGATAAATATCCGTATAATAGTAATAATAACTAAGTAGATTATCGTATACTAATCCGGCGTATACTAGCCGCCATTCTCCCGGACCCTTATAACCGTAAGTACCAAAAGAAGTACGCTATTATAATTTAAACCCTTAAACTCGTAGTTTAAAAACGTAATTAAAAAGTCCAAGCAAGCCCTATCTACAAAATCATATAACTTACACTAGCTAATATTATTAACAAACTTACCAAATACGCTTTATTATTATCTTATTAGCTTAAACGGGGGTTAATTATTTTCGTCTAAAATTATTATACGGAAGATATACCCGACGATACGTTTCTAATAACCAATATACCGTACTATCGTCTTAAGTTCTAACTAAGTATTAAACGGGTAGGTTGGTTTTGGCTTTTAGTAATCTACCCAGTTAGCTTCGAAAAGTACCGTCGTCCCAGTACCATTAATCGTATAAAAGCCCTGGGCTAATTATATAATCCTATTAAAGCACTCCCAGGCCGCTAAAAGTAACTTATTTAAATCGATAAAACTTTTAAATACCGTATAACCCTACTAATACCAGCTTTCCTCAGCCTCTATCGAAACTAACAACCAGACCTAATCTACTGGAAAATCCTATAAATAGGTTACCTACCGTACTTAATTAAACCATCGGTTCGGTATAATCTTACCCTTGGATTTTTAAATAGTAATTGTATATTATTGGGTATTTTGGAAACTAGTAATAATTTGGGAAGAAAAATCGCCCTCCTCCTAAACCGGTAATTCCAATTATATAGTTTTTGGAACTAGTATAACCTTAAACCATTAAGATACGCGCCTTCTTGGGAAGAACCGTTAGTAAGAAACCCCCCCGGTTTATAGCTCTTTCGGAAGATATACCAGCCGCTAGCAAGTATTACCTCCTCTCGTACGAGGATTAACCCAATCGTAAACCCAACGGCAATACTTTTACATTATTCGTACCTAAGCAGAAGTAATTAGTAATTATACGATACGGGAAACCAACAACGTATTATACGAGCCATAAACCGGTATATATCGTAGCGAAAAGCCCTTGTAAATGGGCCCTTTAATTTAGCGATTGGTAGGATAGGCTCCGTTAGTATTTTAAAAGTACTAAGCAATTGTTAATTATCGTATAAGTCGGGGTTATAGGCTGCCTCGAAAATAACCTATCGCTTTACAGGTATAAATTGCCGGTATTGGTCCTTAAAATGGGTTGGGATTTCGTTAATAAAAACGCAATATTTACATATAATATAAATAAGTAGCTTGTACGATGGTAAGATTTTAAACGGCTCCATTTTACTTTTTGGTATATATTGTAATAATGATTTGTTTTTTCTAAGCGAAATTTACCTGCTGGGGTTAATTTTTTAGCTTATACGCAGCCTCCCCTGGGTAGGGTATAAGTATTTGATTGGCTAGGTCCGGCCTTGGTATCGCTTCCTACGAAAACAAATGCAAAACTTTCCTACCATTACAACCACCTTAGGACTAATTGTATGAGCCTGGGGTTGGATAGGATTATATGCGTAATTGAGAGCTTTCGATATATATAGGTTTTATACGTTTTTACCAGAAGAAAGTCATTGGATCCTACTCCTAAAGGTTACAACGGATCCTACCCCCTGTGGGGCTGTAGGGCTATACAAATTTCAACGGATGCTACTAGCATCCGTTACGGATTAAAGGATAGGATTAACCCAATTATAAACCCAATAGCAATACTTTTGTATTATTTGTACCTAAGTAGAAGTAATTAGCAATTGTACGATACAGGAAACTAATAACGTACCGTACGAGTTATAAACCAGTATATATTGTAGCGAAAAGCCCCTATAAATGGGCCCTTTAGTTTAACGATTAGTAGGATAGGCTTTATTGGTATTTTAAAAGTGCTAAGTAATTGTTAATTGTCGTATAAGTCGGGGTTGTAAGCTGCCTCGAAGATAGCCTGTCGCTTTGTAGGTGTAAGTTGCCGGTGTTGGTCCTTGAGATGGGTTGGGATTTCGTTAATAAGAACGTAATATTTATATATAGTATAAATAAGCAGCTTGTACGATGGCAAGATTTTGAACGGCTTTATCTTGCTTTTTGGTGTATGTTGTGATGATGATTTGCTTTTTCTGAGCGAAATTTGCCTGCCGGGGTTAATCTTTTGGCTTGTGCGCAGCCTCCCCTGGGTGGGGTGTAAGTATTTGATTGGCTAGGTCCGGCCTTGGTATCGCTCCCTACGAAAATAGATGCAAAACTTTCCTACTATCGTAACTACCTTAGGACTAATCGTACGAGCCTGGGGTTGGATAGGATTATGTGCGTGATTGAGAGCTTTCGATGCATGTAGGTTTTGTACGTTTTTACCAGAAGAAAGTTATCGGATCCTACTTCTAAAGGTTATAACGGATCCTACCCCCTGTGGGGCTGTGGGGCTATACAAATTTCAACGGATCCTACTAGTATCCGTTGCGGATTAAAGGATAGGGGTTTTTTAATCGAATCTACAGGGATAAAAAAGCTTATTTACATAGAGGACCCCAAACCTCAAGATACCCTTACATCTGCGCGGGATTATACCAAATCAAATCGAACCTTTCTCTAGTACTACGTATTGTACAGCAAATTGAAAACGTACGTTTTGATCGCTAGAAATTGGCGATTCGATGTATATCGGTTTCATTTATTTTGGTCAAGTGGCCAAATATGCATTGTACTAATCGTATAGTAGGTTTAGACCTTTTACCCCCAATATCTTCTTACCCCTATATCTTAATAACCAGATATTATACAGGAAATCTAAAGAGACAGAAGTTTTAGTTTTCTTCTTGCGATTCGAACAGTACCATTTTTATAACTGTACACCTTTGGGAACAAACTTGCGTCTACCCCCTGTACAGTAATCAAGTCTACCCCCTGTTTCCTAGAAAAAGTGGGGCAAAAGAAACCGAGTCTAGTAGACTGCCGCGTGGACTATAGTTAGGGCCCTATAAAAAACCATCTCCCCTTTTATATTTCTAGTATCTAATTCTTTCCCTTTTTTCTACCTTAAGCAAAATAATTTATATATAGCCTTAGGGCAACCTTTTGACCTTCGTAATCTTTATGTAAAGCCTACTATAGTCACCCTATTATAGGGCATAGACCCCTGTATCTCTACTTATTACAGCAGGTTGGTCTGCTGATCTTAGCTTCCTTTAACCCCGTCCTGGGCAGTTATCGTACCCTTAAAGCTTTCCGCTACGCCCGTTACAGGGGACTCACCCCCTGTAACCTCCTGTACTGGACCTCACTGAGACTAGTCAGGCCACACAAATTAACACATTTTTATGGTTGGATCTTTATAAGGGTTTTTTAATTAACTTTATAAGGGTAAAAAAGCTTATTTATATAAAGGACCTTAAACCTTAAAACACCCTTACATCTATATAAAATTATACCAAATTAAATTAAACCTTTATCCAGTATTACATATTATATAGTAAATTAAAAACGTACGTTTTAATCGCTAAAAACTAGCGATTTGATATATATTAATTTTATTTATTTTAATTAAGTAGCTGAATATATATTATACTAATCGTATAACAATTTCGGACCTTTTACCCTTAATATCTTCTTACCCTTATATCTCAACAACTAAATATTATACAGGAAATCTGAAAAAACAGAAGTTTTAGTTTTCTTCTTACGATTCGAACAGTACCGCTTTAATAACTATACACCTTTGGAAACAAAATAAACTCTACCCCCTATACAGAAAGGAACTCTACCCCCCATTTCCTAGAAAAAGTGGGGCAAAAGAAAGGAACTCTAGTAGAGTTCCGCGTGGACTATTGTTAGGTCTACCAGTCGGAACTCGACCATCATGCCCATGCGATAAGGGATGAAGTGAATCTTTTGATGGGCCAAAGCATTGAGAAGCAGGGCAGCACCTTGAGATCACTCTTTCAGCTTTCCAAGCACGAATCGCACCGCCGGAAGCAACAAGCCCGCGTTCGCGTCCTCGAGGCTTGCTCCACATACGACTACCAAACCACCTGGAGGCAGATCAGGAAGCTAGGCAATTCGACTTTACTCGGCCAAACGCAGCAATATCAAGACTGGAAGGCCCGAGACCAGTCTTGTACCCTTGTGTGTGCCGGCAAGCTGGGGTTAGGAAAGTCGGTCCTCCTGGCGAATATCGTCGACGACCTGAACCTGGATAATACCAGCCCCAGATGCCCCGTGGCCTACTTCTTCTGTAGGCACGATATACCCGAGAGTCTGAAGGCAGGTACAATTATATGGTCCCTCTTACAACAGCTCCTGCAGTCCCTTCCCGACCTTACTACAGTCGAAGAGATCATCGACCAAGCCGCCTCTACGAAGGACACCGAACTAGCTATCGAGATTTTTCGGCTTACGTTACCTCGCTCCTCCAAAGCGTACTTCGTTTTTGACGGACTGGATGAGTGTGACAGTGTTGAAGTCGCGAAATCTATCGCACAGCTCCGGCAGGTCCAGGACTTACTCACGCTCTCGATCTGCATCTCATCCAGGCTGGAAGCCGATAACATCTTGCGGTTGGACCTGAAACTGCTTGCTGCACCGAGTACTGTGGCACTCCCCGAAGACAACCCTGATATTGGCGATTTCATCAATAAGGGCCTAATCGGACTTCTCGAGTCTGGAAAACTCAGCATCGGGGACCCAGCTCTGATCCTGGAGATCGAAGACGCGCTTTTGCGAGGTTCTGAGGGCATGTTCCTCTGGGTAGCGCTTCAGCTTGAGTCCCTTTGCACCGCAAAGACAGACGAGGCTATCCGCCAGGCTCTGTTCGACCTCCCAAAGGGCCTCTCGCAGACTTTCTCTCGAATCTTAGAAAAGGCTGGGGAACTAGGAGAGGACTATCAGACCCGAACATTGGCGCTTGTCATGGCAGCTCATCGACCCCTGACAACAAATGAGCTTCGGGAAGCCCTCAGTGTCATTCCAGGAGATGCCAGCTGGGACCCAGCACGGCTACTCAACAACGTCTACTCCGCATTGGCTTGTTGTGGTTGCCTCATTACAGTTGACGAGGAAGACGACACGGTCAGAATGGTACACCACAGCCTCAAGCGCTTTCTTCTCGGACAATCCGAGGACTCATCAGCTACAACCCCACGTCTTACCGAGAAGGAGGCGAACATCATCATGGGCGAGATTGTTATCACCTATCTCAATTACGGCGTTTTTGACACCCAGCTTTCATCCGTTGCTGTACCACAACTTCAGCACCTAGCGCAGACGGCACCTGAGAGGGTCATTTCCTCCGTTCGTTCTTCGAGCTATGCTCGCCGCTTGGCACTCCACCTTTTACAATCGAGGAAAAAACCTGAGTTCAACTTGGGACAGGTCCTTGCGGAAGCGCACGTACGATTTGCTCCGCGGCCTATTGAGCAGTATCATTTCGTGTCGTATGCGAAACAATACGTCGCACGGCATATCAGATCCGTTGATTGGAACCAAGACGCAGTGCGGCGTCTCGTATTTCGGTTATGGGCAAATGGCTCAGTCGCGAACTCGACACCCGAGGACATGGCGATATTTCTACACATGGCAGCGCTGTACGGCGAAGGGCCCGCTGTCAAGGCCCTCCTGGACAGTGGCGCCAATATCGAAGCGTGTGATATTACGGATGGCTCTACACCCCTGACTATGGCGGCCGCGACGGGCCACGAGGCTGTTGTCCGATTACTACTTGATTCAGGCGCCAACATTGAAGCGAAGGATACATATAATCGTACGCCCTTGTTCAGAGCTGTCGCACGAGGTCATGATGCTGTTGTGAAGTTGTTATTGGACAAAGGTGCGGAATGGCCACAGTGGTGTTTTCAGGCTCCTGCATGCCTCCACGTGCAGCAACAATATCGATAGCAGGTTGGAGGTCTTGACTTCTGCGGCATATGAGGCCACTCTATTATAGGCTGAGGGTTGCCTTGTGCTTGTCATGAAAATTACGCGTCTGAAGGAGCCTGTTTGAAGTAAAGAGAACTACCCAGGATGTCCTTCCCGATGGAGTGGCTGCTTTCGGAGTGCCGATGTGCTGGTGTCAATGCTGACGCCAAGTTGGAGTGTCCCCTTAGTACCACCTGTCGACTTTGAAGAACCAGAGCAAGAGCTATCCATTGGTGGGCCTGCACTTCTGGCAGCTATACCTGATCACCTGGGCCCGGCTCTTCCCGTTCGGAGGTCCTAACAACGTCATCCGAGCCTTGTGAACCGTGCTGACCATTGCGTTCGAGCCAGATTCGGCCGAAACCAAACACGCTCTCGAATTCTTCGCGACGCACGGCAGTCGGGGAAGAAGACGTGGAGATGAGGGCGAGGGCAATAGTAGCAAGTGCACACAACAGCGCGAATCCACCCACGGCCCCCCTGAAGCCCACGTCCATGGCCGAACTGGTCCAGAACGTGGCGATGATCATGGCGACGGAACCACCGCCGAGGACGGCGACGACGGCCTTGAGGTACAGCTTGCTTGCCAGCCACGCCACGACGGTCCGGACCGGCAGCACCCTGCCGGTGACCTGCCTGTCGGAGCGGATCTGGCTGTCGATCGCGCGCAGCGTCTCGCCTACGACGGCGCTGCGCTGCACGAGCCGGAGCCCGTACGAGAGGAGTACGGCGACGAGCGCCGCGACGATGAAGGCGTACACGGGCGGAGGGCTGTCTGCCAGCTCCCGCACCTGCATGCTGAATAGGCTGGCCGCGAAGGTCATGGGGATGAAGAGGAAGGCCAGCTCCGTCAGCCGCGCTACGCTCTCGGCTTCCTGGATGCCGCGCTTGCTCTCGAGCAGCGACATCTCGGCCCGCAGCGACTCTTGCGCCTTGTGGCAGCGGTCCGTCATGGCGGATATGTCGGCCCGGAGCTTCTGCAGTGCCTCGGTTAGCGGAGGCGGCGGAGCGCGAGGTCCAGCTTCCGGGTCGCTGCTGTATGGGAACGCGAAGAATCGGCCCATGGACTCCTCGAGCGCGGGTAAGTCGGCCTGGAGCCGGCCCAGGACGGACCGCCAGTGCCCGAGCTGCTCCTGCATCATCCGCTCGTCCATGGACCCGCTGCCGATCCGGTCGAGCACGTGGTGGATGTGGCCCAGCAGCGTGACCGTGTCCTGGCGGACCATCTGGAAGACGGCGAGCAGCGGCAGGTCGACGCATGAGTTGGTGTCTTGGAGCGAGCCGTTTTGCGAGAGGTAGCGGATCCATTCGGAAGCATCCGAGCACGCGCCGTTGGCCGAGAACATGTAGGCGCTGACCGCGTCGAGGATGCTGGTATCGCCATTGAGCTGTCTCACTGGCGGAGGCTGCCGGGGCGCCAACCGAGTCGAGAATGGCTGATAGGCTCCTGCGTCTGCGCCGCCGAGTCGCGAGCCGGAAATGCCCGGCAAAGGGTCGAAGAGAAAGACGGCTAAGCGCCAATTAGCAAGAACGGTATCATGATGTCCGGCCCACAAGAACTTACGAATTATCTTTCCAGTCGCCGAACACCCCCAGGAAAAGGTCACCCGCTCTTCCCAGGCGACAATGTCTGGGTCTTGGGCAGCATTTTCCTTCCCTTCCTCGCCGTCGGCGTCTTCGCTGATATCGATGAGCACCAGCTCATTAACCGCCGACAACGGGTCCGGTCTCCAAACCAATCTCGGGTTGGGCGGGCGGTACAGAGCGGAAAGCGGCCACTCCCTACGAAAGATGTTGGTCTGGGCAAAGAGAGCGTGGTGGCGCCAAACCACCCTCCTGTCACGGCCTCGGCTCTCGCGTAGCCATTCCAGACGGTCGTCGATGAGGAGTTTCCGCGACGACATATCACGGGGCTCCGTGTCCCTACGCTTAACCAAACTGTGCCAGCGTAAGGACACATGCTGCGGAAGGAGGAAACGGGTCGGCCAGGTGGTTCTCGGGTCTGGGTCATCGTACGATGTGCCGGTGTAGCCGGACTGGACCAGGTGCTCCTCGAAAACTTCCGGGCTCAGGTTCAGGGTCGGGCCGAGCGCATCGATGAACCATGGCGAGAGGTCGCTGACGAACACAGCATGCGACACTGCATCGGTTTCGGCGTTGCCGCCTGGCTCCAGCGACGCCGCCAGGGATTCTGGATCGAGCTGGGCCGAGTCCAGTAGCTGCCTAGACTGGAGGACAGGTCTTGCCGCCGCATCGCTGCTGAAGGAGAGGATCGAGATTTCACCGCTGTTCCCCAGCCGCGGCGAGGCTAGCACGTTTCGCCAGTGAGGCATCAGGTGCAGCCACGGCCGGAAAGACGAGATGTACCCATCGGCAGCAATACGAGGCGTCCAAGGCCTCCAAACCGGTGGTCTACCGCCGTCATTTTGATCATGGTCATTTGCATTGTCGTCGGCCTCGTCGATCTGTTCTTTGGACTTTCCTTTCTGATTGTCGTCATCGCGCCGCGGCGGAGGATTGGCGATGTCAGCGCTAGATCTCTCGGCTTGAACCGGTTGCGATGTTTCCGGTGGCTCGGTCGCCATGGATGCCATCGCATGCGACGAGCCGTTTTGATGCTGGTAGTTTTCAATCCACTCTGGCACCTGGGAAAAGCCTAGGAGTTTCGCACAGTCGCGAGGTTGCACGGGGATAATTCGGTGGCTGGAGATCCGAACCGGAGGGGTTGGGGAAGGCTGTGTAGCCTAACCCCCCCCCTAAAAACTCATCTCGTTTGTCTCGATCAAAAAGTTTGTCACGAATTTGCCAAACGCCATGGCGACGGGTTGGAAGGATACAACATTATGGAGATCTGGGTTGCGGAGGATCGGTGCGTACAACAACCCTGTGCCTGATCGAACCTGCTTTGCTTATCAGCCCCTCCAGCGTCCCTCCGCAAGCCGGTGCAATTGATAAGTTGCGTTATCATTGTGTTTCAGTGTCTCCTCTTGGCCAGCTGCGCCTTTCCCAACATGTTGGCCAGCATCTACATTGTCCGGTTTTCTCTCGCGGCAACGGACAAGACGGCCGGGTTTTCGGTCCTCGACATTCGGATCGGGTACTTTTACCAATGCGTTAGGACGGAAAGGGATGCCGACTGGTCGTGCGGCGACCGCTCAAGTTGCGAGGAACGGTTGCGCGAGGTTTCCGAGCCCTGGAATCTCGTCAAGACGGCTTTCGACCTGAGAGATGAGGCGGTTTCATCCTCGCTCCTGTATGTATTATACCTATGCTTGACTGATCCAAGCACTGGCCTTGGCTAACCAGGCTGCCCAGCATCATGGCAATGGTTGCGACCCTGGTGCTGATGGTGGTCATGTCCCTATTTCCCACGCCCTATCCCTTGGTCCCCGGCGAGACCTACACCCTGTGGCGCAGAGATATGTGGTTGGAGAAATGTCTGGTGCTCGGCTCGTCGCTCGGTGTACCACTAGGCCTTCTCGCGGCTCTGTGGCAACACACGGTCGCGTCGACCGCCGCAGGCCTGGTGGCCTTTTTGTCCGGAGGAGACGTTGTCGCAGCGGCCGGACCGGCTGCGACCGCCTTTGCGTGGCTGGCCTTCTTGCTGGGGATGATTGTCAGCTATGTTTGCTTCAAGGTCGGCTTGCGACTGGCCAGGATCCGCGAGCTCGGCTACGTCATCGGTAGGCCTCCGGTGTTCTCGTCGAGAAGCAGGTTCGCGGACGAAGAGGAGGCTGCGGAACCTGACGCTGCAGGTGGAGGCGAGACCGTCGAGATGGCCTCGCTGGGTGAATCGGGGAGGGATCGGGAGGCTGGCGGAGGAAGGGAGCCGGCCTAGATGGACTCGGTTGGCGTTAGAATGTTCGTGAATAGAATTATTTGAACATCTTTGGCATTGTTCTACCCGCCACGCTGACCTTTGTTGGCCGACACAAAGAAGTCAACGGCAATATTCTAGATGGTCGACAAGGTCCGTATCCGAGTAGATAGTGAATTGTTTTTCAAGAACGCCGGCGTCGTTTCCATGAAAGCACGAGATTAAAAGACGTTTCTGGTCTGATAACCATGTGTTCTTCTTCTTCTCACCATCGCCAGCCATTCCGATCGAGCAGCCCAGAACACTCTCGCCTAGCACGGAAAAGATATTCAGCTTTCAGCATCGGAAACTCGCCCCCCAGCCTTCAAGATACCATCGCGATGGTTAACCGTGAAGATTAGATTACCCATCTCACCGAGACCCTGCCTCTAGGTCCCCTGGACCATACAGAACCCCAGGAATATGTTGGGCACATCCTAATCTTCCCCTTTGAGGGTGACGACGACGTTCGCCTTAACGCTGCTCAGCACCTGAAGGAAGGCCTCGAGCGAGTGCTCTCCAAGTGGCCCTTCTTCGGCGGCCTCTACACGCACGGCGTCAATGGCGGGCGTGGTACGCTTAAATACCCCAAGCGCGGCGGCGCAAACGTTGACTTCATTTCAAAGCAGGTATTTGACTGGAGAGACAGAAGCGACAAGGGATGGACCTATGACGACTTCAAGGCCACTCGGGCGCCGCCGCGCACTCTTACGCAGAAGACTTTCTGCAACGTCCCCGACGAGACGCCCGGCCCTGGCAAGTCGGTGTACCCGCTGACGCTGCGGGCCACGTTCATCAAGGGGGGGCTGGTCCTGGGGTTCCTGGCCCATCACGGCATCGTGGATGGCGGCGGCCTCATGCAGGTGCTCGAGTGCTTCGCCGGCTCCTCGGGCGAGCACGAGATCGACGACGAAGCCGACGAGGCCTCGCTCGTCACGCTGCTCCGGACGAAGAAGCAGGTCACGAAGAGAATCGAGGCTCTCGGGCCCGTCTCGGACGCGAGGTTCATATCAACAAACGACACGTACAACTTTGCCGGGATGGCGCCCCCGGAGCCCATGCCCAACCCTCATCCGGCACAGGGGCTCTTTATTTTCGACGCTGGCGTCGTGGACTCGATCCGGGACATGTTCCTCGACGAACTCCGGCCCAAACACGGCCCCGATGTGTTCATCAGCGCCGTCGACGTCATCTGCGGCTTCATATGGGTGTTTGTGACGCGCGCGCGCCGCTATCAGCTCCATGACTACGTCGGCTCGGCCTTTGCGATGGCGGTCGACGTGCGCAGCAGGGTCCTCAAGAACAACGAGGCAGCTGATTACGTGGGCAACATGTTCATCCGGGTGTTGGCGCACGCTTCGGTCAAGGAGCTGGCGCCTCGGCATGACAGCAGGAAAGGCCTTTACGCGCTCGCGCCCACCATGGCCGACGCGGCGCTGCGGATCCGCAGGGCGATCCAGACACTCGACGACCCGGCCAAGCTCGCGGCGCACTTCGCCGTCGCATCCGAGGCCGTGTTGATGCCGAGCATGATCGACAGCGCGGTCCGTCGGTGCACGGATCGCGACCTCGCCGGCCTCGACTGCTCCGTGGGCGCCAACTTCGTCGCCGACCTCGACTACCACATCCCCGGCACCCAGGCCAGCGGCGGCAAGCCGACCTTTTCGCGCAGGCCGTGGACCCCCCACGCCGGCGTCGTGCGCTTCATGCCCCGCAGCGGAGGCACCAAGGGCGATGCCGACTGGGAGGTGGTCATTGCCTTGCCCGAGGACCAAATTGTCCACCTGGCGGGACCTGACGAGCTCGGGATGATTGCCGAGCTGGTCGACTATTACGACTAGACGACCGGTGCGAAAATCTGATAATCTAGCGTATTGTAATATGAATTCACATCAAACAAAATTGAATCTACATCGTGTCTGGTCCTTGTAATTGATACCCCCTTGATTCTGTTGCCTGTACTCTATTCCATTATGAACGTAGCATCTGTCCTTTGTCTGGCTCTTGTCTGGTCTGGAGATTGCGGTCCATTGTGGATCCATCCTGATCTTCTTTGGCAGTTTTCGTCCGTCGGACTAAACGGCTTTGTCAGGCAGTCGGGCTCCCGCTTGGCTGATGCACCCCCTATTAGTTATATGTCTCGATGGCTTCGGCCGAACCCCAGCTGACCAATCACAACGTCCTAGATCCCTTTCGATGACGACGAAGGCGCTATACAACATGCTAAGTTGGGCAACACGACAGGCTTGGTTAGAAATTGAGTTTCGTCTATAAAGCCCGTCAGGTGTGCACGCTTCTTTCGTCTGCTCTCCAGTTCTGCATCTCTGCATCACACCGAATCTATCGAATCCCCCAAATCTCATCCAGCCCCTGATCATAACAAATCATCATCATGACTGTCAAGACTGTCGCCGTTGTTGGTGTAAGTTTCTATCTTCCTTCACGATAACCCGTACTGACTTTTGTAATCAGGCCTCGGGCAACGTCGGCACCCCCGTCGTGCAGGCCCTCCTCGACGCCGGCTTCTCCGTGACGGCCATCACGCGCGAGAACTCCAAGTCGACCTTTTCGCCCGCCGTGCAGGTGCGACGAGCCGACCTGTCCTCGGTCTCGTCCGTCACCGCCGCGTTCGCCGGCCACGACGCCGTGGTGGTGACCATCGCGACGTCCGAGGTCGGCAACCAAAATGTGCTCGCCGACGCGGCCGTCGCGGCGGGCGTGCGGCGCTTCGTCCCGTCCGAGTTTGGCCACAACACGGCCCGGCTCTCGGGGCCGCTGGCCATCTTGCTCGCCGATAAGGCCCAGACGGCCGCCTACCTGACCACTCTGTCCGAGAAGAACCCGTCCTTCTCGTGGACCGGCGTCGCCACCTCCCCCTTCTTCGACTGGGGGCTGGACAACGGCGTGTTCGGCGTGGCCCTGCGCGACCGCACCGTGCGTATCATCGATTCCGGCGACGAGCCCGTTAGCGCGTCTACGCTGGCGTTTGTGGGCCGGTCGGTCGCCGCGGTCCTCGGGCGTGAGGACGAGGCTGTCAGGAATAAGGTAGTCGACGTGGTCGAGTTTACCGTGTCGCAGAACCAGATCGTGGGCCTCCTCGAGGAGCTTACGGGCCAGTCGTTCCAGCGTACTTACATTAAGGGCGCGGATCTCGCGCGGTCGGCCGATGATAAGCTCGCAAAGGGCGACTACGGCGGCGCCTTCATAGATGCGCTCCTGGCGTGGAATTTCATAGCGGGCGGAAACAATGCGGTCCCCGATAGCGAGACGGCGAATGGCCTGCTGGGTCTCCAGTCTGAGGATCTGCGTAAGGTGCTCGAGGACTATGTTAAGACGCGGAGCGCTTAGACTAGGATGTACAAAATCTAGAAGAGATAGCTTTTCCAGTATCGTACTCGATGAGAATTAGGAACGGAATAGGATCCCTCGATTGCTACCTGGTTACGCGTACCCTTCGGTCCCACGTATAGCCCAACCCCCTTTTCCCTGGAGGGTTAAGTGCTAGTTACTAACAACTGTCAGTATTGTTAAGGATAGGTAGACTTAGCTTGATTGAGGAGATAGAAGACCTGAAGAGTACTGGGGGTATCGCCCTGTTATGTACACGAGTGATACTTGTTCCCCCCTGTAGATAGTCCAGGTACCGACCGGTACGGTAATTGGACTATGCCCATTACTACGTTCAGTAACTATCGCGCCGTACAATGACGTTCCAGGCGCCCTCGAAGAAGACCTGCCCCGAGACCCAGTCACTGGACCCCCCTATTGGATCCGCCTTATAGGTTAGGCACTTTTTGTGGAGCTCGCGCGCGCTAAAGGCAATCTCTCCGAAGCTTTGAAGGTAGAGCCCTTCGGTTCGCTGTTCGTGTT
>Ga0247760_1001914_pt1 | contig 17418 bp, 6 predicted proteins | sample UWRJL171409R4_FD_179936 | JGI IMG/M metagenome (GOLD analysis project Ga0247760, IMG submission 179936) | Plant litter microbial communities from Arlington Agricultural Research Station in Wisconsin, United States - UWRJ-L171-409R-4 | ecosystem: Environmental > Terrestrial > Plant litter >... | reverse complement strand
CGACACTGTTTTGAGCATAGCGTGCTGCGGGGGGGGGGGGGCAGGCACTAAATCTCTTGTCATTTGAACATGGTGTCGTGGCGTGACGTCAAAGGTTTGTTCGAGCCATGTATGCTGGAACATGGTTTGTTAATTGCTCGTTGATAGGTTTGTCATATGTGACTACAGCGGGGATGTCAGTGCTGCCAATCAAAATGCCATTACAAGACGAGGAGTTGAGTCAATAACCCAGCAGCAAAAGAAATCTATATAGGTAGGTTGGTAGTGTTGGAGTGGTTCTGCCGGCCTGACACCTCCAGAACCCCAGGCCCACACTTATCACCACCCCTCATTGAGCCCGCACAATGGACAGGCTTCCCTTCGAGGTCATGCAGATGATCACATCGCACTGCACTCGCTTATCCAGCCTCGCTGCCGTGTCACGAAGATGGAACGACGCAGTTGAGCCCCACACTCTGGCGACCATACGGATTGGGCAGTTTCCGGATGAACTCGAAATGTTTGAGCGCCTTTTTTCTGTGCCGGGGAGGCGCCGTCTGCTTTCTCAGTTGACGTTCGTCCTCCAATCGCCGTACATGGGAGCCGATCCCCCCACAGGCATGTACGTGGGCTTGTTGCAACTCTTGTCATGCCTTGAGCACTGGGAAGAAGAATCAAACGTCGGACTGGGTTTTGACATCATTAGGCGCAACTATTCCTCGGACGATAGTGAGGTGACGCTAGACTGGTGTTTTGGTTGCGGTATTGATGACCCCTACGATCTTCTGAGTTTGAGTTTTGATCTCACATGGACCCCCTTACCCACTCTACCCACTCTGAAGGCGGTCACTAGTCTCACCGACAATGGAAATTCTCTGGACCCTTTGACCCTGGGCGCTATAGCGGAGGCTTTCCCTCGTCTCAAGAACATTTCTACTTGTTACAATACGCGATCGTGTCTGGGGGGTGGACACCGCGAGTCGTTAGCCCAGGTGTTTCTAGAAGTGCCATTCGCCCATCTCGAGTCCTTCACTCTTGAAACAATCATAAGGCATTCTCCTGCTTCGTTGCCCAATGAGATTATGTTTAGCAAGGCCATGCGGAGGATTGCACAGCTGCCATTATTGCAAAAGTTTTGCCTCAAGGGCCTCCATATTCTTTTACCAGATTTCTTCAGCATCAGCGACGGTTCAAATTGGCCATCCTTACGGCTCATGGAGATTGAGGCTAGCCTTGATTATTTCGCGCCCCTTTCGCTCGAAAAAAGTCCGCACGGATTCTTGACGACAGCTGGAATCGAAACATCAATGTTCGATCCATTCATACTTGCCATGACAAAAGCCGTATCCGCCATGCCGGCACTGCAGAGATTAACCTTCTCCATGTCCAGGTATTGCGGCGATAGACCTCCCGTTTTCTCTGCCGAGTACCTGGGTCCACAAGTTGCAGGGACTATTTACCGGTTGTACGGCAAGGATTTGGAGGAATTTGAGGAGAAAAACAAGATGCATTCTCGCTGGGAGTTATGTTTCAGTCCCCGAATGCTCTTCCCGGCCCCTCAGACAGAGCCGAAACGCCGTATCTGGATGGCTCCGGAGGCCATCAAGGATGTATGGGAAGCAACCGTCGGTGAGCGAGTGTATCTGGGGGGGGACACCTGGCAATGAGAGGCCCGACAATAGGAGACCCGGCAGTGGGAGACGAACAGATTGCTCGGTGATGTCGGTTGGATTGAGGGGGTCGGAAGAGGCACTGGATGCAGCGGGTGCTAAGTCTGGATTATCATAGAATCCGAAAAACAGGAGCCGGGAATCGTTGTATTTTATGTCTCGCGGGGAACTTTCCGCCGACCAAGCACAGCTGACGGGCATGTTCTCGCGCATCTTGGAGTGTTGAGCCACGTACCTGCAATATCGCTTCGGAATTGAAATTTCTCGCCATGTGGCTTTCTCGCTCGGCATTATTATCCATTGCAGAGCGTAATGGGCGGATCGACAAAGGGCGCCGATGGTTGAGCTTGCCTTCGCGCGATTCAAGATAAATGCAGACGACGGAGCCAGCATCCAAGATTTTTGGAGCACCAGCGGAGAAAGTGGGACATTGAAGGTGCGTCCTGTACGCAGGCATTCTGGTCCTTGCCCCTCCATCCATCATCAACCCCGCCCTCGCAAACCACCATGTGAGCCCACAATGCCTAGCTGCCCCTGACTTGTGCTTCCCCAGGCAGCAGCCCCACTTGAACCTCGCCCTCAAAACTAGACCCCGCGTCGTGTTCTGTTCCTGCAACACGCAAAACAGCTCTGCCGACGGCATTGCCATTGCGACAATGGCTATCCTCGATCTCCCCGACGAGCTTCTGCTCGAAATCTTCAATCCTCTGTTCGTCCTCCCACGATTGACACAACGCGATAAACCCACAGCACACCCCGCAGCAGCTGTCGTCCGAGTCTGTCGCCGCTTCTACCATGTCGCAACACCTCGTCTCTACAGACATCTCCGCGTCGTCATCTCCGATCAATCGCCCGATCGCGCTCACCTCCTACTCCGCACTCTGTCCGAAAACCCTTCCTTCGGCCCCTACTGCCGAGTCCTGCAATTGGGCCTTCCCGACCCCGGCGCCGGGCCCTTTGATGAACATGGCATGCCCGGGCCCCTCGATGAAGAATCCATTGCCGAGCTATGCGCCGCGTTCGAAGTCGCTGTGAATATTGTCATTCGGCTAAGGAACACGACAGAGCTGCTCGTAAACGCATACTTTACCAGCTCTTACATGAACGACGCAGACCCCGCAATGGGGGTAGTGCTCGGCGCGGCACGACATATGCCCAAGCTAGAGAAGCTTTCTCTAGGGCCGCAGGTGTACATTCATCAGGTGTGCGAGGCCTTTGAGAAGATTTCACAGCTCCGGACATTGGAAGTGAAAATTTTGGCTGCGCCCAATACCTTACACTACACCGAGTCTATTCCCATTCCGCCCCAGGAAAAGATTGGGTGCTCCTCAGTTACCAATCTAGAGATTGACTACATGCTGGTGTCGCCTAGAAACCTTGTCTCGCTACTTTTGTACCCTGCCAAACTGGAGCATTTTGCGTTCAATGGCATGTCGCCGGGCTGTTATTGGCCTTGGCCGCTACAGGATCTTCTCACGGCCGTGGAACCTCACAAGGGCAGTCTGAGGACGCTGCGGGTTGCGGTTGGGCTGGTGGCTAGGGCGACAGTCAATGACGGTGACAGTGATGAGGGTAATGATGTTAATGATCAGAGCTTGCAGGAGCAGGTTGAGAATCTCGACTTGGCGTCGTTTACCCAACTTGGGGGGATTACATTTGTAGATCCACCTGCTTGAGGTGTGCAGCATTTTGTCAAGCCTCAAATGTACTCGTCGACCAATATTATAGATCTTAGATTAAGAGGCGTACAAGAAAAGCCTTTGAACAAACAATCTTGAGAGCTCACACTCCAACGCCAGCGAGATTTTGTTCCTGGCCCATACGCACAAGTTTGCGTGCTGTTGCTCGGGAATCAAGATGTGGCTGCCACTCCGGGGTGGAGAATGATGTCCTTGCTGCTTTTCCCTCCAAAATTGATCCACCAACCTAACTCAACAAAGTCATTCCGTTACCAAGCGGGGACTTGGTCAAGTCTCACAGCAGAAGGATCTATCATGGCACAATCCGTATTGTGCATGTTGGCACTGGTTCTCAGGGATCTACTGTACGTCAAGACTTGTCAAGACCGCAGATTAGGTATCCAGATTTTGCTAGATTTTGCATGGTGAAACCTTTGCAAGCGTTTTCTCTACTCTTGTTTTCGGCTTCAGCGCAGGTAGGGATAAAGGTTGTACGATAGTCTCTCTCTGATTTTGACACCCCAGCAGTCTGGTGAGAGCGTTGGTGATGTTTAAAAAACACTGGGGCCACTGGCCTTGCTTGAATACGAATTTGGCGACAATGTAAACTCCTCCAGAGGGGCCAAAATTGCAGTGTTATTCCCGAAGCTAAAAATACTGGTGAAGCCCAAAAAAAACTATTAGGCCGGAAAACATTCCCATTCGCTGCTTAGGTACCTAGGTACGTACCTGGTGCTCCACGTCATAACCCCTGATTATCACTGCAATTTTCACCCTCCTGGAGGATCTAACCACGGCGGCAATGTTGCCTGCCTGCCTGCCTGCCTACGGCTTTGGTTTGGTTTTGTACGAGGCTGGAAAAATGGTTTGCATTTTCACAACAGCACTTGCAAATTTTTCAATCTCTGCATACGGAGTAGATGGTTGGTAAATAGAGTGCGCACGTCATGTCCGGCTCCTTAACATCGAGTTATGTGATATCAGCACAGACCAGACATCTTCTGTGCTGCATCGCTGTTAAAGTCTCACCTTAGTTGCGTCTATGCTGGGGTTTCTTGTGCAACGTGTGTGCCATGGAGCGTTTTCCTTTACGGTTTTTGAAGTGTATTTTCTTTTTGCAAATCTAGAGGATTGCCCTAGACCTTGTCCAAACGACCTAGAAGGATTCCCCCCCAAACCAATCACCCCACCATGCCGATCAAATGTGCCAGGGGGGACCCCAAGGCTATCACTACCCACAACTTGACAAAAATACAGCTAAATAGAGTAGAAATTTGTATTTAATGGTCCTCTAAAGCTTTGTAGAACCTGTGAAGTATATAAATAACTTCCTGTACGCGATCTTCCACTTTATCTTCTGGATCCGGCGACTTCTTCCTCCGCCTACGTTTCAGAGGCCGTGTTGAAGCTTTTTACGCCTCCGTAATAAATTCTAAGCTTGAAAACTTATTATTAGGATCTTCTTGTACCTTTTTATAAGTACGTAGTTTATCGGCTCTTGAATTCTCTTATAGTTATGTGATTTTGGCTTTTAAAAGCGCCCTTTACGTGTTGCTGCGATCTAACGCCCTCCCTATAATTAGAAGAATTCGCTTAACGTTACGATTTAAAGGGGATTATTATTTGTTAAATTGTGTGGCCTGACTGGTCTCAGTGAGGTCCAGTACAGGAGGTTACAGGGGGTGAGTCCCCTGTAACGGGCGTAGCGGAAGGCTTTGGGGGGTACGATGACTGCTCGGGACGGGGTTAAAGGAAGCTAAGATTAGCAGACCAACCTGCTGTAATAAGTAGAGATATAGGGGTCTATACCCTGTAATAGGGTGATTATAGTAGGTTTTGTATAGAGATTACGAAGGTTAAAAGGTTGCCCTAAGGTTATATATAAACTATTTTGCTTAAGGTAAAAGAAAGGAAAAGAATTAGATACTAGAAATATAGGAGGGGAGATGGTTCTTTATAGGGCCCTTAGTAGGTATAGGTTAATTTTATAGGGGGTGAGGGCCCTAAAATATAAAAGGAAAGCTTATATTATAGAGGGAAAAGTACTTACGTTAACGCTGGAATTTAAAAGATTTTAGGGCAACGAGTTGGCTGTGCTGACGTAATAATGGTACTAGGCCTACCCCTGTAGGCTAAACCTACAGATAGTAGGTCCCCGGAACTCCCTATTAGTTTTAGTGGGTTTTAGTAGGTTTAGGGGGTTTGGTAGCCCCCCTGAACTATAATACTAACTCCCCGTGGTTGTAGTGACTATATTTTACTATAGTGTAGTTAGTAGTACTTTTAGGGTAGTAGATTAACTAGGCTACAGTACCTAAGGGTACTGTAGTTATAGGGCAATTGGGCTGTAATTTTAATACCCCTTTACAACCCTAAGCCCTAATACGCTTTTTAGTCCGAGGTAAACCCCCTTTGGAATTTATAGGGCCTAAAAAGGTTTGATAATTTAAGGAATTACTTATATTTAGCTGGGGTTAGGGCTTTAATTAACCTATTTACCGGTATTTCCCTTATAGGTACGTACGTTACAGTAATATTACCTTTTATAACGTTTTTTTTTACCCCCTGGTATTTTAGAAAGGTATATTTCGTATAATTATAATGATTTGGGTTATATACTATATTTATAACGCTTTTATTATTTCTTATTAGTAAAACGGGTCCCTATATAGGGCGCTTTAATTTAAAAAATAACCCTTGAAGCTAGATTACCTTTTTATTACTCTTTATAAGCCCCGTAAACTTAACCTTTAAGGTTAAATAAGCTACTGTAAACGACTTTTTTAACTTTTAGTTAAATAATCCTTTACTTACTGTAAATAGGTAACCGTAAGCTGATTTTGTAGTAATTTTATACCCCGCGAAATCGCTATTTGTCACGGTGCTGACCTTTGACTAGGGAAAAGGACTTGTTATTGCACGAAGAGAGGAAGAGGGAGTAGTGCTGCCCTGGGTGGCTATATACTCGGTGTCGGGTGGGCCCCGGGTGGGCGCCGGACCGGTGGTGACCCACCGCTGTCTGGTGCCGTGACACTATTAGTATATTTTATAGGGGTAAGATTAGTAGAGGTACTAAAATAAATACCTTAGTTTACGTTGGAGAATAAGTAGCTAAGGAGCTTTTTTACTACTTTAAGGTAGGTAATAGTAAGTTGCTATAATTAATAGAAAAGCTACTATACTATAAACGTTATATTTGGTTTAGTTTAAATTATAACGTATATAATAATATTAATAAGTTACTAAAATAGCTGGATTTTAATAGTATTTAGGGGTTTAAAAGAGGAGTTAGGCCTTATAAGTCCTGGAGAGAAAGGGGTAACTGGTTTATTATAGTTAAATTTAAAGTATTAAATAACTTATTCGATATAGGCTTTTTAATTAACCTATAAAAGGCAGTATACCTTATCGTAATAGATTTCGACCCCTAAAAAGTAGCAAGTAGGGCCTAGGTCCTTTATATTATATACCTAATTAAGTTAAACCTTTAATACCTTAATCTTAGTTATAAAGAGCCCGATAAGGAGATAATTATTAACGTAGGTAATTATTATAATTTTGTAAATTATATTGTAATAGGTAGTTACGTTATTGGTAAAAGGGCTATAGTTTAGCGTTTTTAGTAGCTTCACAACCTTTTATTACTAAAGGTACGAGGCTTGCTTTAAGTTGTAAAGTCCCTTACCTAGTAGTATAATTTAATTTTTAGAAGGGTCCTAACTATACCGTTTTAAAAGGTCCAGTACTTTAGAATTATTAAAATTAAACTTATATAGGCCTTTAGGGATTTTAATATAAAGTTTTATATTTAATTTATTATTTAGAAAGGCTTTTATAAAATCTACTTATTTAATTTCCCAGTTTTTAATAGTAATTAGTACTAATATAATTTGCTAGGTTAACGGTATTGTAGTAGTTATAAAGGTCTCCCTAAAATTGATTCCAGGGGCTTATTGGAACCCCCTAGTTACTAACCGGATTTTAAACTTAGTAACCTTACCTTAGGTATCTTTTTTAAGTTTAGTAATTGGTTTAATAGTAATAGGTAGCTTTTTAGCCTTAGATTGCTTAATAAAATAAAAGGTTTTAATAGTTAATAGTTACTATATCTTTTTAAAATATACTATTAATTACTGGTTCTTTAGGGGGTACTTTAGGATTTACTTAAAGGATTTAAGCTCCGAGTCTTTAGTAGGTTTAAGGAAGTTATAGTAACTATTAGGTTTAGTTTATTTAGTAGCTTTATTAATAAGGTAGTTAATTAGGTTTACCGTAATATTTATAAAATTAATTTTTACTTATTTAAATTCCTTTTATTGGGTTTTAATAACTTATAGGATTGGAATTTCTATTGTAATAAGCCTGAGTTTATCTCCTATAAGGGATTTAGAGGGTTTAGAAGTCGCTACGGGTAATTAAACTAGTTTATATAATAATATTATTAGTAAAATAAATTTAATAGGTACCTTAGGGAGAGAGCTATCGTAATTAGGGTATTGGTCCTTCGTATTTTTAGTAGTATCCGGGAGGTCTAGGGCGTTAATTAAGCCCCGGGGCCCCTATAGGTAGGTAGAAGGGTTTTTGTATAATTTAATAAAGCTAGTTTAAATAACCCTCCATTAGCTAAGTTAAATTAAGTAGGTTTAGGTACCTAATATAGCTAGTAACCTACCTTAAACGCCCTTAAGAGTAAGTTTTTGGGATTAAATACGTTTTTTAGGGGGGATTAATATTATATAATTAGTATTTATAACCCTATAATTAAAAAGGTCCGGAATATAAGGGGCTTATAAGGGTATTAGCTTGTCGAGAAAAAGTTAGTATAAGGTAAGCTTTTTAGTAATATTTACTATTTTATTAATTAGTTTAATTATAGGGCTTATAACGTATCTTTATAGGGAAAATAAAAACCTTAAAGTAACTATTATAGCCTTAAGGCGTTTTAAAACTACCTGTATAATACGTTTAACTAAGCTGTTTTAATTATACGCGTAGGGGCTAGACTCCGAGAAAATAATACCCTTTTTACATAAGTAAGGCCTAAGTTTACTAATTTCCTTACCTTTATTATAGTATAGGTATATTAGGTACCGTTTAAAAATATTATTAATTTTCTTTATAGTAGCTTTTACTTTTATAATAACCTTATTTTTGGATTTTATAAACCTAATAATTTTAAAACGGGTCTTCTAATCTATTAAAATAAGCCTATAGGGTTTGCTATTTAGGTGTATAAGGCGGATTACGAATATATCCCCCTTTATCCGCCCTAACGCGTTAGGAGGGTTAATAATAATTTTAAAAAAGGGTTAGCATAGTAATTTAATAATATTACAGTTTTTGTAGGTTATATATTTAAGGTATATACTACTAAAATCGGGTATCCCTTTAGTAATTAGGGCAATCTTCTTTAAAAGGTTTAGCTTTATATAGCTTAAATAAATATATTAAAGCCAAGATTAGCAGGACTGCGAGAATTAGCAAAGGAGATAAGTGATGGCGGAGTGCTTACGCGGCGACTGCGCGGTTCCGCGCGGCGGTCTCGATCCTCGAGAGTGAGGCGTTGGTATTGGAGCTGGAAGCTATGGTATGCAAAGTGATGGATGATGATGAAAAGAAGAAGAGAACGAGGGAGAGAACCCCCCTATTTATAGGTAAGAAAGGGCAAGAATCTGCGTTTACATACCGTACTCGCTTAGCAGGCAACGAGATTGCCCCGGTTAAACGAGGATGGAATATTAGATGAAAATACACTGGCGATACCCTTATAACCTCTTATCCGGAGTCCAACGAAGGTAAACTAATAACGACGCTACTGCGAAGGAAAGCATAACCCCCCCCTTTTCCCTCTTTCCATCCGAATATACCGCTGATGTTACGATGGTACCGCTGCCGCGATAGCCTTCTCGTAATATAAACGAAAGCGAACCGAAAGCGAGGCAAATCGCAGAAAGAGAAAGAAGTAAACTACCTGCGGAAGAAGGCTATCGTCCGAACTGCGGGTGAACCGAAAGCGAGGTAATAAATATAAAGGAAAGAGCCCCCCTTCCACCTCCTACCTTCCGACGACGATATAGCCGGGGCACCGGGGCTAAAGAAGAAAGAACGAGTACGGTCCGAGTTTGAACCGATATACGGGTACCCCCTATTTTCCTTTTTTTACAAATTGTGACAACTCCCCTTTTGTCACATATCCTGGGTAGGAGAGACCTAGACTAGTAGACAAAAGGCTGGAAGTAGAGTTGGTTTAGGTGCGATATTGTACCGATACCTATACTATAGAAGTACCCACGGTGCCTAAATAGATAGATAGAGGGACCGCTTGCCCACTAGGGTGAGGACTAGAGGTTCTCTGCGGTGTAAGATTAATAATAATAATATATTAAAGCCTAGCCACTTTGATTATTACTACTAAAAGACCCCTTTAGGCCCTATTATAATATACCGAGAAGGGGGTTACCCCCTTTATAATAAGTAGTACTACCGTAGGGGCTTTAGGTTGGTTTCTAAATAAGTAGTAGTATTAAATGCTTTTATAGTTTTTGTTAAATTGTGTGGCCTGACTGGTCTCAGTGAGGTCCAGTACAGGAGGTTACAGGGGGTAAGTCCCCTGTAACGGGCGCAGCGGAAGACTTTGGGGGTACGATAACTACCCGGGACGGGGTCAAAGGAAGCTAAGATCAGCAGACCAACCTGCTGTAACAAGCAAAGATACAGGGGTCTATGCCCTGTAACAAAGTAACTACAGTAGGCTTTGCACAGAGATCACAAAGGTCAAAAGGTTACCCGCAGGCTATATATAAATTATCTTACTTAAGGTAGAAAAAAGGAAAAGAATCAGATACCAAAAACACAGGAGGGGAGATGGTTCTTTATAGGGCCCTTAATAGGTATAGGTCAATCTTATAGGGGGTGAGGGCCCTAAAACACAAAAGGAAAGCCTATACTACAGAGGGAAAAGTACTTACGTTAACGCTGGAATCCAAAGGATTCCAGGGTAACGAGTTAGCTATAATAACGTAATAATAGTACTGGGCCTACCCCTATAGGCCAAGCCTACAGATAGTAGGTCCCCGGAACTCCCTATCGGTTCTAGTAGGTTCCAGTAGGTCCAGGGGGCTTAGCAGCCCCCCTGAACCACAATACTAACTCCCCGTAATTATAGTAACTATACTTTACCATAGTACAATCAGCTATACTCCCAGGGCAGTAAATCAACTAGGTTACAGTACCCAAGGGTACTGTAGCTACAGGGCAACTGGGTTGTAATTTCAATACCCCCTTTACAGCCCTAAGCCCTAACACGCTTCTTAGTTCAAGGCAAACCCCCTCTAAAATCCACAGGGTGTAATGGGTGCGGTGCAGCCGGCGAAACAATGGCGATTGGTTAGCGCTTAAATAGTGGCTGCAGCGCGTAGGCCTGCCAGGGGGAACTTCCCTCCGGCAAGAATCAGTCAATACATTACTTACGATACAAGCTTAGTATCCCAGTAGTAACTCGCCAGCGTATCGCTTTAGTACCGGGGCATCTTCCTTAATTATCCTGCAGCTTATTACATTTTCTGATTCTTCTACCTACGATTAACCAAAATATCGCCAGTACTAAATTAGCTGGAACCGCCAGCCCCAGTTGCGGGTATTACATTACGAACCAGTACACTTATAACGACTCGCCCTTTATCGCTAGTATTTCTCCCCAAAGGCGAGCCAGTTATAACGTCGCCTAAGAACCAAAAATTAAAGTTGCAGTAAACGTAAAGCCGTATTAATTTCCTTAAATAATTGGTATAGGTGAAAGAAAAAAAAGAGGAGTTTTTACAATAATTAGGACTTGTTACGGATTTAAGCCGGAAACGCTAACGTAGCGAATCCCTATTTTAGGAGTTAAGTAAAGCTATTAAAGTTAAAAATATTATCCAATTTACCAGCAAAATAATCTTTTGACGCCGCTAGGAATAGCTGCAAGATTTGGATCGCGCCTTTTAAGGAAACCCTTAACGCTTTTAGGTAGTAAAAAACCGGATTTTATTTAGCCTAAAATATATAAATTCCAATATTCGCAATCACTAATATAGTTATCGCAATGCGTAACCAAATGACGAGCGAACTGCCTACGAAAAAGATTAAACCTATTTCGAGAACTGGATTGGAACTTTAATTTATAATATAGCAGACTAAAATACTATTATAATAAACCAACTTAAATGAGCTACCTAGCGTATTAATTAATCGTTATAGGAGTTTTACTTCTATTTCGAGAGCTTAAAGGTACGATTTCCCTGGTAAAGCGAGAAAAATCGTTTTATAAAGTTTTTCGCTAAATTAAATCCTAAGCTTCGTAAGTATTTAAAGCTATATTACTACGGCAATAAACCCAAAGTACGAGAGGAGATAATTAAATTAGCCCAGCAAGTATAGTCTACTAGCAAATTCCAACGCAAATACATCTACCCAGTACGCAATTACCCCTAAGGTATTAGTAAATCGCGAAGTAATCGCGGGGCGCGCGGAACCTATAGATACCGAGGACACTATTTATAAGCCCCCAGAGGTAGTTTTGCTTTTTTAATAATCTAGTACTTTAGTTATAGTAGTATTAATTATATATCGTTAAATTACCCCAACTAGTATCTTAACGCCTAAAGAGCGAACTAAAAAGTATATAAAGGGAGGAGGTATTAGTAACTCCCCTAATAATTAGTACCGAAAAACCAAGGAAACGCCTAATTTCTTTTATCGGCTATAACGCTAAAAAGGGCTTACCTAAAATAATAACCCGTACCAAAATAAGAACTAACGCTATTTTACTTACATTATTTCCTTCCAATATTATACTAAAATTGGATTCTTACGCTAAGTTAGATATTATTAATTACGATTTCGCCTAAAAATACGATTTACGGTAAGTCGCTATAAAAGTATTACGCTTACGGTACCTTAACGGAATCGTATATAAGAATTTTGGAATTTTCGAAGTACCAGTATAAGTAACTAATAGCCGTAGCTATATACGTTTATTGATTATTTACTATATTATAGTTTATAAAAATTATTCGTAAGGAAAGTCCCCTATTTTACTAGGTATACCTACCTTAAGTAAGGAGGCTATTTTGTTGTTTTTACGTAAGAATTAGTAGTAATTCGCCATTAACCTAGGAGCTATTTACATTTAGAAGCTACAAAGATTTTTAAAAATATATAAAAAAGAAGCATATACGTTTATAATTATTCCTTAACTGGAAATACTGGATTATTTATTACTAAATAAAGAGGAGGAGAACCTTAAGGGAAAAGGAGGAAAAATACCTATCAAGTTTCGAGATTTTAAAAATGTATTTAATTTTATATAAGTAGTTATATTACCCTATTATTAGTATTTTAATTACTCGATCCCCTTAATGGAAAATATTATACCCTTATATAGTAACTTATATATACTATTAAAAATTAAATTAAAAGTACTGTAGAAGTTTTTGGAAGAAAACCTGGTGAGAGGGTAAATAAAACCTAGCGAAAGCCTAGCAGTATCGCTAGTAATATTTGTTTTTAAGAAGAATGGATCCTTACGTTTATATGTAGATTACCGAGGTCTTAATAAAATTACGGTTAAGAATCGCTACCCCCTACCCCTTATTTTGGAGATTTTTAATCGGGCCTTAAATACGTAGTATTTTAGCAAGATTGATTTAAAAGATGCTTATTATTGAATTAGAATTAAAAAGGGCGAAGAGTAAAAAATAGTATTCTGAATACGATACGGATTATATGAGTTCCTTATTATACCTATAAGGCTTACTAACGTATTTGTAACTTTTTAGTATTATATTTAATATATACTTCGCGGGTATTTCGATACCTTTACGGTAGTATATTTGGACGATATCTTTATTTTTTTACTAAATTAAGAATTATATACTTAGTATTTTCGGTAAGTTATAAAGCGACTACGAAAAGCTGACCTTTATTGCAATCCTAGTAAGTACGAATTTTATAAGGACCAGGTCAAATTTCTTAGCTACGTAGTAGGAAAGGAGGGAATCTTTATCAATTTGGTACGGATTTAAACGGTACTCGATTAACCGAAGCCTTAATTATTTTACAATATTTAGGTATTTATCAGATTTTGCAACTTTTTTCAACGTTTTATATAAGGTTTTTCCGAAATTACTAAACTGCTATACGATATATTAAAAGGTATAAAAAACGGTAAAAAACCCGGTAACGTACGATTAGGTAACGAAGAACGGGCGTTTTTTTAGCAACTTAAATAAGCCTTTACAAATATATTAATTTTACGATATTTCGACCCCGAGAAACCCATTATCGTTAAAACTAACGTTTTTAATTTCGCTATAAGCGTAATACTCTTATAGGTGGCGAATAATAGCTAAAAATACCTTATTACGTTCTGGTTATTAAAGTTTAAAAAACCAGTATTATTATACTTAACAGCTAATAAAGAGTTAATGGTAATTATTAAGTATTTTAAGTAGTAGAAATATTACTTGGAAGGAAATTATAAGCAAATTACCGTTTTTTCGGATTATAATAATTTACAAGGCTTTATATATTAAACTTATCTAAACAGTAGATAAGCCAAATAGTATATATACCTAGCGGGGTTTAATTTTAATATTAAGTACTAAACAAGTAAGCGAAACCTAGCTAATGTACTGTCGAGAAGATTAAATTATACAAGCAATAAGTTTACGGAGAAACTAAAATAGCTTCTAATTCTTAAAAATAAAATGGCGATGGTATAATTAATATACGTAAAATTTATAACTCAGATAATACCCGAAGAATATAGGGGTTTGAGGCGAAGATTTATCCGAGTATTTTAGCTGTCTTTTAATACGCGAAACGGGGGGGAAAAGGTACCTTTTACAAATTGGTTTAGTTATAAATAAATACTTCCAGTTTAAATAGCTAAAGCTATAGCTTTAAAGGAACGTATTTTGGATCCCTACCCAAATACCCCGTTAAGGGATTTGGTTTTGAAGTTGTAAGAAAGTAATAAATGGATACAGAGAGTTGTTAAGAGGCTGAAAAGCCGGCGACTTAATCGCGATTTAGAGTATTAGTTACAAGGTAAAAACGGAGAGTTACTTTATAAGGGACGATTGTTCGTTTTAGCAAAATAGAGCGCGAAGTAGGTAATTTTCCAGGTTTTCTATAATAATCTACTAGCTAGCTATTTTGGAATCCAAAGGATATTAAAAAGGATTTAACGAAAATATTTTTAAAATAATATTAATAAGGATATTAAGGATTACTACGAATTTTGCGATATTTGCTAATTTAGGAAACCGAAGAAATATAGGCCTTATAGAGAATTACAATCCCTGCTACAACTTTCCAGGCCTTACTAGGAGTTGTTTATAAATCTTATTACTGGATTGCCGCTAATTTACCTTCGAAACGGGAATAAAGTAGATTCGATTTTAGTTATCGTAAATAGGTTTACTAAGATAATATATTGCTTTGCTATTAATAAGATAATAATAAGCTAAGAATTAGCAATACTATTTTATAACGAGATAAAATATTAAAGAAGAGTTAGGGCGCTAAAAGGTATAGTAAGTAATAGAGGTTTTATCTTTATAAGTTAATTTTGGAGCGATTTATACTACATTTTACAGATAAAAAAAAGGCTTTTAATAGCGTTTTACCCGTAAACCGACGGTTAGACGGAACGGATAAACCAGATTTTGGAGTACTACTTTAAAGTCTTTTGTAATAAGGAAAAACCAAATTAGGCTTACCTATTGGTATAAGCCAAATTTATTTACAATAGTTTAATTAACGCGATAACTAGAATTATACCCTTTAAAGCACTTATAAGCTTTACATTTTCGTTTTATAACCGAGTTAAAGGCGACTTATTAAAGGGGAAGGTACTAATAATAGTTAAAAGAGTCGAAAAGCTTTAATAAATACAATAGTAACTAAGAGAAAATTAGGTACGTAGTATAAAAAGGTAAAAATACTACTATAATAAAAAATACTAAAGTTAAGAATTTAAAAAGAAATAGCTGGTAATATTATCGATTAAGAATTTAAAATTAAAAACTATATTAGGAAAGCTTGTACCAAAGTTCGTTAAATTATTTCGGGTTTTAAATAGGATTGGTTCGTTAATATATCGCCTATATCTTCCGGATAAATACAATAGGTTATATAATATATTTCCCGTTAGCTTACTTAAGTTATATATTTATAAGGTAGGATAGGAACCCCTACTAATATTAAAATTGGAAGACAATAAAAAATGGGAAGTTAAGGAGATCCGGAATAAACGGCGAATCAATAGCGAAACGAGGTAATTAGTTAAGTAGTTAAGATAATTATTAAAGTATAATTAATAGCTAATAAAAAAGGATTTAAGTAATATACTAAACTTAATAGTAAGATTCGAAAGGAATTACGTAAAGAAGAGGTTACTTAAGTAGGAAAAGGGTAGAAAAGATAAAAAGGGGAAAAAAAAACCCCAGTATAATTTTTAATTGCTAATATCCTATAACGGAAATAAAACGAAAAGAATAAAAAAAAGGCGAAACGCCGACGAAAACCCCCCGAATTAACGGTAAAAGACCTTAGGTTTAATATTTAAAATATCTAATTTATATATTAGGAAAAAGTATTAAACGCTAATCCGATTCCAACGTATCCAAATTATTAGGAATATTATTAAAGGAGATACCCTTTAACTTTAACTAGTTAAAAATGGAGGTAAGAAGCTAGCGTTTAGCTAGGGATTAAGTATTGTAGCCTACTTGGGAGGTATTTAGGTAAAACTTTTAGCGATATTTTTAAATTTGCAGCTTAAAAGTATACTGGGCGGTTAGTTTCTTAACCTTAGTTTTACCCTAGAAAAGATTAGTAACCGAAACGTTAAAGAAAAGTAAGTAACGTATAACTTTCGAACCAAAAGTTAGAACCGAGTAAGGATCCAATTTAAGCCGAAACTTTATTTTTTGTACTAGTAGGGATTAGTAGCTAATAATAATAGCCTGGGTTAAATTAGTAAAAAATTCTTTTAGGCGTAAAGCGGGTGAAAAGCTAATAAAAACTTACCGCGGCGGGCTTGCGGTTACCAAAAAGGCTATAAGTATAATAATAGGCCTTTTTAACGTTTTTAAATACCGTAATTAGCTTATAGGCGCGGGTGGTGTATTTTTGGCGAATCGGGTTATTCTTATCGCAGGTATTTTAGGCGCTATTGGTTAAGCGTAGTAGGGTTATTAGGTCGGTAAAGTCGCTTTTTATTCTAATAATAACTTAATACTAATTTGTTAGTATTTCGCTATTGTTTTAATTACGAAAAGACCTATTAGGGAGTAGGAGTTATTACGAGAGGTATATTAATTATACCAAAAGCTGGGTTTAACCCCGAAAATATAGCTAGGCGCCGGTAATTTATTAAAACCGGGCTTAAAATACGCCGAAATAGCGTTACGTACGCAATATATACAGGGATTGTTTTTAATAGCTAAAAAGCTATTTAATAAGTTAAAATCGATAGACGATATAGTAGCGAATCGCGCGCGAATTAATTAAAAAAGGGAAGGGGAATAATTGGTTGCAATAGTAATGGTAAGGGTGGAAATTAGAGGAACGAGTAGGGTAAAAGAGTTGGAAATATTTTGGCGGGGTAAGTAAAATTCGGCGGTAAAAGGTGGGGGTTTGGTAGTATAGTACCTTAAAAAGCGCGTTAGTAATTAAAAACGCGTTATTAGGAAAAACGCGTTAGCGAATTAGGCGTAACGTATTAGCGAAACGCGTTTAAATTAGTAATAGCTTAAACGCGTTTAACTTATTAATAACGAGCCAGTGATTTCACTAAGTTAAGTAATTCCGTAGTAAAGCTGGGGACAACTTCTTAGAAAAGGGGGATAATTGTAATAGGTACGGTACAGCCGGCGAAACGATGGCGATTAATTAGCGCTTAAATAGTAGCTGCAGCGCGCAGGCCTGCCAGGGGGAACTTCCCTCCGGCAAGAATCAGTCAATACATCACTTACGACACAAGCTCAGTATCCCAGCAGTAACTCGCCAGCGTATCGCTTCAGTACCGGGGCATCTTCCTT
>Ga0247760_1001913_pt1 | contig 17423 bp, 19 predicted proteins | sample UWRJL171409R4_FD_179936 | JGI IMG/M metagenome (GOLD analysis project Ga0247760, IMG submission 179936) | Plant litter microbial communities from Arlington Agricultural Research Station in Wisconsin, United States - UWRJ-L171-409R-4 | ecosystem: Environmental > Terrestrial > Plant litter >... | reverse complement strand
CACAGGGAGCTCTCTTTTGTATTTAGTCTGGGAGCTTCGCTCCCACCCTTTCTACCTAATCAAGTCACTTTGCAACTGCACTTCCGCTGCTCCCATGAGCTCCGTACCCTCAGTGAAACGTTCCACAAAATGCTAGACACTGGGTATACAGACCTCAATTTCAAATGCCACGACGGCCGATCCTTTCTGAGCTATGCCGCTAGTGAAGGGCACGAGGGCATTGTCAAGCTTCTTCTCGCTCTTCCGGGGATTGATGTTAATGCGTCAGACCCGAGAACTGGACACCGCTGACATACGCCGTGGGTCATGGCCATTCCGGGGTAGCGAGGTTGCTACTTGCGGTTGAGGGCGTTCATCCGGACCCGAATGATCAGGGGTTTTCCCCGCTGTTTATCGCGTGTTGAGCAGGGGTATGTGGATATTGTTCGTCTCCTTGCGGCGGAGCCGTGGTTGATGTCGATGCGAGGGATGAGAAGGGCGACACGCCGCTTGATATCGCGAAGAAGAATGGGCAGGAGGAGGTTGTTGATGTTTTGCTGGCGATGGGGAAGGATTCAGTGGATGTTGAGTAGAATGCTAACTTGGGGCGGCTTGTTGTTAATCTTGTATTTACTAGTACACTTTATCTAATGTTTTCGTTTGTCCTTTTTTGATAAAAGAAATCTTGTGTTTTGATGAAAATGTTAATATGGAGTGAAACACGTCGAAAAGTGTGCGCAGATGCTTCGAGCGCTGTTCCTCGGGTGGTGGCAATTACACTGACCGCACATTTCCTCGAGGGCCTTGGTAGATCATGATGTGCGGGTTGTCGCTGATAGGTGGCGTTACACTGGAGTGAGGTTGGGCTGATGATAGGGCAGGTGATTCGGTCTCCCGCCGATGCAGCCCCTGCAACCCGCCAACCAGCAGTGCTGTATCAACACAAAACGCATGACGGGCCGGCCACCGCGCAGAGGGCAACTGCGCAATTGATGTAACGGTCGGAAAATACGTGATAGTGCGTAGCCAAGACGAACATAAAATGACTTGCCGTCCCGAGCTGTGGTGGAAGACGAGACAACATTTCCAATACCAACAAGCGAACAAAATCCTACTTGAATTATCACATACCAACATCGATGTTATTTTGGAGTAGCTTATCACTGATCCTCTGCTGCTCATCAGCCGGCCTCGCGGTCGTGCTGCCCAAGACGGTCCAAGTCCTGGAGAAGCGCAACAACTGCGGCCCCGGCATTGGCACCTGCGCAAACAACATGTGCTGTTCGCAATGGGGCTATTGCGGCACCACAGACGACTACTGCGGCGCAGGTTGCCAAAGTGCCTTTGGCCGATGCAATGTCCCAATCGACACGTGAGTTCCTCCCGTCCTTCATCTGCGTCCCTTTGCATTAAACTAAACTCCTTTCTTCTAGGCGCCAATGCGGTAACCGCATCGGCAACTGCCCCGCTGGCCTCTGCTGCTCGAAATGGGGCTACTGTGGAATAACCGCCGACTTCTGTGCGCCCGATCAGGGCTGCCAGGTCCAGTACGGCAAGTGCAATCCCCCGATCCCAAATCCCGGCGGCATGTGCGGCCAGGGCATCGGCCCCTGCCCTGCTGGGCTGTGCTGCTCAGAATGGGGCTACTGCGGCACGACGCAAGCGTACTGCGGAAAGGGCTGCCAAAATGGTTTTGGGCAATGCAATCCCGGCCCGCCGTTTCCATCGCCCGATGGCAGCTGCGGACCAGGCAGCCTTGGACCATACACCTGTGCTGGAGCCGGGCTTGGAAAGTGCTGCTCGCAATGGGGCTGGTGGTAGGTTTCCCCCTGCTGTTCAAGTTGTCTCATGAGAAAACACTGGATGCTGATTCATTTGAATGCTTATAGTGGCGATACGGACGGGCACTGCGGCGGGGGTTGTCAGCTAGCATTTGGTCGCTGCAATTGAATGTGGTTTATTGCATCGAGATAATGGTTCCGGAGGTGGCGATGCATTGAACGATTGAGGAGCGATAAGACCGTGACACGACGTATGACATGACTTGATGGCCTTTTCTCAAACACCTAGTTTTTGTAATACCTTAGTTTAGTACCATTTCAATGAGCGGCATAGCGGGGGGGTTTGGGTTATTTATGCATTTCACATTCTGCTGCCCACGGAAGTAATTTAAGCTTGGGATTTGCATTTCAATCACGGAGTCAGGTGGCTACCTTATGTTCGACGTCGCGGACCTCTTGCCCGGGAACTACCGATTTTTGATGAGAGGCTAGAAGAAGCAGAGACGATATCTATTCAGAGAAGTATTAATATGAAAGACAGTGCGTTGCCGGCAATTACTAGTACATGTACTCATCACAACCTCTCAACAGGTCCTCGCCGCCTTCTTCAGCGTAACCCGATACGCCGGCACCTCCACGGCGCACGCCTTCCCATCCTTTCCCAGATCAAACACCAATAACGACAGACCCATTCCATAATAAGTACTACTATCCACTACCAGCCAGTCCCCGCTAGTCATCCCCGGGGCCGAGAACAACCCCTCTCCCCCTCCTGCCCTCCCAGGTGAAGCCGGCGCATCCCTTGACCCCACAAGCCGGAACGCAACTTGCCCATAGGCCCCATCGTCAACGGACGGCAACAATCGAAATGGGCCCGGTCCCATTATGTTCGCCAAGAACGGCAGCACATCCGTCCCGTTGCTCACCCACGAAGACACAACCAAGCCCGGCGCCGCATCCGCAGCTGATGTTGATGTCGCCAACACCATCGACGAGTTCAACCCCCCCTCCGCCTTATACACCCCCGCAAACCTCCTCCCCGCCTCGGCCTCGGCCTGCCTTCGCAACGCCGGCAACAAAGTGTCCGTCAGCAAGTCCGTCAGCCCCGCTACAAGCGCGGATCTCCCTGGGCTCGACCCCGCCGTCAACACGGTGAAACCAAAGCCATACTCGGGCACAAGCACAAACCACGAGCTAAACAGCCCGGAGTCGCCGGACTTGGTATATAGATCCGTGACTTTGCCGCTCACGGAATCCACACTGCGGACAATTTCCCACGGCGCACCGACATCGTACTCCAACCGCGCGGTATGGCTCACGGGCTTCAACCAGCGCCTCGTCCTTTCCGGAGCAAGGAGGCTAGAGTTGAGAATGCCCGTTCCGAAGCGGGCGAGGTCGGATACGGTGGAGAAGACTCCGCCCGAGGAGACGAAGATGCCGTTTGGGACGGCGAAGCCGCCTGCGATGGGGTCGTTGACGATGACGCTGCGGGGGAAGAGGGAGGTGGGGGGCGGGTCGGAGAAGGTGGATGTCATCTTTAGAGGGGTAAGGATCTGGGACTGGTATAGCTGGTGAATGGTGCGGTTGGTGAGGGCGGAAAGGGCGAGGCCGAGAAGGGTGAAGCCGTTGTTGGAGTATCCGGGGGTTGTCCAGGAGGGGAAGGTCGGGGCGCGGTTGGCGACGCCGGAAATGTAGGGGATGGATGGGCAGTCTTGGCCGAGGAGGATGTAGGTGAGGCACGGGGGGTTTGAGAGTGGATCGGTGATGTTGGCGGGTGGGAGGCCGGTGCGGGCCATCAGTGCGGCTTCGGAGGTGTTGGTCAGGACCAGTTGGAGGGCGAGCTCGCCGAGGTTGGGGAAGCCGTCGCGGGGAACTCCGCCAAGTTGGGCGGCGAGGGCGCGTGGGGTGATTGTGTGCCAGGACGTTGACAGGGCATTGTCTTGATTGCCTTGGCCGGAGAGAGGGGCGAGGATGTCGTCGAGTGGGCGCTCCCACTCGGCGTCGCTCAAGGTCAAGAGGCCCGCCAGGACGGTAAAGACCTTGGTGACGCTGGCAATGCGGTATATGCTGTTTCCGTCGACATTCTTGGTGCCCTGGGGAGATGCGGCTATCTCGGGCGAGGTATGGTGGAATTGCAGGGAGACGGCGTTGGGGTCCTCGAGCGAGAAGAGGCCGATGGAGAAGGTGATATTCTGGGCGCTATCCGGAAGCCGGCTCGCGTTTGGTAGGTTGGTATTATTGCTGATGTTGGTGCCTCCAAGGCCCGACGCCTCGAGCACGTCCGTCAGGCTGTTCCATGCCGTCCTCACAAGACTCCGGTCACTGGTCAGGTCCCTGGGCGCCAGGAAGCTGGGTCCTGAGAAGTCCCCAAACACGCCAGACAAGAACACCGCCGACAAGAGGACGATCCTGTGTCCGTGAATGATGCGCATGTTGGAAGAGAATGATGTAAGTCAAGGGGTCGGACCGTCACAAAAAAGGAGAGAGGCGAGAACATGTGGTTGCTGAGGGATTCAAGCTCCCCTTCCAAAACACCCCCAAGTGCCTTCCTTTATACTTCCTTCAAGTCACAGAACCCGACCTGCACAACAAATTGTTGCCCTCGACGACGCCCCGTGATGGCTCCGTCATGGCTCCGTTAGGGAAGAGTGTTGTGCTACCAGCACTAATCCCAATCGGGTTCGATGTGCCGCTCGTCCAATCAGATGCCTACTTTACTCTTTCCTGCAGACAGCACTGCCGACGGCTCGGTCTCTCTCCCGGTCCCTCCGGGGCTGTGACGTACCTGCCTTCCTATTTAGGTCGGATGTCGCGCTCTGAACAACGTCAATTCAACTTCAGCTCTTGCTTCAGCCTAGTTGCTTTCCCCTCAGTTTTATTCGCGTTTGCGCATCCGAAAGTTGATGAGCATCGATTCCCGCCACCCCGCACGAATCCGTAATCCCGACTCCCGTCCTCGTGACGACATTGAGCAATGCCAGGGGTACCATCCAGTCGTGGCTGCGATGCCTGTCGACAAGCCAAAAAAAAGGTCTGAGTTCGTCAGCGTAAAAGGTCGATTCAATCTTGCTCATCTCTGGTCAGTGCGATCTGTCCGCGCCCTCGTGCTCCCGATGTACTCGCCTCGCAATCCCCTGCGTCGGGAGCGGCCAGCGCCGTTACAAGTTTATGGCCGCGACTGATAAAAGGACCCAAGCAACTGGGGGCGCCGGCCATGGCTCCGGATCATCCATCGCCAGGTCCGCTTCGCCGTTGTCTTCTCGACTCCCCCCCAACCAAGCAACTCAAGATCTCAGCAACCTCATTTCGACCCTGCAAGTGACAGACGTCCGTTTCGATTTGCGGATATGCGGTCCCTTCTTCCCAGAGATACCGCGGCGGCTGGGACGAAGCCAAGCGCTCGACGCCTCCGTCCGCGCGCTAGTCCTTGCGTTCCCCTCCGTATATACCCATCAATATACGACCGACATGTACAAATCCTATGGGGAGGCGCTCCGACACCTTCGGACGGCTTTGGCCGATGCCTCCACGGCGAGTTCCCCTGATACACTTTGTGCAGTATATCTGATCATGATTTGTCAAGTGAGTATTGCATTCCCCCCAGCCCCGTTCGCTCTCGCTTCTTCTTCACGGTAGATCTGATTGGCTGAGGGCTAACCTCTGGCCGTAGGGCTGGATAGGTAAGGGGGCGGACTTCTTCCCGAGCCATGGAGAGGCTATGGCCCACATGTTGAACACCGCTGCCGCGAGAGGGGACTGGACGGGCGATTTCGAAGCCGAGTTGGTGAACACCCTTCTTGCCCTTGTTGTAAGTTTTCTTTCGGGGTATCCAGTCGCCCGTTCTAAGTCCTCTTCGAGAGGAATGTATCTGACTTGACGGATCGTCTTCATCTGGGCATGCAGCTGCTCGAAAGCTTCGCAAATCACAAAATAAAGCTCGACCCCCGCCTCTGGACACCCTCCCCAGGCTCCCCTGCCATCCCGCTACCCTCTCGGCCGTCTAACAAGGCAGCCGACATCGAGTGCCTCCGACCAGCAAACCTAGCCGCCGTATCCAGCTTCACGCGGGACATCCAAGGAAACCTCCCGGCGATCATTTCAATGTACCAGACCCTGCAAAACGACCTCGCCAAGATGAAGACCCTCCTCTCGGGAATGGTATCGAAGCCGTCCGGGGGTCTCACCCTCGATGAGAGTCGACTCCACGTTCGTCGGCAAACAGGCTACGGTGTCTTGCTCCTGTTGGGAATGATGGCTAACTGGGCGCTGAGTGCTTATGGCGTGGGCGATGCCAGCGCCCTTCAAATTGAGAAGGACACGCTGGTTGATGAGGTCGCGGAACTTGCGGGAGATGCGGTGCGGTATCGACCCTTGGGTTCGGGGGCCATGCCAGGGTTCATTATGGCGGCTAGGGCGATAACGGGCGATGCGGACAGGTTGGAGCGGCTGGAGAGGTTGTTGGAGTTGTATCGGTCGGATTTTCCGGCGGGGGACTGGGATCTGAATGGTTTGCCGATGGATCCGGTTCGGGCGCGATAGCCCGGTTGTGCTCCTGGGAGTTGTCGTAATAATGCACCAACTTGTCAAATTCCCTTGTCGTCAATGAAGGGTTTGGGTTGTTTCGCCGGGCCAGAGACCGTCTCAGGGGTGGGAATCGGGTCATCGCTGGTTGCGTTGGGAACATTGGAGGCTCTATCGGAACGTGTTAGCGCATTCCTGTGTTTGACTAGGGGATTCCGTTTGTGTTAGACGTACAATGCGCCCTAAATGCATCTACAGCATCGGTCATCGGAACGGCCGCGGCCTCAGTCATCTGTCCTCGATGATGATCCTCATTTCGTACTGGCCGCTGAAGTTGGCCCCATCACGCCAGCTGCAGCCAATAATAGCGCGCAATACAGTAGGAGGCAAGATTCAACATTAGATCAGATCGATCAGGTGTTGTCTTTTTCATCGGCCAAGCCACCATGGAACCGACCGGCAAAGAACTCAGCGATCTCTGGTACGTCCTGCGCTCAAAATTCCAGCATCGCTATCACCCCCGCATCCGTGACCGACTACGGCACCACGATTGTGATTGACGGCCTTGATGAAGCCACGGCTGAGACCAGGGCGACAATCCTAGGGCTGATGAAAGACCTTGTGTTCACATCGAAGAGTTCGAGGACCAATGCCAGGAGCATACGTTTGGCCGTCGTTGGAAGACGGTCCCTGCGGAGTGATATGGACTTCAAGCGACTGGAGAAGAACTACTTCATCGAGGTATCTCGGACCAAGAACCACAACGACATAAACAGCTACATTAGGAAGCGCCTGCAGGAGCTTGAGATTTTGCGGAAGATGCTAAAGATGAAACCCAACGGACTGAAAAGTATATTAACTATGGGTATATTAATGTGTTAGGCAATTGTTAATCCTGCCTTGTGAATTTCTCTTATTTACATTCTCTACTAAGACATATACGTCCTCTTGCAATTCTAATATGGGTATAGGTACTTCTCTCTTCTGATGGGGACCGAAGCTGATATTAGGATAGCGGAAGTTATGTCGAAGACCTGGGTCTTCCAGAGATAAAGGTAAGAAGCCGAGTGTCTTATAAGCTCTGCGATTCCCATAACGCAAGAGAGCGCTGGGCCTTCCAGTCTTGGTATGTTTAAGCAAGGTAACCTAAAATAATAAAAACAAGTAGTTTTGCTGGCGAAGAACCCTTAGCGCTGTAAGAAGCGAGTTATTATGGAAAATATTTTCCAAATACACCGAGCAGTCTTATAAGTCTTCTCTGCTGTGAGTCCCAGAATTTGACCCGGCCCTTATGCTCACACTTTAAAGTGCTGCAACTAATTTTGCTGGCAACGATCGCAGAGCATATCTACTAACTGTATGAGCTGCGTCGGACCACTTGCTAACGCCCTCTTATGCTGGGATATTATGTACTGTCCTAGTTTTGGAGCTAGGATACTATTTCCTATGCCATGGATTGAATTAGGACTTCACGTACTGTCTTACACCATGTACCAGTATATATGCTAGTGGTCCTAATTCTGGTATATAGCTTTATAATCTTGCCAGAATTTAGCCCACCTCTACACTAAGCAACGTAAACACTAAAACTTTGCACTTTATACCTGGAGCTCGCTATGCAGCATTTCAAGCACTTCAATCTCTAAGCCAATAGAGAAGATGCATTTCAAAAAGTCGAACAACCATCTAGGTTCCAATAACCCTTCGAATGGAACGTTGGTGCTTATTTTTGTGACGGGCTGAGCCCTGGGGAAGCCTCGGCGACCCTCGGCGGTGGCGCGAGCGCCGCGAGGTGGGGCGGGGCTCCACTGTAAGCAACTCCTGAACGAAGCTATTCCCAAGAACGCTAGTGCGCACACACGGAACATAACACTATAACCCACAACGAGATGTGCGACGGCTCTAGAATCTTTTATCTCCTTCTCATCAGAACAACACGACTATGTAAATATAGAGAGCACTCCCTCAGGAGGGCCACACCCTCTCCTTTCTTCTCCTTATGTTCTACGTACTCGTAGAGTAGGCCTAGCTAGTTGCAACACACTACCTTGCCCATTACAGGTAAGATATAGGTTACTTAGCTTTAACAATAGGACTTTCAGGAGAAGTCACACGCACACCAAAGACGCGTGTACGTAGTAATTAGAATTGTCGCCTAGGGGCTATCCTTACAGATTGCGCGTCTGCTTTCCATCGAGAGGAAACTTTAGTCGGAGGGAACTAAAAGGGGGCCTCTAAGGCTGTGCGGTAGCGGCGTATAGGATCACCCTAACTCAGGGAAGAATCAGGGGAAGGTCAGCCACAGCTCACCCCAGCTCACCCCAGCTCAGGACGACGAACGTAAAAGGAAATTTCGTATGCCCAGATTCGTCGCAGATAACCAGGCTGTTGTTACGGCTAGGAGCATTACCAGACTTTGGTAAATGTGACTAGTCGACTTGGATGCAGGTCCACATGCTATGAGAAGTATGGTCGAGGGCTTTTAGACACCTATAGTTAGCCACGCTAAAAGGTTAGCAGTAGAGAATGGGTCGTCGGGAAACGAGGCACTCCAGTCTAATTAACCTGATGCTCAGGATGCCCTTTCTATCTGCCGAGCGATAGCGGCCGCTATTATAGGCATGAGTGATTTTCTCACCAGAAATATCGATCGATTCGAAATGCTTATTTATTACTATCTAGGAGGTTGATAGCACCTTGAAAGTTGTCCTCCAGATGTTTAATAAGTGAAACTTTCCCTTACTGATGTAACCTTAGCTGTAGGGCCCAACCAAAGGATAATAGAGGGAAGGACTTTTCAAGATTTATTGTAACGACCTACACCTGGCTTCACTCGACTGGCGCAAGACATAATTGCGGACAGCTTCACGGACGATGTCGGCTACCACATCAGAATCAACCTTTCAGACCTCGCCACGAAACCGGTCGCAAAACTGCGGGGCCTATAAGAAGGCCTCATAGCGATTGGGAAAGTCGTTCTTATTTCCTCATTCCACATCTCACCGGATCCTCACTTCTACACACTTGGCCTCCTCAAATCTCTCCCCATCCATAGCGCCATGTGCATAGGCCTCCCCCACAAAACTGTACAACCCCTCTCCAGCACGCCCATTTTTTCTCAGCGCCAAAGGCTGCCTCCCACCCTTCACGAGCATCAATAGATCGCCCACCTTAGCCCCCCCCGGCAGCAGGACCAAGGACCCGTCCTCACCACGACCCAACCGCCGCTCGTACACATGCTCCAGCAGGCAAGAGAACTCGCTGTACTGGCGCCACGTGCGCATCAGATAGCCCACGAATGCCAAGGGACGCAGCAAGCTATCGACGTGCCATTGACGCAGCTGGAAGACGGCGTGCAGGCTGGCGCGCCACATGTAAAAGAGCTGTGACGTTGCCTCGCGCCCCTCCGGAGCCATGGTGCCCACGCAAAGCGTCTGCCAATAGACGGCGAGCGGATCATAGGGAGCCGACGGCGGCGATGACGTTTGCTGGCTCTGGCTATCCGGCAACAAGCGAGGAGACTCGCGCGCAAATGTTTCCCAGTCCCAGAAGGTGGCCAGGTGCGGAACGACGGCCGATAGGTCCCAGTACACCCACGCGAGACGGGCGCAAAACTGGCCAAGGGCCGCAAGCCGCGTCAGGAGTGTGTCTCCACGCCTGATGGCCGGGATGTTACTGCTGTCGCGCTGGAGGCGGCGAAGGACGGGAGAGAGGTGCGTGATGGTTGTGAGCTCGTGGCCGCTGAGAACGAGGACGCGGCCGTCGTCGGAGAAGCGGGGTGTGCTCTGGGTGCCGCGCGAGGCGTGGGTTTGGCGCTGTCGTCCGCGGGCGTCGTGCATGAGAGGATGAGGGCCAGCTGCCGCATTGTTCCAGTCCGGTACCCAGGATGGAAGAGTCTGGCCGGCCGAAGCGATAGCAGTAGCAGCAGTAGCAGTGTTGCTGGCTCCAAGAATGTTGAGGTCGGCAGATTGCAGCAGCAGCTGCCGGGCCGTTTGACAATACACTTCGGCTGCTGATAATCCGTAGTCAGGCTCGATCCCGAGGGTGCTAGCGCTGTCTGGACTGTCTTCATGTTGGTCCCTGTGCATGAGCCCCAGTAGGCCATACACCTTATCCCGAGGATCCGAGGCCTGCCGAAAACGACATCTGATCAAAGTTTCCAACAAGGCCTGTGCTGTCTGCGCTGGTGGCATCACGGTAGATGGGCTAGAGAATGGCGGCTGTGAAGACGGCTCGGATTGCCTTTTCTTCCCTAGGGCGCTCATCGACAGATAGGGGATCACAATTGGATCGATAACTATCCCAAGCATCACAGGGTTCCAAATACCAATGGCGAGACCATAGTCAACCCCGGCAGTAAATCGAGCCCAGTCCATAGTGAAGTTGCCTGTCATGATCACGGCCTGTGGCGCGAGGACGAGTTCCTGGACCGTCCAGGTGCGGAACCACCAGCTGGCACAGGCGAGATGGATAACGCTATAGTCGTCCCTAAAGCGGTGGAAGGCCGGGCTTTCTACGCGCTCCATGTTGGTATACAGCTGCGATAGAGATGTATAGTTCGAAGTAACCTCGATAGTAGCGTACTGTCGAGTGGCCGCCTCAGCTGCCAGTTCTTCCACAACGTCGTATGCCTTTTTCGTAAAAGGGGGCCGGCTGTCTCCAAGCCACACGATAGTGCGGGTAGCGTTGCGATAGATGTCAGCCATAATGGAGACCTGGTGTCCTCTCTCTAAGACATTAGACTGGTTGATACAAATGGCATCAACCCATAAAGTGCATGGTTGGTCAAGTTGCCGGATGTTGAGGAGGGCTGCCCGAAGATTGACGGTAACCATGAGGGTTCGTCCATCGATTTGTATAGGTGTTAGATTGGACGCGTCGCCCCAGACATAACTCAACGCGTCATAACTCTCGAGTCGGCTGTCTAAGGAAAATTCGGCCAAGGTGCATTCGATGTCTTGTTGTCGGGTTCCTGGAAACAGCTCAAGCAGGCGAACCGATTTCGGACCACCTGCAAGAGCTACGTACTTATATTCATCGCTGACAATCTCATTTCGAGTGCGGTCCTACTTTCCACCATCAGTTCAACCTCCACGTTAAACACTGTCGCGCGTTGCAACTAAGAGGGGTCCTTGGGGGAGGGGGGAGGCGGGGCAGGACAAACTGGTGTGACCTCTGCCTTGGGGTCATCTCCATTGGTGTATCCCTTCCCAAAGAACAATATCTCAATCGACTCTTCCACCGCTTCCCACGCACGCTTTGACATGGCTAGTGGGCCTAGATTTAGCGGGTATGCGCTAGGTTGGATTGCGTTGTAGACGCAAGCGTGAATAGAGGTGGAGATCGAGTGAGCGACAGTGCGTTATGTTGCAGCACAAGAAATCGCCCTGATCTCACGTGATTCGGCCCACACTTCGATCGGATGGCTGTTGCAGGGCACAGTTGATCAAGAGTTTGCTATTTGCACTATGATAAAATGACTTTTTGCGCTATGGCCCGTGCGCACCCCTATACAAAGCCCTAACCCTGTAAAATTTCCATCGTCGCATCGCGCGCTAGGGCACTAGTTCGTATAGGTCTGCGCGGCTCGGTGCCATTTCCGAGGTCGCAAAAGAGCCCATACCGGCGCCTCAACCCAAGGCAAAGCGCTGGTTAATTGAAATTAATGCAAATTTACGGAAAAAGGCCTAAAATTAACGGAATCTGCAATTAACTACGTAGTTCGATTTACTGTAACCCTAACCCTGAACCCTTGAGCAGTTACGTGGCGGCTTAGGCGCCTTTGCCTCCACGCGGCTTGCGTGCTGCCTTTCTCATACTAGATGTTATTGTCAGAAAGAAGGGGGTTTAGAGGCCCTGGGCTTCTAGTCAGCGGAGCTAACTGGATGCCTGGCTCTGCCAGAACGCCAGTGAGCCTCAGCCACTGGAGTGACGAGGCCTGAATCCTGCAGAATAGTCTATAAAGAAGCCTCTGGCTTCCAGCCAGAGCCAGAACACAAGCAATACGATCACGCAGTTGCAACCCCTTCAATTCCACAGAATCCAGAGTGCAGTGCTTCTGACACGATGGCCGTGAGGGACTCTGGTTCCTCACGCTAGTATTCAATTGTTCATTTGTATCCTAATGTTCAGACTCACCTCTGTGCATTATAGTGACAACGACTTACAGTGATATTGAACCCCTGTCTAGGAGTGCTAGCTTAACAAGCTGTCTTCGGAATGCCTACCCAGTCTTTGGCGTCCTGCCATACGCTCTGTCTTAACCTGACCAGTCCTTTGGGTCTGTGCCAGGTGCAGGTCGTAATAGGAGTAACTAGAGTTACAGCGGCAGAATCTATACTTTTTAATAATTAACTGGTAATTCTACTTATTAGTACTACGGGGCTAAGGCCTTAAAGTGGGTCTAGGCTAAGAGCCTAGACCACTACCCCTATAGAGGCGGGCCTCCGCCGCAGCTCCTATATCTAACCTTAATCTTCTTCTTCATAGAAACCATAATTGATTCAGCCACCATGTAGCGGGTTTTCACCTTACTGGCCCTCTCACTTAAGCGTATTGTTATTTGCCGGAGGCAGTATGCTAAGAGTGCCTTAATCAGACGGCGGACCTGAACCAGAACACAATCTTTATCTATTGATATAGTCAGGCGGTGGGAACATTGTTACCCCAAAGGCAGTAAGCCAGCAAGTAACAAATAGTGGCGCCATTACTTTCTCTCCACTGCCAGCAAGAGAAGGGGTGGTCGGATCTAACAAACAAGGCACAGCAAGAGGAGGACGACACCAAGGAACTCAATATCTAAGGGGATTGGGAGTTTATCCTGAGAGGGTAGTTAGAGGCTTTCTTGACATGTAAGACTGATATGCTACCCTCAATCTCAGGTATCGCACAGAGCATCGATGATTCCCTACTTCTCCGTCATCCCCCCCCCCAAAAAAAAAACAGCTCGACAAAACTCCTCTGTCCACCTAAGCAGTCCTTTCAAAGCCCTGCCTCGCCATAAGCGACTTCTTCACCCCCTCCAAATCCACACTCAGCTCGGCCTCCTGCAAACTTTGCGCGACCGCCTTGGCGCCCCGCTCCACCATCTCGGCATTATACGCCTCAAGACCCTCCCCCTTCTGTAACGCCTCAACAAACAAGTGTGCATCCAAAACCGCATGCTGAAAGCCCTGCCCGCGGTACGGCAGCATAGGATGGGCGGCGTCGCCCACCAAGGTAACCCGCCCGCCGTGGGTGTCGAATCCCAGGGAGGGCGTATAATACTTCATCTCGTCGATGAAACACATGGTGCTGTCATCCTCCTTTGCCCAGTCGATCTGGCTCTGGAAGGGCTCGATGAGGTCTTTGGTGGTTTCCTTGACGTAGCGTAGGGCCTCGGTTCCTTGACGGGCAGGCGGGTCGGGAAATGCGCCGCGGCGGAAGATTTTGGCCCAAAAGATAGACCAAGTGGAGAGGTCGGGCGTGGGGGCGTACATTGCTGGATGAAGTTAGGTTTGATAGGTAAGTGTGAAAAGAGGAAAAGGGAATCAACATACTGCCCGTGCCAACAAAACAAGACGCGCCCATCATGATTGTTGCAACAGGGTGGAAGTTGTGGACTGGTTCGACTTTTGCGGCATCGTCGTGACGCATGATGACTGTGGCTATGTAGTATGCCGAGGGAACGATATTGGCCTTGGGGTCCCTGTGAAAGAGCAGCGAGCGCACGGTGGAGGAGGCACCGTCGGCTCCGAGAACGAAATCGGCTTGGACGGTTGCGTTGTCGGCAAAGGTGAGGGTTACGTGTTCGGCGGTGGAGGAGATGTCAACGAGCCTCTTGTCCCACTGGACGTTAAGGCCTTCCGAGAGGACCTGGCGCAGGAGTTGACGCGACACGCGACGACTGCCCGGCATGGGGCTCTTGAACATGAGCTCGCCGGTGACGCCATTGAAACAGGGGAGGCACTCAACCTCAGGCGTGAAGTCGACGCGGGGGTTGCAGAGTGCCTTGACTAGATTGGCGCGAACGGCCTCCGGGAGCAGGTTGTTGAAGGTAGGTAGCGCCCAATGAATTGCGATGGTCCAATCTCGAGGACGGGCGTCAACCTTTTCTTCCGACTCGAAGATCACGACGTCGAAACCATTCTAGGGTGGTTAGACCAAGTACGACGGGTGATGTAAACAAGGTACTACCTTTTTCAAACCGTGGGCTACGAGCATTCCTGTGAGGCCAGCGCCGACGACGGCGACCTTGCCGGCCTTCTTTGACTCTAGAGAGGCCATTTGGCGATGATGACGAGGCTAAAGCGTCCAAACCTGGGATGCTTACGCTTTAGTCGGTAATGCGACGGAGGGTGGTAAATGGCAGCAGAAAAGAGGGGTATGAAGACAACAGCTCATCCGACTTGGAGCGAATATGCCTGACCGGGCACCAGAAGAAGTGCAACTTTAGCCAAGCGGCAAGGCGGGGTAATAGCTTATCAGTGCAGAGCAGGTTGCATGACCATTCCTTAATGAGTCTTGCATGATCCCGAAAGCTCCTGCATTACATGTAGTGTAGCGTTGTGTCTCTCCAATAGGAAGGCCGCCTTGGGGCGCAGGACGTTCAAAAGCTCGCATGTTCCCCACTGTCCGTCTGCTCTCCCATATGCCAGTGAGGGCCAGACTAGTATTTTGGTTGGTCGCTGACAACTAGCGAATCCCTGGTGTTGTAGGTTTTGTCACTTGACCACACTTAGCTCTATGACCTCGTCAATGATCCTCACCCTGTCTGTCGTATTGATTGGTTGCCATTTCGTTGGGTGCTAGGGTTCCAGGGTGAGCGTACCCCCGCACTTAACCCGCGCTCTTGCTTTGTGGCCAAAGACGATATCTAGGAGCCCTAGAATCTTTCAACTGTATTGGCAACTTAATACTTCCTTAGTGTCCCTTGTCGAGGAGAGACACCTGCGCTGGGTGATGTCGTGATTTTAAAGTTTAGTATTAGAATTAGCAGCTTGGCGCGAGAATCGGGAAATACGTGATAGTCTTCTAACGCTTATAACTAGTTTAAGAGCTAGAATAATATGTGTTATATTATATAAGGTAGATAATACTCGTATATCTAGTACTTATTAAAATAAAAGAGGTTGTAACTAATAAATTAAATTATTTGTTTTATGATTCTAGTATAATATAACTAATGGGAGAATTATATAACTAGCTATGTAAATACTTCAAAGCAGCTTATGTAAGGACTTACTATTAGTAATTAGTAATAAAGTTTACTAAAGAATTTAGCCTACTATATTTATTATAAATTCTAGTTATAGAATTCCACAATAATTATTTTATTCTTATAGTATAAGCATTAATCTTTAATAATTTTAGTATCTGTTATTTTTTATAACATTTGTTAATCTTAGCGCTCGCCGTCGCGGCTTTGTCGGCCGAAGCCGGGCTGCGTCATCGGAACAGCCCCTGTAAATCGGTTTGGCGAGTGTCTGCCTCGAAATAGCCTAGCCGATTTGAACTGTTGATATCAGTGCTTTATAGAATGGGAGCCGTCGAACGGCATCAGAATCCTTTCCCGTCTAAACTGGGAGCAAGTGTCTGGATGTGAGTCGGGTGATACTTCGGGCGGCGGCGACAGATGCAGCTCGATATCCCAGCATTAATTAAAACACTGTCAGAACCGAACATCGCTACCTTGTCGCTTTGTAGAGTAAGCCCACCAACAAGCTTCTTGGAAGCAGTGACATGTGTATTCTCGTGCAAGCTACTTGACTTGTACCATATCAGGCCAAAAAATCAGCACATATCGGCGTGCGTTACTCTGGCGCGGCGCGTCCGGCTGGAGATTCCCGCGGGGTTCCCAGACTGGCGAGATGGATGGCCAGAATAATTTGCTAGTGGTCAAGGAAAGCTTTTCATGGAGCCGTATTGGACGCAGTGGGCCGCGCCGCCTTGTTCATGGTTAGCGGGCGGTGGGCTTGCATTGCGACGCAGCATCTAACCTGCAGACTTGTTGCCTTAAGCTTGCTAGCGGGGCAAAGTCCCGAGTCTACGCTTCACACCTGCAGCTAGACGGCCATATGTCGGCTACTTTCCAGCCCAATCGGAGAGACGACGCCTCTGCTTCAAAATGCATGTATGTGGGGGTTAAGCTCTAGTTCGGCAACCGTACACGGTATGTGTTACCCTGCGCCGATTACACACGGAGATGTATGCAGCTCAACTCTGACATAATGCTTTGTTGGTGCTAGCAGTTGGCCGCCGATAACTTGGCAGCATATTCTCCTGATAAGCTCATTGGCTGGAGGGGGATCGCATGATGTTGGGGACGTGGTCTCTCCGTGTGACGGCCTTCTGGACTGAGGGGCTCGCTCGGCAACTCCGGAATGGGGAGGAAGTCCGTCGCGATTCGGTGGTTCAGAGACGAGGGCATGTAAGCCAACCTGGATGGTCAATCAAGAGTCTGTCGAGCTTTCTCTCCTGCAGGTAGTTGAAGCTGGGCGGCGGAGATGCCGTTAGGCGGGGGATATGAGGGCCGATGTCCCTTGCTCCTCTTAGCCCTTTGTTCCTTGCTCCTCTTGACCCTTTGTTGTTCATTCTGAGAAACGGGACACTTGAAAACCCTGACTGCTGCTACTTCACCCACGCCACACCCTTTGCTGACTGCGTCGCGAACAATGGTCACTGTCGAGGAGCCCATTCGTTTATCTCTTGACAAATCTAGCCCGCCGACTACGCTCAGTGTCAGCGAGTCGCCCTATTCCGAGGCGCCATGTAATGGCAATGGCCCCAAGCCCATCGCAATCTGCGGCGTCGGCCTCCGTTTGCCGGGCGGCATCCGCAACTGTGACGGTGTGTCCACCTCCAATGCCCGCCCCTCGATCTCAAGCCACTGACACCCCCCAGACTACTGGTCCCTGCTCATCAACGGCCGCGACGCGCGCGGGCCTATTCCTGCGAGCCGCTACAACGCGTCTGGGTTTGACGGGTCGCTCGGTGGGAAGAATGGCTTCAAGATTGAGCAAGGCTACTTCCTCGAAGAGGATCTCGCTGCGCTGGATACGGCCGTCTTCCGGCTGACCAAGAGCGAGCTAGAGCGCACGGATCCGCAACAGCGGATGTTGCTGGAGGTGACGCGGGAGTGTCTCGACGATGCAGGGGAGGTGG
>Ga0247760_1001912_pt1 | contig 17425 bp, 14 predicted proteins | sample UWRJL171409R4_FD_179936 | JGI IMG/M metagenome (GOLD analysis project Ga0247760, IMG submission 179936) | Plant litter microbial communities from Arlington Agricultural Research Station in Wisconsin, United States - UWRJ-L171-409R-4 | ecosystem: Environmental > Terrestrial > Plant litter >... | reverse complement strand
TAACCCTAACCCTGAATCTGACTTCAGATTTGGAATCCTGGTCACGTGAGGTATCTGAAAACATATCATATCACGTGATTTGGGGCCCGAGTAGGGGCCCGAGCGGAAGGGCCCGAGCAGACCCACTTTTGATAATGAACCGACCAGTCCTAGGTCGAGTTGAATTTCCTTATCAGTTTTGACTGAATTTCCCATAGTAATTTTTTTTTTGGACTACCCTTACAACAAATTGTCCTCCGGACAGGATAATAACGGTAAAGTCACCCACTACTCACTACTCCTAATTAAAGTGGATAAGGACGAATAATAAGTAGACTTTAACGTTACACTAGTAATAGGGTATAATATAATCCTAAGTCTACCTTAACTGGAAAAGTATAACCCTGTAATTAATTAAAGGAGTAACCACCTCACCTTTAGTAAATCCCCCAGTAATAATTACTGTTTAAAGAAAGCTAAGAAGGTACTAAACCGCTTTAAAGATACACGAAGCACTTAAAAGCACGTTAAACCCTTAAAACTAAGTATAATTTAGGTTAGATTTATTAAGACAGTTAAAGGATTAGAAAGTTTACTACACTGCCTAAATAACAATTTAGAAAGTAGAAAGAAATAAAAAGCTAATCTACAGATAAGTAAAAAAGTCAACTTATCTAAGGTACCTGTAAAGTACAGGAAGTTCACCCTATTTTGAAAAAAGATACTGTAATTACTAGACTATAAACCGTAGGACTATAAAATCAAGCTGAAGCCGGGAGTGAAGCTTTGTAACTTCCAGCCCTACCACTTAAACCCCTAACAGGCTAAAGCCTTAAGGGAGTACATTAATGAGAATTTAAAGAACGGATTTATTATAAAATCCCAGTCCTTAGCAGGGTACCTAGTGCTGTTTATCCTAAAGAAGGGAGACAGTAAGCTACATATAGTTATTAATTACTAAACGTTAAATAAAGATATAATTAAAAATCACTACCTATTACCACTTATTACTAAGATGTGAGAACAGATCATTAAAGTAAATTAGTTTTCTAACCTTAACTTCCCTATAGAATTTAACCACATTAGAGTAAAGGAAGAGGACAAGCATAAAACAGCCTTCTAGATTTATAACGGGTATTACTAGTACTGTGTTATATTAATGGGATTAACAAACGCCCCTGTAACTTTCTAAGGCCTTATTAACAGTGTTCTCCACCCCTTCCTTAATAAGTTTATCTTTATATATTTAAACGACGTTCTAGTCTATTCCGAAACTTTAATAGAATATTAAAAACATATACGATAAGTTTTAACAGCTTTTAAGAAAGTAAAACTAATAATAAACCTGGAAAAAAGTTACTTCTATATTTAGGAATTAAACTATTTAAGGTTTAAAGTAACCCTTAAAAAGCTTAAAATATAACTAGAGAAGATAGAGGCAGTTAGGGACTAGCCTATTTTAAAGAACTAAACAAAGTTATAAACCTTTATCGGTTTTATAAACTTTTATTAATACTTTATTAGGTACTTTATAAAGATTATAAAACCATTACATAAGCTTACAGGGATAGGTAAACCGTTTAAGTAAACTAATAAACAGTAAAAGGTGTTTAAAGACCTTAAACACACCTTTATCACAGCATTAGTCCTGGCTCTCCCCAATTTCTTAAAGCCCTTTTAAGTTAAAATAAACTCTTTAAAGTTCATAATTAGTAAAGAACTCAGTTAAATCCAGGACGACGGGAAACACCACTTAGTTACCTTCCTATTGAAAGGGATCCACAGCCCAGCCCTGTAATACCTAATCCATAATAAGGAATTAATAGCGATCATTTAGTGTTTTGTTAAATGGGTACTGTACCTAAGTAGTATAGAAGAACCAGTCCAGGTCTTTTTAAACCATAATAACCTTTAGTATTTCCTAACGAAGGAACTTAGTCCACAGTAAGCACGGTGGGTAGAGTTAATAGCCCCGTTCTATTTCTAAATCCATTATATTAAAGGAAAAGATAATAGATAAGCTAATACACTCAGCTGGAGACAGGACTATAAGGACACCAATCTAATCCTAATCTCTATTATTATAGCATTAGTCTTAGTAACGCGGTTTCACCCTCCCAATCCAGCGGCATCTGCCGCTGGATTAGGTAGCTTCGACCGCTTATATTCTCCACCCCTTTCTCTTACTTTACGGTAGTGGTGTGAACGTAGCATATGCAATTCTCCACTGATCGTCGCACTTTCGCTCATTTAAGTCACTTTAATAATTTGCAATGAAAACCTTGGAATACAGGTACGGTTCTGGTACTTGCAGTACCCACCCTCGTCAACCAACGTTACAGCATGTCATCAAATAAAGCATGTCATCAAATGAACCACGTCATCAAAGTGGAGCATGCTATCGAAGTGGAGCATGTCAGGTTATATTGTGATTATAGCTATTTCTTGCCGCAGCGATTTCTAGCTGACAGTCTGGGTTGGCTGACACTCTAGGTGTGACGAACCTGCGGGCCGCACCGAAAGCGGCCGGGTCGGGCATACGTATCCCCGCAGAATACACAGTATATTAAGACGGCGTACACTGTGCTTGCACTGGCTGATCACTCTGCTCACCCAGTTTGGTCGGTGATCATGGTAAGCACTCTGCTCACTCTAATTACTCGGCTCACTTAGAGATCACGGTGATCACGGTAATCGGAGTACAAGTTACTTCAACCTAGCTTAATATAGATACCACCATTACGCCTACGACTAGTGAGGAACGTTCTTGGTTCTTTACGCTAGTAATACATTATTCACTTAGGATTTATCGTTCGGAATCTCTGAATCCGCGACCTGTTTAACAGTGTACCGAGGAGAGTTGCTAGCCTTCATTCAGTCATACCGCATCCAAAACCCCCGGCCTTTGGCCCACGACTTGTCTTCACCTTGATCTACGCTGTAGTCCAGGAGCAGGCCGTAACAGTTAATAGATATTACTGCTTTAAATATATTTAAGAGAGTGGATTCTCTTAAGCGGGTTAAGATAGTGTCTGTTATAAGTGTCTTAAGCGGGTTAATACCCCGTTTTGGGGTTAGTCTAGCTAATACCTTAGTAATTGTTTAAGATAGTACTGTTAGGGGACTACTTTGGAAATTCCCTTCTTAAGCTAGATATACGTTTACTGGGGATATAGAAAACAGATACGTTTAAAACAGGTGGGGGGAGCTTTACGCTTATAAAAGTTAATAAGGTGTTGTTAAAGCTATAAAAGCTATGTTTTTAAGCGTCTGATTACGTTAGAAACACTATAAACGAGGGTGACCTTTTTTTCATTAAGTAAAACCTATAACTCGACACATTTGCTTTGATACAGTCTTCATCTTTCGAAAGCGAGTGAGATATGTAATTTCTGCATAACTAAGACAAGTCGTAAGGCCTTAGCAGCAGCTCCCCTTAACGTCCCGAATTAGCAAGAGGTGGAATGGATTCAAGGTGAGCATGTCTAGGAACTACCATAACCTCCTGCATATCTGCCGTTGGGGGCCGCAACCGGGTATTCGGCAGGGCATTACTGGACCTTAGTGACCCTCCGAAGACCCCCTGAAGTGAAGCCTGGTGTCCAGGATTGCGAAGGTTGCAACTTCGAAGCAAGCCTCAACACCAGAAACAACATCAGCAAGACCACCACAAACACCAGGCCTGGTACGTTCAATTCCTGGCATCACAATCGCACTGACAGCTGTACTGACAGCTGGCTGTTTTGATGCAGAGACCTGAACTCCCTGGGCGATCGAACCATCAATCCCAGTGAAGAATACTCGACCGTGGCAGTGGTGGTGGGAGGCTGTCAGGGACCTTCCACCATTCCCCAGGCCAAAGGCCAAAATAGCGAGTGAGCGAAGCACGCGCGAAGCGCGAGCGCCGAGTAGAATTCTAAGCTGCCTACTAAGCCCTTGCGCTGAGCAGCTCCGCGGAGTAAGGCGGGATATAACAGTACGGCCTTTGGCCGTACTGTTTGAAGAAGGGCAGAGTTCAAAGTGTATTCTAGCATACTTCTAGCACAAGCGAATCCTGAGCATCTTGCGGTATTCTTCACTCTGGCGAACCGCCCTTGACAGAGGCAGAGCGCCAAAGAGCCGAGCCCTGAAGCCCTGGATTGTACCTAGGGAAATCGGAATATGAGAACCAATCAAGTGCAATGTGTCACAATTCTCGAACGCTGGAAGTTATTCTTCCTCCGCTGGACACGTAAGTGTTCGACAGCCTCACTTTCAGTCACACTGTCCACGTGCAGCCGTCTGAGGGTTTATTTGGCGGTCAGGGTACCTAAATTTGTTTTCCCAGGTGACAATAGCTCATTGAAGTACCAGTACTTACGCCACAATATATGCGCCAAGGTCACCCGTCCAGCAGAACCGATGAAGTCCTGCATATGTCATCGCTTACCCCTCACGAAGCTGTGCAACCGCACCAGACAGCTTCCTTGGGCTGTCAAAAGGGTGTAAGGGCTGCCTAGAGCCAACCTTTGGCCCCAGTTTATCTCCCCTCTGCGCAATTCACTGCCCCCACAACCCCCGACATATCGGTGTTTTGATCTATCGAGCTCCCCACTCACCTAGACTCTTCCCAGCAAGTGGAAGTGCTTGGTCAGTCGTCAATACGGTACCACCGTCCAGAATCCGAAAATGGCGGAGATAGTGGGTGTCGTCGCAAGCGCCATTGCCATTGGGCAGTTTATTGAGAAACTGCCCAAGATTGTCAAGGGCATCAAGTTCGTGGCTCAAATGGATGCGGAGCTCATAGCTCTTCTTAACGAGGTAGGTCGATTTCCCCGGTTAGGGTGACGTTAGAAATGCCTCTGAATCTCTGGGCAGGTCACCAGCCTTCAAGGGGCCATGGAGTTTATCGAAGAGGTTCTTCAATCTGGTTTAGTCTTGGGCGCCCATGACCAAATCTCTACCAAGGTGATGAGCTACTTAGACTCCGCCGCCGAGAGTCTGCGATCCGTCCTCGCCGCTCTGGAACGTCTAGTCCAAGACTGCCAGAGGCAAGGGGAAAATGAATCTCCCCCTAAAGCAAAACGGCGGAAGTGGATATGGAAGAAAGGCGAGCTCCAAAACCTTCGCAATCAGGTCAGGGAAGCAAAAGGCATGTTGCAGCTTGCATTTAGTGCCATGGCTTTCCTTAACCAACGGTAAGTGAGGATTCTTCCATTAATGAAATAATCACAGGATTAATGATAGAATGAAGATTTCAAACGGGTGTTCTGTTCGAGATTCGCGAGATTGTGACCCATCATTCGACGCAAATGGGCGAGTTGGGACAGGTTTTGGCGACCACCCCAAGCGGCGAGGATGCCTCAGCCCAAGATCAGTCCACCAACACAGATGTCACAGAGCTAAACGTTGGCAAGGAACACCCGGCCAACCCGCGACAACAACTGATTCGACAGGCGCAGGCCGCGGTTGAAGCCACGAGTTACATCTCCATCAGGGGCACATACCGCAGGCATTGTCTCGTTTCATGCCTCTGTGACTGCCACTCAAGAATGACGAGGCGGGCAAGTCCAGCATGGATGACCAAGGTCCTCGGCAGCTTCTTCCTCAGCTACGATTGTCTTCCAATTGTTGACCCAAGGGCTTGCAACTTGGAAACTTGCCTCAACTACAACAACTTGATTAGACTTGCGTGGCATCTCCCGTCGTGGGCCTGGGCCCGGGCGCTCATCATGGCGATACAAACAACCGAGACTTTTGGACTTGGTATGAGAATCTGGCTGGAGATTCCCAAGATCATTCCCTACTCGCATCCAATTTGGACACCATGGGGCAAACAACCAGATCAGTGGATGGTGGACTTGTTGATGACTGATAAAATAAACCCGAATGATTGCGACTCGACGGGACAGACCGTTCTCTATGTACGTGTTCGACGTGTGATCTGATCACAGCTCTAGGCACCCTGCTGACGTGTATCTCTTGCTAGTGGGCTGTCACAATGCCAGAAAGACTACGGTTCTTGGACCTTATCCTTGATTTTTATGGTATTGACTCGAAGGAAAAGATCACACAAAGGCAAGCTCATCGTACTTAGCATTACATGAACGGCACAGAAATCTAGTACTATTCATTCATGCAGGTCTATCGAACTAAATAGCTAACGCTTAACCCCTTCGATCCGCATAGACAAGTCGGATTCAACGCTCGCCACATGCTCCTCGAAAATGGTGCTAGCCTCGATCCTTTATCTCTGAAATCTCTGCATCGTCTGGTTGCGCTCACAGACAACAACGCGGCTGCAGGGGGGACCAACATATCTGCCATCCATCTGGCTATCGAGAACGATGACAACCTCGAGTCGTTGAGTCAAACCATCCTGTCCCACAAAAGCGTCATAAACGCATGGGACCGGTTCGGGGAGACTCCTCTCACCCTCGCCTGCACACTCGGCCATACGACTGCGGTGACGCTCCTGATCGGCGCGGGTGCGAATGTTGACACGTTATCGTCCCGTCACCTGGCGCCCCTCAACTCGGCCTGCTTCCAGGGTGCAGTTGAATGCGTCAAAATGCTACTCGTCGCCAAGTGCGATGTCGATGCCAAGCACGCTTTTCGGCCGCCGATCCACGAACTGGTGTGGTCAACGCAAGCGTCAGACAGCGCTTCGGAGACAATCCTCAAACTGTTACAGGCATACGGCGCCAACCTAAGCGCCACAAGCCTGTTTGAGGACTGGCCGTTGCAGCTCTCCATCTACAAGCGTCGTCTGCCTGTTTTCCACGCTCTCGTCGGCTTGGGGGCCGACCTGGCCAAGTTCAAAGGTTTCAATGGCTGGACACTGCTGCATTACCTTGCTGCCTTTGGCACCCTCAAGTTCATACAGGTCCTGCTCGAGGAGAAGGCATGCGCTAGACTGTGCGAGGTGATGGAATACGGCATTTTAGCCAAGAACAACATGACTCCCGTTGACGTCTTCAAGTGCTCTATGTCGGACCACGGAGACCTCACTCACCCTGAATGGAGGCGCCCAAGCCCGGAGGAAGTAGAGGCCTTTCAAGAGCTCATGAGCAGGCATAGGGCAGCAAGGAGAAGCGGCTTGATGGAGGTACTGCAGCGTGCTGTGGAAGAACTGAGGCAGCAGGACCGAGAGACCTTGGTGTTAGAGCAGTTGCGGTCATTTTCAAGAGATCTCTGGGGCCAGGGCAGAGCGGAGGAGGGTGAAAGACTCAGAAAGATAATTCTCAGTCTGAAACAGGAAATTGAACAAGGGCAAGGTCTGGAACAGGAAGAGCGTACAACGAGAAAGGCGACTGTCGCAAGCTCTCTCGAGGAATGGGCGGAGGAAGTGGAAGGACTTCTACGAACCCCTCCTCTGGAAATCCCGTCGTGGGTAGACGAACACGAGGTTAGAGAGCCGGCTGAAGAATGATGGGCCAAAGCGGTAGCTATATGTAGGTATCTTCGTAAAATCTTCACTGCTTACAGTCTCTCTTTAATAAGCCTGACAATCCTTCGTTGGGTTTCGTCCTCGAGATAAGGATGCATCGGGAGACTCAAAACCTCGGCAGCAGCCCTTTCGGCGACGGTGCAGTTGCCCGTGGCTACCGGAAACTCTCTGTATGCCTCCATCATGTGAACTGGCTTCGGGTAGTACACCATGGTGGGTATCCCTTGTTCCTCAAGGTGTTTCCGGATCACCTGTCTCGTGGTGGTCCCTCCCATGCGGACTGTATAGGAAGCCCAAGCGGATGTAGTGCCGTCTAGGTTGGTGGGATGTATGATAGAGGGACATGATAGCCTCAGATACTCAGCGTACCGTGCCGCGACGTCTTGTTTAGTCCTTATCTCGTCATCGAACACTTCAAGCTTGGCAAGGAGGACTGCAGCTTGCAGCGTATCAAGCCTGCTATTCATGCCAACGCGGACGCTGTCGTATTTGCTGCTCCCGCGGCCGTGGTGCTGAAGCGATCGCAGGGTACTAGCTATATGCTCGTCGTCGGTGAAGATAGCACCTCCGTCGCCGTAGCATCCAAGAGGCTTGGAAGGGAAGAAGCTTGTCGTTGTTATCTTGGCGAGGGTGCCCACTTTGCGACCGTTTACACTTGCGCCAAAGCTCTGGGCAGCATCTGCGATAATCCAGAGGCCATGGCTTGTTGCGGCTGCCGACAGATCGTCGTAGTTTGCTGGATACCCAAAGATATCGACAGCGATGATACCAACTGGACGATGGCCTGCATGGCGAGCAGCTTCAACGCCAGCAGAAATAAGCAGTAGATCCAAAGTGAAGTTGGTTGGCTCGACATCGACAAAGATGGGGATGCCTCCCAAGAGAACGATGGGCTCGACGCTGGCGACGAAGGTGAAGGTTGGCACCAACACCGCGTCACCAGGCCTCAAATTCATGGCCATAAGAGCGAGAGACAAGGCGTCGGTGCCATTTGCGCAACCGATAACATGGGCGGCACCGGTGTACTCGGACAGTGTCTTTTCAAGCTCCAAGACCTCCTGCCCCCTGATGAAGTTGGCAGCGTCGAGAACCTGGGCGATTCTTGCGTCGAGACGTCCCCTAATCCTTTTATTTTGCGTTTTGAGGTCGATAAAAGAGATGGAGGCTTTCGAGAATTCCGGTTGGTTCGGCAGAGCATGTAGTATGCTGGGTACTACTAGCTGATTGGAGGAAACGGAAATGAGATCACCTTGCTCGTCCAAAGCATACTTCTCGCCAGTTCTAGGGCAAACCAGGTCGGCCCCGAGCCGCTCGCCGGATGCGCTCACCCACCCGGAGTGTCTTGCGGGATTGCCGAAGACGAGCGAATGCGGGCGGACAGACCTGGTAACGACGGCTCCAGCACCAACCATGCAGAATTGTCCCAGCTCGACGCCACAGACCACAGTTGCGTTGGCTCCGACGGTGGCACCACGGCGAACAATCGTTGACAGGAATTCTGTCTTCCTCTCCACTTCGGCGCGGGGTGTCATCACATTTGTGAAGACACATGAAGGCCCACAGAAGACGCCATCCTCGAGCCGGACACCACTGTAGACGCTGACGTTGTTTTGGATCTTGCAACGATCTCCCATCACAACGCCCTGGCCGATAAACACGTTTTGCCCAATGTTGCACCCTTGCCCGACCTTTGCTCCGGCCAACAAATGACTGAAACACCAAATGGAAGTCCCGTCTTCTATTTCGCAACCCGGATCAATCACGGCGGTTGCGTGCACCTTGATGTTCCGAGAAGAAGTTGGTAATGTCCCTCCATCTTCATTGTCCTTGGTAGTCGTGACCCCGAGAATATCCCCGTCGTTTTCCCCTTCCCCCTGGCCAGCCATTGCCCGTGCTCCGGCAGCGAGAAGACGAACAACAGCAAGCGCTTCATCGATTCCTGTGACAGGCTCTTTATCGTGGCGGATGCAGTCCAGAAAATGAGCACACTCAGCCGAAAGCGACTCTGCCTCGGTGTCGATCACCACAGCTTCCGAATTTCCCTGGGCGAGCTCAGGAACGCCATCCGTCCAAACCGTACTGTGTTGGAAGACCACCAACTTCTGCGGCCACGGCTTTGTATCATCGAACACTGCCATCGCCTTGTCGCCCACAACAACAAGCTTCCGCTCTTTCTCTGGGTGGAGCCACGAAACCGCGATCTGCGCATGGATACTGCCCGGGAATCGGAATTTCACGGTTGCGGCGTCAGCGATGTGAGATCGGCCCAGCAAGAAACTTGCGTCGGCTGTAACACTTTCCGGCAAGACAGAAACATCATTCTGATCGCCTAGCAGGGCAAGTATCATGGAGATGTCGTGCGGAGCAAGACTCCACCATGCGTTCTCGTCTTGGCGGATCCGTCCGGGAGCCATGCGGGTTGAGTAGACGTAATGAAGCCTTCCCAGCTCGCCCCGGTGGACCAACTCGACGAGCTTGCTGAAGGCTGGGTGGTATCGGAATACATGTCCCACCATCAGCTTCCTCGGAGACGCCCTGGCTGCGGCAGCCAGACGCTGGCCATCTGCAAGGGACATGGCCATGGGCTTCTCCACAAAAACGTGCTTTCCTGAGGCGAGGACCGCGATTGCCATGTCGGTGTGCGTTCGAGCTGGTGTGGCCAGGGCAACGGCCATAATGGATGTATCATCCAGCACTTCTTGCCATGAGCGGAAAACCATTGTGTCGTTGCCATGAAGCTTGGCCGCGGCTTCGGCGCGTGCGGGGATCTCGTCTACGACGGCTGCGAGAACACCCAGCTTGCTGAACTCGCGAACGAGATTGAGGCCCCATTGACCACACCCGACGACCGCAAGCATTGGAGACGGGGAAAGTGTAGGCGTGCCGTTCATCGTCAGTGATGATAATTTTGTTCACTCGGAATCGTGAGGGTTGTGTCTCAGGATAGCCCTATAGCGAGAGATTATTGAGATAGGTAAGGCAGTTGCAGATAGAGAGACATGGGCTGGTGGCTTCGCGTCTGGACCAGCAATTATTCAAGAGGAAGTCCATGGGCTTTAAGAGCGCAATCTAGGTGCGCGCGAGCAATGTAAATCTACTTCCCATCCCACCCTTCTTCAGATGTAATATGAAGATGAGCACTTTGGACACTCATGTTGACCTGAAAGCTCGGAGTGGTGTGCCAGCTCTAATCCCTCAGTGGCCCTAGCGTCGACGGCTCCAGCCTGAGTCCTCCCAGGAACGCGAGGCTCTGCGGGCAACAGCACACATGCCAATATTTGGAAAAGGCAGCGCGCAAAAAAACTTGAAAGGGTGGTGGCTTGCATATCGGTATTCTGCAGATCGGTGTTGCCCGGCTTTTACGGCGTATCCTGGATGTACATCTTCCTAAGACCAAGTGTCGGTACATGTCATGCATGGTCAACGTCGGCGATTGGACATTTTTAGCAACGAAGGAGCTCGGTGGCTGCAGCATGCAATGCCCTTGAGCGATATTTTCCATTTTGACTGGTCTGCATATGCCGAATGACCATCCCCGCAGCCTGCCGGATGGTGGCACACCTGACTCAGATTGGTGGGCGGTCTGGTCGACCAGAGAGGCAGGTGGGCCAACCAGCAGAAAGCCCCTCCACTACCCGGGGTTGACTGAGACCCCGAGAGAGGTACGTACAATACAGGGAGCAGGCCGGGAGAGTCTCCCCACATCGGCGCAATACCTTGTTAGATTATATTTCAGCAGGGTATTAACATCCAACCTCTTGGGCTTTCGACCCCAAATAGTAAACTACAAGATTAAGGCGTAGCTGAATTCATGTGTTCGAGAACGTAAATTTTCATTTGTCCTCGGGGTTGTGCCTGCTCTGATTCAGATTGCCTCCCGGTCTCCTGAAGCGACCTGTTCGTGAGGATAGACTGCCCAAAAACTAACGTACATTGGCAATAAAATAGCCCACACAGCTCCTATGGACCAATCCGACAGGCTTTTTACAATCTCAATCCATAAATCAAAGACCTTTTTTGCAGGACCGCTGGGCAGCTGCGCAATCGAGGCCCCGCCTGCCCTTTCAGGCTGGACTGCACTGATTGGTGGAAGGGCAAAACTTGAACCTCACGATAGGTCGGTCTGTTTCGACCAACTCGTGGTGACAATTATCCAAGTCCCGGACTCCGGTTACCTTGGCTGCTGGGGCTTTCCAATACGAGCTCTTGAACACTTGGATCAAATGCAGGTGTAACTGCAAAGAAGTGGGGTACTTCAGGACGTCCGATCGGGGTGAAAACGGTGGGAATAACCGTGTGCTATGTATGCGTCCTTGCCTTCAAATTTTCATCACGCAGCTTGCCCGCCACAGATCAGATTGTCAAAAACAAAATTCTATCTGCTTTGCTTCATACCCGACAGAACGTGGTTGAACACCTGCCTTACCTTGGGCAACCTTTTTCAGGCTTTTTCCACCATGGGAATATCCATGTCGCATGCAACACCCCCGGCCAACCGGCAGTACATTATCGTGGGCGGCGGGACAACAGGTCTGTTGCTCGCAAATCGGCTCTCCGCTTCACCGCTTCACACCGTAACTGTGATCGAACCCGGCCCCGACGATCGCGACAATCCGGCTGTTACAAATCCCTTTCGGTTAGGCGAGGCTTTGAACAGCAAAATCGACTGGGCCTACAACACCACCCCGCAGGACGAAGTTGGAGGGCGCACTCTTCAGTACCACGCGGGGAAACTCGTTGGCGGCACCAGCATGATCAATGGACTCAATTACATCCGGGCCGATGCCTCTCAAATCGATGCCTGGGAGGCGCTAGGAGCCACTGGTTGGAACTGGAGGTCCATGCAGCCATACTACAAACGCTCAGAGCACTTCGTCCGGCCAAGCGCTGCGCAACAAACGCGGGGAGCAACATATGACGAAAGGTTTCACGGCGAGACAGGGGAGGTCGAGGTTGGGTGGTTTGAAACTTTGGGCGACGAGGAGTTCTACGGCATCATGAAAGATACATGGGCCTCCATAAACGTCCGGTCGCGGATCGACGCAAACGGCGGTACGCTTGGGGGGTTCACGGTACGCCCTTGGACGGTGGATGTGAAACGGGGGACAAGGGAAAGTGCTGCGACAGCCTTCTATTACCCCGTCGCCGGCAGACCGAATCTACGAGTCTTGCAAGGAACCGTCACAAAGCTGCTATGGGAACCCTCAACTGAAGACGGCAAGCACATTGCCGTCGGAGTTGAGTACTTGGACGACAATTCCAAGACCGAACTCCTTCACCTTGGTGGACCTGGCGAGGTGATACTGTCTGCTGGCTCCTTGCGCTCGCCATCCATCTTGGAAGCTTCCGGGATTGGAAACCCCAGAATTCTTAGCAAGCTTGGTATCGAGACCAGGGTGGACTTGCCAGGTGTCGGCGAGAACCTCCAAGACCAGGCAAACTTGCTGATGACGCTCAAAACGAAGGCTAATGTGTCCGGATACACGCCCTATGCCGCGTGGGTTTCAGCGAGGGACCTGTTTGGGAACTCGGTTGAGGAAGTCTCCGAGTTAGTTCAACTTGCACCACCAAACCAGACAAATGATGTACCAGCTAATGCCTCATAGATCAACTCGAGCTGACTTGCCTACTTGGGCCAAAGAAATGGCGTCTGCCACCCCCGGAATTGATTCAACAGCGTTTGAACGAATCTTGGAAGTTCAGCACGACCTCGTCTTCAACCCTGATATTTCCGCGGGAGAGATTGTCACGGCTGACTCTGATGATACGCTGGTGACAGGTGTCTGGTCACTGCTGCCCTTCTCAAGGGGAAGCGTACATCTTCGGTCCCTAAATGTTGAAGACGTTGACAGGCCTGTTATCAACCCACGCTTCTTTAGCGTGCCCTTCGACATGCAATACTTCATTGCTGTAGGAAGGCTAGCTTACAACTTCTGGGCGAGAGAGCCTGTCAAGAATATCGTAGCCGGTTTCATTAGCCCGGACGAGAAGACCTTGCCGCCTGACGCAACTCAAGAGCAGTGGGAATCCTTCGCACGAACTCAGAGTAGGTCTCGGCCGATTCGATCTGTGTGAACAATGTTAACTGGTATGTACTCAGTGACACCAAATTATCATGGAGTAGGGACCGCGGCAATGATGTCAAGGGAACTTGGCGGCGTGGTCGGCCCCGATCTCAGCGTGTATGGAACGAACAATGTGAGAGTCATTGATGCGTCGGTGTTGCCTCTCCAGCTCGGGGGACACCTTGTGTCAACTCTCTATGCAGTTGCTGAAAAAGGTGGGGAGTTGATCCTGAGCAAAAAGTAACAGTGCTCAGGTCTTGGGGCCCAGGCCATGGCGGCCGTTTACGGAAATGTCGTGAATGCTTCAGGTCGGTGCTCCGAGGATGGAATGCAGTATCTCAGACATTGTAGTGCTCCGCCGCATTATCTCTGCAAATATGACGGTTTCCACAGGCTTTAAGTACCTCTGCCCCTCAACGACGTTTTCTTATGAAGACGACATGCTCGAGGCCAACAGCCTCATTACAACCCCAATACCCTTGCCATCTCAATCCCGTGTGCGAAACAACCAACAGTCCCATTGATACCAAATCCTTGTTGTTCTAGGGCTCGCAGACGGCCATGAAGGCCTCTCAGTGGTAGGCTGAACGTTTCGATAATCTCCCCCTCGTCGGGGTTCGGGTCAGGCTTCTGATTCTCTGGCCTGCTGAGGTCAATCGTGAGATGAATGCACCTTTGACAAGCACTTTGAACAAGGTGGGGCGTCAGCAACAGAAACATTATCGGGTATTCTACCGCAACCGCGTATCTTACTCAGAGACTACTGGCCCTAAATGGTTAGCATCAGCAACCCATCAGGGGCTCGTCAAATACCAACCACGAACCTGTCTTAGTACTTACATGGATATAAGGTCGGTGATATGACCTCGTCTGGGACTACATCTCCGGTGTAGCCCGTCTCTTCTTTCAGTTCCCGTGCTGCGCTTTGCTCTGGGGTTTCTGCGTCTTCGACAAACCCAGCAGGGAACTGGATAATCGACTTGCCCCTCGGAGGTCTGAATTGGGATTCCAACAATATTTCAGGTCCCGTCGACTCGTTGAACGTGGCTAGTATCTGCACTGCATCGATCCCGCTTGTTCCTGGTCGATTTTTGGGGCTGATCGCTTCCCAATGCCGGGATACTCCATTCACGTCTTGGTAGGTAATCCTAGGGATTTGGGTTTGCATTAGTAGATGGCTTAGACAGCTGGGCGGTATTACAGGTGATCAAGTTGTGGACCTACTTGGTAAGCGTCCAACGCTTAGCATCTTGGGGATTCTGGATGAGGAGTTAGTTTGCCGAGTACATCTCTGCCATAAATGAAACGTTCCATTATTTCAGTTGTTATAATCTTAGCTTTACCCGGTGTGACGGACGTTATCAGTGAGCGTGGAACGGTTGAGTGCATCATTGCAGTGTAGTGCTAGTAAGTATTTGGCTGGAAGTTCTCCTTGATCGCTTCTTCTAGGGTGTGCTTGCGAAGAGATGGTTTAGCAGCTGAAGGCGGATTTGAAGCTGGATTTCAACAACAGACAAGTCCAGAGTCTGAAGTATCATGATGCGGGAAGCCAGCATTTTCCCGCGGTAGATAATGTATGTAGGAGCGGGGAAAAAAATGCCGCACAGGAACGGCCTCTTGGGATCCGTGGCAGGCATCGGCTGAGGGGTCATGCCCAATCCGTGCACAGATTCGCTGACGTGAGCAATTCCATCTCGAAAAGTGTAGGTGGTTGTGAACTCTACAGTTCTGACGCGGGTACCTTGGAGTTTCCGAGAAACGGCCTTAATGCTATACATAAATTAGCTAGCTTCAAGTTTGTGAGGGTTGTCAGAAAGGAGGTGTGGCCAGCTGAGCTGAAATGGAGCCCAGGAGAGCTGAACTGACTGCGTCAGTTCAGCTGGCCAGAGCAGGTATTTGCCACCACTGTTACCACCACGCAGTACTATAATAAGGAGCTCTCTGGCTGAGCCAGAGAGCCAAGGGGAGGGATTCAATCAAGCAGTTGCAACCCCCGATCAATTCCACAGATTCCAGTGTGAAGTGTTTCTGGCAAAATCAAACCCGGTAGTGATAAGGGAGAACAAAAAAAATAGCCTGTCACGGCACGAAGGCAACAAGCTGAACCAGTACACTACCAAAAGTAGAACGTTGTGCAGTCGAGCAGCTGCACCGTTGTTGCCTTGCATCTAGCCCAAGCCGCGCAGCGTACTGTGACAGGGAGCAAGTGTGTGGAAAAGTGATTAATTATTTTCTATCTTCGAGAGCGGAAGCCGTGATATTATAGCCATGAGGGTGGCCTGTGCACGTAGTGCACTGGCCGCACTCATTTGCGTGAAGCGAGGTGGCTTTCTGAATACGAGGTTGGCTGTGGAGTCTGGTGTTCATGGCTGCGCAGATCCACGGAGCCAAGGGGAATGCAGTAGCTCTCAGGTCTGTGCGCTTATTAGGGGGTAGTTAAGGTATTCGTGATGTTGGTGATCTTTGTGATGGTATTAAGAAGTTTTGCGTTCGAGCCATCTTATTGGTCGAGACTAGAAAAACAGAAGAATACAGAGGAGAGAGCTAATCGTACTAGTACAGCTATATGTAAAATAAGTGTCCTCTTAGCGTATACTGAAAAAAATAAGTTTTAAGGGTGAGTTATACTATGTGTGACTTCTAATCACACTGTATACTGAAAGAAAGTCACTAGACCCGGAAGCTGGTTGCTGCCTAGCGATAGGCACTAGTCAACTTGAGCATAGCCCCTTCTAGGCTAATGATGCCTGCGGGTGCAATAAATTTCATCATCGTAGCGTATGACTGAACACTGAACTGTGATGAGCTGATTTTGCGATATCCGCCCATTAGAAAGCCCAAGCCGTCAGACAACGCTCGAGATGAGCTTCGGATTCAGTATCGGAGATTTCATCGTAATAGCCCAGATTGCGCGCAGATTAGAGATAAAATAGTTAAGGCTGCTGACGGTATGTATGTTTATATTCTCTACCCCCTTTTCCCCTTCCCAAAAGTCTTTACGTTAACATATGCTACGTAGATTTCTACTAATGTAGCTTCACCTTAAGTCTTTAGCTTAGAAAAGGTCTGCTAAAGTTCTATAAAGAGCTCTTTCCAAGCTTTGTATAGGGTTTAACGTGTATAATCTTATATATAAGGACGTTATAAAGTAAATCGAAGTGTAAGGTGTAGATGTAGTAGCATTAGCTAAGGACATCCTCTCTTAAATCGTCTACGCCAGAAGACTGCTAACGATAGTAAAGCTTTAACACGCCCTGGCTGTAAAAGACGGTACGCTTAAGCTTAATAAGAGTAATATTACGGACGTCGAGGACATAATAGCTGCCTGCTACAGACTTATCGCAGTGGATAAGAAGAGCAGAATTATCTACACCATACACCACACGGTAGATTTATATCTGGACTGCACGCGTTTGTAATGGTTTCTAGTTACTAAAGCTAATATCACCAGAGTCTACCTCACTTATCTCTCCTTCCGACCGTTCCAGAGCGGGCCGTGTGAGATGGACGACAAGCTTAGAGAACGGTACTGAAAGGCCCCCTTTTTCGCATATATGGCACACAACTGGGGGACCCACGCTTACAAAGATAGTAAGTAGCACACCTTACTAATCATGGAATTCTTTAAGTCTAGTCTTATTATCAATGCTTTAAGTCAGGCGCTATTTATACGTAAGCTACTACGTCACAGCTCAGGTTTTACTAAACTCTATCTAAGGTATATAATAGGACTCTACCTCGCAGCCTACTTTAGTTTAAGTTATGTTATCCAGCTTTTTAATACCATTGTAGACTTCATGTGACGACCCTACAAGCCGTCACTTAGGCCGGAGCGGCCCGACGAATCCCCCGCACAAGGAACAGTGCAGGAAGACAGTACGCACGGTACTGCGCACTGGGCCAGGGGTGCAAAGACCCGAAGCCCCTACGACCAACCAGCAGTTGCTCAGTC
>Ga0247760_1001908_pt1 | contig 17472 bp, 20 predicted proteins | sample UWRJL171409R4_FD_179936 | JGI IMG/M metagenome (GOLD analysis project Ga0247760, IMG submission 179936) | Plant litter microbial communities from Arlington Agricultural Research Station in Wisconsin, United States - UWRJ-L171-409R-4 | ecosystem: Environmental > Terrestrial > Plant litter >... | reverse complement strand
TGGGGCCCGAGTAGGGGCCCGAGCGAAGGGGCCCGAGCAGACCCACTTTTGATAATGAACCGACCAGTCCTAGGTCGAGTTGAATTTCCTTATCAGTTTTAACTGAATTTCCCATAGTAATTTTTTTTTTTGGACCACCCTTACAACAAATTGTCCTCCGGACAGGATTATTTATTTAGTTCTTTCGCTTAGCTAGAGAACCTTCGTTATTGCTGAAAATAGTGGCAAGCCGTATAGCAAAACTACACAGCTATAATTACATATCTGTAATAATGTTTTCAAATTTATTATTCTAGTAGTTTTTAAACTCTTCTTTCTGACAATTCAGGCCTCTGACTAGAACCCCCTTCTTTTTAACAAGAGCAGCATTTAAGCAGGACCTTAATCGGGCAATTCCCCTTTATATTTTCACTACAGAATAAAAATTATCATAATTATAGTTTTTATTAACCCGATAGTGTTATAAAGATCTTGCCCTTAATGGAAAACAGAAATGGAAGTTATTAAAGGGATTACAGACTAATAGTATTTAACATTACACGCTTCTATCTTAGCTCTTACTAATAAGTTGATATTTATTAGAAAGTAGGAGTCCCTGGCTATCTAGTTAGCGAAGCTGACTGGATGCCTAGCACTGCCAGAGCGCCAGTAAGCCTCAGCTACTGCAGTGACGAAGTCGAATCCTGCAGAAAGGTCTATAAAGAAAGAGGTTCTGACTGGAAGCCAGAACCACTTAAGGAATACAATCACACTGTTGCAACTAAGAGTGCCGTGCATCTGACAATATCGTTAACCAGTGAAGTTTAGCACTGTGGACGTGCGGCACGGCAGCGTGCGGCATTGCGGTGTGCAGCATTGCAGTGTGCAGCATTGCGGCCTGGGTTCTCGCATTCCTTGCTCTTATTTGCCGGATAAGCGCCCTGATAAGGCGCGCTCTAAGCGAAAATTTCAAACCCCTCATTCCAAGATTCCTGTCCAACTGGTGCCTGATATTTACCCCGCATCCCTCATCAAGGACCGATTTTAACACATCCAACATTGGCAACCTAGCTCAATCCTCTTCATGGATGCCTCAACCGATCAAGCTCTCAGCTATGCCTCTTACTGGGATGAGCGCTATTTGCAATCGGACGGCTCTGCTCCAACACATGAGTGGTTTCGGTCCTTTTCGGCCCTGGAGCCCTTCTTCACCTCCAACCTTCTTGAATCGGAAGGCTTTACACCCTCCGATCACCCACTAATTCTGCATCTGGGGTCCGGGGACAGTGTATGTTAAGGCACTTCTATCCGAACCTGACATATTCTCCCGCATGACTCTTACTAACTGTGTTACCAAGGCTATCCCCGTTGAGCTCTCGTCTCGTGGCTATGAAAGACAGCTGTGTGTGGACTTTTCCTCGAATGTGGTGAAAGTCATGAAAGACCATCACGCTAAGTACGGCATCGAATGGCGATTGATGGACGTGCGCAACATGCAGGGTGTTGAAGATAGCTCTGTCGACGTGGCATTTGATAAGGGGACGCTGGACGCTATGATTCATGGAAGCCCGTGGACCCCACCACAGGAGGTGAAGGACAACACGTCAGCTTACCTCCGAGAAGTTCGTCTCATCATTTCTTTTCCCCCTTCCCTGAGATCATGCTGTCTTTGTCAACTTTCTCTCTATTACGATACCCCCTTGTTGCTCCCCTTGTGCTGGACGGGGTTACTGACTGCTACTACTATACTGTAGGTGCACAGAGTCCTCAAAAACGGTGGGAGATTCCTTTACGTGACATTTCGGCAGCCGCACTTCATGCGACCCCTCCTTAACCCCGAGGGTTTGTGGGATGTCGAGCTTCAGGTCTTGAGTGATTCGGGCTCTTTGGACTACTATGGTTTCCTGATCAGAAAAGCAGGTGTTCAGAAACCTGATAGCCCCAGCGCCATGGCGACCTCTAAGTAAATGAGGAGGTAGGCGCCATCTCTAGTTACACGTTAGGTTGTTGGATAACAGTGATGATGGAATGAAGTGATGTGTTAGGCTGTTGGTGAAAGTACCCAGGCGCCGCTAAATTGGGATGAAATGACAACTTCTTCTCCAATGACCCTCATGTAATGTTCCTGTAGTTCAACCAGTCTTCAAAATGAAAACCAAACAGACGAGATGAAAGATGAGACGGCTGGGCACCCCGGGAGCGCTCTAAAGACCTCATCCAAAGGCAAGCACCGCCTCTGTCAGAATGTGAGACAACATACTTAGAGATATTCCATCGATACAGCAATTGGAAGCAAGGAACACAAGATCTTGAGCATCTGCTCCCTGACACTCCCGTCCTCAAATGTATCCATACCGCGGGCCAGGAACGGTTTATGTGTCGTCCCACCAACTTCGATGACCTGCCATACATCCGCGCCGCCCTCCTTCACAAGCACCCTCAATAACTCTGTGTTACCACCCCGCGTGGCGGTGCAGAGGGGCGAATACCCAGCTTCGTCGCATCGGCCAGTGGCGTCAGCTTTGCCCTCGGTCAACAGAAGCCGAATCAACTTGATCCTATTCGCCTCTGATTGTGAGTTGTTGAAGATGATTAGGACAAGAGGCGTGTCGCCGCCATTGTTGCGAATATCCACCCCTTCAGGCCAATGCCGCATCAGTATCCGAAAGACCTCCGTGTTGCGTGACCGCGCCGCCTGATGGAAAACCGTGTGACCCTCCTGGTTCACGAATCGCAGATGTGACTCAAGGCCAAGTCCAGGTTGCTCGCAAAGGAAGCGGACAATGTCAGCATGGCCCTCGTAAGCTGCCTGGCCAATGGACTGGTGCTGGCTCCAGAACCCTCTGCTTTGGCCAAGATCATTTACCTCTGGTGTTATGATGGCTTTGCGCAGTTCCGGATCTTTCTCGGCAGCTTTGAATAGCTCCCTGATCAACACGAGGCACCCGCAGCTTGCGGCCCGTCGTAATATGTCGTTGCCACATTCGAGGAGATCATGTCGTAGATGTGTAATTAGAAATGCAAAGATGCTCCCCCAATCCTTTGAGGTGTCGCTCTGCTGCACGGTTGACCACCTCCATGTAGGTATGACCGTGTACAGAAACTTACAGCAGCAGAGAATCTGTTGAAGTGTGTTGTCTTGTACAAGACCTTTGATGGTTGCGATGTGTCCGCGCCTGATCAGGTGCCGGATTGCTGTCCAGGGGGAGTCTTTGGTAAGAATAGAGCCGTCAAGAACGAGATTGAGGAGGTCGGTGACCGAAGCTGCGGGGCCGAAGAGGGCTGCGATGACAAGGGGGTCGAGACCCGATTCGTAATCGGGGAAGTCGAACTCGGGTGCATGTGAACAGTTGGGCCGTCGCCATTGTTGCACCCAGTTCTCCAGCCGCTGGGATCCTTTCTGACACAGTGCAGTCAGCTGCTGGAGATCGGGCCGCCGTTCAGGTGATATTTCAGAGAAGTGACTGGTCCAGTGGGCTGCGGCGTACGCAAAAAACTTTCCGAACCCGAGCTGAGAGGGATCAAACACGTGAGGTGACGGCCCCGACAGACTCGTCGATGCACTGGTTAGGCTGTGGGCATCCGCCTCGTCGTCGAATGCCGCTCCAATGGCGAGAAGTTCGCCCTCACCGGAGTCGTTTACCGAGTCAGGAAATAGCAGCCTTTCGCCGCACTCTTCCAACAGGAGATACTTGATGCAGCGTTGAAGCAGGTTTGCATCCAGTTCTCCCAGACGTCCAGGCCTCTTACTTTTGGCTACAGCTTCCGCGCTGCACCACTCAGACGGCGGTGCAGTGAGCAAGAGCTCCTTGAGAGAGAGGTGGACCAGACGCAGTCGCGTGGTCTTTCCGTCTTTCGATATCGAAGCAGTAATGAAGGGGCGAACAAGAGAAAATAAGTCCACGCTGTTCGCGAGTTCGTCCAGCTCCAGGAATGTCGTGGCATCCTCGCCAACAGGGTTGACGATGAACACGGCCCACGCGAGCTCTTCCAGGGTGAGGGGGCGGCGAGAAACAGCGAGTATCTCCAACGCAGACTGCAACAGCGTCTCGTTGTCAACAAAACCATCACAGACCTTACCAAAGAGTTTTCCGTACAGCTCGGCAAGCCCCTTGGATGAGGGAAGTCGACTAAGGGCCATCTCCAGTCCTTTTTCATTCTGTATGCGGGAGCCTGCCATGTACTCCACGGCGATCCGGAGCCAAATAGCCGAGCCGTGAGACATCGCGGCGAGCTCTTCCACCAGTTTGGGCTGGAAACCTGCGGGCAAGTTGATCTCTGCCACGAGGTACGCGGCGATCGCGCGGTCCCTATCTTTCGAGGGTCGCAGCTCCATCTTGGTAACACCTGGCGGTAAGTCGGCCTCGATCTCGTCATCGTACCTGGACGACATGAAAACCTTCAGGTGGGCATTATTCTTGAACAGGTCCCCAAAGAGGGAAAAGAGCTGTTTTCGGGGGTACACCTTGCATTCATCGAGCGCATCCAAAACAAGGAAGACTGGTTCTTTCGAAGACGAGATGATTTCGAACAACAGCTCGCGCAGCTTCTCATCAGACTGGGTCGGCGTGCCTGGAACCAGCTTGCTGGTCTCCCTGTACCAATCCCTGAAGCGCAGTTTGAGGAGTGGCTTCCTTTGCAGGAACTGCAGCAGGATACTGCGATAAATGTTTCCAAGCTTGGCGGACTCGTGCTCGTCCTTGCAGTAATAGGCACATAACGGGCGGCCACCCTGGGCCAGCGTGTCTGCGACAAAAGCGGTTGTCATCGTCTTCCCACATCCCATATCGCCAAATAGGGCAAGCAGATTGGAGTCATGGGAGTTTAGCAACCAATAAGAGAAAGAATCATTACTTGTTATCCAACTGCAGGCGGTGTCGGCCCTCCTTTTAAGGTCGTTGTGATATGATGATTCATATTCCCTGTTTCGATCGAGCGTGTCACGAACTAAGGATCCATTCAGTAAGGGTGGGAACGGGGGCGATAGGTAGTAGTTTGGGGACACATACTTAGGGCCTCGACTTGTTCGTCCTTGATCTCCTGGATAGATGCGAAGCTCTCACTTTCAAGGAGCTTTGAGAGGATATCCGCATGTGTGTTGAACGAAGTTACAATCTCGGCAATAGCGGGCTTCAATGCCTCCAAAGCGACGTGGAGGACAAATCCCGACCGTTGAAACAATGCCACAGTCTTGACATAAAACAGAAGCAAGTCCTTATACACAGCTACCAGTGCCTACTCACAGTAAGCAGCGGCATCTCCCGTGGAACACAGACATCAAGTTAGTACTTACTTCATAAATGTCGGGTAATCGTCCGTCTCTAGCAACGTCTGAACAGCGATCGATCGCCGGTATACGTTGCAGGAACCCCGCGATGTCCTTCGTCATGTCATCGAAACGCCCACATATAGCAATCGCAATCTATGGGTCAGTCAGTGAGCCTCGGTGTTCACCCGCTAAAGTCACTACCTCAAGTCTGTTCACTGCTGAAAATGGGGTTTATGGGACACAAATTGCTAGGTGTCAGAGCGGTGTGCTCATGGCAAGTCAGAGTGCGACATACCGATGCAGTGCCTTTAATAAGCCCGAACGCGGTGCCCACAGCAGGGTCGATACTGGCAAAGGGACTGACAAAATCGATGGTAGCATTAAGTCGTTCTAGGTAAGGCTTGACGGCGATCAGTCCTTTCCGTAGCAATGACCGTTCCTGGTGACCCTGGTCATTCTTGTTGAGCTGCTCGAAAAGGATACGAATGGTTTGCTGCTCCTCGATCTGTTCCCTTTGATCGTCGTTGAGTGATGATAACGCCATCCGATACGCTGACTTGGGGAGGTCCAGGGTTTCGTCTTGAAAGTCCGGGGCCTCTGAGATCGTGACTTGCGGTGTGATTCGGGTTGTCACTATTTCCCCACCCACTGCCACCTGCGTATGAATTAGCGTTCGGTGTCGCTTCTATTCCAAATATTCTCCCATTCAGGTCTTACCGCCTCCGTACTAAGGGAAGAATCTGGCGTAACAAATGCATGATCTTGTGGTCGTCGGGCATCACTTGACGAAGAGACTCGGAGTAATTGGTTTGCGCCAACCGCGTCGGCATTGTTGGTTTGTGCTCGGCTTGGGGATGGCGAGGGGGATCTTGACCTTGAGAACAGGGCAGCAAGATGATCTCGTCGTCGGGTAGGCTAAGTTAATGTGGTCAGGCAGGCAAACCCATGGCTCGAATCAGGGCAACGCATAGAGTGAGCAGCGGCGTACCCTCAATGACCCCTCAGTTGGGGTTTTACTGCGGTGAAAAAACGCCATCACTTGATCATTACTCCCTTCTCGACACGAATGGACCTGACTGCAGCGCGGAATTGAGAGCGAGCTGGATCGCAGTGAAGTGACGGGTTACCTTCTGGGATTGACGACGGGGAGATTCTGAACACCAAAGAGGAACGGGAAAGGTCAGCTGTGTTGCGAGAATGCAGTACCCGGAACCTGAAACCAACGGACGTGGTTTGATTGGCTAATCAAGCGCCCTCGGGGACCATCGTGGCTTGCCGTGATTGGTGACCAGGAGTCGGACAGGGAGTGACTAATGTCTTATCAGTGCATATGTCACCGTCAATAAGTTGCTCTGCGTCACTGCTGCCGACAATCCGGACCCAAGCACTCCATCAAGCACATATTTTATTCACGAATACATGAAACTAGATAAGTTCCCATCAGCTGCTACCCTGCACATCTCCTCTTTCCATTTCAACTGCTTAAACCACAAATTTACAGGTCAGATTCAGCCGTGCTGCAATGAGTACGGATGCGTAATGCATAAAAGTGTAGGAATCTACACCTAGAATGAAGACTAGCAAGTCTGACCAAAATATCCCATCCCCCTCCCAGGCCAGCTCAAGGTACGCCTTCATTCTCGTGTTGGTACCTGTCGAGGTCACACTATTGATGCAGCTGGAGGCGCAGACGGTCAAAACATCGGTTCGTTGGATCAATAATGCAACGTATGCTGACCTCTGTCGGCAATTGTGGATGGATGCAGTTGGGAGCGTCATGCAAAAGGCTGCAGTTGGTTGGATCGTGCTAAAATCCACATTGATTTCATTCCGTTGTGTAGAGAAAGATTCACTACCGCAGACGTGATGAAAACTGGCAACGCTCTCGTTTTATTAATCTCTGGCAACCCGCATTCCGCCACGGTGGTATTCGACCTCAGCTTCCTGAACACTCCCTAAGCGGCCTCGACCAGCCTAGTCGCCTTATAATATATAGGTGAATCATATTGTCCGGGTTTCCATGTTTCTTTCTAAACGAATGTCTGATTCCACGGACGCCAACTCTGTTGGTCAAAGGCCGGCATGCATTTGACTTGGTCTGGTGGTGGCGACCAGGATAAGATTTTCTCCCCATCCGAATGCCCTGCGGATGTCCACTGCGAGGTGAAACCCTTCAGGCCCTTTATGTACTTCCCCTTCTCAACTGTGTACTCCAGGTTGATTGACGGCACCACCGCAATTCTTCCAAAGCCGTGATACCACATGTCCTTGCAGAACAACTATGGCTCCCCTTGGTGGCATTCACCTTTCTCCGTATTCGCAGCCCGAAAGGTCAAGTTATTCTCCAACACCGGGGCTGCCGTGAAAGCCACAGCTCCGTTCCAGCAAGCAAACACTTGCGTTGGCTGGTGGCTGAGGACCCGTGCTTGTGAGCCCTTGTCGTTCCAAAACAGAGTTTGAGCAAATTGCCAACTGGTTGTATCTGGTGGGATGTTGAAGAATATATCGCCGTTGATCCCACGTGCGATGTAGACGTCATAGAAAACCGGCTGGTCGTCGTTGCCGTTGCCCCCACCAATCCAGTCAAACACACACGTCATATCAGCCTCTTGGAACGCTTTCTGGTGGACAAGCTCCAGAATATCCTCCGAGCATAACGCGACATCGTTGATAAATACCACCGTGGCATTCGAGTGGCGATCTGGATGCTCCTTCACCGGGGCAAGTGCTAGATTCCGGAGCTGTGCGAGTCTCGGGAATCTATCCCCCTCGAGGGGGTTGAGATCATAAGACAACAAGAAGTTCGTCGTTGTCCAGTCCCCAAGTTCCTTCCGCAAAGCCGACAGTACGTCGGCGGTACCATCAGGCGAATTCCCCTCCACGATGGAGAGGGAACAGTGTTTCGGGTCAAGGAATCGGATGGCTTCGATGATGCTTCCAAGAAGAGTCGGGAGCAGGGGAAGACAATTTCGCAAGTTTAGAGCGAAGAAATAGCGCACATCGCCCGCTAGAAGGGTATCGTTGACACGCAGGTAGCCGTATCTGGACAGAGCCGGAGGAGGACACTCCAGTCTGGGCAAGCCTTGATCGTCGGGGTGGAGGATTGCTTGAACATGGGCGAAGATGGTCTCGGGTGGGAGGATTGTCGCTGGTTCTGTCGATATCGCCTGTTCTGCCCCGACTTAGCATACATGCTGGGAGTTGTTGCACGCTAACCTCTCAGCCCCATCCGGGGTTTCACGAACCATTTGGGCTTGAGGGCTGCTCGCCCTTGCGCATGTCCCACCGCTCGAAGAAACTTTTCGTCGCGTGTGGAAATAGACCGAGGGGGATTGCGACGAAGGAAAAAACCAAGCAGATGAGTTGCACAAGTGCCAAGAGCTTGCGACGAAGCATGGCCTCGCTGAATTAAATGATGATGAAAAGTTGAGATGCCCGACTTTTTAGGGAATGGGTGAAGGGGAATGATGCGTCAGAGTTTATGCAAAACAGCCGCGTAGAGTCCCGCCTAACAGGGCTGTTCGTTCGCGACCCGAACCATCGGGACTGCACAGCCAATGAGATAACCATTGCAGCCGCTGATTTGCGCGAACTTGAAACCGAGATGAGGGAATGTGGAAGAGGTGGTCGTTCTCTCAGCAGGCGCATCTTTAGCCAATTACAGTTCAATGCACAGTTTACAGATGCTGCCTTTGTTGACACCAACAGTGTTGTTGGGGCGTGACGAGGGCAATATCCACGGGTTTCGCACAGTGGGATATGCGTTCTAAATGCAGAGCCAACAGCGTATCTTCAAACTCCAGACCCACAATCAGGCCTCCCAGCTTGCGTATATAGGACCTTATGTTCGTACATTTTCTCTTTTCAAACAATAGGGAATGACGCATCTTTTTCTCCCCAAAATTTCGACCTTGCGTTCCTCACACCAATTCGTCCATCGTCAGGATGAGGCTAACGGGGGCAGCCTTCTGATACTTGGAAGTTTGTCGCATGCTCTCATGATCACTGCATCGCCATTTCCGACACTGAGGCCCATTCCCGCTCGAAGACAAGCCACAACGGCGTTTTCAACATGTGGGTATGTTGACGGAGATCCTTTGAAGCCCAGGATCGCTCCTCAAGGCTTCAACTGTCGGGTTGACACGCTGAACGGTCTGTGGGGATTTTGTCCTACCACGATACGCGCGGCAACCGATTGTGGACTTGGAGGATTCTGCTTTGACGCCGGGCCTTGCAGTACTGGCTGTGGGCGAGCAAGCTTAATTAACAACCCGAAGATCACTACATGGACGTGGTATGTGCTCTCTGAGCTTACTTTCCCCCTTAACTGAAAGTGCGCCTCTGACTCGGAGAGAAAAAGCCCAGAGGCAGACGACCTTGAGTCCCATTTCTGCTCGACAGCATCCCTGATTTTTGGCCCCGACCAGACCTACGACTACGTTGATTGTGCTCGCGGCCCTGGGAAGGCAAACTATTTCTTCTCTCCACGGCGCCTTTGCCTGTGTCATCGTCGGCAGGGGCCACAAGCTTACCGACAGCGAAACAGTCAGTGTCGACAACATCACAGTCCGCCACTGTATCGACAACTCAAAGCGAAGATACATCGTCGCCTGCTTCAGGGGAGGCCGGTAGATCAACGGAGAACGGGGATCAAAGGCAATCAAATACCGGGGCAATTGTTGGCGGTACCATCGGAGGACTAGCCATAGTTTTAGGCATTGTGTGGACTGTGATATATCTCTTCAGGCATACCAGACTCAAACGCCATCAACAGACGGAGGGCGAAACAATCGAGTCGGGCATATCACACACAACAGTGGTAGCTAGGGATTCGAAATACCAGGTTTATAGCGAGCTCCCTGCTGAATACGCAACACAACTTGCATCGGGAGATAAACCGCAAAAAGCCACCCCTTCGCCAATGGAGTTGCCGTAGGAAACATATCCAACAAGATTTAGTCATTAATAGAAAGTGGTGACCAGCGCATGTTGTGCGTTTTGCACTTGAAATATCACAGGGTCCTTGTTTTCTTTGATGAATTCCAGGTTTGAGATTTTGAAGTGTAAGGTAGGTAGGAAGGAAGCTCGGTGAACCTGTTTCTCAATTTCTAGTTGCACCCACAAAGGCAATCTCCCAGATAGCCACCCGCAACAACGCTTCCTTATTTTTTTGAGGTGTGTCGTGGTGTGAATATATAGAAGACAGCAATTCCGTCTTACAAAAGATGCACCCTCATGCCCCCTCGAAATCGTTCTCGCGCAAACCTACCACCATGACATCTCGGCTGTGGTCAACATTTTGCGGTTTCTCCACAACTTGAATATACTCGTGGCTCGTATTCAGTTGGAACTACCTAAGGTGGACTATTCTTCAAGTCAAATTTGAAAATGTGCATCAGGTAATTTGCCTGCCTGTCGCTTGAGCTCCGGGGCTTTGTCGCGCAAACAGCCGCTCCAACGACAATGGATCCATCCACCCGGACAGTGTTGCTCCGCAGCGGCTGTCGTGCGACATGGAGCGGAGCGGTAACCTGGAACGGCATTCTTGGAGGGCGTGATGGAGGGTGTATCTGGTGTAACTTGGGGGAGCATCTCAGATCTGATCATCTGGGGAGCCCGATCCAGCGCCACGGGTGTCCCCGCGCGCCGGCAACGACGAGATGCAAGGGGTCGCCCCTTCACGCAAATTGTGCCGGTATTGGTGGCGACGCCCAGAACGTGACGCGCCGGGCGCTGGGAGCGCAGAATCACCGACAGTGACGGCGTGGATGCCGGATGGACCGGGAGGCAAGACTGCGGATTGGCGCTGGGCCAATCAGCCAAGGCCTTGGCCCGGTTTGCGGGGGCAGCGCCAGGCGAGTCGGAGGTGTGCACTCCGCGAACGACAATATATTTGAGCGCTGGGTTAAATTCATCGGCTCTTCCTCGTTGATGGGCAGATCCCGCTCGAGTATAAGGTCTCGGCTGACATGCGGGCCACGCTGGGGTTATGGGGCGCGTTCCGCCAATCACAAGCGGTGGAAGGCGTGGGCGGTCCTTCCTCGCACTTTGGCCGAGTCGCACTGCCACGGATGCCACGGCTGCCAGGGCCAGCCAAGGCGCCAACCATCCATAACTGCCGGCAAACCACCCTCCATCACGCGCCGCGCCGACCAATGGGCTTTCGGCCTCGCTTGGGGCATAGGCCGGGGAGGGGCCGATTAATTGAGGGATTGATTGCCTGGTCGCCTCCCACGCCGCCGGGAGAGTTGGGGTTTGGTGTTGGCGATGCGGGGTGAAGCCTCCGCACCGCAATCAGCCCCGACCCGGAAAAAGATGGGGAGACGGTCGCCTCCACACCACGCCGGATCGAGGTGCCTGGCAGGATGGCAGGGTGCTGTAGGAGGACCTAGCCAATTACTCGGCCCAATTTGCACGTTTCACCGCAGAGAACATCGGCCGGCAGTACCCAGTACGCGCCCAGCGAAGTCCCCCGAGTTGGAGTTCGCAGCGCCCCATTTCGCCAGCACTGCCTGGCGCCGCACCGTTCGGGTACACGGTGCCCTGGAGTCGCGGCAGTACGGGGTACGCGCCTCCGAACGAACCTACCCCAGACCATTCCAATCTGCGTTCGTGCAACAGCAGACGTCAGGTCTGCCGATGCCAAGCCCCCCCGCAGTTTCTCGCCCATTGACTGCGATTACCCCCCGGCCGATCGATTGGATGTCGCCGCCCAGGGCAGCATTGGAATTGATGAATGGAACATCTGGATATGGGAATTCGGCTCTCAATTCCACTGCGAGATGGCCACGGTTCCCCGATCCGGCCGCCCCGTCCTGGCAGCACCGTTGCAGAGCAGAGATCAGCCACGCCAGGCACGCAGGCACGCACTCACCCGCAGCCAGGCCCGCCCGACGCCCACACACGTCGTCTATGTATAATAAGGGCCCAGCACCAGCAAGACCGATCTGGGGGCGCGATCTCTTTGTTGACATCCCATCTCCTCCAGCCTCCCCTGTCCTCCCTCCTCCTCCATCACAGCATCTTCGGAACCCCAATCCGCAACCATGAAGTCGTTCTTTGTGGCCGCGCCCTTGCTCATGGGCCTCGCTATGGCCCAGCAAGTCGGTAAGCAGGAGACCGAGACTCATCCCAAGATGACTTGGAAGAAGTGCACCGGAAAGGGCTCGTGCTCGTCCGTCAGTGCCGAGGTGGTGATCGACGCCAACTGGCGCTGGCTGCACGACTCTAACGGAAAGAACTGCTACGATGGCAACAAGTGGACCGACGTCTGCAAGACCGCCACTGACTGCTCCTCTAAGTGCCAGCTCGAGGGTGCTAAGTACACCCAGACCTATGGTGCCTCGACCAGTGGCGACGCCCTCTCGCTCAAGTTCGTCACCAAACACGAGTACGGCACTAACATCGGTTCCCGTTTCTACCTGATGAATGGCGCGTCCAAGTACCAGATGTTCACGCTCATGAACAACGAGTTCACCTTCGATGTTGATCTCTCGACCATCGATTGCGGTCTCAACGCTGCCCTGTACTTCGTGGCCATGGACGAGGATGGTGGCATGGCCAAGTACTCGGCCAATAAGGCTGGTGCCAAGTACGGCACCGGTGTAAGTAACATTTCCAGATTCCGTGCTGACGCCGGAGGGGCGGATGCCGGAGTCGGTTGTTTCAAGGCACAGCTTTGCTGACATTTGGTCTTTTGCAGTACTGCGACGCCCAGTGCGCTCGTGATCTCAAGTTCGTCGGTGGAAAGGGCAATGTTGAGGGCTGGAGAGCGTCCAGCAACGACGCCAATGCTGGTGTTGGTCCTCTGGGCGGCTGCTGCGCTGAGATTGATATCTGGTACGTTTCAACCAATACCAAGATAAACGCAGCGTGTTGGACTCTCGTATCTAACATCACATTTCCAGGGAGTCGAACGCCCACGCGTTTGCCTTGACTCCCCACGCGTGCAAGGACAACAAGTATCACGTCTGCGAGACTTCGACTTGCGGTGGAACCTACTCTGAGGACCGTTTCGCCGGTGGCTGTGATGCCAACGGATGCGATTACAACCCGTACCGCATGGGCAACACCGACTTCTACGGCAAGGGCATGACTGTGGACACGTCCAAGAAGTTTACGTACGTTATAGGCCCTATTTTTGCATTTCAATATAAAGGCAGCTTGCTCACATTTTTGGAAAACACAGCGTTGTTACCCAGTTCAAGCCCGACAGAATTACCCAGTTCTTCGTCCAAGACGGAAAGAAGATCGAAATGCCAGCGCCCAAAATCGATGGAATCCCCTCCGAGAATGGTGACATCACACCCGAGTTCTGCACTGCTCAGTTCAAGACCTTCGACGACCGCGACCGCTTCGCCGAGGTTGGCGGCTTCTCTCAGCTAAACGCCGCCCTCGCCGTGCCCATGGTTCTGGTCATGTCCATCTGGGATGATGTAAGCCACCACCCCCCGTTGCACGACTCTCCAGAGTTGTCTCTCTTGACTGCCAGAGCTCCCGACTGACATACTCCCTAGCACTACTCCAACATGCTGTGGCTCGACTCCATCTACCCCCCGGAGAAGGAGGGCCAGCCCGGTGCCGCCCGTGGCCCTTGCGGACAGGAGACCGGCGTCCCCAGTGAGGTCGAGGCCAGCATCCCGAACGCCAAGGTCATCTGGTCCAACGTTCGCTATGGACCCATCGGCTCGACTACCACGGTCTAGACCAAGCAACATGCATCCATCAGCATCTAGAGGCACCCAGCATCAAGACGCATCAAGACGCATCAACTTCAATCAGAGCATATTTTTTTTTTGCAAAGTATCTTGGTGGACATTACACTTTGGAAATTGTAGATAGTTTGAGCCCTTCTATGGGTGTTTTGTTACCAGACCACACATGCATCAAAATCATTACTTCAAAGTTCCGCTGCGACTCAGCCAGTGAAAGTGAGAAACCCATATGCATTTCAAGTGACACGGAACCCAACCCACCAGCCACTCCCGTGGCACCGGACTCTGACATCTCATAATCTAGAAACTTGAGACCATCATTTGGTGTCTCTGGCTCTCACATGCCTGTGCCGGCATACCTAGGCAACGAAGGTGAGAAGATCTGTAAAGTTCAATCATGTTTTACTAAAGCACGTGCCCTAAAGTAGCAGTAGTTGGAACACAGAGTAGGACTTTGGGAATTAGCGAAATAACACAGGAGTCGCGTACGGACTTGGTAACCAATGCGTATCGCGCCGCACAAATGCGCTATACTCTTTCGGGCAGGTATAAATTGCGACTGTTGGGTCTGCTATCTCGATTGAAATGAGTACCGTATTTTTCCACAAAATCCGGTTTTACTCAGTAAACGTGCACGCTCACGAGCCACGCAAAGCCACCGCTCCAGCCACCTATCCACGGCTGAACAAGGCTTAGCTCCGTTCTGGAAAAGGACTAGTTCTTACCTCTTCAAAATTATTACTTTCCAGGGTCGAAATTCTGCCAGCTCCATCCCCCCACTGCTGGCACCCTTCCAATTGGCCTTCTTCAAAGCGATTAACGCCTTCGCTTAACGCCAACAATTCTTTCTGTTTCTACTTAAGGATTCGCGTGAATGGCCTCGTTTTCTCGCGAAGAATGCGCGCCTTCACGGCCTCTGGTTGGTTACAGCGCTCCCAGCAGTCTCTGGGGCGGTTGATCCAGCCCGGGCAAGGGTGCGCCAGCACCGTAGTTAGCCTCCGGCGCGCTGTGAGAGCTTTACAGCAGTAAGCAGTCTTCCTTCCTCTCCGGCCCTTACGCTTTGTGAAGAGCTTCGTTCCTAGTAATTTGCTTACATAATGGCTTTACAAGCAGCTCCTCTACCTGTGAAACCGGTCTTAACGCCTGCGTGCGCACCTTTTACCGAGCTCCCAGTTAACACCTTTTATAACCTCCCTATCTATTAGTGGAAGAAACGAGGCTGTAAATTGAAAGATTGGAAGGAATGTGGAGCTGGTTATACTGAATAACCTGACGTTATACGCTTAGAACGCTCTTATTCCAGAAGGTAACAAATCTGTGTGTTTGATTACCTGATGTTCCACCGCGTTAACTGTGATGGAGTGTGGAAACACCGCCGCGTTGAAGAAGATAAGTACGAGTTAGTTTCTACTGTAGAAGCTAGGTCCTAACGCCCTCTAACGTACACTGAGGCCGTTGTTAAGTTTAAGATATAATCTCCGAATACTGTTAGTGACTGGTGGAGGTGTAGAGACACGATTTTGAACGGCCGCGAGCCAGTCTTTCGCCCTAGATGGCCGTGTTTGGAGGAGGCCTTACATTAAGAATTTATTAACATACGGAAGTTTGGTAAACCGGTTAGAATTGGCTGGTTTCGGCGTATTACGTGTAAATTATACTTCGAATTTTATCCAGATTTTAAGGTACAGTTCGGCTTTAGTAGAGGTTGGTTCCGTAGCTTCTTTTGGAGGTGGAATATCTCGCTCTGGCGGCTTACAAATCAAGCTACTAAATAGCCGGAGGACTGCGTTAATATCGCTAATACCTTCCTCTGTTACATCCACTAAATCAGCTAGCTGAAGCCAGTTGCCGGAGCCGCCCCTGAATCGGCCCCTGAATCGGCCCCTGAGCCAGCCCCTGAGCCGGCCCCCGAACCGGCAGTTAATAACAACCTTCCACTGGCAGTTAATAATAACCTTCCTCTGGCTGCTAGAGAGCCTACGCCGGCTGGCTCCCTTTTGTTGTCAGCTGCTAAGATACCCACGTCGCTTATGCTTGACTGTATCGAAGTTAAGGTGCTGGCTGGTAAGGCTCCGAAGGCTTGTAAATCACTACCGTCTTGCTTAACCGACTACCCTTATTGTTTTGCCAACGCCTTACAGCCGCAACCACTATCACCACCACCACCACCGCCAACTGCCGAGGGCTCTCTGCCAGCCGCTAACCAGGTGCTATAACGCCGATTTTAGCTGTCACATATCATTAATATCGACGAAACCCCTATGCCTTTCGAGCACCCTGATGGCTAGACTTACGATAAAGTGGGGAATAAGACTATCAGGGTACATGTTATAAAAGGGGGGTGGTCTAAGCGTATGGCCACGTTGATACTGTATCCTTTGGCTGATGGAATTCTTTGTGTGAAGGCTATACTGATTTTCAGGGGTGAGGGCCACGTGACGCCAGAAGAGGTCCAAGCTTGGAGCCCTGAGGTGACCACGTTGTTTAATCCAACCGCTTATAATACAGAGGCTCTCTGTATACAGTTGATTAAATAGGTTATTGTTCCATTGGCAAATGGAGCCCCTTTTTTATTGGTATGGGACTCCGCACGGTTCCACGTGACCGATAATATTAAGGCTTTACTCCGGCATTACGGTATCGATCTTGTAGTTATACCGGCCGGTATGACCCCTGAATTGCAGCCCCTGGATACACACATTAATAAGTGGATTAAGGCGGCTGCGGAAGAGGTCACGGATCGTATGGAGGCCGAATGGGAGGCACGTGCCGATTTTAAGGGGTGGTCTCTCAGTACTCGGCGGATTTTCACCACTTACGTTATTACAGAGGTTATGCGGCTCCTGGTGAAAAGGGGTGACCTTATTCGGAAGTCTTTTATCGATACCGGTATTGCTGTCGCCCCTGACGGGTCTGAGGACCACTTGATCAAGATTAAGTGTCTTTAGGAGGCGAATATTAGGCCTGATTTTACTGGTTGGGAGACAGTAATAACAACTCACGCCCTGGAGGAATATGAGCCAGACCCCGTTGATGGCGACCCCCTATTCGAAAACCTCTGCGTAGATTACTGGAAGCTCACAAAACGTGACCTGTTGGTTATTGCCAAGGCATGTGGTTTGGTGGTGAAATCCAGGGATATAAAACAACGGCTTGTGGATCTTCTAGAGGAGCAAGATGCCGAGAATTTTGTGGATTTAGAGGTTGACGACGAAGAGGTGGATTACGAATAATGAGGAGTGCCAGGAGCAGCGAGTTTATGAGCAGTTTTGTACTAGAATCAGCTACTCAATCCACCAGCCAGTCTCTCATTCCTACCATTGCCGTACTACCCCAGCACAAAGAACAGCGCTCCAAAACACCAAGATCCACGGAATCCACGCAAATCCACAGAATCCACGCAATTCAGGGTCCCTGGTTCTGTGGGGGGAGCTAGTCTCACCGCCTTCAGGGGGTTGGCTTCCACTAAGCCAAATCTAGCGATTTTAAAAGGGTCGCTTACTCAGAATC
>Ga0247760_1001907_pt1 | contig 17485 bp, 19 predicted proteins | sample UWRJL171409R4_FD_179936 | JGI IMG/M metagenome (GOLD analysis project Ga0247760, IMG submission 179936) | Plant litter microbial communities from Arlington Agricultural Research Station in Wisconsin, United States - UWRJ-L171-409R-4 | ecosystem: Environmental > Terrestrial > Plant litter >... | reverse complement strand
AAACTCGACTCTCTCTAAATGCACCACTTTGATCGCGAGTTATTGTTTTTTTTTTTTTTTCAGAACATATATATATATATATATAAATCAGGGAGCACGAATCATGGTTGACATGACTGACATGACTAACATGACTCACGGTAATGGATCAAATTGATAAATAGGTAGGCGTCAAAAGTCAAACTTTGCAATTACGGCATGTGAGCGTGCACTGCCTAGCACAACTTGAAATTTTATGGATGATACATCATCATCTAGTCATCATCTAGTTACCACGCAACTCCCGTAAGTTTTCCGGTTATTGCGATGTCCAATTCCGACCCTCGCTAGACTAGACCCTCGTGTTCATATTTGATGGCTGGTGGGGGGTGGGGTAAGAACTCTACCTGCACGACCTGCCTACGTAGGTAGGTATTTGATGCTTCAGTTCCATTGACTTCTGGGCCAGGTTTGGGCAGTTCTCAGCTCAGGCTCACCTCGCCATGACTTATCACTGCATATGAGCCACACCACTTGTTCAGCGTTTCTCACATCTGGCGATTCCTAGGTAATCGGACTGCAGCTCGGTCCGCTCGTATGAAGCACCCAATCCCTCTCCGAATGTCAACCTTCGTGGTACATGCCAAGCACCTGTGGTACCTCGGACGCGGCATCGATTCTTAAAGCTTTCTAGCGACCTTCAAACCCCTCTCCCCATCCATTAAAACACACCATCCATGAGCGCCCGATCCCCCTTGCCCAGCCAAGACCGCCGCAAAGTTCTCGTTTGCGTACGAAAGCACCCCATCGTCATATGTCCCTGGCTGTAAAAAGACTGCCTGAATACCAATCTCTTTGGCTTCAGCAAGGGCCTTGAGGGATACGGGTGGCGCTGTGACGATGGAGAGCCCCACCGACGATGGGTTATTTAGTGCTGAAAGTGAGGCCGCCGTAGGATAGTCGACATCATCGACTTTGATAACTGCAGAAGCCGGGTTGATGGGCTTGGCGTCCAGGCCGTGCGTGACGTACCATTTGAAGACTGAGGGGACTTGTCAGCAAAAGGTGCAAAAGTAAGGGGTGAATGTTGAGAGCTCCGCTTTCAGAGGGCGGAGTCGAGGCCGAGACAAGCCGGAGGTCATTAGAATATTTGTGGGGATTTATCGAGCGGGAAGGTTGCAGGATTATGGGATGAACGGTGGGGGTTCCTGGGGAATGGGGAACCAACTCTTGTGCCCAAACTTGTCGGGGTTGGTGCTGGCGCCGAGAACAGCAAAGCTTGCGGACTCAAAAAAAGCCTTGAGGGCGGCGTCGGTTCCGGTCATTGCCAAAAAATTGGAGGGTTGGGTTGGTAATTGGTAATGATGATAGATTTGGCTTAAAAGACTTAATCTTGAAGTTCGAGGATGGGCTTTTTTTATAGTGAGATAAGTTCTGACTGCAAGCCGATGGCAGAGGTGCTTCCGCATATAGATGAAGTGCTGGATATTGGTACAAGGACGAGGAATACGTTGAACGAGGAGAGCTCAGCAGTTCGCCAAGTGACTCAGGCCAATGACGTGCGCAGCTTCCCGCTGAACGGCTCGCTACGCTCTTGCTGTTCCGGGCGACCAGATGGGCTAGTCTAAGCAGCCTTGCGGCTCAAGGCGTCCCAGGCCGCGGAAAACGACGGGTTTAACGCTGCAACCGATTCGGATTTTACTCAAAGTCCAGAGGATCGACTAATCGCAATCAACGCTCTTGAGGTTTTCTTGAGCCGTCCTAATTTTATCTTGAAGGGAGTCTGTGTGTCACACTCTAACATCACGAGCCGTGACTGAGAGGTTCTTGATGTCGATATTTGGGTGAGTAGGCACCCCGTACACGTGCAAGCTTGACACTGACATCTTCTTCAGGCGGTCAACGTTTTCCTCGGCGGGCTATGCGGCTTTTCGCCCCTCTTACCCCCCAGTACTCTTCAGCCGCGTCTTGGGCTATCACAATGCGAACCGGGCTATGGGTCCTGGGGGCACACTGTTGGATCTTGGGTGTGGCCATGGCTTGATCGCTCGCGCCCTCGCACCGTCCTTTTCGTCGGTCATCGCCCTTGATCCTTCATCCGGCATGGTTGAACAGGCCAGGAAGCTCACTTCCGACTCCAAGATCACAATTCGACACGGGGCGGCAGAGGACCTGTCGTTTCTGGATAACGGCTTGGTTGACTGCTTGGTGGCCGGGCAGGCAGCGCATTGGTTCGACTACAGCAGAGCCTGGCCGGAGTTCGCGCGCGTCGTGAAGAAGGGAGGTACTCTCGCTTTCTGGGGTTACAAAGACCATGTTATTGTAGGATACCCGCAGACGACCCCGATCTACAACCGCTTCGTGTACGAGCACGAGGAGCCAGTGCCAGGAATCGAGAGCATGGCCCGCTTCTGGGAGCTGCCTGGTCGTGATATACTCCGCGAATCTTACCGAACCATCAATCTCCCTAAAACGGACTGGGAGGGGGAAATCCGCATTGCGTGGGATCCGGATCGAGAGGGGGGAGGAGACATTGGCGATGCACCTGAGGATGCCTTGTGGCAGCGGAAGTCGCTCAAGCTTGGAGAGCTTAAGGGCTACGTGAGGACATTCAGCGCATTCCATGGATGGCAACGGGCATACCCGGACAAGAAGAGCAGAGATTCCGGTGGCGATGGCGACATCGTGGACCTGATGTTTGATGATCTCGTTGCGGCTGTGCCAAGCTGGGCCTCGACAGGGGAGCGCTGGCGGGAAATCGGGGTAGACGTTGTATGGGGTACCGTGATTATCATGGCGAAGAGGCGCTGATTCTGAGAGGCCCCGAACGGCGATCTAGCCTGTAAGATTTATTTATTATTTGCTCGTAACGAAGACCAACTCAATCTCCCTCTCTCATCAACTGTCAAATTGCCTTGGCTTGGCGGGGCACCGTGGGGTCAGGGGTGGGGAGGGGTGCCGTTGCCGTTGCCCGGCCAAACAGCCCCTGCAGAGAGCGAGGCACAGACCACGAGCCAAAGCCTGCCGCTGTCTGCCCATGGCTGATCCAAACAACGGCAGAAAAAGCATCAACTACTGTCCCCAGTTCTCCCTGTCCTGCAACATAATCTGAATAGCGTCAAATTTGGCATCTCGTCCGATACTCAATCGACACACTCTCAAAATCGCCTCACCTGACGCAAAAATGGTGAGTAATTCCACATTTTCTCATACCATCCAGTCTTTTGCCTCCGCCATTCGAGCGCGCTGGAAGACCCACGGTTGCCCGTGTCAACAGCGCTCCAGAGCAGCGCCCGTCGGCCACTAAGAATGGCCGATTGTTAGCGCTTTTGCCCGCACGCAAGAGCAAAAACACAGCGAAGAGAGATTGCACCCGTTTGGGCCGATTTCCGTCCACAAAGAGCACAACACCTCGTCATCGATTCCTCATCTTCAGCATCGGTCCCGCCATCTACGCTCTTACCTGCATACGACAGAGTTTGACCCTGCATTGCGCGTGGCAAGCTGAAGACCGGGAGCGAGAAAAAAAGCGCAAAAACAATGGCTTCTAACATGTTTGACGCCCAGGCTTCGACCAACTACAAGGAGGCCTTCTCTCTGTTCGACAAGCGCGGTAACGGCCGTGTCGCCCTTGACAGCTTGGGTGATCTGCTCCGCGCATGCGGGCAAAACCCTACGCTGTCGGAAATCCGCGACCTGGAGAAGAATGTGGGCGGCGACTGTGAGTCACGATCCAGAATAACTGGAAACAACAGGGGCTAATCCGATGGCGCGCTCTCCGCAGTTGATTTCGAGACTTTCCAGCGAATCCTCAACCGCCCCGGCGGCTTCCGCGACCCAGGCGAGCCCGAGGAATACTGCCGTGGTTTCCAGGTGTTTGACAAGGACATGACGGGCTTCATTGGCGTCGGCCAGCTCAAGTACATTCTGACCAACCTGGGTGAAAAGATGACAGAAGAGGAAGTAGAGGAGCTCCTGAAGGCGGTAGACACCAGCTCAGGGCAGGTCAATTACACCGGTAGGCACACATTGATATGTCGGTTTCTCCGTTCCTGCTGACTATTGCAGAACTTGTCCGAACCATCCTTGCCAACTAGAGGACTATCGAGGGGCCGGGGTTCGTGAGGGGCTACGGGCGTGGGTAAGAGAAAGAGCCGGATATGTCCTGAGGCAGACTGGACTGGGTATTGCATAATGACGGATGGCGTTGGAGTCTAGCACAACTGGGCTGTATTGTATTTGGATTTATTAGGTAGTTGCCGTCGGGACTGGGGCTGTCGAACAGATAGAGGAACAGAAACTTCCACTAGCTTTTTACGGCTGTCTTGTATTGCAGCGCTAGATATTGCAACATGTTAGACATGAATCGTGTATCATCAACGGCGTCTGGCTCTCGTAGGTTTCCGGAATTCGTTGGCGTGGTGCGTGTCCTTATCACAGCACGGACATAGCCCCTCACTGCTATAACCGCCTTCGACCTGCCAACAAGTACTCCTGGGATTGATTTGAACAACCGACCGTCCTCAGTGCATCTGGTCTTGATCATGCGCAAGCTATCAATCTCGCCGAGATTGGGCACCCCCGCTTGTTACCCCAGAGTAGTCTGTCGTACCTTCCCGTTGTTGCACGTCATCCCACCGCTCTCCTGCAGACAGGGGCCAATCGCTCTCCCGAGTCTCACGCCTATTACGGTGCAACCCGTGAAATATTGTTGCCGTGGTACTTTATGTGGGGTGTAAGTATGCTTCTTGGCAGAGCTATGAAGGCCTTACTCAATGAACTCTGGCACTAAATGAGAAAGCCATGTATTGGATTGTTGTTCGGAGGGATTCAAATTCCAGTCTAAGGCCTCGGGAGAAAGGTAATATACCTATATCCTCGATATTGCTCCTCGAGATGCCCGAGGCATAGCCAAGGCGAAAAGTCGCATGTTAACAAATTTCCAGCGCTTGGACTGTTGCCGCAGTCTGCCTTACGTTGCCTACAATTGCCAACTGCCCCGCAGTACGCGCGCATCGCGCAGAAGGTGCGACACACTGCCGAGAGTTCCTGCCCAACTCCGTCTCCATCTGAAAGAACTGCCCTTGCTGACCGCTCCTACACGTGTAGCTTCACGCTGGCTCGGTCAAGTTCCACGGACAAGCGGCGGTTTCCGTTGCTGCTGCTCTTTTCCCTTCTTCTCTTTTCCGTTATAACAGTCACGCTGGCCGCTCCACGAATCATCCCCCGCCTCACATCCGTCTTCAGCCAGCTCAGATACGGCCGACCTACCCACTCTCTCTCCTCGTCGACCAATAGTATTCTACGTCCCCCACTACCGCCCGTGAAGATGGCGAAGTATTCCAATCCGCCTCAGGCGCCACCGCTGTTCACCGGCACCAAGGACAGCATCGTCGCCGACGCCAAAGCCGTCTGCGAGACCACCCGTGCTCTTCTAGACAAGCAGGTCGCCGAGATTGAGCCCGCTGCTGCTACTTTCGAGACGGTCCTACGCCCTCAAACCGAAGATGAGAATCACGGCGCCCTGTCGTCCCGCATTCTGGGCTTCTACCAATATGTCAGCAGTGACGCCGCCCTGCGTGACGCTAGCACCGAGGCCGAGAAGATCATGGACGACTTCGGCATCGAATGTGGTATGCGTGAGGACGTCTTCAAGCTTGTTGACTCCGTGTACGAGAAGAGCGGACTCGGTGAGAGCATTGCAAAGGACAAGGACCGCCTGATCGACGAGGCCCTGGCCAAGACTGCAGGCCTTGAGAATATCGAGAGTGCGAAGTTTCTCGAGCGAGAACAGAAGGGCTTCATCAAGAATGGGCTAGGCCTGCCGGCCGGTGAGAAGCGGGACCGCTTCAAGGAGATTAAGAAGCGCCTTAGCCAGCTGTCAATCGAATTCTCGAAGAACCTGAACGAGGAGAATGGTGGCCTGTGGTTCACCAAGGAGGAGCTTGATGGCGTTCCCCAGGACGTCATCGATGGGCTTGAGAAGGGCACCGGCGACAACGAGGGCAAGCTGCGTCTGACTTTTAAGTACCCGGATCTGATCCCGACGTTGAAGTTCGCAAAGAACCCGGAGACACGGAAGAGAGTTTTTGTTGAGAACGAGAATAAGGCAGGTCTAGAACCTTGGTCCTTGCCGTGTCCACACAATGCTGACTGCTCCTTGCTAGTGCAACCAAAACGCACCCTTGTTCAAAGAGACGATTGTCCTCCGCGACGAAGCTGCTCGTCTGCTGGGGTATCCCGACCATGCGTCGCTCCGTATCGAAGATAAGATGGCTAAGACACCCAAAACGGTCTGGGACTTCTTGAATGATCTCAAGACTCGCCTGACTCCTGGCGGTGCCAAAGAAGCTGCCCATCTGCTGGAGTTGAAGAAGAAGGACCACGAGGCCCGCGGTTTGCCCTTCGACGGCAATTACTACCTTTGGGACCATCGCTTCTACGACAGGCTTATGGTGGAGCAGGAGTACAGCATTGACGAGAACGCCATTGCGGAGTATTTCCCTCTCAAGCCGACCGTCGGTGGAATGCTGCGTATCTTCGAGGAGCTCTTTGGGCTCGTCTTCGTGGAACTTACCCCTGAGGACCGCAAGCGCTTGTCCCCGTCTGGGAAGGCCGAAGATATCTCTTGGCACGAGGATGTCATTATCTTCAGCGTCTGGGATGACGCGGGGGAGGGCGATGGCTTTGTAGGCTACCTCTATTTGGACTTGCACCCGCGTCCGGGCAAGTACGGCCATGCCGCCAACTTCAACCTCCAGCCCGGCTTCGTGAAGCCCGATGGAAGCAGACGCTACCCCGCAACCGCGCTGGTCTGCAACTTCAGCAAGCCCACGGCAACAAAACCGTCGCTGTTGAAGCATGATGAAGTTGTAACCCTGTTCCACGAGCTGGGGCACGGTATCCATGACCTTGCAGGCCGGACCAGGTTTGCCAGGTTTCACGGAACCTCGACGGTCCGCGACTTCGTCGAGGCTCCCAGCCAGATGCTGGAGAATTGGTGCTGGACTCCAGCACAGCTCAAAGCTTTGAGCAGTCATTACAAGACGGAGGCTCCTATCCCAGACGACTTGATCGAGAAGCTGATAGCTACCAAGCATGTCAACGACGCGCTCTTTAACCTCCGACAGCTGCATTTTGGCCTGTTCGACATGACGGTCCACACACCCAAGACGCACAAGGACGTTGAGGCGTTGGATGTGCCCACGTTGTACAACGACCTCCGGGTCGAGATCAGCGGTCTCAAGGGCCCTGAAGCCCAAGGAGAGGCGAGGTAAGTAGTAGCTGCTCTTGTTTCTGGTGATCCAAATACTGACCACAATGCAGCAACTGGGGTAACGGCCAGGCAACATTTGGCCATTTGCTTGGAGGCTACGATGCTGGCTACTACGGCTACCTCTCGTCACAGGTCTACTCGGCGGATATGTTCTACTCGGTTTTCAAGGCCAACCCTATGGACGGAGTGCACGGCCGTCGTTACCGCCATACGGTGCTTGAGCGGGGCGGATCGCAAGACGAAATGCTCACGCTGGAACAGTTTCTTGGACGGAAGCCTAGCTCAGAGGCGTTTTACAAGGAGCTCGGCCTTGACAGTTAGTCTAATGTCGCAAACGCATTGCTGTAGCCACATGACGTGGAGTTGTAGACAAACTGCAAAATGAAGAGTTGAATTGAACAGCTCCTCGGGGTGACCGAGCAGATGTGGCGCCTCGGTTCGGCCGATATCGCAGCAGGGCTCGTCACGACAACCATTGTCTGAGCAATGTGGATCCTGCTTACGATAGTGGACTCTGCCCTATCAAGCCATCAAGCCATGTGCAGCATTAAAAAAGATTAAAAAAGAGCAGCTCGCAGCTTGAAAACATGGAATGATATGTATACACAAGCACAAACCTCTTAACCCTTGAAAGGTTCTGAAGTAGTGTCGAGAAATGGATAGTTCACAACCATTTCTGATAACTTTTAGGTCATATTGCCTTCCTACCTAGTTTATCAAGGGCTTGACTTGGAAGTTTTAGGACGTCAATTCAGGATCTAGATTTGTCAAGCGCACCTCCACACAGCACATCAAGTCCCACTCCGGTGATATTTCGGGCTTGTGCCGCAAGATTCTCTGGGTTTCATGGATCGTCCAAAAAAAAAAAAGTGAATTCTCACTACCTCGCAAATGAGGGACGCCACCCGAAACTCAGCGAGCTTCCATTGAACCAAACAGTGAAGCCGTGCATTGTATACCTTTAGTCGGTGCCGCATACCAATACATAATAAGAAAAGAGAATCTTCCCTCCCCTTAACCGAGCCATCCATGGACTTGGCTAAACAATGTATTGTGTCCCAAACCTAAACGCCTTTCTTGACTCGTTAAGGATTCGCGACAACGATCAGAACCAACCCGATCGAGCTCACTATCCAACCCTTATAACTCCTTCTTATACTGCACATGGTTCGATAATCCTGGCAAGTTGTTAAACCAAAACACCGTGGAGAAAGTGCCCACCATCACATTAGTATCCACAGCTGAAAGGCGTCGCCATCGAGCCGTCTTGATAATTCTCTTTCTGCACAGGGGTTAGTTTGGCACGCATGCATTGGAAGCACGAGTTAGATTGGAAACTTACAATACCCCATACGCTAGCGTACGTCCCGAGTACGAGCACAATAATGCCGACAACGAAACAAGTACCGTTGAGTACAGTAAGGAACAAGTTTTTTCGGTCAAACATGCCGCCCTCCCGGATCTTGGTGAACCACATCAGAGCGGGAAGGTAAAAGGTGAAGCCAGAGATGAAAAGGGCTGAGGTGATGGCTAGAAGGTCCGAAAAGAAGGGGATGGATTCGGCAATGATCCAAGACACAAGAGTAATGATGGCATCCAGAGATATCCAGACGATCCAGCCCTTGGTTGTGTTGACATAACGGACGACAGAGTTAGGGCAGGCGCGGTTGAGGATGTATTTGGCGATTACAACGGTGTTGATACTCCCAGAAATGAAGATAACAGGCAGAGCCACGCCAAAGGCGACCTTGGAAATGAGGGGACCAGCAGAGAGAAGAGCTGGTGCCTTCACATCCATACCGACGAAAGAGTACACCAAGGCGCCGGTGACGGTATAAATAATGATCTCAATACCTCCGAGGGCCACGATGCTCTTGGTGTAATGGGCGGGTGTGTGCATCTCCTCCATGAAGCTGAATTGGCACATGGCAAAACTGTAAGCAAGGGCGATGTTGCAGAGAGCAATAAAGGCCTCCGCGAGGTTGGTGCCAGGCTTGGGCCAAGCTGACCAGTTGACTGATGAGAGGCCGCCCGGTAGTTCAGAACCCTTGATGCCCGTGGCAACAATAGTGATTCCAATCGCGGCGAGAATCGAGGCAAAGTCAATGTATCCGAGGATGGCCAGCTCGGCGAAGCTTGGAGGGATGGCGACCAGAAACAGGAGGATGGCCGACACAATGCCGAAGACAATGGAACATGTCCCGTTTCCGTTGTCTGTCAGGACGCTCCACATAATCTTGCCGGTGAGAACGTGGGAGCTGACGACGAAGACCAGCTGCATGACGAACATGGCGCCGACGATCTCGTAACCCCATTTCCCAAACATAAGGCGGCCAGCGTCGGCGTAGTGGGCGACCTCGGGGTACTTCAGCTTCACTTGGCCAACCACGTAGGCCGTATAGATGGCGATGAGGCCAATGCTGATCGAACAGATGATGCCAGCGACCATGCCCAAGGTAGCAAAAGCGTGAGGTAGACTCAGGCTGCCGAGGGCAATAGCCTCAACGATGAGGACGATGGTCAGGCGTTTCCATCCCAAGCGACGGAAGTTGGCTTCTCCCTGCTGTTCCTTCTGGCGTAGGACGTCCTCGTTCAGATGGCGCACTTCGCCTACTTCGGGCTCGCCGTGGCAGGGCGTCATGGTGCTGGTATATCCAGGAGCGCTGCCGTACCCGGAGGAGGTGTCGCTGGCCTTGGTGTTGCCGTACATGTCCTTCTCCTTGCCGGCGCTGCTGGGCCCGGCGCCGTACTCCATCTGGCTCGTCTGCGTGTGTCCACAGAAATGGTTTTTTTTCTGCGTGGCGGGTGTCAAGAGCAGAAAAAGCTCGAACGCCAAAGGATTGACTCTAGATCGTGGTTCTGGCGGCAGCGCCCGTCGGAGAGGTTGAAGTTGGATGGAGCAGGCGACTGCGGCAAGTGGACTGGACGGTTCGTCTGAACACTGGGGGAGAAGGGGCGAAATATAGGCGAACGGGAACTTGGAGAGGACCGAGTCATGAAGATGGGCTGAACCGTGGGGTTGACGGCGGGTTGGCCGTTGTCGGTCGTTTCTTGCCACGGCTGCCAGGAGTGGCCTTCCTCAAAATGCATCGACACATTTCCCGCCCCGAGACTTCCAGATTGACACCCTGGACATCTCTCCGTATTTCCCATTCCCGCAGGTCGGGGTTCGTGTGTTTGCCATGATGCTGAAGGAAGGTGCCCCTGGATCGCCGCCCCCCTTCGGTCCTCGACCTAATTTACTGCCAAACTCAGTTTTCAAGCGGCGCCATGGTTCAACCAAACTACATCTATGACGCCATGCTCAGTGGATCCCACGAACCTTCCTGCCCGAGGTGGAAAAGTCAGCTCCGAATGCGCTTTCCCCAGACCCAGGAATCCTCAGCAAGCCAAGCCGGAGATCTGAACTGCGTCCCTAATTCTAGACCCCATCCCCAGCCTCGTGGTCCACTCGGTGCTTTATTCAACCTTGCTTCTAGCGCCGACTCGGCCCAACTTACACGTTCGCACTACAATTGCTCACGCAGAACGGAGAGGGGAGGTAGGAGTACCTATGTGGACCCAAAGAGATCCAAAGGATAATATCTGTTGGTCATGTGAGGTGGTGTCCGACTTTGCTGGGTTGACGGTCATTGTGACATTACGTGTTTGTGGACTCTCAAGTTCTCTCTACAAATTTGGCGATTCTTTAACTCAACTGCCAAACCGGACATATTTCTTGGTTAAAACAACCTGGCCGTCACTCAGCTTATCACTCGCTTTGCATCCGAAACTGATGGGCCAGCTAGCTGTTCAGGGGCGGACAGACTCGAGAGGCGGCAAACTCTTGCGTTCAGGTCGTCTGGTCTGTTGCATTGCCGACAGGCTGTCGAGCCCGCCCGTCAAACGATTGTGGAGGATGGTTGGATTTTACGTCAATGAATCCGGAAATATCTCGTCGCCCAGCAATTCCATGAAGGAAAGTCGACGCAGGTCAATTATTCTTCAGTTTGTGATCCGGATGTCGGATTGTGGGGTCGCTGAGTGGGCTGCCACGAATGTGCCCCACAGGGGTCGGGGCTCGAGCCAGGCTCGAAAGTAAACAAACGCGGCAGCTCTCCGCCCAATCGCAACCGCGCAACGTATTTTGGTTGTGGCTCCTTCCGTCCTCCCCTCCGCCGTCAGCCACGACACCGGACCCAGTCGCATTCACATCGCTCCGCGAGCAGTTAACAATTGGCGGCGTATGATGATTCTTTTCCCGTTCGAGAGTATGGTCTATCGGTTTTGAATACTTTATTTCGTGCCCCAATTCCCCGACAAACGCGCGTCGTTCCATTCTCGCGATCGCCATTCCTAACGAAGTCGCAAGCTTCGCGCCGCAACCATGGCCATGACCGGTCCCGAGGACAGGTTCTTCATCTACGAGAACCGTCTCGCCTCTTTTCAGGGCGCGCAGCCTGTCACCAAGCGTAGGCCGTCCAACGCGAGCTCGCGCGCCCCAAAGGCCTTGCACTGGCCACACAAATCTCTCTCTCCTGTTGAGGTGAGTAGCGCTCCACGCGCGGATATAATCCCAGTAGTTGACAAACTCTTTAGCTTGCGAAAGCCGGCTTCTTCTTCGAACCGTTTCCCGGTAGTCCAGACAATGTCGTGTGTTTTCTGTGTAACAAGTCGCTGGATGGATGGGAGGAGTACGACAAGCCGCTCGAGGAGCACCTCAAGCACTCGCCAAACTGCGGCTGGGCGGTAATGGCAGCGATCGAAGCCGACTTGGGTGACTTTAGCAAGGTTCACCCGCTCGAGCCCGCAATGGTCGAAGCGCGGAAGGCGACATTTGGGGGGAGATGGCCCTACGAATCCAAGAAAGGCTTCAAATGCAAAACAAAGCAGGCAGGTCCAACCAACGCATGGAAGGGGGGCGCGACTGACCGATTTTAGCTCGCCGAGGCAGGATGGAAGTACACACCGACCTTAGACTCGGACGACATGGCGACTTGCGCCTACTGCCACCTGGCGCTAGATGGCTGGGAAGCTGGTGACAAACCAATGCAAGTACACTTTGCGCTGTTTTGCTGATCGTATTCTGACGTAACTCTAGCGACGAGCACTATAAGCGCTCCGCCGATTGCCCGTTCTTCCAACTGATGAGCCAGCTACCGCAACCCAAAAAAACCACCAGAGCCAAGGCTGGACACACCAAGACAGCTCGGCTGTCCACCCAATCAGTTGCAACAGTTGCCACGGCCGTCTCGGATCTCGCATCTGTCGCTGATATCACAGCCGATCACGACGACAGTGTCATGACCACCACATCCGTTATGACGCAGGGCGGCAGAAAAACCAAAACAAAAAAGGCCCCGGCCGCAAAAGGGCGAAGGACCAGAGCCAAGAAGGATGAGGCAGTGGAGGTGTTGGAGGATGAAGCACAAACTGCACAGGGCCCTACCCCCCAGAAGCCTATACGAGGGCGAAAGCGTGCCAGCGACGCCATCGAAGACGTGCCTAACGGCGATGCACCCCCTCCGAAGAAGCGCGCGACGCGAGTGAAGAAAACCCCAGCGAGCCAGGCTGTTGCACCTATGTCTCAGGACACTGAGATGGCAGATGTCAAGCCGGCAACGAAGAAGGGGCGGGCTTCTGCAGCTAAGCCTACACGAAAGGCCTCCCAATCATCTCTTCGGTCTCAAGCCTCCACTGCGTCGCTACGCGGTCGGGTCAACGACGACGATGAAATCGATCGCCAACTTCAAGCTGATCTGGAGCGCCCGTTCACTGATGATGAGAACCTTGATGTAGACTCGGAGTCAGAGCGGCGGGAGGCTCCGGCTCCACCCCCTGCCCCGGCCAAGGGAGGATCTAAAAAGACTACAACAAGCCGGAAGGCGGTTGCCCAGACCCAAAGCAAGGCATATGCCATGCTTGATCCCACTCCTGTCGAACCGAATGAGGCAGAGATCGAAGAGGATCTTAAGACGATGGAAACCGAGATGGAGCCAGAATTACCACCTGCAGAACCTGCTGAGACTCTAACGATCCCCAAAAAGGGACGCAAACCCGGGCCGCGCAAGGTGTCTAAGCAGACTAAAAAGCCAAAAGCTGTTGTGCCTTCTGACCCTGTGGATGAACTCATGGATGATGCTGTTCCAGAACCAACGTCGATTCCCGGTGCTTTCCCGGAAGAAGCCGAGGAAATACAAGAAGTTGAGCGTGGGCAAGCAGCGGAAGCGGACACAAGCACAGGGATGGTGGTGAATAACTCATCCGGCCGCCCCAGCCTCGAAAAGCGGGGCCGAGGTCGGCCTCCAAAGAGAAAGACAAAGTCCCAGGAGGCCGCTGAAGACCCAGAGCCACGGCGATCATCCGGGATACCAGTGCAGATCGAAGTGCAACTCGAATCAAGGAGCGCGAAGGAGTCCTTCTTAGAATCTCACAAGATGCCTGAGAAGATACCCAGGAAGCCCGTCGCTGCGCCATCTCCCGCGCCCGACGCGATACCCGCCTCCTCCACTGTTCCACATCAGGCGACTGTAGCGCTACCCCGGCTAAGTGAAAAGGCGCTCCCGCCTCCGCCACCGGCATCAGCATCGCGACTTCCTCGACCCACCACGCCCCGAGAGAAATCTACACCATCGGCGTCGGCGAAACAGGCTGCCCTATCTCCCTCGCAATCCCCCCAGTCTTCGGACGCAGAGAATCGACCACCATCATCGAATGCAGGAGCCGGGCACCTGGGCAAGCGAGTTGTGCTAGCCCCCGTGGCGTCGACGCCGAAGCGAACTTCGCCGTCAAAGCGCAACGTGGTGGCTGGCCTCCGGAGCACAATGTCATGGACGGCTGTCGACCTGGACTTGATCTTCTCACCTTCAGACAACAAAGAGAATGGAGTTGATAAATTGCTCCGCATGGGCAGTGATCTGACGTCGCCGGAGAAGCGAATGACAGTGGAAGAGTGGATTTACCACAACGCCGGGCTGGCCGAGCAGAAGCTGAAACATGAATGTGAGACGATGGTGTCAACATTTGAGAGGGAGGGTTCTAAGGCTATGCGTGTGCTGGAAGGGCTCATTGTTGACTGAGTTGACTGATGAGGAGATTGCGGCGCGGGTCATGATTGGATGGATTTTCTGAGCGTCTATTGGACTAGGCATGTCTAGCGGTGTTGGGATACATGAGTGGCCGTGGCGCGGCTGGACGTTTGTAAGTTATTGGTCAATGTCACAATTTCCATTTTTTGCTCGTAAAGGATGGTGAGTGATTTGCGGTAGAGTATACGCATAAGCCACGATGATTAATCCTGCTAAGCCTGTTTGCAGCTCGCATCACCTTAGTGAGCTAGCTGGCACCTGTCTGCAAGTCAGTGAATTCCGGCTGCTCCGCCAGCTTGAGGTGGTATTTCCTCAGCTTGGCGGGTGTGTTTTGGGCCAACATGTTAGGAAAAGTCATGCACACTGGGAGCTCGGCAATACTAAGAAACCCGTTTATGACTGATGTTGATAGCAAATGGAATAATGATTTTCGCCGGTTGGGGGTGGTTGAAACATGGGACGAATGACAGGAGTACGGGTTACCTCAAGCAAACAAGAAGTGAAGTAGTTATGTTCACCCTGTTTTGCGCTCAGCTGCTAGATTGAGCGAAGTGGCCTGGATAAGATCAGATCAGATCAAATCATGACCACATCGGTCAAGTCAGGTCAAGTCCGTTTGGTTGGTACGGTTGGCACGGTTGGTACAGTGGCACAGCGGCGTGGTGGACGTGGCGGCACGGATTTCGCGGGTCACTGGGGGAACTGGACTGGACTGGATTGGACTGGACTTGATAAACCCGGTTCGATGCTGGGCCATAGCCAGACAGCTGGATTGGGTTAGGTGAGAAAGTCCATGGATGCAATGACGGTCCGGAATTGGGCTGTGCTGGGGGGCTTCCATCAATTCGTGTGGTCCAGCCGTGGAATACCTAACAATTTTTAGGTGGAATGGATGGATGGATGGGTGCCGATGGGTATGGGAAGCTGGCGCTGGGATATTCATATTAGTATGGGGGTGGGTGGGGATGGAATAAATTGAGTGGAATGGTGTGGTGTGGTGTGGTGGTGTTGGGGTAGGAACCTTTGTGTGGTAGTGTGGAAGGCACGGTATATAACTCGGGAATTATTACCTTTGTAACCAGACCGTTGGAAAATTCCCAACCTTCAACCTCCAGAGGGGTTCCGGGGTGGGCGGGAGTACGTAAATTAAATGAAATACCTGGAGCACCTACCACCTAAGTAGGTAGGTAGGCGCTCTCCTCTCCTCTCTCTCGCTCCATGGAAACTTATTTGTCACGTTTTATAATTTCTTTCCAACTCGTAGTGGATAAGATCCCTTCCCGCTCAGGCCAGGAAGTTGCCTATATATACGTGGTATGGTAACGACGTCATGTTCGAGAGTGTAATCTCGTTTTGTGGGAAAGAGCAGTCGTCTCTCTCCTCACCAGAAGTAATCCGAACCGCAACAAGCACAACATTGTTAATTGGCGTCAGACTAGATTTTCTAGAGATGGAGCAAGATGCTTTGTGAACGAGAACGGCCCTTACTAAGGCAATGTAGTATTGGCAACTTGCCGAACCACCTCCCCGGCCAATAAACGTATCAACGGAACCAGGTCCCGCATGAAGGCACGGCATTCGCGTCCGCCCGCACCTGCCGCTGGGTCAGTTCAAGCACAGTAATGGACAGTGGGTAGTGAGCGCCACAGTGCCACTCTTGACAGGCTTGACAGGTTTCACAGCAGGCCGAGTTCTCGCAGCGGTGTACTGAAACGATCCAATTGCATGGGTCACGGCCAGCGGGGAACGAGGCAAGGACGCAACCCAGACAAGGGGTCCAAGGGACCGGGCACACCTTGGATGCAGATGCAGCCGGGGGAATGATGCGCTGGCAGAAGAAGAAGCAAGCAAGCATAAAATCCTATAAATGCAGTTTGCAGCCCTTTTTTTGTCCCTTCCCTCGCCTAGATAGGTAGGTAGGGATAATTCAACTACAACCCATCCCAATTTTTTTTTATCACCGCCCATTCATCAATGGACTTGCAAATCGCCGCAGTCCTGTCTCTCGGCGAGGCGGCCCTGTTGGCCCGGATGAAGGACGACTTCCAACTTGGAACTCAACTTCGACAGCTTTCGATATTGTTCATAGCTCAATATGTCCTCCTCAAGATCTACCGCATGGTTCTCTACCCGCGCTTCTTTTCTCCGCTTCGCTACCTCCCAGGCCCCAAGAATGACCTCCCTTTTATCGGACAGCTGGGCAACATCATCTCGGCAGACTCGCCTATGGAACCTTTCCTTACCTGGTCGGCAACTTGGCCAGACGCGCCGCTCATTCGATACAAAAGCCTCGGGAATCAGGAAATGCTGTTGGTCAACACACCAGAGGCACACAAGGAGGTGCTGCAAACCTACTGCTATTCGTTCCAGAAACCCGATCTTTTGTTCCGCTTGATTGGCGATATCATTGGTCGTGGCCTGCTGTTCGCCGAGGGCGCCGAACACAAGCGGCAGAGGCGCATTCTGTTGGAACTTTTTTCCGTGCCGAATATGAGAAAGATTTTCCCCGTCTTTAAAGAGCGGTCAGCCATGATGGCGCAGTGGTTTGAGGACCATCTTGACAAAGAGAAGGGTGTCTTTGATGGTGGGTTACTTTGCTTTTGAATTCAAATTTTACCTAGGTACCTAGGTATCTTGACGCGATCTGTACTAACCCAACCTCCTCTCCGGAAAAGTCGCCGAGTGTTACAGCCGCATCGGCCTCGACGTTGTTGGTCTTACAGTCTTGGGTGTGGACCTGGGCCATCTGAAACCGGAATCAGACCCAAAATGGGAGTGAGTACCTATTCAATAACACATTGGTAATTTCCCGGGATGTTCAACAGAAACCAGTTTCCTTGAATGCTACCACCGCATCTTCCAACCAACCAAGCTAAGCGGCATCATATCCGCTCTCAACGCCTTCATCCCCATCCGGTGGTGCTTACCGATCGAGGCGAATCTCGGACACACTCGAGCTGTCAACAGGGTCCGACAAGTGACTCTGGACTGCGTTCGTCAGCGCATTAAAGATGTCGATGCGGCAGTTGGAAAGGAGGAAAAATTTAAGGCGATCAACCTACAAGGTGGTGGCCGCGATCTGTTGACTCTTGTCGTCGAGGAGCGGAGAAGGTTCAAGGGAACTGAAGACGAGCTAACGGATGTTGAAATTATGAACCAAGTG